>Ga0334886_1000885_pt1 | contig 40200 bp, 30 predicted proteins | sample GraSluR1_MG_9_FD_207232 | JGI IMG/M metagenome (GOLD analysis project Ga0334886, IMG submission 207232) | Sludge microbial communities from methane-producing bioreactor in Wageningen University, Netherlands - Granular Sludge_27_06-R1 | ecosystem: Engineered > Bioreactor > Anaerobic >... | reverse complement strand
AGTCTTGGAGGATGGCACGTTTCTCGCACGGTCATGCTTCTTGCTCTCTCGACCTACACATCAGCCTGTACGCGGGAACGACATATCAGGTCGTACGCGGTGCTACATATCAGGTTGTACACCGACACCTCGTTTTCCCGAAGGTCGGGGTGCAGCCAGCAGGAACTCGCCCCGAAGGCAAAGTCCTCCACCCTGCGCATGAGCGCCCGGCCCTCGGTATCGTCGAACGAGACTTCAAACACCGCTATCTTGGCACCCCGCGTGGTGTTGAGGTCGCGGACGACCTGCTCGAAGCCATCGGACACCCGGCCCACGAGAGCCGCCTCCTGGGGGGCAAGCTCCGCCCACACGGCTACGTGGCAGCCGTCGTCGTCATCGGTAAGCCGGGTATCGAGCAGTCGTACACCGGTCTCAGCGGCAATCCTCTCGCACGCATCACGCACGGCAATTGCCGTCTCGGCGAGTTCCAGTGTGGCCTGCTCGTCCCAGCGCGGATGGATCGAGAGGCTCTGGAGAACGGCACCCCGGAGCGGAGTAGCCTCGCCCTCCCCATCTACGGCAAAGGCCGAAAGCGCCCAGAGCGGGCTGCCGCACATGACGGCTACGCCGTGAGGAATCCCCGACCTGCGGCACCTCTTCATCTCCGACTCCCCCACCATCCCCAATTCATCCGTGAGTCGATCCGTCCGTGAGCCGTTCCTATACTAGCGCGATCTTCTTCTTCTGCGAGAGGAGAATTCTTGCGCTTGCATTCGCTTCTGGGCGCGCGAGCAGCGTTGCCCGGACTGCCGTCTGCCAAGCGCTTAGCTCTGCAACAGATCCGCCACGGCCTCGGCGAGCCGCAGGAATGCCTCCGGAGGGAGTTCCTCGCCCCGGGTGCGATCGGTGAAGCCTTCCGCGACGAGCAGCGCGAGGACTTCCTGTTTGTCTACCGAAAGCGCTCCCGCCAAAGAGTTCGCCAGGGTCTTTCGCCTGCTGGCGAAGGCGGCGTCGATCACCCGGCGCAGGTGCTTCGGCTCCCCTTCGACCAGCGGGTGGGCGATACTGCGCTCCATGGTGAGAAGGGTCGAATCGACGTTCGGCCGGGGATGGAAGATGGCCCGCGACAGGGGCCGGACGTCCACGAAGGCCACGTGCAACTGCATCCACGCGGAGAGGGAACCGTAGTCCTTGCCGCCCGGGGAGGCGGTGAGCCGGTCGGCCACCTCCTTCTGCATCATCACACAGTACCGCCGCACCTCGGGCAGGCGAGCCACCGCCTCGGCGAGAAACGGTGCGGCGACCGAATAGGGCAGGTTGCTCGCGCACACGGTGGGAGGCGGATCGAGGTCTTCCAGCCGCACGCGCATGATGTCTTCCATGTGCAGAAGCAGCGCGGGATCGTCACCGAGTGTGGCCCGCAGGGGCGCTTCCAGACGGCGATCGATCTCGAAGGCGTGCACGCAGGCCGTGACCCGGAGAAGCGCCTTGGTGAGAACCCCAAGCCCGGCCCCCACCTCAATGGCCACGTCGTCCGGGCAGGCCTCGAGGCGCCGCAGCGCAAGCTCCACGATGTTGTCGTCGATGAGGAAGTTCTGGCCCAGGCTGCGCCGGGGCACGATGCCAAACTCGGCCAGCCGGGCAAGCGACACCTGGGCCGGGCGCCCCGGTTCGGAGCCCGCCGTCCCACCCCCCGAAGACCGCTCACTCATGACCCCGACGCACCCCCGCCCTTGAGGTGGGCCGCCAACTTGGGAAACACGGCGTCGGTGTTCTGCCACACCCGGGCGGCGAGCTCCTCCACCGACACTCCCCGCAGCGCCGCGATGAACTCGTAGGTGTGCCTCACCTTGGCGGGAGTGTTGGGCCTTCCCCGAAACGGCTCCGGCCCCAGGTAGGGAGCGTCGGTCTCGATGATGAAGCGGTCGGCGGGCACCGTCCGGGCGGCCTCCTGCAGGGCTAAGGCCTTTTTGAAGGTGACGTTCCCAGCGAAGCTGATGTAGAAGCCGTAGGAGAGGAGTTCCTCTAGGCGCTCGGGCAGCGAGAAGCAGTGCAAGAGCACCGTGGTGCCGGCCGCGTGCTCGCGAAGCAACGGAATGCTGTCGACATCGGCCCGGCGGGTGTGGATGATCACCGGAAGCGCCAGGTTCTGGGCGAGTTCCATCTCGGCGGCAAACACCCGCTTCTGATCTGCCTGAGGGGAGCGGTTGCGGTAGTAGTCGAGGCCGGTCTCGCCTATGCCGACCACCTTGGGATGCGCCGCCAGCTCGGCCAGCCGGCTCATGTCGCCGCCACCGACCGCACCGGCCTCGTGTGGATGCACCCCCACCGTCGCGTACACGGCTGGGAAGCGCTCCGCCATCTCCACCGCGAGCTCGGACGACTGCGCGTCGGTACCGGACTGGATGATGGCCGTCACCCCGACCCGCACCGCCTCGTCCACGAGCGTGGCCGGAGTCCCGTCGCAATGGTCGAGGTGAGCGTGGGTGTCGATGAAATCAGTCATGTCAGGCGCGGGCTCCGGGCGACTCCACTCGCGGGAAGCAATCACCCGGTGGCCTCCTTCGACCTCCTGCCGCCTACCCCTCCAGCTCGATGCGCGGGAAGAGCGGCGCCGCCTTCACCACCTTCGCACCCGCGGGCAGGAGCCCCCACGCCGCCTTCTCCCACATGACCGCGGGGCGGGCCGCTTCGAGACCCACGCGGGAGAGCAGCGCCGCGCTGGTGGCCGGCACGAAGGGGTACAGGAGCACCGCGAGCAGGCGGATGCCCTCGGCCAGGTCGTACAGGGTGGCATCGAGCTCGGCGCCCGCGCCTTCCTTGGCCTGCTTCCAGGGAGCCTGCTCCTCCACGTACCGGTTGAGCCGGCGTACGAAGTTCCATACCGCCTCGAGCGCTCCGGTGAGATCGATGGCTTCCAGCCGCTCCCGCCAGGCGGCGGCGGCTGCCGCCGCCTCGGCGGCGAGCGGCGAGTCTTCCGGCGCCCGCCCCGCGGGCGCCGGCACGGAGCCCTCCCGGTACTTGCCCACCATGGAGACCGTGCGCGACAGAAGGTTCCCCAGCTCGTTCGCCAGCTCCGCGTTGTAGCGGGCCTTGAACGACTCTTCACTCACCATGCCGTCCTGCCCGAAGTTGACCTCCCGGAAGCAGTAGAAGCGGAACGGATCGGGACCGAACTCCTCGATGAGCGGGAACGGGTCCATCACGTTGCCGCGCGTCTTCGACATCTTCTCCCCGCCCAGCTTGAGGTAGCCGTGAATGAAGAGATGCTCGGGCAGAGCGTAACCGGCCGACATGAGCATGGCCGGCCAGATGATGCCGTGGAACTTCAGGATGTCCTGCGCCATCACGTGGTAGGTGGCCGGCCAGAAACGGTCGGTGAGGTCTTCGTCGCGGGCATAGGTGAGGGCGCTCGGGTAGTTCAGGAGTGCATCGAACCACACGTACACCACCTGGGAGGGATCCCAAGGGATGGGGATGCCCCACTTCAACTGTGCGCGGGAGATGGAGATGTCGTCGAGCCCCTGCTCGATGAAGGACAACGCCTCGTTGTAGCGGTGGCGGGGCTTCACGAAGTCGGGATGGCTGCGGTAGTGTTCGGCCAACCGCTCCTGGTACGCCGACAGCCGGAAGAAGTAGTTGGTCTCCTGCATGTGCACCGGCGCGGTGCCGTGGTCCGGGCACAGGCCGTCGACCAGGTTCTCTTCGGTGTAGTACGCCTCGCACTCGGAGCAGTAGAGACCGGAGTAGGTGCTCTCATAGATGTCACCGGCGTCGTGCACCCTCTGCAGGAACATCTGCACGAAGGCTTCGTGCTCTGGATCGGTGGTACGGATGAAGAAGTCGTTGGTGGCATTCACCTTGATGGCGACTTCCTTGAACTTGCCCACCATGGCGTCTACGTGCTCGCGGGGAGTCACGCCCCGTTCGAGCGCGGCCCGCTCCACCTTATTGCCGTGCTCGTCGGTGCCGGTGAGGAAGAACACGTCGTCGCCCAGCTGCCGGTGGAACCGGGCCATGACGTCGGCGGCCACGGTGGTGTAGGCGTGTCCGATGTGCGGCACGTCGTTAACGTAGTAGATAGGTGTGGTGACGTAGAACTTGCCCATGGCGCGACACCCGTCTTTCGCGATTGGCCGGCGGAGGAACGACGGCTATTCTATCAAGACGACCTCCCCCGCGTCCCGCCCGGAGAAGGTACACTGATGAAGGGCTGCGGCCCGGGGGAAGCAGGCTTCCGGCTGTGGTTGAGCGGACACGGGGGGAACGCGAGATGACGGAGCCGACGGAAAAGGGAGCGCTCCTCGGCGAGCCGATACTCGATGAGGTGGTGCCCGCCGGGAAACTGACTGCACTCAACCTTCGAGCCGGCCAGATCCTGCGCGTGGTCGATCTGCAAGGCAAGCAGGTGGTGGACATCGTGGCGCTCGTCTCCTCCGATCCCACCGAGCAGCTCTCCTGCGTCTACAGCGTGGTGCTCAACCGCTGTTGGAAACTGACCACGGGACACGTCCTCTACACCACCCGGGCCCGGCCGCTGTTCACCATCACCGCCGACACGGTGGGTCTGCACTACGCGGGCGGCGGCTACTGCACCGAGGAGGTCAACTTCCTCCGCTACGGGGTGAGGGGAAGCAAGAATTGCGGAGACAACCTGAGGACCGCCCTCGACATGCTCGGGCTGGGGGGCACATCCTTCAGTCTCGATTCCTGCTTCAACGTCAACATGAACCTCACCTACCAGCCGGACGGCACCATGGCGCTCAACGAGCCCCTCTCCCGTCCCGGCGACTACCTCGACCTCCGCGCCGAACTCGACTGCGCCGTGGCGCTCTCCAACTGCCCCCAAGACCGCAATCCCTGCAACGGCTTCCACCCTACCCCGGTCCGCTTACTGGTCTTCCCCGGGGAACCTGGCCGCGGACAGACTCGCTGAAGGCGACAGACCGACCGGACACAGGCAGTACCCGGAGAACACAGCATGTGGGCCGACAAGAAGACGTGGATGGGTGTGACGATAGCAGCACTGGCGCTCATCGCCCTTTTCGTGGTGGGCTTCGTGACGAGCGGAGCCACCTTCGTGCAAAGCGCGTTCGGTTACTGGCAGGGCGGCCCTTGGGGGATCGCCCTCTTTGGGGTCCCGGCGTGGAGCGTAGCGTCGCTCTTTGCCGGGCTCGCTCTTCTCTTCGCGGTCTTCGCGGTGAGACAGCGTCGGCGCCTGTGGTTCTGGCTCTTCTGGATACTGCTCCTCCTCTTCGCCCTCAACGTGAGCCGCCGGTTCGCCGTAGAGACGCAGCTCATCGCGAAGGAACCGGTCTCTCTCCTCAAGTACGTCACCTGGCCTGTGACCATCTATGTCAAGTGGCTCGCGTTGGCTCTCATGGCCGTTGCCGTGGTGGCGGTGACCGTGATCGACCGGGTATGGAAACCGGAACGCAGGAGAAGCTGAGCATGGACCCCACCGCCCGCACCCGCCGCCGCTACGACCGGAACTCTCCCCTCTACGACATGATGGAGCACCTCATGGAGGGCCGCGCTTTCGGGCGGTGGCGCGAGCGGCTGTGGAGCCTCGTCGAGGGACATGACATCCTGGAGATCGGAGTCGGCACGGGCAAGAACATCCCCTTCTACCCCGCCGGGGCCGCGATGACCGCCATCGATCTCAGCCCCCGCATGCTCGAGCGGGCCGGCCTGCGTGCGGCCGAGGCGGGGCGACAGGTGGACCTCCGCGAGATGGACGTCGAGCGCCTCGAGTTCCCCGACGCCTCGTTCGACGCGGCAGTCGTCACCTTCGTCTTCTGCTCGGTGCCCGATCCCGTGCGGGGCCTGCGGGAGGTGCGCAGGGTGCTGCGCCCGACGGGCCGGCTTTACATGCTCGAGCACGTCCTCTCGCGGCGTTCCGGCCTACGACAGCTCATGATGGCGGTGAATCCCCTCACCGTGCGCATCACCGGCGCGAACATCAACCGGGAAACGGAAGCGAATCTGAGGCGCGCCGGTTTCACTCTCCGTGAGGCAAGGCCCTTGGCCGCCGACGTCTTCTGGCTCTTCGTGGCCGAAGCCTGAGCACGGGTCACCCGATAGTCCGGACGGTCACCGCAGACGGTGACTCAGAGGCGGTCACCTCAGGCGGTCACCTCGCCGTCGACTCCGGCCCGCCGGCGGCTTCGTGCCGTGACGGCCTTCTCCGCCGCCACCACCACGTACGCCACCACTCCCACGGCAAGGATCAATCCCCACTCAGGGAGCCCGATGGGCGAGGTGAGGAACACTCGGTTCATGAAGGGTGCGTAGGTGAAGAGCGCCTGCAACACCACCATGATGGTCACCCCGCCCCACAGCCAGGGATTCGAGAAGAAACGGGGACCCTGCGCGGCGCCCGCGAGCGTACGGCAGTTGAAGAGATAGAAGAGCTGCACCACGACGAACACATTCACGGCCACCGTACGTGCCTCGGCGAGTGTCGTACGCTCGGACATCACGGCGAACAGACCGAACGAGGCCGCGAGGAGGAGCGCTCCCACGAGGATGATGCGAACCACGAGTTCCCGGGTGAGCAGCGGCATGTTCGGGCTTCGCGGTGGGCGGGTCATGATGCCCGCCTCCTTCTCCTCGAAGGCGAGTCCGAGACCGATGAACACGGCGGTGGTCATGTTGATCCAGAGAATCTGCACCGGAAGGATGGGCAGGGTGGCCCCGACGAGCACCGCCGCAAGAATCACCAGACCTTCGCCCAGGTTGGTGGGAAGGGTCCAGGTGATGAACTTCACCAGATTATCGAAGACACCACGACCCTCCTCCACGGCGGCCTCGATGGTGGCGAAGTTGTCGTCGGTCAGCACCATGTCGGCCGCCTCGCGGGCCACATCGGTGCCGGCCATTCCCATGGCCACTCCGATGTCGGCCCGCCTCAGAGCCGCTGCATCATTGACGCCGTCGCCGGTCATGGCCACCACTTGACCCCGTGCCTGAAGCGCCTCCACCAACCTCAGCTTCTGTTCCGGCGACACCCGCGCGAACACCCGGGCCTCGAGCGCCGCGTCCTCCAGTTCGGTGTCGCCGAGGGCTTCAATCTCATGATAAGAGAGCACTGTATCCACCCGTTCATCCATAATGCCGACTCGGTGAGCCACGGCCGCGGCCGTGGCGGCGTGGTCCCCCGTGATCATCTTGACCATGAGCCCCGCCTCCCTGCAGGCCCGCACCGCCGCCGCCGCCTCGGCGCGCGCAGGATCAAGCATGCCCTGAAGGCCCAAGAAGATGAGCCCGCCGCCCACATCTTCCTCCTCCAGATGGGTCACCTCGGGGCCGAACTCCTTCCGTGCGCAGGCGAGCACCCTCAGGCCCTCAGAGGCCATCATCTCCAACGCCTGCTCGACAACTTCGCCGTCGAGAGGCACCAAGCCCCCGTCACCCGCCATCATCCGCGCGCACCGGGGCAGAAGGGCCTCCACTGAGCCCTTCACGAAGGCCACTGAGAGTCCCTCGGGTGCAAGGTGAAGCGTGGCCATGTACCGGCGGCCCGACGCGAAAGGCACGGAATCAAGCCGGGGATAGTCGACGCTCAAGCGGCCGAGGTCGATTCCGGCCTTGGCGGCCGACACCAGCAGCGCTCCTTCGGTGGGGTCACCGTGGATGTGCCAGTCCCCTTCCTCCTCCTGGAGAACCGCGTCATTGCAGAGTGCGCCCGCCCGCAGCAGCTCCTCCACAACCACGGGGACCGTGACGGCCGCCCGCGTGTCACCAACCGGTGCCCCTTCGACCGACGGGTCCGCCGGAGGCCTACCCTCCACACGCACCTCGCCCACCGGCTCGTAGCCCCGGCCGGTAAGCGAGTACTTGCTCCCGCCGGCGTGGAGTTGTCGCACGGTCATCTTGTTCTCGGTGAGCGTGCCCGTCTTGTCGGTACAGATCACCGTGGTGGAGCCCAACGTCTCCACAGCGGGCAGCCGGCGCACGATCGCCCGGCGGCGGGCCATCCTCCCCACCCCGATGGCGAGCGTGATGGTGACCGCCGCCGGCAAGCCTTCCGGGATGGCCCCAACTGCAAGGGCCACCGAAGCCATGAGCATCTCACCCACCGTCTGCCCCCGCACCAGCCCGACGGCGAACGCCACTGCGGCCAGCACCAGGATGGCCACCAGCACCACCCGGCTGAACTGCGCTATTTTCTTGGTAAGCGGAGTGTCGAGCGCGGAGGCGTGGGCAATATGCTGCGACACCCGGCCAATCTCGGTGTTGTCCCCTGTACCCACGACCGCAGCCACACCGCGACCCGAGGTGACCAAGGTGGAGGCGAACATCATATTCGTGCGTTCCGCCACCTGGGTGTCACGTTCCAATACCTCGCTTCCCTTCTGCACCGGCACCGATTCGCCGGTGAGAGTGGACTCATCCACCCTGAGATCGACGCACGAGAACACTCGCAGATCGGCGGGCACCTTGTCGCCGGCCTCTACGTTCACGATATCGCCCGGCACGAGCTCCGAGGCGGGAACCCGGCGCGCCTGCCCCTGCCTCACCACGGTGGCCTCGGTGGTCATGACCCGGGCAAGCGCGTCCAGTGCCTGTATGGCCTTGGTCTCCTGAATGAAACCAATGGCGGCGTTCAGCGCCACCACCCCGAGTATGACGCCACAATCCACCCACTCCCGCAGAAGGCCGGCCACCAGCGCCGAGGCCAGCAGGATGTAGATGAGGGGCTGGTTGAACTGGTCGAGCAGACGGGACACCCACGAGGGACCCACGTGCGCCGTGATCTCGTTGGGACCGTGCTCCTCGGCCCGCCGTCGCGCCTCCGCTTCCGGTAGGCCCTTCCCAGCATCCACGCCGAGAAGGCGCGCTGCCTCATCCGGACGCAGGTTGTGCCAACGCTCACTCGCACGATCCGCCATCAGCCGGTGCCCTCCTTTGAACCGGCCGAACTCTCCCAACCCTCCAGGCCCATGAGTAGCTCAGGGGTGAGCTGGACGAGACTCTCGAGCACCACGTCGGCTGCGGCACGGTCGCTCTCATCCAACGGGAGCATCCCACTCGGTACCAGCACCACCCGCATGCCCGCAGCCTTCGCCGCCCGGAGGCCATGACCGGTGTCCTCCACCGCGACCGCCTCCGCGGGTGGTACCCCGAGCAAGGAGCAGGCCCGCCGGTACACGTCGGGGGCGGGCTTGCCCGTGTCCACCTCGTCCGACGACACGGCCGCCTCGATCACCCCGCTGAGCCCGGCCGCCTCGAGCACGTGCTGGATAAGCTCGCGGGGAGACGAGGAGGCGAGACCCAAGCGGAAGCGGCCGGAGAGACGATGTACGGCCTCAACCGCCTCCGGAATGAGGGGGAGCGCGCGCTCATATTCGCGCCGGATGCGCCTCGTCACCTCCAACACCATCCGCTCCGGAGAAAGAGTGACTCCATAACGGCGCACCAGGTAGCCCGACCACTCGAGAGAACTGTCGCCCGTGGGCGTACCCGGATCTGTCTCGTTGGCCCACTCGTTGACCCACACGCCCCCATGCTCGGTCACCACTTCCCGCAGAACCCGCATCCACACGGATTCGGAGTCGATGAGTACTCCGTCCATGTCGAATATCACGGCTTTGCGTGTTTCCAGCCGGTGATGCATCCGGACCACCAGGTCGTAGGCGGCACGCCGGTCGAGCCCGGAGACTCTGGCCACCAGTCTTGCAGTATCTCTTGCGCCAATGCCGTGTTGCATTAATTCTTGCGCCAGCACTCCTGCCGGCAACTCGCCGGCAGAGGCTCCAGTCACGGGAGCCAGAACCAATACTATCTCTCCCTTCACCCCCCCGGACACACGGTGGGCTACCTCCCTCACGCTTCCGCGAATCACCTCTTCGAACACCTTGGTGAGCTCACGGCACACGGCCACCTGCCGGTCGGGCCAGCGTGCTGCAAGAGCCCTGAGCGTAGAGGGGAGACGACGCGGCGACTCGTACGCCGCCACCGTGGCCTCCGCCCGATCCGCCAATTCCACGGCCCGGACAACCTTCTTGGCCCCCCGGGGCAGGAAGCCCACAAACACGAAGCGGGCGACGGGAAATCCCGAGGCAACCACTGCCGTGTCGACGGCTGAGGGCCCGGGGAGCACCGTGAAGGGGAGTCCCCTCTCCACGCAGGCCCGTACCAGCCGGAAGCCCGGATCGGAGAATCCGGGCATGCCTGCGTCGGTCACAAGCGCGATCTCTTCCCCCGCCTCGATCCGCCCGACGATATGGCTGAGCCTCTCGTCCTCGCGCGGCTCGAAGAAGCTGAAGAGCTCTGCCCGAAGACCGTGAGCCGAGAGCAGCTTGCGCGTACGCCGGGTATCCTCACACACCACCAGGTCGGCGTCACGAAGCACATCAAGTACCCTGAGCGTGATATCCCGCAGGTTGCCTATGGGCGTCGGGCAGATGTAGAGCACCGCATTTCCCTTCCACGAGAGGTCTCCGCTGAAACGCAGGTGGGCCTTCCACGCTCATTCTCGCGCAGCCGCCGTTGCAGACCGGGCGGCAACCCGACATGATCAGCCGGCATCTGCCGGCCACCGGGACGATCAGCCGCCGTCCCCTAGCATACCCGTTCCGAAGGGATCAGCAGAATCGTACGAGCCCCCGGTTCCCGCGACGATCTCATCCACGTAGCCACGGGTGGCGTGGTAGATGGCCTTGTCGAAGAAAGCACCCAACCTCCGATTGAGCTCGAGCACGCGATATACATCAACCGGACGCTCCCACACCCGCCGATCCCGGGCAAACGTCCAGATATGCATCTTGAGGAGGGTGAGGGAGCTGACCACCTCATGCAGCGCGCAGCCGTTCTCTCTTCGCTCGTGGCCCAGAGAAGCGAAGAACTCACGTATCTCGCCGTCGGCCCGCGCCCCTGCGAGCCAGCGACCCAGTTGGGCGAGGGCGGCAGTCACCCGGGGCAGTAGATCCTCTGAATTCAGCGTCGCATAGCAGGGAGTGCTGGAGTTGGAACGGACGTCGGCAAGCCAGGCGGAGGCGATGTCGGGGGCGTGCTCGCGCACGAAACCGACCAAGCCATCAGACAACAACAACCCCGCCGATTCGTCCGAGAGACGATCGAAGGACTCCTTGATACGCCACTCCTCCCAGTGCAGGCGCAAGAACGCCCGCACCGCGTTGTCGTTGGCGGGGAAGGCCAACTCCGGGAGACGATCGTAGTGGAACCACCCCGCCTCGTCGGCGTCATCTCCAGGGCGGGTCTCACCCCCGGTCATCTCCACCTCGAACGTCACGATGAGGAGGTCGCCATAGAAGTCGCTCGGGTAGCTGTCTACATCGAGCAGCTGCACCACCCTGCCCTCCAAGCCGGCCTCCTCGTGAAGCTCCCGCAGCGCCGCCTCGGCGATGGTCTCGCCCAGCTCAGCGAAGCCGATGGGCAGGCACCACATGCCCTTCTTGGGCTCACGGTTGCGTTTGACGAGGAGTATCTGGTGCTCGGGGTTCGCCACGAGCGAGCTCGCCACCGGCAACGGATTGTTGTAGAAGACGGTGTTGCACTGGGCGCAGACCTCGCGATGGCGTCCGTCCTCCATGCGCATGACGACTCCGGCCCCGCATTGGGAACAGTATTTGGCCTTCAGCGGCACGAGTGGCCGGCCTCACCGGGTCGATCGGCGGCTCGTGCCTGTACCCCTGTGCCCGGCGGGGGGGCAGCGCCGCGCGCGCCGCAGGGGCTGCCGGCGGCCCCGCCCCGGCGGGGCCGCCGGCAGCGGAAGATGACGTCGTCCTTGGGAACGAGCACCTCTGCCCTCCTCATCAGCTGCAGCCTGTTCTCAGCCAAGTGTGCCTCCACGAGCTCCCGCACGCCCCCCGGCCCCACCTCATCCGTCTCGAGCATGAAGGGCAGCTTGAAGCGTAGGTAGGAGAACAACGGCTCCAGCGTACCCTGCCCGAAACGGAGTGCGTTGCGGTACTCGATCGCCTCCACTTCCTCGAAGTACTCGAGCAGAAGTCCGCGGCCCCGCTCGCCGGAGAACTGCGCCACCAAGCGTACCAGAGGCGAGGCGTCCTCCACGAGGTTGAGAAGACGCGCCAATTTCCTGCAGCTCTCTTCGGTATGGGTGACCGCCACGAGCACCCCGTCGGGAGCCAGTACCCTGGCGAGATCGGGAACGATTCGAGGGAAGAAGTACAACGAATACGAGCAGACGGCGGCCTCGAACAGACCATCCCCATACGGCAACGAATCTTCCACCACCATCTGCACGAACTGGCCCTGCCTGCCCGTCCTTTGCAGCCGGTCGAGGAAGAGATCGCGATTGGAATCTTCCGCGTCGATGCCCAGAATGAAGGCATCCCGGGAACAACGAAGCGCCAGTGCCTCCGACATGAGACCGAAGCCGCACCCCACGTCGATCGCCCGGGTCACCCCGTCCAGTTCGAGGCCCGCAAAAGCGACGTTGCGGATATCTTCGGGGTGCGAAGAGTGCTCGCGGATGACCCGCGCCGCCTCTTCGTGGATGGTGGGATAGTGATAGCCGGCAAGAGCTGTCGGTGTACCCGCTCCCTCTGTGTAGCCTCGTGCCACGTGGACCACTCTCCAACCTCTCCAGCGACTCTACCGCTACCATTCCCCGGTAGGGAGCATCGCATGCACGAGAACGGGGTGGACTCTAGTATGGACGGGCCCCACTCGTTAGAATGGGCTCCGGCCTCGGATGGGCATCTCTCGGCGGCCATCGCCGAAAGGGGAGCGCAACCAAGAAGACGAACCAGGAGGGCTTTCCACCGTGAACACAGGCAGATCACGATCATTGGGCTTTGTGTTGCTCGTTTTCCTACTCGTGGGCGGCATGGCGTTGGCGCTCGCCGCGTGCGGAGATACCACTACCACCACGGCGGCCGAGGGCACAACGACTACGGCCGGAGAAGCCACCACGACCACGGCCGGCGAGGATACCGAGGAGTTCATCTTCGGCATGCTGCTGGTGGGGCCGTTCAACGATCGCGGCTGGAGCCAAGCCCACTACGACGCCGGGCTCTACGTGGAAGAAAAGGCCCCCGGCACCAAGATGATCTACATCGACAAGGTGAACGCGGCCGACCGGCCCGGCACGACCCCGGCTCAGTTGGCCGAAGACCTCCTGTCGAAGGGTGCGCAGCTCATCATCTTCAATTCCGACGACATGAAGGACTCGGCGCTCGATTTCGCCCGAGCCCATCCCGATGTGCCGGTGATCCATGCCTCCGGTGACTCCGCCTGGGAGGACGGCGAGGACTACCAAGCCCTCCCCAACCTGGCGAACGTCATGGGCAAGATGGAGTACGGCAAGATGATCGCGGGCTACGCCGCCGCCCTCACCACCAATACCGGCCAGATCGGCTACCTCGGTCCCTTGATCAACGATGAGACGCGCCGCTTGGCCGCCGCTTCCTATCTCGGCGCTCGGTACGCCTGGGAGACGGTGCTCGGCAACGACCCGGCCGATCTCACCTTCAAGGTCACCTGGATCGGCTTCTGGTTCAACATCCCCGGCGTCACCTCCGACCCCACGCAGGTGGCCCAGGACTTCTTCAACCAGGGTTTCGACGTCGTCATCTCCGGCATCGACACCACTGAAGCCCTCGTGGAAGCAGCCAAAGTCACGGCCGAGGGTAGGAACGTGTGGGCTATCCCCTACGACTACGAAGGGGCGATCGCCGAAGCCCCGGAGGTTGCCCTCGGAGTTCCCTACTTCCACTGGGGCCCCGACTATCTGCGCCACATCGAGGCGATCCGCGCCGGCACCTGGGAACCCACGTGGGAGTGGCAGGAACCCTATTGGGCGAACATCAACGACCCCGACGACAGCCCCATCGGCTTCCTGAAGGGCGACGCGCTGTCGGCCGAGAATGCGGCCAAGGTCGACGAGTTCATCGCAGAGTTGGGCGGCGGCCTCAATCTGTGGGTGGGTCCGCTCAGCCTGCAGGACGGTACCCCGTATCTAGCCGCCGGGGAATCTGCTACAGATCAGCAGATATGGTATCTGCCCCAGCTTCTTGAAGGTATGGAAGGCCAGAGCGTCTCGGACTAGAAGGTACGCACGTTTCCCCAGGAGGGGGGCCACCGGCCCCCCTCCGCGCCTTGAGGGCCGTCGCGGGAAGGTACAAGGAGGAAGGTTCGCCGCCGGATGGAAGTCAAGCTCGAAGGCATAACGAAGAGCTTCGGCGCGCTGAAGGCCAACGATGGGATCACCCTCGAGATCCCCGCGGGCACCATTCAAGGCATCCTGGGCGAGAACGGTGCGGGTAAGAGCACCCTCATGAAGATACTGTCGGGGTACTTCCGGGCCGACGGCGGCCGCATCACTCTGGGCGGCACCGACGTGACCATCAAGTCTCCCTCCGACGCCATCGCCCACGGCGTGGGCATGCTCCATCAAGACCCCCTCGACTTTCCCACCATGTCGACGGCCGAGAACTTCCTCGTGGGCGGCTCAGGAGGCCTGCGCCTCGACCGCCGCGCCGCCAAGGCTGCCCTCAGGGAGTACGCCGGCGAACTCGGCTTCAGCCTTCTCCCCGAAGCCCCTGTCGACGGACTCACCATCGGCGAGAGACAACAGCTCGAGATGGTGCGGCTACTGTCGCTCGGCGCCCGGGTGCTCATCCTCGACGAGCCCACCACGGGCATAAGTGCTCCCCAAAAGGCGCGGCTCTTCGAAACCCTCAAACTCCTGGCCGAGCGTGGCCACACCATCATCTTCGTGTCGCACAAGCTGGAAGAGGTGGAGGAGATCTGCCACCGCGCTGCCGTGCTCCGCCACGGCCGACTTGTGGGAAGGGCCGAATCTCCCTACGACGTCGACGGTTTGGTCAGGCTCATGTTCGGCAAGGCGGTCACTCCAGGCCCGGCGCGCATCATCCCCCATGGCCACTCGGCACTCACGCTCGACTCGGTGAGTATCGAGACGGCCCGTGCGCGCATCGAGGACTTCAACCTCGAAGTGAAGGCCGGCGAAACCATAGGCCTCGCCGGCATGGAGGGCAGTGGCCAGGATCTTCTGCTCAAAGCCTGTGCCGGGCTCATCCGCACCGTGGCGGGCCGCCTCCAGCTCAATGGTATCGACATGACGGGCAAGCCCTACCGGTCCTTCCGCGAGAAGCGGGTGGCATACGTGCCGGCCTCACGCCTGGAAGAGGGACTCATACCCACCATGTCCCTCACCGACCACTTTCTCCTCTCCCACCATGAGAGAGGTGTCTTTGTCGACTGGGCGAAGGGCCGCAAGGATGCACAGGCCCACATCGACGATTTCAACATCAAGGGCAGCCCGGCAACGGCGGTGGAGTCACTCTCCGGCGGCAACCAGCAGCGTGCCCTCCTCGCCTTGTTGCGGACGCCCCTAGCGCTGCTGCTACTCGAACAGCCCACCCGGGGCCTCGACGTCGAGTCCACGATCTACATCTGGAGCAAACTCAAGGATCGTTGCATGGAGGGCGCGGCCATCCTGTTCCTCTCCTCCGACCTCGATGAGGTACTCCAGTACAGTGACCGTATCATTGTGTTCTTCAACGGCCACTTCTCCACCCCGCTCACGGCCGCCGAGACCACCGTCGAACAGCTCGGCAACCTCATTGGAGGCCGCGGTGTCTAGACTGAGCCCCCGGGTCGAAGCAATCCTCTTCCAACTGGGCGCGTTCGTGCTCGCCCTCGGCTTCACCACCCTGATCCTGCTCATGGCCGGCGCTCCCCCGCTCGAAGCCTACAAGCAGATCATCCTGGGTTCTTTCGGCTCCACCGTGAAGCTCGCTGATGTGCTGGTGGTCTTCGTACCCCTGCTGCTCACAACTGCCGGGGTACTCATCACCTTCTCGGCCGGACTCTGGAACATTGGGGTTGAAGGGCAGGTGACTCTGGGTGCCATCTTCACCACTTGGATGCTCCGCCTGCTGCAAGACACATCGCTTCCTCCCTGGCTCATCATCATCCTGGGTGTCATCGCCGGCATGGTGGGCGGAGCGCTCTGGGCGATGCTTGCGGGAGCGCTCAAGACCTTCGGCGGAGTGAACGAGATATTCGGTGGCTTGGGGCTCAACTTCGTGGCCACAGCCCTCACGCTCTGGCTCATCTTCGGCCCCTGGAAGCGGCCCGGCGTGGGATCCATGAGCGGCACAGAGCCTTTCCCCGAGAACCTCTGGCTTCCGCAGTTGCCCGGTCTTCGCCTGAGCCTCTACGCGCTCGCGTTGGCTCTTCTTGCCATCGTGGTCGTCTACGTGCTCCTTCAACGCACCTACCTGGGCCTGCGCTTCAAAGCGGTGGGCGGTAACCTCAAGGCGGCCCTTCTGCTCGGCCTGCCCACCTGGCAGTACATGCTCCTCGCTTTCGGCCTCTGCGGAGCCCTCGCCGGATTGGCCGGCGTCATCCAGGTTGAGGGTGTGTACCACCGACTCATCCCCTCCATATCAAGCGGCTACGGTTTCCTCGGCCTGTTGGTGGCAATGCTCATCCGCTACCGCGCCTTGTGGGCCGCCCCCGTGGCCCTGTTCTTCGCCGCCCTGAATATCGGCGGTATTCAACTACCAATAGTACTCAAACTGGATTCGACCCTGTCCGGAGTGCTCCAGGGCTCCTTGGTGCTCTTCGTGTTGCTCGTGGAAGGCGCCCGGCAGCGGCTCATGGAGAAGCGGGCCCAGGCCGCCCGCGTGACGGTGAACCAATGACACTCACGCCACCACACCACTCTAGCGAAGGAGCCGCATGAGCGGCGAAGCCATCATCGCCGGCCTGGCCGGGGTTCTGGCCGCCGCGGCGCCCATCCTCTTCGCCGTCATCGGAGAGACGATCTCCGAACGGGCTGGAGTGATCAACCTTTCCGCGAACGGCACCATTCTGCTCTCGGCCATGGGTAGCTTCGTCGTGGCCCTCACCACGAACAGCCTGCTCCTCGGTTTTCTGGCCGGAGCGGTCATCGGCGCAGCCGTCGCGGTCATCGTGGCACTGAGCAGTATCACGCTGCGGCAATCACAGGTGGCCGTGGGCTTCGTACTGGCGCTCCTCTGCCGCGACTTGGCCTACTTCTTGGGTAACCCCTTCATGGGAGAGAGCGGCCCCCGCATGACGGCCACTCCTCTTCCGCTCCTGTCCGACATTCCCGTACTTGGCCCCCTGTTCTTCCGCCAAGACCTCATCACCTACCTGAGCTTCATACTGATCGCGGTGGCTTGGCTCTTCATCTACAAGAGCCGGCCCGGTCTCATGCTGCGAAGTGTGGGCGAACGACCGCGGGCGGCCTTCGCCAGGGGGGCGAACGTCAACCGCCTGCGCTTCCTCTACACCGCGCTCGGGGGCGCGCTGATCGGTCTGGCGGGCCCGGCCTTCTCTCTTGCCGTGAAGGCCGGGTGGAAAGGAACCATCTCCGGTCTGGACGGTATCGGGTGGATCGCCCTCGCCATCACCATCTTCGGCGCCTGGAATCCTCTACGGGCTGCGTTCGGCTGCTACCTCTTCGCCCTTCTACAGTGGCTGGGCGTGGTCCTACAACCCAGCCTTCCCGGAGTGCCCTCCCAGGTGCTGCAGGTGGCACCCTTCCCCCTTATGATCCTCGCCCTACTGCTCGTCAACATCGGCAACGCCGAGTGGGTGGAGCGCATGCTGGCCGCCCTGCCCGAGCGGCCCCGCCACGCCGCCGCCCGGGTGCTCCGCTCCATGAGAGTGCTGCCGCCCGCAGGGCTGGGTGTGCCCTTTGAAAGGGAGTAGCGCGGCGAGCAGTACGGCCCGCCGGTGCGCTCCTACCCGCCTGAGGGCCTGTCGCGGCACGGGTGATGTCACTCCGGGCCAGAGCCTCATACGACAGGGCTGATGCCAGCTCCGGCCCTGGGCCGCCGCCGTAGTAGATCTCTCCCGGTCCAAGCCTGGGGCGCCGCCGGCCTGGACCCCCGGCCTGCGCCTCTCCCCTTACTCGACGTCGGCTTCTTCGGCTTCTCTCCGGCGCCTCAAACCCCACAGGCGCCTCGAAGACCGGCTCTGCTCCAGGGGGCCGCCCCGCCGGCGCCCTGACGGGGAATCGAGCCCCTCCACCTGTTCGTCTCCCTGCACCCGCCTTCCCCTCTCCGCCTGCCGGAAGCTGTTCGAGCCGGCAGGCGATGGCGAAACGGCGTGGGAATCCGCCTCCTTCACCAAGCGATGTACCGGAGCCTGTACGTCGTGGTAACAGTTGGGGCAGGTGAAGGTCGGGTTGCGGAGAAGCCAGCGCGCCCTCTTCTTGAGGCGGCGGCCGCAGAGCCCGCAGGCAAATTCCACATTCTCTTCGTCAAGACCGGGCAAAGACATCCCTCAGCACGATGTTGAAGGGACAGCGCGCGCCCGCCTGACACGGCCGCGCGCTGTCATCATGCCACAAGGATGCCACCCGCGAACAGCGCTCCGGGGCACCCTGCTGTCTTGGCACCCTGTCCCTCTCAGTTGAAGAAGGATTCGTCGGGCACCCCAAGCCACGAACCGGTGGACGGAGCCTCGAGGGACCGGCTCCGCTGCTCTCGATGAGCGGCAACCTCACGCCTGCGGAGCACGAAGGGCTCAAAGCCACTACAGCCACAGTTGGGACACAGCGGCAGCACACAGTGCTCGGCGCCAAGGCGTACGCGCTCGCCACACCAGATGCATCGATAGAGCCCAGAAGGGAGTCTGTCGCCTGTTCTGTGCATGTCTCCCCCTTTCTGCATTGAGGCGGTGAGTGGGCTCCCTCAGACATCCAAGAGACGCAAACGGCCGGAGCTTGTCCGGCCCGTATTCGCCTCACTATCATCAGTATAGTACGACTGCCGGAGGCCGGCAAACGCTTCGCGGAAGATTGCGGGGCGGCGCAGGCTCCAGCCTGCGCCGCCCCGCCTACTCTGTACCCGAGCGCACCTCGATATCCGGCCGCACGGCCGTGTACCAGGGGCAATCCTCTGAGGGTAGCCCTCGCGGGCCGTCCCCCCGAGGCAATCCCGGGTGAACTAGGCCAAGATGGCGGCCAGATCTTCCTCCGGGGTCGCGATGGGCTTGATGGCGTAGTTGTCGACCAGGTACTGCACCACGTTCGGGGTGAGAAACGCGGGAAGCGTCGGACCCAGGCGCATGTCCTTGATGCCCAGGTACAGCAGCGTGAGCAGGATCGCCACCGCCTTCTGCTCGAACCAGGAGAGCACCATGCTGAGAGGAAGGTCGTTCACCCCCACTTCGAAGGCGTCGGCCAGGGCCACTGCCACCTGCACGGCCGAGTAGGCGTCGTTGCACTGCCCGATGTCGATGAGGCGGGGAAGACCTTCGATGTCACCCAGGTCCTTGTCGTAGAAACGGTACTTCCCACAGGCAAGCGTGAGGATGACGGTATCCTGGGGCGCCTTCTCCACCAGCTCGGAGTAGTAGTTGCGGCCGGGCTTCGCCCCGTCACAGCCGCCCACCAGGAGGAAATGCTTGATCTTGCCCTGCTTCACCAGATCGACCACGGTGCCGGCGTTGCTGAGGATGGCGTTCCGCCCGAACCCCACGGTGACGGTCTTGCCGGGAACGTCCTCAGGGAAGCCGGGCAACCCCTGCGCCCTTTCGATGACCGCCGAGAAGTCATCGCGCTCCACCCGGGGCAGGCCCGGCCACCCCACCGCTCCCGTGACGAACACGTTGTTCTCGTACGCGGACTGCGGTTCCATGAGGCAGTTGGTGGTCATGAGAATGGCGCCCGGGAACTCCGCGAACTCCCTCTTCTGGTTCTGCCAGGCCGTGCCGTAGTTGCCGTAGAAGTGCGGATAGGCTTTCAACTTCGGATACCCGTGGGCAGGAAGCATCTCGCCGTGCGTGTACACGTTGATGCCCGTATCCTTGGTCTGCTCGAGTAGCGCCTCCAAATCAAGGAGATCATGGCCGGAGACCAAGATCGCCTTGCCCGCCTTCATACCCAGAGGCACCTCGGTGGGAACAGGGTGTCCGAACGTCTCGGTGTGGGCCTTGTCCAGGGTCTCCATGGTCTTCAGATTGACCTCGCCGCACTTCAACACCCGCTCGAGCCAGTAACCCAGATCACCTTCCTCATAGTGGGCGAGATCGGCCAGAAGGTCGACGTAACCTTCTTCAGCAGCAGAATCGCGATAGCCCAACAGGTTCGCATGGTAGGCGTACGCGGCCACGCCCTTCAGACCGAAGAGAAGAGCATGCTGAAGCGACCTCACATCGGCATCGGAGCTCGCCTGGCTGTTGACATCCACCGCACGCCCCTGTTCGATGAGCCCGGCCAGGTCGGGCGCCGGCATCAGAGTGGCTTCGGACTCGGAGAGGGTGAGGTCAGCCTGCGCCACCAGAGCCTCGCGACGGTCCACCGTCTCCCTGATCCATCGGGCGAGACCGTCCGGATCGAAGTTCACGTTCGTCAAGGTCGTGAACAGGCCCTCTTCCAAGAAGCGGTAGTCGCCCTCACCAATCTGGACCTTACCGCGGGCCTCCTTGACCGCCACGGCCAGCCCTTTCAGCGCATACACGAGAAGGTCTTGCAGGACGGCCACCTCGTCGACCTTGCCACACACTCCTCTGGTGGTGCAGGCGGTCGATTTGGCCGTCTGTTCACACTGATAACAAAACATGCGTGTATTGCCTCCCTCTTCGGTTCGAAGCCGCCGGCGCGAGCCGCGACCCTTCACTGCTCTTGCTTCCTGTGCACAGGTTACCTGCGTCTATGCCTATAATCCTTGACATAGGTCAAACTACCCAGCGCCTTGCCCCATTATGCCGATGACAACCCGAGGGGGACGAAGAACCCATGACCTCGCCATCGCCAAGGAACGTCCAGCCCAGACCTCGTCTGGCCGACATTCCCCTGTTCTCGACCCTCACCGAGGAGGAACTGGCCCAGCTCGGGCTGCGCTCTCAGCTTCGCTCCTTTGAAAGCCGCGAGACGGTGTTTCACGAGGGCGGCGAAGCCACCGGCCTCTATGTGGTGGCCGACGGCCGCGTGAAGGTGTTCAAGGTCTCCCCCAAGGGCAAGGAACAGATACTCCATCTCCTCGGTCCCGGTGAGCCGCTCGGCGAGGTGGCCCTCTTTGCCGGCACCACCTTCCCTGCGACCGCCGAGACCCTGGAACCCACCCGCATCTTCTACGTGGCTCGGGGAGCCCTCCTCGAACTCATACACGAGGACTCCGAAGTGGCGCTTCGCATGATGGCCTACATGTCCTTCAGATTGCGCGGCTTTGCCGCACTCGTCGAAGACCTTTCCCTGCGTGAGGTGGCGGGACGCGTGGCCACCTATATCCTCATGCAGTCAAGGAGCACACCCGAGGGAGCCCCCGTCAACCTCGGTCTCACCAAGACGGAGATGGCCTCGGTGTTCGGCACCGCGCCGGAGACGCTGTCGCGCGCCTTTCGCCAACTGGCCGACCAGGACGCCATCGAGACCCGAGGTCGCCTGGTGAGGGTCAAGAACCCCCACTTGCTGGAGAAGGCAGCCTGGACACTTCCCGCCGATACAGATACACGCCCAAGGTCGTAGCCTCAGTCGTACGCCTTCCCCTCCCCCGCCTGCCCTCTCGCCGCCGGTTTCAATCCGATCTCGCCCAGGGAGATGAACACGGCAGCCACCGCCACCGGGCTACTCCACGCCATGGCAAGCAGTTGGTAGCCGGCGAGTTCGGTGGACAGCTGAAAGTTGGTGAAGAGGTAGCCTATGACCAGGAGCACGAGTGCCGTGCTCACCATGAGCTCATAGTTCACCAACCGCCTACTCCCGATCTGTTCGGCCCTGAAGAAGGGTGAGGCCCGCAGACTGCTGCGCAGCATGAGCCCGTAGGCCACCGCCAAGACGGCCAAGATCACGATCGACAACGGAAGAAGATCGGTGACGGGCCCCAGAATGAAGTAGTCGAAGAGGCCGTGTGCCACTGTGGCGATGACAAGACCGGTGATGACGGCAACCACCTGGTTGCCCGGCTTCATGAAGCGCGCCCGCGCCCACAGGTAGCACACCGTGCCCGTCATGGCGATATGCAGGACCGTGGAGATGAGAAAGCGCACGTAGACGATACCGAGCCCGTAGGCCGTGAAGTACATGGAGTTCTCGAGCGTGGCGAAGCCCAGGGCCGAAAGGCTGCCGTAGATGAGGTAGTCGATGGGCTCGTTCGCCTGCCGAGACAACGCGATGACGAGAAGTACAGGGAGGAACTTGGCGATCTCCTCTACGAGGCCGATGTGGAGCAGACTGAAGACGAGATCGTTCAGCCAATCCCCTGCTAGCGACATCGGCAGCACGAGAGAGAGCAGGTCGGAGAATACGAATGAGGTGAGGGCGAAGAAGGCGCCCAGGAGCAGCGTCACCACAAGCAGAGGCAGGGGCTCCTGTTCGAAGATGTCGATACGCCAGAGATAGATGAACCACATGGCGCAGATGAGAAGGGCGCTCAAGGCCGCGAGCACGGCGATGCGCCCGAAGGGAGCCACGAAGGTGAGCCACAGATAGGAAGCCGCATCGCCGCATCGAAAGGCCAATGCTCTCAGATCGCCCATGGTGACGTAGGGACCGGTGGTGGCATCGTCGGCAAGTGCGCGCACCTCGTCGAGCCGTCCCTCGGCGAAGTAGACGAGCAAGAGGTTGGCCACCGCGCCGGCCACATTGCCGCCAAGTTCGATCTCGGTGCGGAAATAGGGTTCGGCTCCCGCTCCCCTCCCCTGCTCACGCAACGCATAGCCGATAGAGTTGTTGAGGTAGGCGAGCCGGGTATCATGCACCCGCCCGAAGTACTCCAGCGCCTCTTCATAGTCGTGCACAAGACCCGAGATGAGCCCCAACGAGTAGTTCGCCACATCGGCACCGCCCGGCTCTTCAAGAAGCGCCCTGTAGCGCTCGGTGGCCTCACCCTCCCCCCCATCGCTGATGAGCCCCAACAAATACTCGTTGTTGATGTACAGGTAGTTCCAGCGGACGTTCAAAGGATCGGCGTCGAGAAGCTCCTCGAGCACCGGCTTCGCCTCCCCCGGAAACTCGGCGGCCTGCAGTACCTCCAGCCTGGCCTCCGGATCGGCCGGAAGAGAACGGGGAAAGACCGTGTTGACCAGAACGATGGAGACCACCAAGAGCAGAAGAGCGAAGGGCAGTGGGTGCCGGATGACGGTCCGAAGCCGCCCGCGTTGACCGCTCATGCCAGACGATAATCTCGAGTGCCCAGTCCGACCGCCCGGCCGTGTTCGAGTTGCACCGAAGGATCCAATTTGTGGATGTGGGCGAACTTGTCCTCCGCCGCCACTCCCTTTGTCCCCAGCGCACTCGAAGCAATACCCTCCTGTTGGTTGACCAGCTCGTAGGCGGCTTGGTCAAGCGCCACCGGATCCGTGCCGGCCAGAATGCCCACGTCGGGGACTATCGGTGCATCACTCCAATTGGCGCAATCGCAATCCGGTGTCACCCGCATGACGAAGCTGACCCCCAAGAACTTGCCCTCCTTGCCCGCGAGGGCGCCCAGCGCAAACTCGGCCATCTTCTGCTGCACCACGCCGGCTTCCGACTCCCACGACACCTCGATGGCGTCTCTGGTGCACGTGACCGTGCACTCGCCGCAACCGATGCAGCGCTCCGGGTCGATCACGGCATACGTATCCACACTGATGGCCTCCGCCGGGCACCACCTCGCGCACCGGCCGCAGGCGGCACAGCGATCCACGTGTACCTCGGGTTTGACATCGGAGTGCATCATCTGCTTCCCCGAGCGGGGGGCTCCACCCATGGAGAGGTTCTTGATCTGCCCACCGAAGCCGGCCAACATGTGCCCCTTGAAGTGGGCCAGGGAGATGAGCGCATCGGCGTCGAGCAGGCCGGTGCCGATCTTCACCCGGTCGTAGAGGATGCCCGGTACCGACACCTCACGGAAATCGCGGCCCACAAGACCATCGAGAATATGCACGGGCGCGCCCACCGTGGCGTAGGAGAAGCCGTTCTTGAGCGCCGTGACCAAGGAGTCGTAGGCGTTACTACGCGAGCCGGCGTACAGCGTGTTGGAATCCATGAGCACCGGGCGCCCCCCGAGGCGGAGCACCTCTTCCACCACCGTGCGCACGAACGGCGGCTGGATGAAGCCGACGTTGCCCAGCTCCCCGAAGCTGAGCTTGACGGCAACCAGATCACCCCTCTCTATGACTCCCCGCAAGCCCGCCTTCTTGAGCAACCGCCGCAGCCGAACCAGATTGGGCCGTCCGGCGGAAGCCCGCATGTCGATCATGTGCACGTCGGCAGCCACGGCTGCTCACCCCCTCACTTGCTGCTTTCCCGATGTGGTGTCCCGGCCTCGAGACTCCCCAGCTCCTGCCAGGCGAGCATTCCGGAGCCGATCATGCCCGACAACCCACCCAGGCCCGCTTGGACGAGTTGCACCTGGTCACGCGCCGGTGGAAGTGTCCTCTCGGCCACCACCTTCCGGGCCGGCTCAAGAATGAGCTCGCCCAGATTCCCCAAACCTCCCCCGATCACGATCATCTCCGGATCGAATATGTTGGCCAGGTTGGCGCAGGCCACCCCCAACCAGTAGCCGAATTCGTTGAGTGCCGTGCGGGCTGAGAGTTCACCGTCGCGGGCCAAGGGCCCGAGGGCCTCCCCGGTGAAAGCCCCCCTCTCGAAGAGCCCCACGGTGCGGAAGGCGATACGTTCTACCGCTTTGGCGGACAGGAACGTCTCGAGGCAACCTCGAGCACCGCAACGGCAGGTCTCGCCGTGGGCCTCGAACAGCACGTGGCCGAGTTCACCCGCCGCCCCGTGCGCCCCGCGAATCAACCGGCCGTCGAGGACCATGCCCCCGCCGACCCCGCTCCCCAGAGTCAGCATGATGACATGGCGAAGCCCGGACGCCGCTCCCCTGTGGCACTCTGCCCACACGGCGGCGTTGGCATCGTTCTCGAGCACCACAGGAAGCCCAGTCGCCTCCGCGACACGCGCGGCCAGGGGAAACATGGTAAGCGGCAGGTGCGGAGAGGTGACGACGACACCGGCCGACTGGTCGACGGTGCCCGCGCAGGCAAGGCCGATGCCCGCAACCACCCCGCCCGCCTCCCCCTGCCGGCGCGCTTTCTTGATGGTGACCAGGAGATCCTCGACGAAGGCCTCCGTCTCCCGCACGACCGTGGGCCTCACCACGGGATCGCCGACGAAACTCCCCGCAGAGTCGACGGGCCCGGCAGCCACCTTGCTGCCCCCGATATCAACGCCCAGCATGGTCGCCATGTGGCCTCCCGCAGTGTCGCTCCGCCGACGAAGCTATGCTAACAGACGAGAAAGAGCATACGTACCGCACGCACACCCAAGGGGGGCGGAATCACCGGCGGAACGCGCACTGCACCCACACACATACCTCAGATGAACAGCGGGTGAAGGAAGAGCGGCGGACGAGGCGTACGGGGTTTCAGTCGCAGGCGAGAAATCAGTTGATGATGTGCACCGGTGTGCCGACGTACACCCGATCGTACAAGTCTTCAGCTTCCGAGATCTTCATGCGAATGCATCCGTGTGAGGCCCAGGTGCCGATGGTCCACGGCTGAGGGGTGCCGTGAATTCCCACACTCGGCGAATCGATGCCCATCCAACGGGTGCCCAGTGGATTACCAGGCCCCGGGGGCACCGGCTTCAACCCCACGGCCCACGCTGAGTTGGGAGGAGTCCAGGAAGGATTCTTCCACATACCGATGATGCGGAACCTGCCCACCGGAGTGGGCCACGACCTTGTGCCCACCGCCACTCCGTAGGTCTTGATCAGGCCGTTGTGATCATAGAGGTACAGCTTGCACTCACTGCGGTCGATCACAATGGCCTTGACCATCGCCTTCACGGTGGTGAAATCGAGGATGGGAGTGGGCTCCAAGCCCTTCGACTCCTTGAAGGCCATCAGGGCTTCGGCGGTGGCTTGGTCGAACTTGGCCGTCCGCTCGCCGGAGTAGAAACCGCGGGCCTGCAGCAGGCGCTGGAGCTCGGCCACATCTTTGCCTTCAGCCCCTGCCACCATGCTCACGTAGCCGAACTTGTCAGTGCTGTCGACCTTGAAGCTGTGGGAGTACTCAGCGGTGTGGCCGCCGCGATCCTTCACCGCCACATGAACCGTGTGGTCGCCCTCGGCCAGCTCACCGAGGGATACCAGGTACTTCTGTGACCCGTAGCCACTCTCGTCGGCGACCACATTTGAAGCGCGAACACTCTGTCCGGCTCCGCCGTCTTCCTCGTCTTGGACGGTGAGGTCGAAGTCATCGACCAGCGCCACCAGTGCTTCGCCCGTGTCGAGACTCACCTCCACCTCGAGGCCTTCCGGGAAGTTGTCGGCCACCTCGAGCTGCAGCTCTATCTCGTTCTCCTCCACAACCCCTTCGGGCCAGTCGAGGGCGTGGATGGTCGGACGCTCGAAGTCGGCGAAGCTCCGCCATTCGCGACGGTAGATGTTGCCCACTGAGTCGGTGACCTCCAGCACGACGTGCTGAGGGCCCTGCTCCTCCACGTGCAGCGTGGTGGTGAACGAGGCCTGCTCCTGCTCGAGCGGCAGAGCGCTGCCGTTCACGGTCATGACCGCTGTTCCCGGCTCGTCCCACCAAGCGTGTACGAACGTGCGCGGCTCGTCGAGGGTCATGAGATCAAGTGGGGTGACGAACTCCACCATGGGCGGGGTGGTATCCACCCGGAAGCTCCATGTACGGACCCTCTCGCGGGCGAAGTAGTTGCTGGAGGTGAGCACTATGTCGGCGGTGTACCTGCCGTCTTCCAAAATGGCCAGCATCGCCACCCTACCGCCCTCGAAGACGAGCTCATCGGGAGGACACAACTCTCCGTTGATGAAGAGCTCGACCTCGGCCTCGCTCTCTTCGAGACGGGTCACAGAGGCCGACAGCATGACCTCGCCCGTTGCCAGCATGGCCCCGTCGGCGGGGAAGACCTCACCCAGGGAGGCAGCCGTCACACGTTGTTGCACGAGGAACACTGACCCGGCGACCAGCAGAAACGCAACCGCCACCGCCGCCCACCAGAACCAATCGAAACTGTGTAGCGCCTTCCTTATGGCAGCTCCCCTTCGCCTCATCGTGCTCTTGCACCGAGACCCACTGCACCGACACCAGCCGGATTATCGCGAAATGATACCAGTGGCACCGCCTGTCCGTAAGCCCCTGGCACCGTCTTTGTCCGACCGCCCCCGGCGGCCGACCACCCTCGGGGAGCCCAGCCGGCGAACGGCTAGCAGTTCGTGCCGGTCTGGTCGGCCTGGACGGCTGGCTCGAGCCACTTGGACATACCCAGGCTGTCCGCGCAGTGATGATGGCAAGGGATCAGGTAGGAGCGGACATACCCGTGACGGCGATAGAAGCGCTCCGCCCTTGACTCGGGCTTGGTGGCCAACACCACCTTGCGGCATCCCGCGCCGTGCGCGTCCCGCTCGAAATGGGCGAGAAGCGCACTCCCCAGCCCCCGGCCACGAAAGCCCTCCTCCACCAACACCTCTTCCACGGTGGCCACGCCTCCCGCCCACGAACCCCTCAGCACACCGACCACGCGCTGACCCCGGCTTGCCACCCACGCCGCCCGCATGGTCGTCCAATCGAGGGCACGGCCGAACAGCTCCTCCTCGGCCCCGGGCCAGCGATCGCCCAGGAACCGGCGTGTCCGCCTCCGGGGGGCGTCCTCCCGCACCACCGTGTAGTCCTCGCCGGCCTGCCGCCGCGCACGAGGCTGCGCCTCCAAGTCATCCTCGCCGAAGAGAAGCCGTAACTCCCCACCGGAAGGTACCGACGGTGCCGTCGACAGAGCCGCCTCCGCAACCTCAGGGAATCCCCACGACCTCAACACCAGCGAGGTGAGCGCGGCCACGGGAAACGAGGAGCCGTCAGCGATCTTGATGAAGCAGCCCCTCGCCCGACCCGCCCCGGCGGTGAGCGCACTCCTTCCCGGCGAGGCCGGGGTGCTCGAAGACCGGCCCATGGCGGGAATCCCGAAGCCCTGCACTCCCATGTTGCCCATCTTGGCCACCACAACACCGCCCGGTTCCGCCTCCCCGCCCCCGACCGGGAACGGCACACTTGCGGCCGCCCGCATGACTTCCGTATCGAGGTTACCGAAGCCACGGACGAGTGCCGGGTATGCGGCCATGGCCCGGCTGAGCCGCGCATACACCGGGTCGCGGCCGGCAGCCAGACGCGCGTAGAGCGTCGCCGCCCACGCCGCAGGGAGACGAAACACGGGCACACCGCAGCCATCGGTGCCGCAGCGCAGATCTCCCCCGCCCGGGGACAGGTCGCCGAGGAGGCCGCGGATAGTCGTCGCGATGAGTTCCTGCACCGGGTGATCGGGGCGCGGGTATCCCTGCACGTCCACGCCGAGATCGACGGCCAGCGCCACCATGCCCGCGTGCTTGCCCGAACAGGTGTGATGCAGGGCGGTCGGTTGAAGCCCACGGGCGCGCAACGCGGCGGCGGCCTCGCCGCTGAGCGGCGAGGCCGCTCCACATTCGAGCAGCTCCGGACCCATACCCACCCGGCGAAGCAACCGACCCACCACCTCGATGTGCTGCTCTTCTCCCAGGTGTGAGCCGCAGGCAACGGCCAACTCCTCCTCAGTCACACCCAGACGATCCGCCGCACCGGAGGCAACCAAGGCGTAGGCCTGGAACGGCTTGGCCGCCGACCGCAGATGTACCGGCGTGTTGGGGTCGCCGCGGGCGGCCCACACCACACCCTCGTCGTCGGCTGCGACCACCACTCCCCGATACACCGCCTCGGGCGATCCGCCCCGGAAGAGGGCCGCGAGGGGCTCGGTGGCCGCGTCGAACGCGTCCGCGGTGTCAAAGACCGAGTTCGTCTGCCACCCCCTGCATGGCTTCCAACCCCAGCGCCAAGAACTCCTCGAGCGGAAGGCCGAACTGCTCGCAGCTCGCGATGTCCTCCCGGTTGGCTCCGCGGGCGAAGGCGGGTTCCTTGAAACGCTTCCTGAGGCTCTTCACCTTGACCAACTCGAGCTTCTTCTCCGGGCGGATGAGAGCCGCCGCCGTGATGAGGCCGGAAAGGGGGTCGGCGGCGACGATGGCCCGATCCATGATGCACGTGCACTCCGAGCCGTTCTCGCGGTTGTGGGCCATGATGGTCTGCAGCACGGCTTCGTCTTCGAAACCACTCTCCCTGAGCCACGCCACCGTCCGCAGACCGTGCTCCTGCATAAGCTCCGCCGTCTCGTCTACATCGAGGTCGTGGAGCAGGCCGGCCAAGGCCCACCTCGCCCGGTCCTCACCCAGCCTGTCGGCCAACGCTCCCATGATTGCTTCAGTCGCGATCATGTGGCGCACCAGATTCTCATTGGGCACCTTCTCCCTGATGAGAGTGAGGGCTTCGTCCCTTTCCACGCTTCCTCCTTTCTCTGGAGAACCGCCTCTCCCGGCGGTTTGTCAGTCGGCTGCCGCCGCCTCCCGCCCGGCGGTGGACCCACCGATGGATTGGCCGTGTACAATCCACAGGTGCCGGGCGAGGGCCGTGGCCTTCACGATGTCGTCTCGTCGCCAGGGGGTGAGGCCGTCATGAGCGAGGGCCACCCATTCCGCAGGCGTGACCCAGCGCCAGGCATCGGCCTCCTCCGCCGCCGGCACCGGATCACCCGGCTCCGCCTCCGTCGTACGGCAGGCGAAGCTCACCGCGACCACACGCTCCCCCTTGTGGACGCCGTCGTAGGCGTAACAGATACCGGCCACTTCGATGTTGAGTGAGGTCTCCTCTGCCACTTCCCTCACCAAGGCGTCCTCCAATCCCTCACCATGCTCCAGCCTGCCACCCGGTGGGCCCCACACCCCGTCGGGTACGCGCCTCAGCAAGAGGAAGCGATCGTCACCAGGGCGCGACAAAAGACCGACCACCGCCAGCCGGGCCCACGGCGAAGAGAGGTCCGGGTGTGCGCTCACCACTCCCCGTAGCCTTCGCTCTTCAACCGATACTCCCGCGGCACAATGCCGGCACGGTGGGTGAGGTAGACGATGCGGGCTGAGGACTCGACGGCACTCGACCACTGAAACGCCTCTTCGAGCATGTTGCCCGTGCAGAAGAGACCGTGGCCGCGCAACAGGCAGGCTTTGTGAGTCTGGAGCGCCTTGCTCAAGACCTGCGCCATCTCTTCCGACCCGATGGTCTTCTCCGCCACCACCACGGGTACTTTGTGAAGTAGGTAGGATCCCTCGGAATCGATGGGGATGACGGCGTCTTCCACCAAGGAGAGCACGACCGCATGGGGTGGATGGGTGTGCACGATGGCCTGGGCGGACGTATGCGCATAGACCGCCCGGTGGGTGATGATCTCGCTCGAGGCGAGAGCGATACCGCTGTCATCTTCGTAGATGCCGGTCTCGATGAGGTCATCAGGCCGCAGACGGCCCATCATACTGCCCCGGCGGGTGATGACCAGCCGGTCACCGATACGCACCGACATGTTGCCGGCGTGCGAGCTGACCAAGCCAGACACGAAGCAGTCCCGGCCGATATCCCTAAACAGCTCGTAGATGGCGCCCCTCCGTTCTCTCTTCTTTCCCCTCCTCGGGCCGGCGAAGAAGGCGGCGGGCCTGTTCGGCCAGATTCAAGGCCTCGATCTTCGCCTGAGTGGGTTCGCCTTCTCGACCCCAACCGCGGGCGCGATAGTACTCCTCGATCATGGGCTCGAGTTCCACCACGTGGCCGGCCGAGGGTCCCTTCGCCGGCGGTTCGGCAAGAAGCCGTTCAGGGAGGGTGTCGTCCCGCCGCGTGAAGCCAGCTGCCAGATTCCAGAGCCGCTCCAAGTTCCAGATACGCTCCCCCGTGAAGAGGATATCCTGCGCCGAGAGATCCCGGCCTGTGCTCGCAGCGAGGAGCCGGGCCATCATCTCCTCACCGAAAGCGAAACCGGCGAACTTGCATACGCAGGCCGAGTCGAATACCGCGGAGAGGTGCTGCAGGTTGATGAGGATGCCCGACTTGCCGGACGCGGCGAAGCGATCGAGCATCTTCGGGATGCCGAGGATCTCAGGGCCCACCATGTTCGCGCGAAGGTGGCAGGCTCCCCGGTTCGAGGTGGCATACGCCAGCCCCTGCCCCACCATGCCCCGCGGGTCGTACCCCGGACACTCCAGCCCTTTCACCTGGATGGAGGCCTCCGGCCGCTGGTACCCGCGGGCGAAGCGAAGCGAGCCGTCGGCGAGTTCCGCACCAAAGCCTTCCCGGTGGCCCATCTCCCTGAGAAGCTGCAGCACCCGCCGGCCGTCGCCGAACTTGATGGTGCGGGCCAAGGCTCCCTTGGAAGCTATCTCCATGGCGCAGGCGATGGTGGCGCCCGCAGAGATGGTGTCGAGGCCGAGTTCTCCGCACAGGCGGTTGCCTTCGTGCACGGTCTTCAGATCATCGACTCCGCAGTCGGCCCCGAGGGCCCACAAGCTCTCGTATTCGGGACCTTCAACCGCGGCCGGGCCGGCGCCCACCCGCGGCGTGCAGCGGATGCGGCAGCCCATGCAGCCCTTGCGGCCGGTCACGAGGCTGCGACGCACCACCTCACCCGAGATACGCTCGGCTCCGTCCCAACAGGACGCTTGGAAGTTCTTCACCGGCAACGCCCCCGCCTGGTTGAGCAAGCGCATGAGTACGGCCGTGCCGAACTCGGGAAGTGCTTTGCTGGTGACGGGGTTGGCCGCGATCTGCTTCTCAGCCTCGTAGGTGATGAAGGAGAACCGCTCCGGGTCGGCGACGTGGAGGGGGCGGTCGCCGGCCACGGCCACCGCCAGGATGCGCTTGGCCGAGAGTGCAGCCCCCAGGCCTCCCCGGCCCAGATTGCGCCGGTCGTCGGTGCGGAGCGAGCCGAGCAGGGAGCCCCTCCTCCCAGAGAGACCCGGGAACACGAAGGCGTAGGCGGGGCCCAGCACCTCGCGAAGCGAAGCCACCAGTTCGGAGGAGGTGACCCTGTCTCTGCCGCCCGCCTCGCCCGGTTGAAGAGAGGGAAGGAGCTCGGAGACGGGAACGAGACTCACCCAGGGCCGGCCCTCAGCGTCGGGCGCGCGGCGGGGCTCCGCCCCTGCGGCGCGCCCCTCCCCCCCTTGCCGCTTCGCTCCGCCGACCGGCCTGCCGCTCCCCGCGGGCGCCTCCATACGGCCGTCGATGATGAGCACACACCACTCGGCCGCCCGGCCGGTGACCACACAAGCAGCCACACCGGCCTGCCGCAGACGCACACCGAAGCGGCCGCCGGCATTGCTGTCGAAGATGGTACCGGTGAGAGGCGACACCCCCACCGCGGCAAACCGTCCGCTGCTCGGCGCCGCCGTACCGGTGAGCGCACCCGCGGCCAGAACGAAGGGCTGGCGCGGATCGAGCGGGTCGGCCGCCGGCGCACCCAGGCGGGCCACGATCTCCACCCCGTACCCCCGGCCCCCCAGGAACGAGAGCAGGGAGGATTCCGGGTCTACCCAACGGGCGGCCGCTTTGTCGAGATCGTAATGGATGGTCCAAGCGGGCTGCGCGTGCACCATTCTTCCCCCAGTTGCGAACGTTCTTGAGTTGCCCTCGATTCTAGCAAGCTTGCATGATTGGTCACCATCACGTAGAAGTATGTGAGGGATAAGGCGGAGCAGGCAGGCGGCAGACGCAGACCTCGTCATCCCGGTTGCACCGCACACGCGTCCGTACGAGTCATTGCCCAACCTGAAGGACGGCGACGACACATGGCCCCCCGAGAAGTAACGTGCAGGCACTGCGGCACCCGGCAGCGGGGAGCGCCTGCGGTGTGCAGTGAGTGCGGGGCCTTCCTGCGGCTGAGTTCCTCGGCGCTCGGTCACGGCTGCGGGACTCCGACGGGCGGCGGCGGGCGGCGGACCCCGCCTCCGGCGGGCGAACGGCGGCAGGTCTCACTGCAGCGGCGCCTCTTGGCCGGCGCCTTGGTGATCGTGTTTGCAGCGGCGGCTGCCGGCTTCGGCGCCTTCCTCTACCGCGCTTTCTCCGACTGGAGCCTGGCGACCGGCTCCACCACAATCACCACCGCGCTCACCACCACGACCGCCGGAACCACCTCCTCCACCGATGCCGGCGCCGGGACGACTACCACCACGGAAGCCCCATCCCCCGGAGAGCAGATCTTCCCCAGTGAAAGCAAGGCCTCCTCCTTCCTGCCGCCGTCGGGAGGCATCGGCTACAACCCCGACAACTTGACCGACGGCGACCTCACCACCGCCTGGAACGAAGGAGCCGAGGGCAGAGGAGTGGGGGAATGGGTGCAATTCTACTTCTCCCCCACCGTTAAGCTCGAGCGCATCGAGATAGCCAACGGCTACCAGAAGGACGACCGCCGCTTCAGCGGGAACGTGCGGGTACGCGTGCTGCGCGTGGAGTACTCGAACGGCGAATCACACTTGGTGGAGTTGTTCGACGACCAGGGCTTCCAGAGCGTTGAACCCATGAAGAAGAGCTTCGACTGGATAAGGTTCACTATTGTATCGGTGTACCCGGATGCTTCGTGGGACGATGCTGCACTGAGCGAGGTGCGTTTCTTCGGGAGCCGCCAGTAGACGCGGCCGGCGGCGGGGCAGCAGCTGGCGGGGCAGCCGCAGTCGCCGCAGTCGCCGCCGTCACACCGGCCGCCTCCACAACCCCCTCCCTCCGGCCTTGGTAAGCGAGGACCCCACCCCTCACCACGGCTCCACCCCCCCACTTCTCCCGGATGGCGTCGAGGGTGAGATCGAGATCGCGCAGCAGCGGCAGTTCCTGATCGAAGAGATCATCCTGCCAGGCACGAAGGGTCAGATTGCTCAGCCCCACTCCCACCAAGCGGATGCGGTAGCGGCGCTGACGGGCCCGACGGAACAGGGCAAGTACCTCCCGGAAGAACACCTCATCCACATCCAGAGGCCGACGTAGCGTGTGCGAGCGTACATGCGTGATGAAATCGGAGTACCGGATCTTCACGGTGATGGTGCGAGCCTCGAACCGGCGGCGCCGGAGGCGGCGGCACACACTCTCAGTGAGGGCGATGAGGGTGGACTCGAGCAGGGCCGTATCGGAGGTGTCTTCGGGATAGGTGGTCTCGCGCGAGATGGACTTGACCGTCTCGGCCGGCGTGACCGAGCGGGGGTCACGGCCCTGTGCCTTCTCGGCCAACTGCTCACCCCACTCACCGAAGGACAGGCGCAGAAGGGAGGGCGGAACCCGGGCCAGATCGCCCACCGTCCGCACCCCCCTGTCACGCAGCCGCTCGAGCAGCACCGGCCCCACACCGGGCAGGCGCTCCACCGGGAGGGGAGTCAGAAACGATGCCTCCTCCCCGGGGCGCACCACGGTGAAGCCGCACGGCTTCTCGAAGTCGGATGCCACCTTGGCCACCAGCTTGTTGGTAGCCAACCCCACCGAGATACTGAGCGCAAGTTCGGCACACACCCGGGCCTGGATGCACCGGGCCGTGCGCACCACCGGACCGAAGAGCCGCTCGGTGCCGGTGAGATCCACATAGGCCTCGTCCAGGCTCACCCGCTCCACGAGCGGCGAATACTCCCCCAAGAGGGCCATGAGCCGCCGGGAATACTCCCCGTAGAGACGATGGTTGCCCGCGAGATACACTCCGTGGGGGCAGAGGCGGCGAGCGGTGCGCAGAGGCATGGCCGAGTGCACCCCATAACGGCGGGCGATGTAGTTGGCGGTCGATACCACCCCCCGCTCACCCGCACCCACGATGACCGGCTTGCCACGCAGCGTGGGATCGAGATTTTCTTCCACGCTGGCGAAGAAGGCGTCGAGGTCGAGGTGTGCGATGACCCGTGTGGACATGAGGCGAGTATATACGAACATATGTTCGTAAGACAAGCATCTGCCGCCGGAACGGCCCCGCTCCCGTCCTCCGATGTCTCCACAACGGGCACACGCACGCCTGACGGCATGGTATGGTTCTGCCCGATCAGCATGCTGCGTCTCTACCGCACACCAGGTCTGACCCAGACGAAGATCGAGGCGTTCGCCGCACACGCCGAACGGGTCCTCGGGCGGTCGCTCGAGCGCATGGACACGGAATACTGCTTCTACGTGGACACGGGCGGGGAGGCACTCGATGCCCAAGCCGCCGCCGTGCTGAGCTACCTCCTCGCGGAGACATTCGAGCCGGAGCGGTTCGGAGAGGAGAGCTTCCTCTCATCCCGCTTCAGCACCGTGCTCGAGTACGGTCCCCGGCTCAATTTCGAGACGGCGTGGTCATCCGCGGCGGTCGATATCTGCCGCCGTTCGGGGCTGCAGGCGGTGAAGCGCCTGGAGAGGTCGGTGAGAATCGGATTACCGTTCACGGTGTCCGCTGAGGAGGCCGAGCAGCTCCTCTCCGCCCTATACGACCGCATGACCGAGATGCGCTACCCCGAACCTCTCGAGTCGTTCGAGACCGGCCTGGTCCCTGCGCCGGTACAGGTCATCCGCCTGGCCCGTGAGGGCCTTCCCGCCCTCCAGACGTTCGACCGCACGCACGGGTGCAGTTGGGACGCAAGCGACCTCGGCCTCATCGCCGCCATCTACGAACGGCTGGGCCGTGACCCCACCGATGTCGAGCTCTTCCAGATCGCCCAGGCCAACTCGGAACACTCCCGCCATTGGGTGTTCAAGGGGGAGTTGTCCATAGACGGAGTGCGAGTTCCGGAGAAGAACCTCATGCAGGTGGTGCATCAGCCTCTCGCCGCCTCCGCTCCCAACTCCATCATCGCCTTCCGCGACGACAGTTCGGCCATCCGTGGGCGGGAGGTCCGCCTTCTCATGGCCGCCGATCCGCTGGGGCCGTCACCCCTGGTGGAGACACCGGTGGTGCTGCACCCCACACTCACCGCCGAGACCCACAACTTCCCCTCCGGAGTGGCACCCTATCCCGGAGCCGCCACCGGCGGAGGCGGGCGCATCCGTGACAACCAGGCGGTCGGGCGCGGCGGACTGGTCTATGCCTCGGGCGCCGCCTACTGCACCGGCAACCTGCATATCCCCGGCTATCCTCTGCCCTGGGAAGAGGACGGCCGGCGCCATCCTCCCGATCTGACCTCACCGCTCACCATTCTCGTCGAAGCCAGCAATGGCGCCTCCGACTACGGTAATTGCTTTGGTGAGCCCCTCATCTACGGCTTCACCCGCACCTTCGGGCTCGAGCTGCCCGAAGGCTATCGCTCCTGGTACAAGCCCATCATGTACAGCGTGGGCGCCGGCCAGATACGAGAGGGGCACACCGTGAAGGGACGTCCAGAGCGGGGCATGCTCGTGGTGCAGGTGGGCGGGCCCGCCTATCGCATCGGCATGGGCGGGGGAGCCGCGAGCAGCATGGAGCAGGGCGAGAATATCGAGGAGCTCGACTTCAACGCAGTCCAACGGGGCGATCCCGAGATGGAGCAGCGCATGAACCGCCTCATGCGCGCCTGCGCGGAGCTGGGTGAAGGTAACCCCATCGTCTCGGCTCACGACCTGGGTGCGGGAGGTGACTGCAACGCTCTGCCCGAGATCGTCGAGCCCGCCGGTGCCGTGATCGATCTGCGCTCCATCCCCGTGGGCGACAAGACGCTCGCCGTACTGGAGATATGGGGCAACGAGTCACAGGAGAGGAACGCACTCCTTGTGCTGCCTGAGAGCCTCCCAATCCTTGAGAGGATGGCGGCCCGGGAGAACGTGCCCTTGGCCGTCGTGGGCCGGGTGACCGGCGACGGCCTCCTAGTGCTCTACGACGAACACGACGGTTCCAAGCCGGTGAATCTCCCGTTGGACGACATCCTGGGACAGCTCCCCCCCAAGCGCTTCGGCTTCCAACGGCGGGTCCGCGACCCACAGCCTCTGGTCTTGCCCCCCGCAGCCGACCTCCGCCGCGTACTCGGTCTCGTACTCCGGCTGCCCGCCGTCTGCTCCAAGCGCTTCCTCACCAACAAAGTCGACCTCGACGTCACCGGCCTCGTCATTCAGCAGCAGCTCGTGGGGCCACGCCACCTCCCCCTCTCCGACTACGCCGTCATCGCCCAGACCTACGCCGACTCCTCCGGCACCGCGCTCAGCCTGGGCGAGCAGCCGCTCAAGGGCCTTCTTCACCCGGGTGCCGGCGCCCGCATGGCCGTGGCCGAGGCGCTCCTCAACATGGCCGGTGTGGCGGTCTCGGCTTTGGACGAAATCAAGTGCTCCGCGAACTGGATGCTGGCAGCGAAGCAGCCGGGTGAGGGAGCCTGGCTCTACGACGCGGCCTGCGCCCTGCGAGATATCCTCACGGAACTCGGCGTGGCCATAGACGGCGGCAAGGACAGCCTCTCCATGGCGAGCCGGGGCATCGCGCCCGATGGGAGCATGGAGATCGTGGTGGCTCCGCCGCAGGTCGTTATCGCCCCTTACGCATTCGTGGAAGAGGTGGGGTGCAGAGTGACACCCGATCTCAAGGGAGTCGGGCATCGGCTCCTCCTCCTCCCGCTCGGCACCAGGCGCAGACTGGGCGGGAGCGCACTTGCACAGGTGCTTTCGGCCGTGGGCGCGGAAGCCCCCGACGTCGATGACGCAGCAGCACTCAAGGCGGTGTTCCTTGCGGTGCAGGAGCTCGTGAGGAGTGGAACCGTTGTCTCCTGCCACGACGTGAGCGACGGCGGCCTCATCGTCACCCTGCTGGAGATGGCCTTCGCCGGGAACAAGGGCTGGCGGGTTTCGCTCGAGGGCGAGAACCTCTACGAGGCGCTTTTCGCAGAGGAAGCCGCCGTGGTTGTGGAGGTGGCAGACCGGAGCCCGGACGGGGCGAACGGCGGTGCCGCCGGCGCTGCGCAGGTTGGCGGCGACGCGCGTGATACCAGCGGCAAGCCGGGTGAGGACAGCACGCCTGGTAGCGACGCTCAGCCGGTCGGCGGCTGCACGCCGGACACCCTCACCCCTCAACCGTCGCCACTGCCACCGGAGTTTAAGGAAATCTTGGCCCGGCATGGGGTAACACCCGTCGATCTCGGCTGCGTCCTTCCCGAGGCGGAGATCGACCTCACTTTCAACGGGGAGACCATACTCCGTGAACCACTGAGCGAGCTCCATCTGGCTTGGGAAGAGACCGCCTACCAGGTCGAGCGCCTCCAAGCCAATCCCGACTGCGCCGCACAGGAGTGGCACAGCCACCGACGGCCTCCCAGCACCACTCCCTACCGCCTCACCTTCGACCCCGACACCGAAAGCGCCGAGACCCGCGGTGCCCCCCGCCCCGGCACCACCTCCGCCCCCCGCGCCGCCATCCTGCGCGAGGAGGGCAGCAACGGCGACAGAGAAATGGCTGCCGCCTTCCTTGCTGCCGGCTTCGAACCCTGGGACGTCACCATGACCGATCTTCTCGAGGGCACGACCCGGCTCGACCGCTTCCAGCTCGTGGCTTTCGTGGGTGGCTTCTCCTTCGGCGACGTACTCGACTCGGCCAAGGGCTGGGCGTCAGTCATACGCAACAACGAACGCCTGGCACAGGAGTTCGCCGGCTTCTTCGCTCGGCCGGATGCACTCTCACTGGGCGTGTGTAACGGCTGCCAGCTCATGGCCCTGCTCGGAATCCCGGGGTTCGACCTCCCCGACCATCTCCGGCCACGATTCGTTCGCAATGCTTCGGAACGCTTCGAATCCCGTTTCAGCACGGTGCGCATCGAGGCAAGCCCGGCCCTCATGCTGGAGGGCATGGAAGGCTCCATCCTCGGTATCTGGGTCGCACACGGCGAAGGCCGCCTGCACGTGCCCGAACCGGCCAGCCTTGACTGGATCACCTCGAACAGGCTCGCCCCACTGCGCTATGTGGACCCGGAGGGTGAGCCGACCTCGGCATACCCGTACAATCCCAACGGGAGCCCTCAGGGAATCGCCGCCCTCTGCTCTCCCGACGGCCGCCACCTGGCCCTCATGCCCCATCCTGAACGCAGCTTCCAGCTCCGGCAGTGGCCATGGGTGCCCTCCGAATGGCAATGCCGTCAGAGCCCCTGGCTCAGGATGTTCCGTAACGCCCGGCTGGCGTTGCGGTAGGGACCACCTTCCTCGCCGGCACCGCGAACACGGCCGAATCCGACCGGCTTCGCGGCCTTCTCGGGGCGCCCACCGGACCGCTCCCGGCTCCAGGCGTGAAGCTCACTCACGAGAGGCCGACCCAACGGCGCAACCGCTCATCCTTACCGATGGTAGTATGCGCGCCACCACCCTGAAGCCCGGCGGAGACAGCGACACAGGTGAGGAAGCTCCCTTGAACAACCATCTGAGCGAACCCGACGCGCAGCCCGGCTCCCTGACCTGGGAATACCCCATCCCACTGCTCACCAGCCGCTTCATGTTGCGCGACTTGACCATGGTCATCGTTCTCTCCATGGCCGTCATGCAGCTTCTCCTGATCATCGTAGGGTTTCTCGTCTCCGGCGAGCCCGTGCTGCTGCCCCTCTTCGTCTACGCCGTCGTGACCGGCGTCATGATCGTGCTCTTCTTCATCGCCATCGTACTCATGGGCAATCGCTACGACATGGGCTTCCGCGTGACCGCCAAAGGCCTCGACTTCGCCACGGGCAGCCGTCAGGCCCGACGCAACCGAGTGTGGCGGGCCCTCGCTCTCGTAAGCGGCAACGCCACCGCTGCAGGCAGCGCCATCCTGGCCTCCTCTCAAGACAAGGGCTTCTACTCCTGGAAGGACATTCGGAAGGTGACTGTGCACCCGGGTCCGCGGGTGATCACCCTATCCAACGCCTGGCGCCCGGTCCTCCGCCTCTACTGCCACCGGGAGAACTACGCCGCCGTGGAGGCCGCGGTGCTGGGCTACTTCCGCCAAGCCGAGGAGACCCGGGCCGCAGTGGCCGCCCGGGCGGCCACTACTGGAACGCCGGCGCCGGCAACGTCTGCATACGCACGCGCCCTTCCCAGGATCCTGGCCTGGACGCTGGCGAGTGCGGCCGCGACCGTCGCCGCACTCCTCTGGTACGATACCGCCTTCGACGACCAGTGGCGTCTCGTCATCCTGGCCGGCGTACTGGTGTGGGGCGCAGGCCTGCCCCGTGTCAGCCCCGTGCGACGAATTCTCGGCCTGGGTGGCCTGGCCCTCGGCCTCTACCTGCTCTTCCTCCTCATCGGAGAGGCGACCAGGCCCATCACAGGGCCAAGCGGCACCATATATGGAACATCCTATGAGGTCGACACCTTGCTCCTCGCGTTCGCCTTCGCCGGCCATCTCGCCCTCATGGGCATGAGCGGCTGGCGCCTCTTCGGGCCGGCCGACCACAGTATCAATTGAAGATTTCAATCCTCCACTGCAGCCGTACCGGGGCAGCCGTGCACCCGGCAGCG
>Ga0334886_1000880_pt1 | contig 40265 bp, 46 predicted proteins | sample GraSluR1_MG_9_FD_207232 | JGI IMG/M metagenome (GOLD analysis project Ga0334886, IMG submission 207232) | Sludge microbial communities from methane-producing bioreactor in Wageningen University, Netherlands - Granular Sludge_27_06-R1 | ecosystem: Engineered > Bioreactor > Anaerobic >... | reverse complement strand
ATGAGAGTGATAACCATGATCGGGAATATTGACACTACTTGTCGATGCATTATCGTAGAACGGCATGCTAAGTGAATGTGAATGGCCCCCGCCATTGCCGGTACCAGTGGCCCTTTCGTAGCTATGGGCATGATTGCCTGCAGATCCCGTCGAGCCAAAGGAGTTGTAAGAGAGACTCATCGAAGGAGTCGCACTTTCTGTAGTTCTCCCCCAGAAAGGTTCGTCAACACCCAGCGCATACGAATATGCACGATACTTGGAGCCACGGGCATTGACCTTTATGCTCACGATCCGGACCGTATCGGTGGGAATGAAAAACTCCGTTTCCAATGGGTGTGTGGAGTCAAGCGAATCCATGAATTGGAAAGGAAGGACGTTCCGGAGTTCGCTGAACTTGCCGAGGAACTCACCAGTTGCACCGTTATAGATTGCTCCCTTCCCGCCAGCGTAGTCCCCGATCTCAAAGTCTCCGGCAACAGGATCGATCCTCCACAACTTATTGGCTCCATAGCGTGCCCGGATAATGGGAGGAACCGCCGGGACCGCATCCTCATCCCCGCTGAGGATCTCGAACAACAACCCGGATCCGGCCGTTCCATTGCCCGGCCCTATGACCAGATTGCGGCCGACGAAATACCAGGCAAACACCTCCGCAGCATAGACAACCCGGCCGGTATCATAAGCCAGCTTCTGGGCGTCGGCACCAACGGCCATGATATAGTCCGATGCGTGGGTCTCCTCCCAACCGGTACCGTTGTATACATACACCCTCCCGAACTGATATCCACCGGTATCATCCGCTGCAAACAGCACAAAATCAAATTCCTGTGGATCGGGCGGCAGCTCAAGGACCTTGCCCAGGTACCTGGGTGCCGGAGACCCCGCCTCACCCCTGAAGCGGATCGCAACCGTCCACGTCACCCCGCCATCCACACTGAGACGGTAATAGAAGTCACCCTCTACATATGGTGTATGCCATGGACCGTCAGAGGTTGGGGAATATTGGTATTGCGGGACGATCGGAGGACGGTTGACCATTGATCCCTGGTAGCCTCTTCTCCGTACCTCGCCGGTTGAAATGGCAGCGCATCCTGAAGCGGTATACGAATAGAGCCCCGCAGATCCTCGGGTGACTGTCCGGTCTATGATCCTTGCCAAGATACGTAGATCCTCGGACTCGTGATACACCTCCACCACATCACCAGGCTTGTAGGCAGCTTCCAGCTTGAACGATACCTGGACCTTCCCATACCGCCTCTGGTTGTAGAGGGCCCGTGCCAGGGCGTCGGCAGTATCCGAATCAAAGATAGTGATCGAGGTATAGGTCTCCGGACGCCTGGCTGTGGCAGGCACGGTAACATCAGGCTTCTGCGACCTGATCAGAGCATCCCCATATATATAGGTATAGTAAAGACGCTGTGCCGCATCCCCGCTATTTAGGTATCTCAGGCGCGCGCGCTTCGCCCGAAAGTCAACAGTGAGTCCTTCGCTTATGGGATCCAATGCGACATCAGCATCCTTGGCATCCTTCACATACCACGATCCGGTAGCAAGCAGGGATATATCCTCATTCTTCAGCCTTGCCGACCCGGTCAGATACGGAATATCAAGCCATGTGTTTTGATACTCCTGCCACACTTCCCGGATGTCAGAATCCTCCGGCCAATAGTCGCCAGCTGCGATCGGTTCTCCAGGGAACAACCCATCACCATCGACTGGGGTGGATCCTTCCCATAACCTGGTATTCTCAATCAACGTGGCTTTGGACCATTCCACCTTGTCACCATCATGACGATCATACCTGGTGCCGATCGACAGCGGTGTCTGGGATAGCAGATGCTCCTCGCTGATAACGGCGATCGGGATCGGGGACTCTTCAGACCATGGCTTCCAGGTGATGTACGGTCCATCGCTGGTGATTACCATCCTACGTTCGAACAACAGGTCATCCACCGCCTGCTTCCAGTTCCCGGAACCTACGGTAACCGAGTAGTGGCGGACTGTATCCAAAATCGCAGGAGCATCCAGGGCGATATGCTCATGCAGGCCAAGGCGGACCAGAAGATCAAACAGTATGGAATGAGGAAGATCGTCCGGATCATACACCTTCCAGGGAGCATCTCCCAGGATGGGGGGATAGGAAAGATCATCGGTAACATCCCCGTCCAACAAGGACAGCTGGTCAACCGCCTCCATGGGAATAGGGCTGACCTCATCCAACCCGACGATCTGGACGGTTCCTACCGGGTCAATGTAGCCGCGGAAAATCTCCTCAATATCGGACCACACCGACACACCCAACATGTCGGTCATGGCCGTCATATCCAAAAACAGATTCCGGCTATAGTACAGAGAAAAACTTACCGAGTTGATCGAGCTTCTTCGATCCTCCCCGCACAGCGACAGTTTCTCCTGATAGGAATCAGGAACCAAAAGGTCGGAAACATCATGGATGGATCCATCCGGATAGGTAAGCTTTATGGTAAGCAGCTCATAGGTCATTGGTTGCGATCTCCTATCTTGACTCCGGCCATCTCCAACTTCTTGTAGAGATCCTCAACACCCCAGATGCCGCCGTTTATGATTACCGTAGAGCCGGCTGTAGGGCTTCCGGAAGAACCAAGCGGGGTGATGCGTACATGCTCACGACCAGATCGGTTGTCTCCCAGCATGGCCAACATGGGGCCGTTGGTAACAAAGTCGCCTCCGGATGCAAATTTGGGAACCGTACTCAAATCAACACCAAGCTCCTGGAGTTGGCTGATGATCGAGCGCAGCTCATCGGCTGTAGCTGTATTTACCTGGGCGGCCAGGGCAGCGATACGGTCAGATTGCGATTCCAGGTTCTCATCCTTGTCCGACCAGAATTTATCCCATCCGGACATGGAGGAGAGCTTTGCATCGATTTCTGTCAGCTTCGTCCTGGTCGCATCCAGTACATCGGACTGGGCATCGCCGAAGGTCCGCTGACCCTTGATCTCGGTAACACCGGCAAGATAATCCTCGACGCTGATCAGGTTCCGATCAAGCTGGCGCCTGAGAAGGTCAACCTCTACATCAAGCTGCTCCTGCAGTTGTTCGTTCAGTTTCTCCCGGACCTTTACCTCCTCATCAAGGGATGCCATGATGGAGGAATCAATTCCGGATCCGGAGCTGCTGAAGAAACCGGCACCAATGCCAGCGACGCCACCCAGGGCGAACAGGCCGATCGCTGCAGGTATCCCCGCCACACCAAGCTCGACGATCATGCGCAGGCCGGCTGCGATGGCCATGGAGGAGATCTGTCCGAGGATATCACTGGCGAATGCCTGCAATCCATCACTGATCGCATCCATGCCATCCTTGCCGGCAGCCATGGCGGAGCCGATATCCGAGAACACGTCGCTAATCCTCGAGCCCATCGCCTCGGCCGTGAAGAACTGGTCCTTCAATGCGTCGGTCATCTCCTCGAGGTGGTCTTTAAGCCCCTTGGCCTCCTCAGCTGCAAGTCCAAGCCGCTTCGCCTCAAGATCATACAGGGCCGCCCGCTCATCCGCGGTGATCAACCCCTCATGCTCATATGCCGCCATCACGGCCGCATACTCGACCAAGGCCAGTTCTGCGGCCTCCTGGTCGGTGAGCAGCTTCTTGAGCTCCGCCTTGGCGTTCTTCTGATCAGCAGCGAACTTCTTCTGTTTCTCCAGCTCCTCGGAGATCCCGGAATACCTCGAGTACAGATCATCAAGCGCGGACTGCCATTCTCCGGAGTCACCTTCTGCGGGACCTGCGGACCACACCTCATTGATCTTTGAGCTCAGTACAGAGAGCTGCTCCTCCATGGTCTCAATCTGGGTCCGGCCAAAATCGAACGATAGCGGTATGTTCATGGAGAAGTCACTCGCCGAAATATCCCCGAAGAGTGCCTTCATGGCCTGCTCGACCGCAGACGGCTCTACCTTGTTCAGCTCGGCAAGCTCATTCACCTTCTGTTGGATCACCGCGTCATACATCGGGATGCGCTTGCGCGCCTCATCGATCCATGGAGGAGCCTCATATCCTGATTTCTCCCACCACTCCACAGCGGTACGGTCGATCTCCAGACGCTCCTGCAGTGCTGCCAATTCATCAGCTGCAAGCTTCTTCTGTCCCTCGGCGGTCATGGCATACAAGGCTGCAAGCTCGGTGGTTCCCTGCTTTTCCTTGTCAAGCAAGGCGGCTTCCCGATCGGCACGTTCCCTGGCGTTCTGCTCCCTGCTTGCGGCATCGGCCGCTGCCTGTGCCTCGGAGGCTTCTATCTGCTTCTGAATCGCAAGCCGCTCACGCAAAGCCTCGGCGATCGACTGCTGATTCTTTATATAGTTGCCCTGCATGTGCAGGACATTCTTGGACGACGCCTCATCCTCGACGATCTTGAGGGCGACCTCCAGATCCGTGGAGCTCATCTGTGAGATGTACTGGTCCAGGGATCCCTGCAGCTGCTGGAAGTTCAGCTCCCCACTGATCTTTCCCGCTTGGCGCTTGTCCAGGAATCCATCGATGGAAACAAGCAAACCTTGGAACCACCAGGTACCCAGGATGTCCTCGCCGATCGCACCCCACAGTTCCTGCCACACCGTCTTGAATTGGCGCAGGCTACCGCTGGCCGAATCGTTCATGGTCTCGGACAACCCGCCCACCCTTCGGTCGAGCTCGGCCAACAATATCTGTTGGGCTTGGTACACTTCTCCAAGCTCCATAAACTTTCTGATCTGCTGCTCGGTCTCAGCCGTGAGGACCACCCCGCTTTCCCTGAGCTGTTTGATACCCCTGGAGGGATCCTCCATCGCACGGCCAAGCTTTTTGGCTGCGGCGGTAAAATCCTCACCCCAGAGGGAAGCAAGGTCGGCGGACAATTCCAGCGTCCGGGAGAAGACTTCTCCGGAGATATTCTGAAAGACGCTCAACCCTGCAGCGGCGCTGATGATGGTAGCCTCCGCCAACCCGGTGCTCTTGCGCAATTCAGACGCCATTGCCTTGATCTCTGCAGCATTGTAGCCGATCGTGTTTCCGGTAGCCTGGAGGACTCCCTCGAGCCGCATGTAGGAATCGATGTTCTCAGCTCCAAGGCGGACCATCTCCTTGAACAGCTTGATTCCTTCGCGGATGGTGAAATAGCTGGTGATCAGCTGGATGGCATATCGCTTGAGGTTCTCGGTATTCTTGGCGGTACTTTCGGACATTTCATCCGAAGCACCCTTTGATTCATTGGCAGCATCGGCGTATTTGTCCTGCTCGGACGACGCAGCGGCAGCGGCATCGGCAACGTCCTCGTAAGTCTCCGAGGCTTCCTTGGCGGCTGCAGCCACATCCTCGTGAGCCTGACTCGCTTCTCCGGAAGCCTGGGACACGGACTGGGTGGCATCCCGAAGTTCATTCTGGGCATCGGCCAGCTGGCTGGCCACACGGCTTGCTTCGCTGATCTCCGGAGACAGGCGACCGACCTTGGCCGTGGAGGCGTCGGTGGCAATGCCCAGGGCTTCCTGCGCAGCTTTCGCGTCATCGACACTCTTGCGCCAATTCTTGAGGACTTCCTGTGCGTCTGCCTGATCAGCCTGTATGATCAGCTGTAGGATATCGGTAGTGATGGTGGCCATGGCATCTCCTGATACCATGATACAAAAAAGCCCCGATGATTTTTCTCACCGGGACCGGGCGTCGGCCTGTGCCGACTCGTATTCGTTTTCCATTTCAGTAAGCAGATCGATCAGTCCTGCCGTTTCTGCATCCGGACCACCTCCTCCCGGCAGGCCAAACCGCTTCCATTCCCTCCAGATATCAATCGAGTCCCTCAGTTCCCTGGTCGCATATCTGGAAATTTCCTTCCGCTTGATGATCCGACTTCCGCACTTGATGGGCTGGTCGTCATACCAGGAGCTCTTGACGACTCCAATATGTCCGTCAAGCTCTAGGCGGAAGCCGATTCGGAGTTTTTTAGATCTTCCGCAGTCAAGTCATCCTTCCAGATCTCATTCAGGATCTCGTTGAACAGACCGGCCGCCTCGCCTTCGATCTCCACCAGCTGTGCAAGGGACACGACATCCACGGACTTCCCGTTGTCCTCGACGGAGAAACGCTTGATCTTGCAGGGGATCTCCCTAATGGTGCCGTCGATATCGGTATACACCTCGAACCGGACGGACTGGCCATCACCTTCGCTCTGATACAGGTTCTTGCGGAGCGTCCGCCTTTGCCTGGCGTTTGGCTTTTGATACTCGACGACGATCTGTTCCTTCTCCGGCAGCTCCCTGTTCTTGTTGAATGTCGGAACGAACGTCCTTGTCTTCTGCAGCACTATCCTCATGCGCGTTCTCCTTTGCTGGATCCGTTTTTGTAATGACGATTCTCGCCATGCATTCTATCTGTGTGGCCGAAACCCGAACGGATCCCGGCACACACATCATGTTCTGAACAACGTCCCCGTCCTTATCGATGAAATCAACAAGCCCCGGGACCCCAGGCTTCATCCTGGACCTTACCTCAGACATGGCACCTCCTCATTATGCTGCGGGAATGGTGCGCTCGACCTGCTTCCTCCACCCGGCGGTGTAGTTGAAGTTGAAGCCGACCGATCCGTCCTGCGGTGCATCGGTGGTCACACTGGTCACATAGAGCGTCCTGAACAACCAGATCTCCTGCTCTCCCGCAACAGTCGTCTCGCGATAACTGAAGGCGGTCAGCAACGGGGTGCTCTTGCGCGCGACCCTGGTGAGTTTACCGGCTCCATCGTCGATGGTTCGCTCGATGAACCGGGAATCGATCTCACGCTGCCAGTCGGATCCGATTGCGTATAGCCCGCTGATCGAGCCGGTCTCATCGCCGTTGGCATTGTAGGAATACTCCCGCTCCCCGCGCTTGGCCTGGCACTGGGTCGTCTTGTCGAATACGTTGCGCGACACCGAACGGCCGCGATCAGTCACCCAGCAGGCATCCTCATCGTCGAGTACCAGGGGAGTCGCCGTGTCGCCTTCAGCAAGCGGATTGGATGCCAGTTCAGCCCATGCCGCCAGATAGACCACAGTGCCGACCTGAGGATCCTCGCCATCGACAATGCCGGAATCCTTGACTCCATCGAAATTGCTTGCCGCACCAAGTGACTCGATCCGGCAGAAACCACCGGCAAAGGTTGCCGACGTAGAGTCGAGCAGCGTTCCCAGTGTGACAGGATACAGCTTTCCGTCGATCCCATCAGGTTTGTAGATGGTTTGTCCACTCATCTTTGCATCTCCTTCTTGAATTCGAGAACCACGACATGTGGCTCCGCATATGTGTAAGCCCATTGGCGGACTTCACTTTCATAGGTCTCGTTCTGGACGAACTGGCCGCTGTCGTTTTGCACCGACTGGAAAAGGATCCTCAGCACCCCGGCGCTTGTCGGGATTTCCTTCCACCTTCGCCCATCATTGCGGCATGCGCTCCAGATGTCCTGGACTCTCATTGACATGCCGATCACCGCCGGAAGGAACACATCCGGTCCATCCCCGCTGCCGACAACGGACCCCTGGAACCGCAGCTTGTCAAACGCACCGTTCTCCTCGGCACCGGTGAACGTAAGCCTCAGGTGGGGCTCGGCCACAGATACCGGCTGCGGGTCATACATCACCTTTATGCCATACTCGGAGGCCATGTAATCCTGAAACGCATCGAGCATGGTGGATACCTGCTGTTCGTAGGTCATTCCGGAACCCCCATATGACGCCGTGCAAGCGTCATGATCGCCGCTCGGTCATTGGAGTCGATCGACAGAAATGGCCGGGCCGGAATGACAACGCTTTTCTTCAGGACGAACACGACGAACGTCCTTCCTTTCTTTCCTTTCTTCGCGAGCACCACCCCGGAAGAACCCTTCTTGCTCTGGATCCATACACTGTGTCCGCTCGACTTCAGGCCGGACATGACCTGGGACGCCTTGAATCCATAGCGGCGCTGCAGCGTCCGTGTCTTGCTCGATGCAGGAATCCACAACCACTTGCCCTTTGCGGTGATGGTAGCCCCGAAATGGTTGGTCGCAGCCCCCTGGCGGTTTGTCCCGACCGCAACCTGGGAGGCGGTCACATGGGCGGAAATGGAGGACAGCAGCTGCCCGCGATCGCGCAGCGTATTGGATCCGCGCTTCACCGCCACAGTGAGTGGGGCGTTCTCCGGCCCGATGCCGCCGTTGATGCGACGCTGCACCGAGCTGACCATATGGTCCCCGACCTGCCTGAGCAGGGAGGGCATGGCAGCCGGCTTTACGTCCAACAGCTGGGTATGCTTGACCACGATCCTCATTGTCAGCTCCTGTCGTCCGGAAGTTTCGATATGGTGATCGGCTTGATCTTCACCACCGGAAGGGGGTTCTGGACAGCCGCGCCGCCGCTCTGGTACCCCGAGGAATCGACAGCGTCGCCGTAGGCGGCCCGCAGCATCTCCAGGGCGTCCTCGCGCTTGTCCCGCGCGACCTCCTCATTCTCCGCGTAACTGTAGAGCTCATACAAAGCCCGCTTGATGACGATCTCGCGGTTGATCGGCAGCGCGGGGTCGAAGGCTGAGCCTGCGGCTATCACCTTCGCCTCGCACCACATCGTAGCCTTATGGATGGCGCGGAGGGCAATGTCGTCATCACCGCCGGTGAGCACGTTGTAGTTGTATGTCTTGATTTCTGCTTTCAGATCACTGACGGTGACGGCTCCCATTGCTTATTCCTCCACGACCGTGAGCGGCTCGAACCACAGGAAAGCCTTTTCGCTTACCATCGGGAACGGCTTGCTCTCGCTGATGACCCTGATTCCGGAGGGATCGTCGACCTTCACCGTCTTGGAGAAGAAGGGGATGGCCTCGAGGTTCCCGTCCAGATCATCGACCGCACAATAGGTAAGCTCCGGGATGTCCTTCACCCAGGCAACCGCCTTCTTGGCAGCCACTTCCTGCTTGACGACTTCGGCTCCGGAGGAATCGCGGTCGTCATAGGATCCATCGCACAAGGTGAAGATGAATCCGGCCACGTTGATCTCGTTAGCCGTGACAGTCGCGCCCATTCTCTTGGAGTCAGGCAGCGGCGTGATCTTGTTGGCCATAGCCACGAACACTTCCGGAGATACCAGGAATCCGACTTCACCGGATGCACCCTCCTCATTGAGCTTGCGGCGGACCGCAATGGCATCGGTCAGGATGTCGGCGATGGTGGTGCCGCTGGCATCCCACTTCTTGGAAACGGTATAGGACAGGGTTGTCCCGGTACCATAGGTCACCCCGTAGCGGACAAACCCGCTATCGGCCTGCATCTGGTAGTCGATCTTGCCGGTGATAGCCTGGGCGCACAAGGCGTCGCGCGTCTTGTCCGTGGTCTCCATCAGCTTCATGACCATACGGTCGATCTCGGCCGTGACCAATGCCTGGCCGCGGGATCCGCCGTCACCCCACAGGGTGCGCAGATCGTTCATCCTCGCACCGGTGAGCAAGCGGTTCAGCCTGATCGGCATCGGCTCGATCATGGCAATCGAGTTGGTTCCGCCACCGATAGTCAGCGAGGCGCCGCCGCGGGTCACCACGGGAACGCTTCGGATCGTATCGATGTATTCGTCCATGCGCACGAACGGCAGTCCCGTCTGGGTGCGCTTGGAGAAGATCGTGTCGAACACGACAGATCTCCGTTTCTGCTTCCGCTCGATCATCTTGGAGATGGTCTGGACGGTCAGGTAGCCCTGGATGAAAGTCAAGATATCCATAGGATTCTCCTCTGTTGGATCGCGCCGCTAAAGGGTCGCGTAGATTGCGAGATGCGCCAAGGCATCGACTGCAGCCTGGGTGATATCACCGGCGGCAACACCGATGACCAGCGAGCTCTTCAGCACCGTGCCGTGCACCACGACCGACACCACATCCTCGCGGGAGGTATCGGCGGGACGGAGCGCGACGCCAACCACAGCCCTCGCCACCTCGACTTCCGGACTTCCGGACTCCTCGGCGGGTGCAGCATCGAAGGTGACGCTGATGGCGCCGGTCGCATAATCGACAGTACCGGATCCGCCGGTTCCACCGATGACACCGTGTCCGTTGTCCGTCAGCTCAATCTCGCCATGAGCCACCACAATGGAGCCGGGCAGCAGGGGAGCGGCCGCGCTCGTATGGGTGAACACCTTGTTTGTCCCGTTGACCAAGCCGGTCATCTCTTCTCCAGACACGACGGCATACGGGACGATCTTGCCGTCTGAATCCTTGGCCAGCACACAACCCGCGGGGATGATGCCCTGGTCGGACTTCGCTACCATGGGGAAGATCACAGGCGGGTGCCGCCCATCGATCACTTCCTTCGCATCGAGCGTCTGATACTGCGTTCTTGCTTCCATATGATGATCTCCTTCACCGCACCCTCAGTGCGTCAATATTTCTGTGCCAGGGACAGTATATCTACTACCGGCTCCTGGCCTCTTCGCGCATCACTGAAATCATGCCGCCGTGTCAGGTCAGCCCTGCCGGTCGGGATCGACTTCACGATATCCAAAAAACTGCCGACGATCGCATCCTCCTCATCGGAGAAATCCGAGGACTGCCCCAGGTCGCACAGCTTGTCGCTGAACTCCAGGACCTTGTCCATCATCCCCGCCGGAACGACAGCGGAAAGCTCCGCCTTGATCCTGGCACGCTGGGCGCCCTTGTACATTTTCCTTGCGGACTCCATGCGCTTGTCCGAAAAATCGGGGGAAGCTGCAGGAGCAGCCGGTGGATCGGCGGCCGGAGCCGGGCTCGGATCATCCGCATTGCCATCGGCAGGAGGCTCGGCCGGTTCATTCACAGGAGGCTCGGCGGGCGGTTCGGCAGGGGTCTCCGCAGGTTCATTACCAGGCTCGGCAAAGTCCGACTTGTGGAACACAAACGAATCGGCGAAATCCGTACCACCCTCGATGCTCGGCGCCCCGCTGTCGCGCAGTTCCTTGAGGATCTTCAGGTCCCGGATCTTGGGAGGAACCGCACCGAGGAACGCCAGATGGTGCAGGTAGCGCTTCGAGTCACTGCCCCTCTGAGGCATCGAAATGGACCAGCCGTCATAGAAGCCCTGGTCGATCGCCTCTGCAAGCACGATGTCCAGCATCACATCTCCGCTGAGGGTGGCGCTCACACCATCCTCGGATTCCTGCAGCTCCAAGGCGACCACATTGCCGAAGCTCGGCCACCAATCCTTATCCTTGGTCATGTCGTGCCCGATGGAGACGGGCGCACGGCCGTCGAATGTTTCCTTGACCTCGCGCAGATCCTTGAGGGTGATCTCGGCCCCGTCCATTCCGAACTGGCCCACCCGTGCAAGCTCCATGCGCTTGAGCGTCTTTTCCCTTTCCATTGCAAACCCTCCTTGGTTTTGCTCGAATCCCTAGACAATCCCAGCCTATCAAAAACAGCCGGGAAGAAATCCAAAACGCCGGGCAACGGGTTCATCTCGAGCGATTTCCCCCTCCGACAATCCACCCCTGCAGCTAATTTGCCCGCAAAGGCGTTTAACAACGTTGTACAACGGGGGTCTGGGCAAAAGCCGTCCTACGTAAGCTTTGAAGCCGGCGAAGCCGCCAGAGGCCCGTTTTTCGATTCAGAGCAAAGAGGCGATGAAAGCCTCCCTCTCGCCCTGGTCCACCAGATCCCTGAGGTACCGGACATGGTCCATGGTCAGGTACACGATCCTCCCGCCGATATTTACGGCAAGCAGGGATATCTCGCGCCTCGCCGACACATCGACCAGCGCCCTGGCCAAGGCGGCTGCGATCGACGATGCCTTGGATGCGGGGACCTCCAGGTATGCTGATCGAGCCTGCTCGAACAGGCTTCCGATCGACGCCGGCTTCCCGTCGAACCGTGTGAGCGCCCACCGGTCCATCCCGTTCACCCAGGCGTTGCCGTCCGGGGTGAGCTCCACATACCAGCCCTTGTCGTTGGCAAGATCGGCAGCCATCGATGTCGCAGCCGATTTCCCCATGGTATCCGGATAGCGCACACCACCCTTGGAAACCTCCATGGATACCAGCCCGGCTTTCGCCTTGGCAAAGTCCTTGCACACCGTTTGTCCCACCACGCCGTTGAGCTCCTCCTGGATCATGGCCCTGGATATCCTCGCCTGCTGAGCCGGTGTGACGTTCCACAGCGCGTTGTCCTTGATCGGATTATGGCCGAAGGATCCCTGCGCCGGTTTTACATACTCGGGCGACGGAGGGGCAAGCTTGGACAGGTCGTAGCCCACCGCCTCATCGGCATAGATGGCCCGCACGGTACTGCGGCAGTTGTAGTGCAAGGGCGGCCAGTTTGCCTCCCACCACGGATCGTCCGGAGGAAGCACGGTGCCGGTACGCTGGGCGCAGATGTCGGTCTGCCGGGCGTCCTCGATGCCTATGAATTCCAAAAGCGCCGGGGGATTGTTCTTGAACTGCTGGGCGCGTCCGGCATTGTAATCGCTCTGGATGTTGGTCCGGTAGACGGTCTCGTAATACCCCGCCTGCCCGCTGGCCCATCCCGATGCTCCCATGGCGCCATCCAGATCCAGCGACTGTACGAACGGCTCCACCCCCGAGGCATCGCCCTTCAGCTGCGCCAGGTAATGGGTCCTTGCCCGCTCCACCGCATCCAGCTGCGCAAGCCTTCCGACCGTCCATGCCATCGCCCGCAGGGCGTCGCTGACCTGATAGTAGTCGTCACGGGTCAGGGATATCCTTCCCTGGGAAAACGCCACGGCCTCATCAAACGATAGCGGCTTGGGTACCGCATCGGCGAAATCGGAGGACCCCGGAGCGACATGGCTCATGCCGAGCATGAAGGATGCGATCATCACCTCATAGGTGCGGTCGACGATATCCTGATCAACCTCGGGGACAAATTCATTCTGGAGTGTCTTGGCATCGGCCTTGACCGCAGACAGCCAGGTGCCGAGGGTCTTCCCCACAGCCTGCTGGAGAGCGGGGAACGCTGCTTCCTCAAGGTCTATCACCTTGCGGATCTTGTCAGCCTCGTCCATCAGCGTCTTTCCAGGATCAGGACTTTTTTTTTACCTTGGCCGTCATCTGCAAACTCCTCAACCTTCTTCGGCCGCGGATTCTTTCCCGCACTACCCATCATCTCGGTAGCCTGGGCGTCGGTGAGGTTGAACAAAATCTTAAGCTGGGCGAGGCCGCTGTCGCGCGGCAGCTCTCCCATCTCGACAGCCTTCACGATCCAGGTGGCTGCCGTTACCTGGGCGCCGTTCAGTGTGACCCCCGCTCCGGTATCATCTATGGCCAACCCCTCCTTGTTGGGATCGGCTGCAGGGGAAGCAGGGGGAACGTCGGCGGGATCCTGCTTGGAAGGATCCTCGCTCGGTCCAGGTTCTGGATTCTGGGAAGACGAACCGAACGACGGCAGCGGCATGCCCATGCCGTACTGAAGCGGCTGCAGCGGCTTGATGAACGCATCACCGGCGACATCCTCATCAGGCTCGGCGATTCCGTACCGGGAATAGAGCGCCCGCTTGGAGACAGGGATCTGACGGTCGAGCGCCTGACACACCGTGCTGAAGGAGGCATAGTCGCCGGTGTCGATCATGAAGTCGGGCGTATCGGTATCCTTGCCGAAGTTCACCTCGATGGAGATGTCGATCAAGCGCTGCATGGTGTAGGCAAGAGCCCTCGCGTCGTTCTCATATCCAGCCTGCTTGGTCCGTTCCTGTACCGTACCCAAAGCCTGGGTGCCGGTATCCGATGCGTTGGTTGCAAGCGATTGGCCTGTCATGGCATAGGCAATCTGCAGATCGCATGCCTTGATCAGCACATCGAAGTCGGAAACGGCACCGGCCATGGTGAGCTGCTTCAGCTCCTTGACATTGCCCAACGCGCCTCCGGATCCGCTGGTGACCAGGCTCACCGCCTCAGCCACCTCCTCTGCAAGCTGCCGGGACTTGGCCGGGTCGCTGTTCTCGAACAGGGCTGCAAGGGAAGGAACGCTGAACTTCTCAGTAGCGGTCAGCCAATATTGCCAGCCAAGGCGTTTGAACTGCCAAGGCCAGTATGCGCTGCGCATATAGGCCACCCCGTAGGGTTCGTTGTAGGAATCTCCCTCCACCCGGTGCACGATCCACTTGTACGGCTGGTCGAGCAGCTGGTCGCCCCAACCGACATACCACATCTCGCCCTCATCGTTGAACCGGTAGTTGTTGATATTGTGGCCCTTCAGGCTGTCGATGTACAGCCATCCATCGGAGTCGCGCTGCCACAGGATCTCCGCCGGGCGGAACCCATACTTGAGCGCCCCGGTGAGCAGATACCAGGCGAACTTGCGCATGCGCTGCTCGGTCAGGTACTGGTCGCGGTATTCGTTGATCCGCTTGTCCTCGGTGTCGGTGATGTATACCGGCAGGTTCGTGGTACCGTTGCGCCGGTCGAGGAACAGGCTCCCGATGCGTGAATCGGCAAGCATGTCGTCATAGGTGAGCAACCCGCGCGGTGTCCTCACGATCATGTCGTCCGGGTTGGGAAGGTATCGGAACACCAGCGAATCGCGGATGATCCTCAGCTGGTCAAGTTTCTTGGTCTCATCTGCCATACATGTATCTCCTCATCATTTCCTTCATCCTATTGGCCTTTTTCTGCGCGGCAGCACCCACCGGGGTAGCCGGACCGGCGGCGGGAATCACGCTGTAATAGACTGCGTCCGGAATACCGTCGTTCACGCCCTTGGTGGGGAACGCCTGAAGCCTGGACATCTCATCGGTCGGCCGCAAGGTTTCGTTGAACCGGATGATACCGGACTGCACATGGGGCTGGTACTGCATGCACCGCTTCTTCTTGGACGATCCGCCCGGCTTCGCCCCGGCCAACGGCAGCATGATTCCAAGATCCATCGCCTTCTCCAGGAGGAACTGCTTATAGAACCGCTGGAAAGCCACCTCCTCGAAGTAGATGGTCTCCGGATTCCACATCTCATACATGAGCACAAGCTGCTCGAAAAGATCCATATGGGTACCGTATGGCTTGGACCACCAGGCGAGCACATATTTCATCTTGCGCACCAGGTCATGGGCGGTGACCGCTATGGCTGCGTCATCGGATCCCTCGGCGTTCGGATCCACGCCCATGATCACCTTCATCTTGGTGAAGTCTATGTCCTTGATATCGAAATACTGGAACCATGCCGGGTCGAATATGCGCCCTTCGGAGTTCACCGACAAGGACAGATATTCTACGTCATACACCAGCTCGCCCACATCGGCACGCTTTCGCTCAAGGTCCGCATGGGTCCACCGGCTTTCCCACAGCGGGGTGCCGTCCTCCAGCTGCGCGCTGAAGCGAAGGGCCAGGAATCCCTGCAGCTTTCCGGTGAGCACCTCATCCTGCAGCATGGTGATCGGGTCGTGGTCATTGAAATGGGTATTGACCATGACGATGAAGGAATCCTTGCCCAGGTTGAACGCGGTCCGCTTGATCCATCCATACGCCTTGGCGCATTGGTCCGGACTGTCGGCCTCAGCGTCCTTGAGCAGGTCGTCTATGACCACCAGATCGGGACGCGACTCATGATGGCGCAAGCCGCGGGCCGAAGCCCCCTTGCCCTTGCCGATCATCGCCACCCCGTTGGCCAGCACAATCTTCCCGGCACCCCATTGGGGTCCCCGCATCTCGCCGAAGTCCTTGGCCAGCAGCTCATTGTCATCCACCTCATGCTTGATGTTTTCCAGGAATCCCTTGGCATCGTCGTCGGTGGCACCGAAGAGCGCAATGAAACGCCTCTTGGCATATAGGGCGCACCACAATGGATAGGCCAAGGTCATGCGGACCGACTTACCATGGTCGCGCGGCTCCATGTCGATGATCCCACGCAGCCCCTCGGTGGCGCGCACATACTTGCGGTACGGCTCTCGGGTCCACCTACGAAGGTTCATGGCAGCATCGGCATCCACCCGGCCTTCGGTGATCACCTTGTAGATCGCCAGCTGGTAGGGAGCCGGGGACTTGGTGAAATAGTGGGACAGGTAGGTATTGCAGAAGTATTGGAAATCACCCTCTGCCCGCGCCTTGCGCAGGTCGCTTTCCCTGCGATCGGCGGTTGGCCGCCCGGCAATCTCCACCAACAGGTCATTCATTCCTTGGCCTCCAAGGTGGTCACAATCCCCATGATCCTGTCAAGAACGTCAGGGTGCTTCTTCAGCTCCGCCTGCAGACGCGACACCAGATCCTTCTTGGCCTTGTTGTAGCCGTTCTGGAAGCTCAGGCGCTGTTTGGCTATCCTAGTCTGGGCGTCAGCCAACCGGTTTACCGCCACGATCAGGTCGGTGGGATCATCGAAGGTGAGGCTGTCGATCGATTGCACAAAATCGAATACCTGCTTGGTCAACAGGCTGGTGGTGATCTCGACAACATCCGTATTGGGGTTGTCGCGCACCGTGTCTATGAGCACGCGCGCCTCGGTGGCCGCCTTGGTATACTGGGCGGCAACGCTTTTGGAGGTCTTCAGAGACCGCCTGATGGCCTCACGCGAGATGTCATATCCCTCCTCGCGCAGCACATCCTCGATCTCCTGGACCGACTTCTTGTCAGCCTCGTACATCTCGACAATCCGCTCGATGATCCCCATCAGATCGGCCTTGGATCTCCGTCCCATGCTAGACCTCCTTCTCGACAAGCACACCAGGGTCGGTGGTGGTTCCCTCGACCACATCCATGCCATTGCTGGTGGCGCGGTACATGCGCACCTTCTTGGTGGGGCGTGCCGGGTGGGGATTCTCCTCCTTGTCAACATAGCCGCGGTCTGCCAGATAGGCGAGCGCCTTGAGGATGTCCGAATACTCGTAGTATTCGTACTTGATCTGCGCGATGGACAGCTCCTCCACGCGCTCGGGGTAGACCTCCACCAGGAACATCAGGATGCTGCCGCGCAGCACCGCATGCCTGGACGGGGTGACAATCTTGGAACCACTCATGTATTCCTCTCCCTTATATCCTTGATCTGGTCGATTCTCTGGTTCAGGTGGAGATACTCCTGCCTCCAGCCGCCCACGGCCTTGTACAGATCCTCCTTGGATGCATAGCGCGTCTCGATGTAGGAGATACGCACCTCCTGCTTCGTTATCAATTCCTCGATCCTGGCATCACGCTCATCACTTCGCACGCGGGCTTCGGCCATCTGGCGCGTAAACGCCTCGCTTTGGTTGGTGATCGACTTCGCCAGGGTCTTCACGGTGAAGATGAGAATGCCGATTCCGACTCCTATGGCAAGGATCAGCACGATCAGGGTGATGGTCGGACCAAGCCCGGAGGCAAGTCCGAAGATGGTAGACAGTTCCATCAGCGCCCTCCTAATTCACCAGAGCCAGCACCAGCGCCGTCAGCGCCGCCGCGGCTGTCGCCCCGATCCCCAGCTTCAGCCAGGTGTTCTCCCGCCTCAGCGCCGCCATCTCCCGATCCGACTCTTCTGCGAAGTTCGAGAAGGAGCTGCTCAAGGCGGTCACGGTCCCGCTTGTCCTGCTCAAGTCCAGCGACCACCGGTTGTAATTGCTCGCCAGAATCCTCAAGTCCTGCGGCGATATGCTCAAGGTCTGCTGCACCTGCGGCAACACCTGCTGCTGCAGCTGCGACCTGCTCTCCTGCCGTTCCAAGATCTGCTGCATCTCCGCCACTATTTCCTGGTCGGTCATGGTCGCCGGATCCGGCAGACTTTCTGCCCGCAAGGAACACGGCAACAACAAGAACAGCAAGAGCAAGCCAACCGAGATGATGCTTCTTGCACCAGAGGATGAATTTCTCAAATGTGTTTTTCGGCTCGAGCTCCACATCGCTACTCCTTCTTGCGGGTCGTGTCATACAAACCCATGGCACTGAAGGCGGCGATGGAGCCCTGGACGATACCGGTGATCACCACCGAGTCCAGCACCATGCGCCAGCCGGTGTACGGGGTGGCGATGAATCCATAGACGGTCGCCACGGCGATCGACGTGCATAGCAGCAAAATGGGGATGAGTCTTCCGGTGGAACCGTCGGAGCGTTTCTTCAGACTGGGCTTGATGGCCTTTCCCATGCCGATCAGCAGGGGGATGAGCACCAGCAGTTGCGGCTTGATATATGCGTCCATAATGGTATCTCCTATCATGGACATGCTATCAAACATACCGTTGCAAAAATCCAATGCCCGTTTAACAGGGTTCGGAAATGGCGGGGATTCCGGCGAAATCTGAAAGAAAATACATAAAAAAGCCCCAGCGGTGGAGCCGACTGGAGCAAGGCGGAAGAGCACGGATTAGAGGATGCGCTTCGATAGAATCATAATATCAAACGGGAAGGGGTCAAGTAAACCCCCGCAAATCATTCTGTTGCGTGCAGCGTTGATTCGGCTGCTATGACATGGTCGACGCCATCCACGGTTACGGTGATCGGCGCATCATTGGGATTGTAGATGTCGATCGGCAGGTACTGGATTGTCTCCAGGTACAGATTGCCTTTTATGGCAAAGATGTTGGGAGACTCGATCAACACCGGGTAATGGACCACCAGGTCGACGACACCGGCGGCAGGCTGGGAATATCCCTTGCGCAGCTGTCCGGTGAAATTGTATGAGGTGATCAGCCTGACGATCTCGGTCATGTCCTCGCGGTACAGCACAGCCTCATAGGTACGCCACTCGAAGTCTCCCTTGGAATAGGTGAGCATGATGCGCTTGGCCTCAGGATAGACCGTGGCAGATTTCACCCAGACTACAGTGTCTGGCTTATTGCCCTCGGTGGTGACCACCTGCTTATAGAGCGCCTCGGCCTGCACGTAATAGATCCGTTCATCCTCCATCACGCACCCGCCAAGCATGAGCATGAGTGCGAGCAGGGCCGGAAGCAATGCGATTCTTTTCATCGTCGATTCTCCTCTCTACATTATTATATATGGACGGGTGCAAGCTACCTTGAACGGATAGGATCCCCGGAGGCATCCACAGGATCGGGGCGCTTTTTTGAAACCGGCTGGTCGCCCGTAATCATTTCAAGCTGCTTGAGTATGGCCCGAAGGTAATCACGCAGGGTGGCCCCGACAAATACCATCATGCCGGTCATGAACAGGACGATGGTCACCGGCCACAAGGCGACCGCCAGGAACACGAATGAAACCAGTATCATCAAAGCTCCAACTACTGCCATAGACATCTCCTCTTATACCTTATTATATATAGGCTCAATACGGATGCTTATGAAACCATCCGATCACCTTGCCAAGCACCACCACCCTTTCAGACGCAACGGTCCTCGGGGCATAGCGGTCGTTCTCGCTGATGATCGTAACGCTGCTGTCGAACGGGTCAAAGGAAAGGCGCTTGATATAGACCTCCCCGTCCACGTTGATCACATACACCCCGTCCTGGGAAACCACCCTCTTAGCAAAGAACGCGACATCACCATCGAAGAGCATCAAGCCAGTCATGCTGTCTCCCCGCACCTCGGCAGCCCCGATATCCTCAAGCTTGTATCCGTTAATCAGTATGTTGGGAATGGGGACCATACGCCTGATGGTATCCTCGGACAGATATTCCTGGCCCGGCCCGGCAGACAGGCGTTGATGGATAAGGGGAACCAGGACGAAGTCGTCCGTGCTCTTCACCGGAACGGATCCGCCACGCGGGGTGATGAACGTCGCAACAGGATCCTGATCGGACTCTTCAGTCGCAGCCCCAGGGGAAGCGAACATATCCCCCTGTCCGGTGATAAGCCAATTCATATCAACCCCCAACTCGGCAAGCATCGTTTTAAAATCATCCGGTATGGATCGCTTCCCTATCTCATATTGACCATAGGTATTTTGTGCGATTCCAAACCTTTGGGCGAATTTTGCCTGTGATTCTCCGTATTTTTCTCTCACTTCCCTCAATCTGACATATATATCCATTTTCCCCACACTTTGTGGTTGACAACCACATCAATATGAGATAACCTCAAATTGTGGTTAACACCTGTGAACTGACTTAAGTCTATCGCAAAAGAGGATAGCGCGCAAGGAGATTTCAGCATGGCGGAGAAAACGGAAAAGAAAGACCTGGTCAAGGCAATGGATCCATGGGACTACGAAAAGGCAATCAAGATTGTCAAGCCGATGGTAGAGTCTCATAGAAACCTAACGCTCAAACTCGTTAAAGAATTGTTTGCAGCGCGCGAGGCGCTTGCAAATCCAGGTTTCAGATCAGATTTAACCTCTTGCCAAATGGCACGAGGTTCCAAACAAATCACGCCTATAACCTCGTCTCAAAATGATACGAGGTTCCATACGTTCGAGGAATTTCTAGAAGCTGTTGATCTTCCAAAAAGAACAGCCTATCGGTGGCTTGCCCTGTACGACCCCAAGGAAGACCGGCTGCTGGACATGGACGAATTCAAGGCCCGCAAGGTGCTGGAGTTCGAGGGCCTGATCAAGATCCTGCGCAACACCAAGAATGTCAGCCGCGATTGGCGCCCTGAGGGATGGAGCGCCGAGTGCGAACGGTATTACCAGAGGCTCCTGCTGGAGGAACGCCGCCTTGAGATCATCGAGGAGGACAACCTCGAGGAAGAGATCGGCATCATCAGCTACAACCGCCTCAAGGAGCTGATCCGGCTCGAGGACGAAGGCCCAAGCGTCGAGGACCTGATGCGGTTCAAGCATACCATGGACCATTACAAGAAGTATTGCACCCCGAAGGTCGAGGCCCGCGACCAGATACTGGTGGCGACGTTCGTCCAGAAGGCGATCGAGCAATTCCAACCCGATGTGCGGCCGGAGGTGGCGCGGGCACTCGCCGAGATCACCCTCGCATATACGGAAGAAATCAAATGACAGGAGCTTTCCGCATGAAGAACAGTGCAATCACAACCTACATCATGTTCACCGCAAGCCGCCGATCGCTGTCGCAGGCAGAGATAGCGGACCGGTACGGGATATCCCGTGAGGCGGTGAACCGGGTGGTGAACGGTAAGGCGGAATTCCCGATCGTGCGGCAGAGCATCGCGCAGGCATTGGGACATCGCGACTGGACCGAGTTGACCGCTGCCGCGGAAAAGTTCCAGCTCGACATCCAGACGATCTACAACAAGCTCTCTGCGAGAGCCTAGGAGGAATCAGGCATGATAGGCGGAAGAAGGATTACGTCGGTCGATCTGGTGCCAGTGGTGGTGGAGCCGCCCGCGGTGCTGACAGGGATCAATAAGGCAATTGTGGAAGCCATTCCCTATTGGCCGAGGCAGATCAGCATACCCGAGCTTTCAGCGCGGGTGCATGTGGAACCCAAGTCGCTGGTGAGAAGATTGCCGGCTTGCCAGGCCGTGGCGCTCATCTGTCAGGACGGCGGGGACCTATGCAAGTTGAGGGAGGACCTCTCAAATGTATAGTACCGCACTCATCGGTGGGACGCGCGTCTCATCAAAACCATTTTCAATCGGACTGGCCGGACCGCATGACGAACGCAGGAGACTGCCGCTCACACCGCAGGTCCAGCGTATGGTCGACGCCATACCGTTCTGGCCGAAGGCCATCTATCCGGGAGACCTGGCACAGCAGCTCGGCTGCAGGATCAACACCATCTATGGGTACCTGCCGACCTGCCAGGAACGGGCTCTGATTTTCCAAGACGGACAACTGTTATCACGACTGAAGGAGGACCTGTCTAATGTGGATTGACACGGCAACACTCGCCGCGATCGTAGGCAAGACGCCCCGAGCCATACAACACGCCTGCAAGCAGGGTCGCTACAAATACCGCAACCAAGGTCGGAAGATGGAGGTGGACTCCACCTCCCTTCCGAAGGAAATGCAGGACATGGTGGCCCGCAGCACCAGCGCATCCAAGGCCGTATCCGCCAAGGGCGGCATGAAGGACTTGGCACTACCGACCACACTAGGGATAGCGTCTCAGTCGGTAGGGCTTGAAGTGCTGGCGCGACAGATGTCGCCAAAGCAGCGTCGCAAGCTCCAGATCGTCTCGAAGTACAAGCAGCGACCGGCTGATGTGTCGATCGGCACCTGGATATCCACCGTCGCCGATTTCTTCGGGGTGTCCGAGAGCACCGTCCGCAGGGCTGTGGATGAATACACCGCCTATGGGATCAAGGGTAAGCCGGTGCAGAGCTCTTCGGCTCCGATTGCCTGGGATCCCAAGGCGATCGAGTACATGGGTGCGTACTACCTGAAGGCCATCAAGGAGATCGGGCAATGCACCAAGATCACCGCGTTCAGGGCTGTGCAGAAAAAGGCCAAGATCGAAGGCTGGAAAGTCGGATCGAAGACCAGCGCTTATGACTATCTGAACGAGCTGCACCCCCTGCTCGAGCGCAGCGCCAGGGGCATCCGGGATATCGACAATTACTTCTGGATCCTGCGCGATCTGGATACCCTCGCCCCGTTCCAGGTGGTCGTCGGGGACCAGCACATATTCGACTGGTGGGTGGCAGACTACGAGGAAGGCAGGATCTATCGGCCGGAATGCTATGTGTGGCTGGACATGTGCACCCGCCTGCCGTATGGAATCGCCTTCGACAAGAAGTATTCCAGCCATACCGTCAAGGAGGCGCTCCGGGTCGGACTGCACCGATTCGGCCAGTTCGGATGCACCTACAACGACAACGGAAGCAGCGAATGCTCTGCGGCATTCAATGAGATAATCGACGACCTGACCAAGTTCGACATGAAGAACAAGGACATCAGCGACTTATACCAATCGGCTGACGGAACCTATGTCGTGCTCGATGAGGATGATCATATCGTCGATACCGCAGCCAGCAGGGATGAGTGGAAAAAGAAGCAGAAGCGCCGGATCTTCGCCCGTGTGAAAAACGCCAAGGCAAAACCGATCGAGCGGTTCTTCAGGACGCTGGAAGCGAGGCTTGATGAGAAATGTATTCCAGGAAGGGTGAAGACCCCCAACGCCCCTGCCCATATCGAGGAAGCTGAGAAAGCCCGCCTTGAGAAGCAGAAGGAAAAGCGGGAGCTGTTGACCATCGAGGAATTCGTGAGCGTCGTGCTGCACACCCTCATCCTTGACGATGATTCCTATGAGAACTCAAATCATCAGGGTATCGGGATGACTCCAAGGCAGAAGCTTTACCAGAAGCAACAGGAAGGCTGGAGGGCGCAGTTCATGCCTCAGGACGACATAGACTTCATTCTGTACGACAGGAAGCGCAGGAAGGTGAACCGGGGCCGCGTATCGATCGGAACGGCCTTGTATGAAGGTGAGCCTATCCGGCTGGCCGACGACGGATCTATCGCGAAGGTCGGCATTACAGAGTTCGAGGGTGACCGCATCGAGGTTCGTTACGACCGGTGGGACATGTCCAAGGCTTGGGCAGTCGTACCCAGCAAGGAGAATGCAGTTCGGCCGCTCAAGCGGGTGGAGGCAATCTCCATGCTCGATGACGATGCTGCCGCTGCCGCCAATGAATGGAAGCGCAATCAGATCAAGGCGGTCAGGCAGGCATTCGATATGTGCGTGAAGCCGATCGGGACACTAATGGTCAAGAGCCAGGAGGCGAAGCGGCTTTACCAGGCGAAACAGGAATTCAAACAACTGCCCGATGTCACGGACATCAATCTTGAAGAGGAGGTCCAGAAGCGCCTGGAGGAAAACCCTCCCAAGAAGACAGGCAAGATCGTGAACTTCCGTCCGGTCCACCTGTCTGAGAGCGAACGGTACAAGTGGTGCCTGGATGTGATGATCGCAGGCGGGGAGCTGGAGGAAGTGGACAAGCGCTTTGTCCAACGGTTCTACGAGACTCGGGGCGCGGACGAACGTGCCTATTGGGATACTTACAAAGCTTTGGCCGAAGGAGGCAATGCATGATCGAAAGAAGTTTCAAAGAGATCCTGGACTCGACAGGATTGTCGCTCAGTCAGATCGGGGAGATCGTCAAGAAGGATAAGAGCACCCTCAGTCGCATGGCAAGCGGGGAATATCCGAACTATGAGGAAAGAAGAAGGGAGGTGATCGACGCCCTGTTGGTTGCCGGTGTCATCAAGGAAACTGATGCGCTCATCGATGAATCGCTGGGCCGTGAGTACCGGGTCAACCCGGAGACCTTCATCCGGACACAGAATGTGGTCAGGTTCGACGACCTGGCGAACGGACTGCTCGAACCGGACTCGACGTTGAATTCGTCAATCGGCATCGTGCTCGGCCCTCCGGGATATGGCAAGACCTTCACTGCAAGGCACTATGCTTCCGTCTCCCCAGACTCTGCCTACGTGCTTTACATGGAAGGATTCACCCTTACCTATCTCATGCGCCAGATCGCCAATACACTGACCGGCGTATCGTTCAGAACCTATCATGAAAATCTGGCGCTCATCAAGGAGGCGACGGCACTCAGAAGAAAACTCATCATCATTGATGAGGCCGACCGGCTGCCGATCAGGTACATCGAAGCCCTAAGGGGGCTGAACGAATATTGCTCCGCCCCCGTGGTGCTGATCGGCGAGGAATCCCTGCACAACAAGATGCGGACGCTGCCGCGGCTGGAGAGCCGTGTGAGACGTGAGATCGTTTTTGATCCGCTGTCCATCACCGATGTGGCGCTCTTCTACGCACAGGCGGTCGGGGAGAACATCACCGATGAACCGCAGCTGTGCAAGGAGCTGCTGTCCAGAGCCCGCAAGGATTTCAGGAATCTGGTGAACGACGCCATCACGCTGTGCCAGGCGATGACGGCATCCGGGCTGAACAAGATCACCAAGTCGGCACTGTCCTGTTTCGAGAGGTGATGCGCGTGATGATCGATGCAACCATTCGGGCAACAATCCTGGAGTCGCGCACCGTCTCCGGGCAGATAAGCAAATACATCGAGGGGCAAAGGAGACCCGTCAGCTATGAGGAGATCACCAAGGTATTCCCGGACGTTTCCCCAAGCTGGCGGCTTCGCCAGAGGCTCTCTGAGATGGTTAGGCAAGGCCGGATCGCTGTCAGGGATGACGGGTCCTACATCCATCTCAGATCCGCGAAAGGCGGCAGGGCCGATATCGCTTGGCGGGCTGCGAAGCTGCTGCGCGAGTTCACGATGGAGGATCTCGCAAAGACCACCGGGCTTCCGCTCTCCTACTGCAAGGGCTGGATCCGTGCCTACCTCAGGAATGGTTCGGCCAGAAGGATCGTGGAGCCTCGTGTCGGACGTGTTGCGGTGTACCAGATGGTCACCGAGGAAAAGGTTCGCCCGCCGTTCTCGGGCGTTTAGGAGGTAATGGATGGATGCTGTGACCAGAAGAGCGATCGTCGGAAAGATCCATATGGCAAAAGATCGCGCCAGAGTCTGCCCGGACTGCGGGAGGATTCATTTCTCGGACTCATGTCCAGCATGCAAGATCGATGGACAGGCAAGCATGGATGACTCCAGGTACCGGCAATTTCTTACTGATCTCACCGGTGTGGACAGCTGCACCAAGATGGCAGAAAGGGAATTGCAAAAGGTAGCCGATGCTTTTGACAGAGCTGGATACAGCACGGCGTATCCGTTCCTATCTCCGACAAAAGAGCTGCGCAAGCAAAAGGAACGCATGAAGCGCCTGATCCTGAAAAGAGCACCCCTGGTTCTTGGTTACAAATGGAAATGCCGCATGCAGGGGATGCTCACCAAGATGGGAAAACCATCACTCGATTTTTGCGATTTCACCGATCTGCGCAAGCTGCTTGGCTGGCTCAATCGGACAGAAAAATACCAAGGAGAGTAGCAATGAAGAAATGCATCGATGGAAAGATTCACTATGAGAATTCCCGTGGCGCATGGGTGCCTGAGGATTCTATCAAACCCTTGGATTTGCTCAGGGAGCAGGTCGTTGAAAACATCCATGGGAAAATCAAAAAACTCCGCCATGAGATGATCAAGGCCAAGCAGGAGATCATCGAAGAAATCCAGGAGTTCCGCGGGATCGCCGCCGAGGAATATGGGGTGGCGCTGGGAAGCGAAAAAGGGAACCTGCAGATGACCAGCTTTGATGGTTCTGTCCGGATCATGCTGGCAATCAACGACAGCCTCACCTTCACCGAAGGAATAGCAACAGCCCAGGAGCTGATCAACCAATGCGTGAGCGATTGGTCGAAAGGCGGGAATCAGAACCTGCGGCTGATGGTCGATGAAGCATTCCGGCTGGATCAGTCCGGAAACATGGATGTCAAAAGAATCCTTGGCCTGCGTCGTCTGAACATCTCCGACGAACGCTGGGTCAAGGCGATGGACATCATCAGCGACAGCCTGAAGGTTCATTCCAGTAAGCAGTATTTCAGGGTCCACGAGCGGGACAATTCAGGCAGCTATAGGATGGTGGATCTGGACATTGGGACGATGTGACCTATGGGAGAAATGGCGGTGATGACACAACCTGAGCTTTTCAGATTTCAGCAGCAACCCGATAAGATCGGCAGGTTGTTTCTCACGCCTTTGGAGGTGTCGGAGATCTGCAACAAAACGTATGCGCAGATCAATTACGACATCACCCTGTATCGGCTGGACGCCATCAAGGTGGCCCAGTATTGGAGGATACCGGCGCATGCGATCAATCGGTACCTCCAGGACTATGATGCAGCAAAGCGGGCATGGTTGGCATGGAACGATTATCTGGCTTACCGAGAATCACTTCGGCCGGAGAGTATTCCGCCTCGGCGGAGGCCGGTGGTGGAGGATTGCCCGAGGCAGGATATCGATTGGTTTGATCTGATCGACCTGCCGATTCCGAGCATCCTGTTCGGAGCAAACCTTGCCTGGATGTTATCCATACCGATGCCGGTTTTATCGGGTGATAGCGGATGGAGATCGAGCGATCAGATATCAAGGGAGGAAGCATTGGACTACCTGGTATCGAGGGAATCGCTGAACATCGCCGTTATCGAGAAAGAGGAATGCAGGGATGACGATGATGCCTTCCTGCAATTGGATCTATTCGGGGAGGAATGAGGATGGATGGATTGCGCTTGTTTCTCATGGACATGCAGATCATCGCTGTCTGGATATTCCTGGCAGCTCTGTTTGTATTGGTTTTGGTGCTCATCATAGCACTCAATGTCATTTCCTATCGCATCGATAAAAAGCGTAGGATCGACAAGTTTTTATATGGAGGAGCGGATGAGTTTTCATTGTAGTTGCCTGGAGCAGCTTAAGAAGGACAAGGGGCTCGAAGTGGAGTTTGATATCGTATTCAAAATCAAGACGCCTGATGGTTTTCAAAAACGAATGACCTATAAGGATAATAAGATTCGATGCCCATTTTGTGGTTCTGTGTTGGCACCTAAAAAAGGTAGGAAGAAATGAGCACTAAACTGGATATCAAGGTTTTCACTGACCAGGTGCAAAAAGAGCTGGAGGACGCCAACAAGAAATTCCCGGCATTCAGTTCAGATCATGAAGGATATGCTGTTTTACTTGAAGAGTTTCAGGAGCTGATCAGTGATATTCAAAATGCGAAGTATCACTTGGACCATACATGGGATTTCACTAAAAAGGGGAATCCTGTTGAGATCCAGCGCGAGCTGCAGAAAATGCGGACATTCCTGAGAAAATCGTACAAAGAACTGGTGCAGACCGCTGCAATGGTGGAGAAGTGGCTTGGTAGGTATCAACCCGATCGCAATTGGGCCGATGGGAAAACACTAGCACGGAAGACCGGAGTATGGATGTCAGAGGAGGATGAGTAATGAAATATGATTTTTTGATTGCTTATGCAAGAGGACTGGAGGGCAAGACTTTTTCTGTCAAATTTTCAGGACAAGTTAAAAGGATCGGAACCAAGAAAAGCGTCCTGAAGGCTTGGAGATACCACAAGGAGTTCAATCGTGGATTAAATCCTCCGTTCAAACCAATTGAGGCGGAAGGCCAGGGAGAGTGCATCTCCATCTCGTACAAGCCAAGGGATTGTGAAGGCTGGGCTACCATCGTTCTTGAGAAACCGATTAGGCTGGATGTCCAGGTGGTGGAAGTTCGCGTCGAGGATATCACCGAAATCATCAATGGATCAGGAGCTACTACCCATGAATAAGACGAAAATCGAATGGACACAATATTCATGGAATCCTGTCACGGGTTGCCTGAACAATTGCCGATACTGCTACGCCAGGCAGATTGTAAAAAGGTTCGCAACTGGAAACGGTGGTGGAAAACCGTTCGTTTATGAATCTCCAGACGCTGGTCCTTACCCGGCTGGATTTGATCCTACATTCCATACATACAGATTGGGATCACCAAAGAATGCACAGAAGCCTGGAAGGATTTTCGTGTGCTCTATGGCTGATCTGTTTGGTCCTTGGATACCGCAGGAGTGGATCAATAAGGTTATGGAGTCGTGTCTTTCAAATCCGGTCCATCAGTACCTGTTCCTGACAAAGAATACTGATCGGTACGTAGCTATGGATCGATGCGACCTGCTGCCGATCGCTGACAATATGTGGTACGGGACCACGGTGACTGGCGAGGGAGGATCCTTATTTATATCTGACCGGCATCATACCTTCGTCAGTATAGAGCCGCTCCTGGCTGACATACCGAAGGTGGAGGTTGAGATCAAAGTCGATTGGATGATAATCGGGGCAGAAACTGGAAACCGTAAGGATAAGGTTGTTCCAAAACTTGGGTGGATAGAAAATATTTGCAATCAAGCGGATAAGAACAATATCCCGGTCTTTATGAAGGACAGCCTTATTCCAATCGTTGGTCCGGATGCCATGCGCAGGGAATATCCGGAGGGTATGTTATGAGTTCTTACACCATCACGATCATGACATGGAAGCCTGGTGGACTCATCCCAAAAATCATCAACGTAAGAAATACTCTGGTCTATATGGAGAATATCTTAGGTGGTGAGATATCGATCATTGAGAAAAACGCCCCGATAAAAGGGACCATGATCATGGGTGGGCCTGATGGTAAAAACGGGGTGATGGCTATTGTAAGAAACGTTCGCGGTCATTGGGCTGGACTCACAAAAGAAGAGCAGAAGCAGGTCATGGTCTGGTTCTTGCGCAACCCTGGTAAGGAGCCTGTATGAAAACTATTCTATGTTCCATCGCATGGATGGCTGGAGTGATGTTCACTTGTTCAGTACACTTTTCACTCATGCTGATCTATTTCTTAATTTCTGGGATTCTTGCATTAGTTTGGAATAAGAAATTGGATCATAAGCTATAGTTGCAGTACAAGGAATTTCACTATATTCCTGCTGGCGAGGCTGGCAGGAAGGACCCTCGGATTCGTTCGGGGGTCTCTTTTTTATCGTTTCGCGAACGAGGTTAAAAACTTCGCGAAATCGGTCGCCTAAAAAGTTAAACGCTTTTTATCAAAACCCCATTCCAAGCGTTTAATTCGCTATGCAACGTTGTTCAACGGCAACACCAACAACAAGTCAACAACACTGATTTCTCTGTTTTCAACGGCTTTTCTGGCTTCTATGCGAAATATTTATCACCTTTCACCGGAATATCCTTGTCAATATCTACTGGAATTAACACCAACCATGCACATCATCGAAAAGGTCGCCCATCGCGGCGGATCATTGCTCGCCCCTGAGAACACCCTCGCAGCCTTCCAACGGGGCATCGACGAAAAAGCTGATGCCATCGAACTGGATGTCCACCTCTCCAAAGACGGAGAAATTGTCGTCATGCACGACCCCTCCCTCTATCGCACAACCGGTAAAGAGGGGTATATCTCAGACCTCTCCCTCGAAGAGATCAAGAGCCTCGATGCACGTTTGGACTACCGGGGTGAGCCCAGCTACGACGAACAGACAGTTCCGACCCTCAGTGAAGTGCTGGATCTCATCCAGAAAGAAGAGCGGAGAGTTGCGCTGCAGATCGAAATCAAGGTGGACCAACACGGAAACCGTTATAAAGGGATCGAGGAAGCGGTGATCAGCACGTTGCGCACATACAATATGATAGAACGCACCACCATCATCTCCTTCGATTTTGAGACGTTGCTCACCGTTAAAGCAATGGAGAGCTCGATTAAGTGCACAGCTCTGGTCAGTCGAAAATTCCTTGAGCAAATCGGCATGAGAGGCCCCGAAGCTGTTGCTGACGCCATCGCAGACCTCGGTGTGGAGGTCGTGGGCATCAACTACACGTACCTGAGCGACAAGCTCTTTGAAGCGTTCACCAAACGAGGCCTTGCCATCGGGGCATGGACGGTGAACGACGAGAAGGACATCCTGCGCATCGCATCGATGGGTGTAAACTTCATCACCAGCGACCGACCAGATCTATTGAGAGAGCTCCTCTGAATCAGTGGAATTACAGGCACCAGGAAGGAAATCCACAATACTGCCTAAAAACGGTAAACATCTTGCATCAAGAACACCACAGCCATGGGACGGTACCCGTAGCCGAAATACGTCTCTTCCTGGATTTTCCTGATCATTCTGGTTTCTCGCTCCTCTCTGAAAAGCTTCATCTTCCACTTCTGCCTCCTGCCAGTGGGAGCTGTAGTGTCCTGATTTTCCACAGCGGATTATTTTTTGGACGCTTTTGAAAGTGTCATCTAGATCCACAGAAGCTCAAAAAAAATTCTTTTATAAGAGAAACTTTTGCATTTTTTAATATTTGTGCTATCATACAAGAAACTCTATAGGAGGTACTTCTTGTGATTGTCCGTCAGGGTTATATGAAACAGCTTCTCGATTTTCTAGACAAACCGGTCATAAAAGTAATTACAGGTATGCGACGCTCTGGTAAAAGTGTCCTCTTGGAGCTCACAAAGCAAGAAATCTGTAAACGCGGAGCAAAAGAAAGCCAAATATTCTCAGCCAACTTCGAATCGTTGCAATTCGAAGAGTTGAAAAACTACAAGACATTGTACCAAGCAATCATTGAAGCGGCCAAAACTGCAAAAGGTAAGTTATATCTATTCATCGATGAAATCCAGGAAGTTGAATCATGGGAAAAGGTAATCAACTCAGTACGCGTCGATTGTGATTGCGATATCTACATAACCGGTTCCAATGCAAGGCTGCTCTCAAGCGAACTGGCTACACTGCTTTCGGGACGCTACATAGAAATTCCTGTCTATCCACTATCATTCAGTGAATATCTTGAGTTTGCAAAAAGCAACGGGGATGAAGTGGAATTAAGCAGAGACCAGCACTTCTCCAATTTTCTCCGCTATGGCGGTCTTCCTGGAATCCATGAAATGAAATGGGATGATACAGCACTGTTGAGGTATTTGACAGACATATTCAACTCTGTGCTGCTGAAGGATGTGGTCAAGAGAAACAAGATCCGCGACATCGATCTGCTCGAAAAGATTGTGTTGTATCTGATGGATAATGTCGGAAACACATTCTCTGCAAAAACCATCTCCGATTTTTTGAAGAACCAAGGAAGGAAGCTCAGCACGGAGACGGTATACACATACATCAAGGCACTGGAGAGTGCATTTTTAATCTACAAGGTGCCGCGCTTTGACATCAAGAGAAAGCGGCTTCTTGAAACCCAAGAGAAGTATTTCGTCTCAGACCTTGGCCTGCGCCATGCGACAATCGGGTACCGTGACAACGATATCGGAGGGGTGTTGGAGAATGTTGTATTTTTCGAGTTGCTTCGCAGGGGATGGAGTGTAAACATAGGAAAACAAGGCTCCTGTGAGGTTGACTTCGTAGCTACTAAAACCGATGAGAGACTGTATGTCCAAGTGTGCTATGTATTGACTGAAGACAATACAAATCGCGAATTTAACCCTCTAGAGGCCATCGATGATAACTATGAGAAAATTGTACTCTCCTCTGACTCCTTGATCAGCTTTAATCGGAATGGCATCAAACAGAAGAACATCATCGACTTCCTGCTGGAAAGCAAAGGCTGACCAGTCCTGGTACCAATGATAGAGATTCTTGGTTTACAAGGAAAGCAGTAGTGTGGCACCAGCTATTGCATATCTATGCTGAAGGCCGATGTTCAGTTCGGTTTTCCTTTCACTACATGACAAAACGAGATATTCACTACAGCATTCTTACATTGGTTCATATGAAAGAAGCCGGTTTTTATTGACATTTTTTCGAGTATTGAATGCTTGACTGCTCCTATTCCCATTGCGCCATATAGGGTATACTCGTTTACCGGTAGGAAAGGTATGAATCTTCTTGTTTGAAAACCTATACGGATTAGACAGGAGTTGCATGTATGCAGAGATTAATCGGAACACACGCCAGAGCTGTTAGAGCTCCCATCATATCCCAAGGGGATAATCTGGAGAGCATCACCGTTGACTGTATTCTCGATGCTGCTAAAAGCGATGGCTTTGAGATCAAGGACCGAATTGATATATCAGAGATAGCTGAAGAGACAACAACGAGGTACAGATCCAATGGAAGAGCTTTAAAACAGAGCTGCATAAAAGACGACGTTGCTTCATACGCACTCTTTAAGAACTGTATATAGCTGCCTATGATTGAAACACCACGTTTGCTGTTTACTGAAATGACACAAGCGGACTATGAAAGCATTGCCTCGATTGTCCAAGATGAAGAAACCATGCATGCATATGGAGGAGCCTTCAGCGATGAAGAAACCCAAGCATGGCTGGATAGAAATCTTGCAAGGTACAAGAAAGATAGGTTCGGTCTTTGGGCGGTTTTGCTTAAAGAAACCGGTGTGATGATCGGTATGGCAGGTTTGAGCTGGCAATCAAACGGAGAAAAGCAGGTTCTTGAGATTGGCTACCTGTTCAACAGACAGTACTGGGGCAAGGGATTTGCAACAGAAGCGGCAAAGGCATGCAAAGAATATGCCTTTACGGCACTGGACGCTGAGGAAGTCTACTCAATCATCCGGGACACCAATATTGCCTCGATGAATGTGGCAATACGCAACAAAATGCTCGTACGAAACAGATTCATCAAACAATATCGTGGCATCTCGATGCCTCATCTGGTGTTCTCAGTCAAGAAAGAAGCCTGATCGCAAACATTCGATTTGCCGCCTCAAGCTATTTCCTGTTCTAAACGATCAAGGCTATGAGAGTGAGAACCGAAACAAATTCCATGAATGCTTTGGAGTACTTTAAGAAACCTTCTCTTCCCTTGAAATCACAGGCATTACTGTATCTGGATTATCCTTGTCGTTGACTGCCTTCAAATCGGCATGAGAGGCCCCGACGCTGTTGCTGACGCCATCGCAGCCCTCGGTGTGGAGGTCGTGAGCATCAACTACACGTACCTGAGCGACAAGCTCTTTGAAGCGTTCACCAAACGAGGTCTTGCCATCGGGGCATGCACGGTGAACAATGACAAGAACAAATGAACCCGAATTAGATGCTCGGCAAAACCGAAACGTTCATTTGCAGAGGAGAAGGTCCAAGAGCAACACCCTCTATAGGCTACTCAGCAGAGATACGCTTTTCACCAATGTGCCCAAGTTCTCGGTGATGTGCGTGTGCGCGCATCCCATGCAAGCGTAGTTCTTTCACAAGCTCTTCTACAATAGCAACTGATCGATGCTGGCCTCCGGTGCAACCAATTCCGACTGTGAGATGAGTTCTCCCCGATCGACAGTAGGATGGCCCGAGAGTCGTGAGCAACACAGTCAAGCTCTTTATGAAGAAAGCACTGTTTGGTTGGTCCATTACATACTTTGCACATACTGCATCAAGACCGGTTAAATCGCGTAATGCTTCAACATAGTAGGGATTAGCAATGAAGCGAACATCAAAGACAATATCAGAAGGCACAAATGGACCGTATTTAAAACCAAAAGAGTAGAGGTCAATGCTTATGTTTCGATGAACAGCAACTCCCTTGATAATAAGAGCCAGCCTATCTCTTAGCTCTGGGATTGTAAGGTATGAAGTATCAAGGACTTCACATGCTCGATCTACCAATGGTCGTATCGCCAATCTCTCTTCAGCGAGTTTCGCAGTAATATCCAACAAAGGTCCATGTGTCCAACTATCTTCGATACGTTTAGTAACCACCGAATCATTTGCCTCTAATGCAATAATACGAAAATGCGTTCCACCCTCTTGTAGAGCAGAAAAGGCCTTAATTGCCTCATCGATGCAGGAGCCTCCCTCCAAGTTTAAAGCAACCACACAGCTCAGAGCATCACGTGAGCTTTCAGACTTTTGTCTCAAAGCTACAAACGGTATTAAAAGCTGAGGTGGAAGATTATCCACCCCAGCAACACCCATGTCCTCCAAGGCACGCACAGCTTCTGTCCTGCCACTTGAAGTATGTCCAACAAGGATTACTACAGTTCCTTCATGGCCCTGATTCTTCATATCAGCAGTCACTTTTTAAACAGCAGCATACCTGATTCATCAAAACACTTGACCCTTTCTGGAATAGCGCTCAACCAAATTGGATCATCCGTATCGAGTCCTAGATCTTTATAAATGGTAATAGTCATCATGGTGTCATCAGATAACTTAATCTTTAGGAACCACTGAGATCCTGCAGGGAGAACAGAGTAAACAGATCCCTTTACGGCACCGGGCTTTTCTTTTGCAGATACAATAAAATCTTCAGCCCTGATTCCAACCTTGATAGGCATAGAAGCTTTTGAGCCTTCAGGATACTGCACCCCGTCAAGGTGAATGTTCATAGCCCCAATCTCCACGACAACACCGGACGAATCGGGTTTTAAGGTAGCTGGAACAAGGTTGATCTTCGGGTTACCTATAAAGTCAGCAGTGAACGTATTGGAAGGATGGTGGTATACCGACATAGGATCTTCGTATTGTTGCAACTTGCCAAGATTCATCACAGCAATTTTCGTAGACATTGTTAGGGCTTCAAGCTGATCATGGGTTACATAAATTATTGTCGATTTTGTCTCCGCATGCAGCCTCTTGAGTTCGGCACGCATATCCATCCTAAGTTTTGCATCCAAATTGGATAGCGGCTCATCAAGAAGGAGTACCGCAGGCTCCATGACCAATACACGGGCAATGGCTATACGCTGTTGCTGACCTCCTGACAACTCGTTCGGGAACCTCTTGAGCAACTCGCCGATATAGAGAACAGAAGCTATCTGCTTTACTTTCTTTTCAACTTCCTTAGGAGAAAGCTTTGCTATTTGCAGTCCAAAGGCGATATTGTCATACACAGTCAAGTGAGGCCAAAGGGCATAACTTTGAAATACCAGACCAAGTTTTCTCTGGGATGGAGGCAGGTACTCACCTCGTTCTGCAGAGTAGACGCAACGGTCGCCAATCCATATTTCCCCTTGATTGCTTGGAGTTTCCAATCCTGCAATCATTCGTAATGTGGTGGTCTTTCCACATCCTGAAGGTCCCAAGAGCGTAGTAAACGATCCATCCTCAATCTCAAGATCCAAATTATCCACCGCTGTAACAGATCCAAAACGCTTTGCTACATTTTTAAGTACAATACTAGCCATAATCAGCCTCCTATCCCTTTTGCGAGGTCGGTCTTCATCAGCTTGCGACTGACGATTGTGGTAGCCAGGATGGTTATCACAATGAGAAGCATGATCGCATTAGTATAGGGATACCAGCCACGATCAGTGAACTTCATGGTAATTGCTGTTGCTGTTTGCGTACGGGGTGATACCAATAGAACGACCAAACTCAGCTCGCGCATCGCTGAGATAAAGGGCAAAAGCAAACCTGAAAAGAATGCTGACTTTTGCATGGGAAATATTATTTTTCCCATTCGTTTTGTCCATCGTGCCCCCACCATGACAGCTGCCTCTTCAAGCTCTGGTCCAATCTGCATCATTGCACCAATACCCGCCCGTGAAGAGAAGGGAAGATACTTCACAACACACGCAATTACCAACAACGTAAAGGATCCATACAGACTGGGTATCGGTCCTCTCTGTACAGCAAACAAAGCAAGGAAAATTGCACCAAAAGCGATACTCGGCATGAGGTAAGGCAAAAATGAGAGCTGATCGAGAAACCGGGAAAATCGTGTCCCACGCAACCGAACAACCGTATAGCCAATCAACATACCCAACGTCCCACAAATGACAGAGACTATTAATCCAAGCCTTACACTATTGAACAGTGCATTCAGCACTTCAGCATTGCGTAATATACCGGGCTCTCCGGTTCCCAATCCAATGGAGTGGCTTACCGGTCCGATCCAGTAATGCAAACTAAAGTTTGAGAGACTATACGTTCCAGGAATGAGCATTACCGTCTCGATCGCCAGTACACTGATGGGAATTACTGTTACACAAAGGAGAAAAATAATAACAATAATCGAAACAGGCCTACCAAACTTACGAAGCTTGACCTGCCCACTCATGCCACTCTTTCCTGAAATAGTTACGAAACTTCTTCGAGCTCCAATTACCTTGTGATCCATATACAGGACCAGCACTCCAAAAAGAATCATAATTAGAGCTACGATATATCCCATTCCAGGTCGCTGACCTACCAAATTGGCATGAAGCAACGTAGAGAGCATCGTAAATCGTACAGGACCTCCCAAGAATGCGGGTGTTCCAAAGGTACCAAGCCCTCGAGAGAACGTAAGCAAGAACGTAGAAAACACAACAGGGAGTATCAATGGGATTACTACGCGCTTCAAAACCTGCCATCTTGAAGCTCCGAGCAATTCAGCAGATTCTTCTAGTTGAGAGTCGATATTTCTCAGTGCCCCTCCTATCAACATAAATCCAAACGGGAAATAGTGGAGAGCAAGAGTGAGAATTATTGGAAACATGCCATAAGAAATCCAGTTTGGAGGAGCAATTCCAGTCAGATATTCAAAAAGCCCTAGGCTACCCCCGATTCGTCGATTCTTAAAAAGTGTAATCCAAGCAAGAGCGAGAGCCCAAGACGGCATGATGTAGGGAACAATAGCCAAATTTGATATGAATTTCTTATTAGGCATATCGGTCCGAACAACCAACCATGCGAGAGTTCCCCCGATTAGCAAGGAGACCAAAGCAAGGCTTATAGAAACAATCAGAGTATTCAAAAGTGGGCGATATAGAAAAGCCATGGCTAAATCGCCGGTAAACATTCGAGCCCAGTGGCGCGTAGTAAAATCACCAGTTCGAGACCCAGGAATTTGGAATCTCTCCATTGCTTGGACAGTGAACGTCTGTTGGATCATAACTATGATAGGAACTAGCACGAGATAACATAGTATGATCGCCAAAACCACTGCCATTATTACCTGGGGTGTAGCATTTTGCCTAATCTTACCCAATAACATTTTTTGCTTCATGGATTTCCTCTGTTAAAGAACGGACGCACCTTCGACTCTTCCTTAGGTGCGACCGTTTGATAGCTTAAGAGCGAAAACCTATTGCTGTACGTATCGCAACCAGGTATCCAGTACGAATCCACGATTGGCTGCAGCAAATTCAGGATCATATGTCCATAGTCTCTCTTCCCACCACTGCCATGGCATATCATCGGGATGATGACTGATTTCACTGCTCATAGAATAAATACCTACGTCATTACTCCATTGAGTAAAACCATCTGCTGTTAAGAGATAATTTGCTAATGCCATAGCAGCATTAGGATTGCGTGGCTTACCAGCTAGTTGGATATACATCCCATAGTAGTAACCTAGCGGCTGGATATTCTTAGAGAAATCAAGAGCAAGGTTCAACCGAGGGATGTCTCTAAACTTGGAATAGACATGGAAGAATCCATACGGAGGATCTGCTTGTCCTCGAGAGCCTACTGCTTCAGCAATTCGAGTATCGCTTGTCATGATGATGATATCATTGAGTATCAGGCGACGCAGAAATTCCAATCCTGCATTCGATTCGACCTTTTCAAGAGGTTTGCCGAATCTGCGCAGATATTCAGCTTCCAAGTCATCAGAACGGCGAATAAGTTCTGTAAAGGCATTTTGATGCTCACCGGTTATCGCCAAGTTACGAATCATCACGCGGCCCTTATACTCTGGCAAAGTCAAATCCCAAATGCTTGTAAACGGATCGGTAGGATGCTTTTCGGTGTTGTACCCAATAATTCGATTGACATAAGCAAAGACCATAGGATTGTGGTATTGTGCTGGGATATGAGCTATTGCTTCAGGGGGTACAAAGTTTACCAAGTACCCGGTGTCAATCAGCAACTCTTTCATGCTTGGATAGTCTTCGATAAGCACAAGATCAACATTATTCACCCCTGTGCGACCTTCCTGGTACACACGTTCTATGAGCTCTACTTCTGATAACCTTGTTGCTTCAACTTGAATCCCTGTCTCTTCAGTGAATTTCTGTACAGCAGCCTGAATACGACTTGTAACTGCATAAACAGTAACTTTCCCCTCCTTTTTCGCCGCTTCCATAACTGCATCCCAATCACTTGCATCATAGATGGTTTTAGTCGGAGCTACAGTAGGTTCCGTTCTCCCCGCTGCTGATAAGACAGTTGTGAATACCAGTAAAAATACAGTCGCAAAGATCATACTTTTTCGAAGCATGGTCCCCTCCTTTTTTTTGTCTAACTAGAGAAGCTAGTCAAACGAATTATAAGTAGTTTACTATGCTTTATTCGTGAACGCAATTTTTATAATCCAATATTTCTATTTCCCAAAACGAGCAAGGCCCCAGCAGAGGTCAACGAAAGGCATGAAGCAATCAATCTGCCATAAGCATACTCAAAGCAATATCCAGTTCAACATCAAAACCAGCACCAACAGCAAGAGCATGATCGATTGTCATTGGGATGGTAATTGTAGGAAGCACCCCTCCATTATACCCATCACTGTCCAACTGTATGTTCTTTTCTATATCCAACGATCGTCCTATAGGATACATGACCAAGTACCCTCCAGGCATGTGGATGAGCGGACCACCCACCATACCGAACGAACCGTTTGTACCACCAAACCCAAGGGTTTCTCCCCTTGTCAAATTTCGTATTCCCATCGCGATACCCTCTCCAGAGGAGATGCACCCATGATTGATGAGCGCGATAACCTTTCCATTGAAAAGTATCGACGCCGGCTCAATATACAGCCCGACATCACGCATGATTTCTTCAGACACTTCATCAAATTGCAGTATCTCAAACTTCTGTGTCACGGTATTGTACCAACTTGTATACTCATAGAAGGTTCTCTCTTCATAGAAAAATCCAAGGATTGCCGCTGCCATTGCATCAGCTCCGCCCATATTTCCTCGAAGATCCAGTATCAGGCTATGTACCTGCTCTCTCTCAAAATCTTCAAGAATCTCTTTGAATTGGGTTACTGTTGGCACCTCATTTGCAAGATTGCCCTCTCCATAGAGTTTGATATACCCAATACGATCTTGCAGTAGCTTTGATTCAATAAAACGCTCAACGGGAATTTTTGAAAAACCGCTGCCGTACACTTCGGTTCTTCTTAGGGTTTCTCTGTCGTCATCAATTGCCGTCAAGTGTGCAGTAATGACAGTTTGGTCAGGGTTCTTGAACGTAACAGAACGAGTTGTTCCTACTGGCCCTCGCAATAAAAACCGTGTTTGTTCATAGGTTCTAGAGGCAGTAGTTGCTTGAGGGAGCACACTCAACAAAGCAGAGGTCTCTTTCAAAGCAACTATCCCCTCTTCATCTTCCCAGAGTAATATTTCTGATCCTGCTTTCATCCCTGCTTCGTAAGCAGGCCCGAAGGGATCAACCCAATTTGCAATCAATCTGCCATCATCCAAGAGCATACAGGTCAACCCAAATCCCCCTCCAACTTCTTCATCAAAAAAACCCATTCCATCATCACTGAAATGATTTTCTTTTATAAGAGCGACATGCCCATCCATCAGGGAGAACAGATACTCCCTGAGTCCCAGGTAATAGAGCTTCATATCTTGTTCTTCCCACGCCTTTTCAATGATGGGGCGAAATGATCCCTTCTTTAGATCCCAATTGACACTTCTCAATTCAGTGAAGGCATATTCTTTTGACATTTTCCCATGCAGCTCATCAAATGCCTCTACCCAATCGAGAGAACTGACATCTAAAAAATCAGGAGGCTCATAAAGAGCAGGGGCTACAGTTGTACAACCTGTACAGAAACACACCAAACCCAGCAGCAGTGCACACAACAAACCCATCTGTTTTTTCATATGCTTTCCCCTTTTTTCCATCATATGGTTACTGGATTCTCTGCGTCAAGAAAACAATTTTATTGATTGCATTATCGTGAAATATTCAATTTTCTTGACCCACGGACAACCGCATTATATGATTCTTCCAAAAGAGAGGAATCCAACATGAAAAAGAAAATCGGTAAGGGATGGCTATTTATTCTTGTAGTACTGCCCGTAAGTTGGATTATTCAAGTTTTGTTATTCTCAGGCATCGTACCAGCTCATCTTACCGGTCTTTACATGTTCACTCCGGCACTTGTCGCCTTTGTATTCTTCATGTTCTCCAAGAAAAG
>Ga0334886_1000879_pt1 | contig 40294 bp, 39 predicted proteins | sample GraSluR1_MG_9_FD_207232 | JGI IMG/M metagenome (GOLD analysis project Ga0334886, IMG submission 207232) | Sludge microbial communities from methane-producing bioreactor in Wageningen University, Netherlands - Granular Sludge_27_06-R1 | ecosystem: Engineered > Bioreactor > Anaerobic >... | reverse complement strand
GGGGTGGAGGATATCTGGACCTGGATACCGTCGTATCATCGAGGTCTTATGAAGCCGCCCTCATGGCGGCGGGGGGGGTGATCACCGGCATCGAACGGGTGAACGACGGCCTGGATAACGCCTTCGCCCTGGTGAGGCCCCCGGGGCATCATGCCCTCCCCAACAGGGGGATGGGGTTTTGCATATTCAACAACGTCGCCATCGGGGCGAGGTCCGCCCAGAAGATGGGGCTACGTAAGGTCCTCATCGTCGACTGGGACGTCCACCACGGCAACGGGACGAGCGCCGTATTCTACGACGATCCGACGGTCCTTTACTTCTCCACCCACCAGTCGCCCCACTATCCGGGGACCGGGAGGGTGAGAGAGCTGGGGATGGACGGAGCCGAGGGGTTCACGGTGAACGTACCCCTCCCCTGGGGGACGGGAGACTCCGGCTACTTCGCCGCCTTCGAGGAGGTGCTCAAGCCCGTGGCCCTGGAGTTCTCCCCCGACATCGTCCTCGTCTCCGCCGGCCAGGACCCCCACGCAGCCGACCCCCTCAGCAGTATGAACCTCACCACCGAGGCCTTCGGATATATGGCGGCGGCGGTCAAAGAGATCGCCGACTCCTGCTGCCAGGGGAGGCTCGTAGGCGCCCTGGAGGGAGGATACAACCTCGGCGCCCTCTCCGACTCGATGGTGGCCATATTGAGGTCCTTCAAAGGTGAGGCTCCGCCGCGGATCGATGTGGAGATGGACCCGAGGGCGTCGGAGAGGATCGATGAGGCGAAGAGGGCGATGGCCCCCTACTGGAGCTGCTTCTCGTGAATGCTCCCCTCCCTAAAGGGAGGGGCTTCTATCGCTTTTGCGAAGAGATTGCATCCCCAATCTCAGGATGTTGATCGCTGCATTCTCGTCACGGTCCATGACAAGCCCACACTGAGGACATTTATGGACCCGATCCGATAGTGACTTCGGAACCTTCACCCCACACCTAGAGCATAGCTGACTCGTATTCCTGGGATCTACCAGTACCACTTTCGAACCGGCACTCTCAGCCTTGTATGAAGTGGTTGTTACTAGCATTCTCCAAGCAGCGTCAGATATGCTTTTAGCTACGCAGTGGTTTTTGAGCATGTTCTTGATATTTAGATCTTCGAAAGCAATCAGACCATATTTCGAGACTAACTGATTGCTTATCTGATGAGCGAAATTGTATCTTCTGTTAGCGATCCTTTCGTGAACACGCTGTACTACCTTAACGGCTGCCCTTCTCTGTGAAGTTCCTTTGGCGCATTTTGATAGCCTTCTCTGAGCTTTAGCCAATGCCTTCTCATCAGATCTGAAGAACCGGGGATTACCGATCTTCTCTCCGTTGGAGATCGTAGCGAAACTTTCGAGCCCCATGTCTATGCCTACCGATAATCCGTCTTTCCACGGAGGCTTAGGCGGATCGTCGATCTCCACGGAGAAGCAGGCAAACCATTTTCCGGTCGAAGATCTCCGAACGGTTAACCTCTTGATCTCGCCTTCGATGAGTCTGTGGAGCTTGATCTTGATATCTCCGATCTTAGAAAGTCGAAGCTTGCCGGAGAGCTGCTTGAAACCAAATTGAGGATAGGTGAACGAATCATACCACCCACTTCCTCGGAACCTGGGATAGCCGGGTTTCTCTCCGGCCTTAACTCTGCGGAAGAAGCCTTTCAGGGCAAGATCTACTCTCTCCTGAGTGTTCTGAAGAACCTGGGAGAACACCTCATTAAGATCTGGCTTCTCGACCTTCCAATTGGGTAGAAGGTTGTTGGTTTCATATTTTGAGGTTGATCTGCCTTCCTTCTCCCACGCATCTTTCCGGTATGCTAGGGTTTGATTGTAGACCCATCTACACAAGTCCAGCGTTCGCTCCATCTTGCTTCTCTGTGATTTAGTGGGATAGAGCCTGAACTTGTAAGCCTTAAGCATCGAAATATAGATTCTCTCCATGGCTTAATTAATTATCCGTAGACGGATCCGAGGGCAAAGAGCTCCGCTTTCATCCCCACCCTGAAGGGTGGGGCCTTCCCGCTCTGCCCTTCGCAATCCTGCGAGGTAAAAAGAAGGGGGTTCATCCGATCTTCTGTCGCGCCGAAAAGTACCTGGCCAAAAAGGACCGAAACTCCGAGTCTTCAATCTTCAAAAGCTCGATGCCCCCGTATATCTTGTAGCGACGCTTCAGCTCGCGGCCCAGGTGGCGGCCCATGGATAGGGACGCCACCCGACCTTCGAGGAGGTCTGAGGCTAAAACGAACCTCCGGGGAACCTCCACCACCACCCGGCCGCCCTGGACGTAAGGGCCCGAAAGGGGGTGGGGGTGGCTTTCGACGAACTTCTTTGCGTGCTCCGCCTCCCAAGCCGGCGGGCCGACCCTCATCTCCACCTCCGGAAGGGTCGCCACCTCCAGCTCGAAGAGGATCCTGATGACGCCGCAGATCTTCGATCTTCTCCCGCCGTTCCCATCGTCCATCTCAAAGCTGACCTCTTTATGCCAGTCGGCATCCGACCGGAGGACCGAGAAGCCGCTCCTGTGGAAGAGGGCGCGGACCGACTCCTCCGCCTTTCGAAGCTGCGGGAATATCACGTCCTCCACCTGGTCGGGGGCCGGAAACTCCAGCAGGAGGAGGGTGCTCTTTCGCCTATCCAGCTCCTCGCGAAGCTCCTGATCGTTCAACGGCGCAGGGGGAGACGGGAAGAAGAAGTCCAGGTCCGGCTCCTCCAGAAATAGACGGGACGCGGAGACGAACGTGAACATTCTGTCCAGGTTAAGGGCGGCGGCGACGTTCCGGGCCGGATCGACGGGGTCGACGACGACCAGGGGGTCGGCATGGTCCCGGGAAGAATGGGCCGAGAGGTCCATCACCTCCCCCGGCCGCCAGAGGCCGGCCTCTTCCAGGACGGCGAGGAAGGTGCCGTACCTGATGATGAGGAGCTCCGCCAGGTACCCAGAGAAGCCCCCGACCTTCAGCTCCGACCCGTAGACCCCGATCCCCTTCATGAACTGCTTTGTTAGGAGGACCTCGTCCTCGAGCCCTCTGATCTTAGCCGAGACGTACCGGCTGTGAAAGGGGGTCCTGTCGACGGCGGAGATGATCTTCGAGGCGTCCTCCACCAGGTAGCAGGGAACGAGGTCCATCTGGAACCCCTCGAAGGTGGCGCGGACGTAAGCGTGCTCTGCGTACCTCTCCTCGTGCTCCGGCGCCACGAGCCTTCCGATCTCCAGAGCGGGGATGAGGGACGACCCCTCGGGGACGCCGATGAATACGTCCAGGTCGTGGTCTCCCGAGAGCCACGTCCCCCTGGCGGCAGACCCCACCAGGATCGGCTCGCATTCGACCCCCCTCGCCTCGGCCAGCTCTCGGATTCGGCCAACGATCTTCTCGGCGACGGAGGCCAGCTTCGCCCGCTCCTCGACTGACGGCCTGACCCGGGAGAGGACCTGCTCAAGGACGGGAGAGGAGGAAGGATGCGACGTCCTCGTAGATGGGGCCTCCGGGGGTGAGGGTGCTCTTCTTCAGAATGAACTCATCAGCCGTGAACTCGCCGAGGTCGACCTCCCTATAGGGGGCGAGCTTTGAAGCGAGGAGGGCCGTAGTCTCGGGGGTGGGCCATCCAACTCTCGCGATGGTGGCGTGGGATGTGAACTTCCGCGCCTCGCGGGGAAAGCCCAGGGGGACGAGGGCCTCCTCGACGGCGGAGAAGAGGGGCTCAAAATCCCCCAGCGCCCCGATCCAGACGACCCTGATGGACCTGCCGGGAAAAGTCCCGATACCCGCCACCCTGGCGGTGAAGGCCGGCTGCTCGACGGCCCTGAGGGCTCCGACTACCCGGTCCACCTTCGGGAGAGGGACGTCCCCCAGGAACTTGATGGTGACGTGAATGAGGTCGGGGTTTACGAGCCTCACCCCCGGAAGGTCGATCTCCTCCTGGAGCTTGGCGATATCCTCGCGGATCGAGGCGGGGATCTCCACGGCGACAAAAGACCTGATCCCCCTGGCAGCCCCTCCGCCATTCTTTGATCTCGTCCTCTTTTCAGCCATCTATCGACCTACCTGAGAACCCCGCCCCGGCTCGCTGAGGTGACGGTCCTGCTGTACCTCGCCAGCATCCCCTTCGCGACCTTGGGGGCGGGGGGCTTCCAGGCGGCCCTCCGCCTCTCGAAGGTCTCCGGGTCCACGAGGAGGTCGATCCTCCGGCCTTCAATGTCGATTCCTATCTCGTCGCCGTCCTCCACCAGGGCTATGGGCCCGCCGACAGCCGCCTCGGGGCATACGTGGCCGATGCAGGGGCCTCTGGTTCCTCCGGAGAAACGGCCGTCGGTGACCAGGGCGACGGAGTCGCCGAGGCCAGCCCCCTGAATCGCCGAAGTCGGCGAGAGGGTCTCCCTCATGCCGGGCCCCCCCTTCGGCCCCTCGTACCTGATGACGACGACGTCTCCGGCGACGACGTCGCCTCCGACTATCCCCGCCAGCGCCTCCTCTTCGGAGTTGTAGACCTTGGCGGGGCCGGTGTGCTTCCTCATCGACCCGGTGACCGCCGTCTGCTTGACGACGGAACCCTCGGGAGCGAGGGACCCCTTCAGGATCGCGATCCCCCCCTCGGGATGGACGGGGTCGTCCAGAGTTTTTACGACCTTCGCGTAGGTCTCGGGGTTGGCGGGCCTGAAATCGGCGATCTCCTCGCCGAGGGTCCTGCCCGTAACCGTCAGGACGTCCAGATGGAGCTTCGACTCCAGCCGCGTCATCACCGCCGGTATCCCCCCGGCCCGCTCCAGGTCGAGGATGTGGTAGGGGCCGCCGGGCCTGAGGTTGACGAGGTGGGGGGTATCCCGGCTCAGCCGATCGAACTCCGAGAGGTCGAGGTCGATATCGAATTCCGAGGCGACCGCCGGGACGTGGAGGGCGGTGTTGGTGGAGCCGCCGATGGCCATGTCCATCCGAATGGCGTTCTCGATCGAAGCGGGGGTTACGATATCCCTCGCCGTGATCCCCTTATCGATCAGCTCGACGATCTTCATCCCCGACTTCTTCGCGATCCTCATCTTCTTAGCGTCGGCGGCGTGAGCGGTGGCGCAGCCGGGGAGGCTCATCCCCAGGGTCTCCGTAAGGCAGGCCATGGTGTTGGCGGTGAAGAGGCCGGCGCAGGATCCGGCTCCCGGGCATGCGAGGCTCTCCAAGACCTCCAGCACCTCGCCCCCCTTCTGCCATCCTTCGAAGACGTCGATGAGGTCCAGCTCCTTGTCGCAGGCGAAGCCGGGGTACATGGGGCCTCCGGTGACGGCTATCGCCGGAAGGTCGAGCCTGCCGGCCGCCATCAGATGCCCCGGAACGATCTTGTCGCAGGAGGAGATCAAGACCATCCCGTCGAGCTGGTGGGACTCCATCATCACCTCGATGGTATCCTCGATGATCTCCCGGCTGGGAAGAGAGTACCTCATCCCCCGGTGGCCCATGGCGATCCCGTCGCAGAGGCCGATGGTGTGAAATTCGAAGGGGACTCCCCCCGCCATCCTGATCCCGGCCTTCACCGCCTGGGAGATCTTGTCCAGATGGATGTGGCCGGGTATGAACTCGTTCCAGGAGTTAGCGACCCCGACGAAGGGGCGGCCCATCTCCTCGTCGATGAGCCCTGTAGCCTTGAGGAGCGCCCGATGGGGCGCCCTCTCGGGCCCAACCTTGGTGATATCGCTTCTCATGAGAAGAACCTCAAAACCAGGCTAAGATTTCGTATCTTATTAAGTAGTTGGTGATTATTACCAGGCATGGTTCTCAGCCCTGATAGACAAATCCGGACTCGATCATCCGCCAGCTTTCTCCGACCTTTCCCAACATCAGGCTGATCACCCAGCCCTCTTTACATCTCGAGCTTATCTCTTCGGATACGATGACCGGACCTATCACACCGGTTTGTCCGATATAACCTTCAACCCACAGCTCGCCCGGCTTGATCGCCACCACTGAGAAGTATCCGTCTTCTATCTCTTCAAACTCCACGTGAGAGCTTTCCCGGATGTAGTCGAATATCAGAGCGCTCAGTTCGGTCACCTTCACAAGGTCGCCCTTCAGCTCATCGACCGCCATGGCAGCCCCCTCGTAACATTCAGAGTCCATGTACCCCTTCTCACCCATCCATTTCACAAATTTTCGAATGACTCTGCCGACGGTCTCCATAAGTGTATTGCTGCCAGCCACCTTTCGGATCATGAAATAATCAAGGAACTCCACAATCTCAGAAGATGTGATCTTGTCTGGGCCGAATATCTCACAGAACTCCTTTCCTTCGTCATAGAGTTCGTCGTAGAGGTCTGCATCCTTCGGACTCAGAGAATTCCAGCCATAGCCGTCCAAGCAATCTTCGAAGAGATATATCGCCTCTTCGTACCCTCGATAGGTCCGAGGCTTCAGCCGGGCTTGCTGTTCGTTCAAAAATTCCTGAAATACCAATTTGATCGTTTTCATCTCATCATCACCTAACAGTTATTAAAAATTGAATGGTCAGTAGCATGCTGCAGTTTTGTTGCTGGAATATGACTATTCAACGTATCTTCGATGACCATTCAACGTATCTTCGATGACCATTCAACGTATCTTCGATGACCATTCAACGTATCTTCGTACTTCACCCGTTATCTTCGCCCTCAGATAAAAGCCCATAATTTCTCAAAAAACCCCGGATCTCATCCCTTAAATATTCGCGATCCCTCTGGATCAGAGGTGACCGAATGGATTCCTATCATCTCTTCCTCTTGCTTTTGGGGCTTTACATAGCGGTGCTCATCGGTATCGGCCTCCGATCATCCCGGGGGCAGAGATCCGTCACCGACTTCTGGCTGGCGGGGCGGGAGATCGGGACCGCCAACGTCGGCCTCTCGGCCGCGGCTTCGTGGCTGACGGCTTCGGCCCTCCTCCTGGCGACGGGGCTCTTCTTATCCATAGGCATCGGATCGATCTGGGTATGGGTCTTTCCCAACGTCGCGGGGCTATTGATCATCGCCCTCATAGCCAAGAGGGTGAAGAAGATCCCGGCGATGACCCAGCCGGAGCTCCTGGAGATCAGGTACCACCCCATCGTCAGGGCCCCGGTGGCTATCGCCATAGCCGTCACCATGATCCTCTTCGCGGTGACGGACTTCATAGGGTTCAAGCTCGTCCTCTCAGCATTCTTCGGCGTCCCTCCCCACTACGCCGTCATGATCATGGCGGTGGCGGTCTCCATATACGTCAGCCTGGGAGGTTTTCGGGCCGTCGTCTGGACCGACGCGATCCAGTTCACCTTCCTCGCGGGGGTCGCCGTCGCCGTCGCCGTCCTCGCGACGAAGGCGTCCATCGACGGCGGGGCTACCCTCGCCGCCGCCTCGACCTCCCTGGGAGCCGACTGGTGGAACCTCTTCATCCTGGGAGGCTTAACCGGCGCCCTCGTCCTCCAGCTCGCCCTCCTCCCCGGCTGGGTCGCAGAGCAGGACCCCTGGCAGAAGATCTGGGCGGCCCGCGACGACGGGTCGGCCAGGCGCGGCCTCGTCCTCGGCGCCGCCCTCCTGGCGGTCGTATACCTCGCCTGCCTCGTCACCGCCGTCGCCCTCAGGACGATCTACCCCATCCCCGGTGGCGAGATCGAGGCCGAGATCCTCTACCTATCCTTCATCCGGGAGAGCCTTCCTGGTGCCGCCGTCGCCGTCGTGGCGATAGGGTTTGCGGCCGCCTCCATGTCCTGCGCCGACACCTTCGCCACCTCGGGAGCCTCGTGCATATCCCGGGACATCGTCCAGAGGCACATCAGGCCCCAGGCGTCGATGAAGGAGATGCTTGTCATAAACAGGGTCCTCGTCGTAGTCATGATCGCCATCGCCGCAGCCGTGGCCCTGAGGGTCGACAGCATCGTCGAGGCGGTGATCATCGCGACGGTCATCGGAACGACCTCCTACTTCTTTCCCATCATCGGCGGCCTCTTCTGGAAACGGGCGACCCGGTGGGGCGCCCTCGCAGCGGTGATCGTCGGCGGCGGAACCCAGATCGGCCTCATATCCTACGAGAAGCTCATCCTGAAGGCGCCCCTGGAGACGGCGGCGCCGAAGATCGCCAGCTACGGGCTCCTCGCCGAGCACGGGGTCCTCATAGGCCTCTCCCTCTCCGCCCTCGTCTTCGTCGGGATATCCCTAGCGACGGCCCGGCCCGAGGCGGCGAGGCTCGCCCCCTTCTTCGATGAGGTGGGGCGGGAGGTCTACGGCGAAGGCCACATCGCCGCCGACAGAACCGATCCCGAATGGAGGAGGGTCACCTCCAGGATCGAGGAGAAGATCTCCGGCGACAGGGCCCACCTCCACCTCCGCCTCGACGTTGGACCCCTCCTCGCCGACGGCGGCAATATCGAGGGAGAGCTCCATTGGAACGAGTTCTTGGAGCGGCTGGAAAGAGAGCATCCCGCCTGGTTTGAGCTGACGGGAAAAGATACCCTCTACCGGCTCACCCAGGCCGACATGCTCGCATCGGTGAAGATGGTCCGGGGAGACCGTCTCCAGATCTGGCTATCGGCGGAGCCGAATGTAGATCTGGTAGAAAGGCAGAAAGACGAGATCTACATCTCCTGGCTGGAGATCGAGGAGACGCTCCTGGGGCTGGGGCTCTCGGCGAGGGCGGCGAGCCGATGAAAGGAGAGAGCGATCGATGAGGAAATACGACACAGATGTCGAGGTAGCCGTGGTGGGGGCGGGGCCGGCGGGCTCCGCCGCCGCCGAGACGGCGGCGAGGCTGGGGGCGAAGGTCGTCCTCATCGAGAGGAAGAGGGAGATGGGAACCCCCGTCCAGTGCGGCGGGTTCCTCCCGGAGGTCTCCGAGCTGGAGGCGCTCCTCCCCCGGGCGGCGATCCCCGAGGCCGCGGCCGAGATCCCAGAGAGATACGTCCTCGCCAGAACCCGGGTCCAGAGGATCTACTCCCCCTCCGGAGACGCCAAGGAGTTCTCTGTCCGGGGAAGGGTCGTCGACAGGAGGAGCTTCGACCGCCACCTCGCCTGGAGGGCGGCGAGGGCGGGGGCCGAAGTCCTGGTGGATACCAGAGGGGACCTAGCGAATGGGAGCCTCCGCCTCTCGGGGGGGAGATCCGGGACGGTGGAGGCTCAGGCGATCATAGGAGCCGACGGCCCCTCCTCGGCCACCGCGAGGGGGGCGGATCTGGCCAGAAGGCAGGAGGCAGGGGTCTGTATCGAGTACGAGATGGCGGGCGTCGATATCGATCCCGGTGCGGCGGAGATGTACTTTGGGACAAAAGCCGCCCCCGGTGGTTACGCCTGGATAATACCCCTCGGCGAAGACGTCGCGAACGTCGGAGTCGGGACGAGGCCCGCGTACCTCCACGGACGGAGGATTCACGATATCCTCGACTCCTTCATCGCCGACCATCGGATTGCGAAAGAGAAGCTCCGGGGGGGGCAGGTGACGGCGGTGATGAGGGGGATCGTTCCGGCGGGAGGAATGCCCCCCGCGATCCAGAGGGGAAACGTCCTCCTCGCAGGAGACGCCGCAGGGATGGTGATGGCCACCTCCGGAGGCGGAATACCCCTCGCCATGGTGGGGGGTTCTATCGCAGGAGAGGTGGCGGCCCGGGCCGTCTCCGGCGATGGTCACCTCACAGATTACACGCTGCGGATCGCCGAGGCGATGGGGCGGGAGCTGGAGAACTCCGTCAGGATCAGAGAGGTCGTCGACAGGATGTTGTGGTCCGACCGGCTGATGGACGGACTCTTCGCGATGCTACCTGCGGACCAGATGAAGGCGACGATGAGAGGACAGATCCCAAAAGCCCTGGAGAGGGCGCAGGATATGATCAAAAAGAGGTCGACGGCCCCATCGGGATCTGGATAAAGTTCGGGTCAAAGGGCGGCGGAGACGACGACGAGGGTCGCGGCGATGAGAGAAGCGGTCCCCAGGACGTCCATGACGCTGGTTATCATCGGTATCGTCACGTTGTCGGGGTCGAAGCCGACCCTGACGAAGAAGCGGGTGAACAAGTAGGTGACCACGATCGCGAGGATGGTGGTGAAGAAACCGGCCACAAGACAGATCGTCATGATCTCGGAGAAGCCCAGGGCGTCCATCCCGGAGGCCCTGGATACGGCGTAGCTGAGGAGCCCCAGGGTGGGAAATAGAAACGCAGAGAGGACGAGGGTGCAGCCGAAGTTGACCTTCGTCTCCTCCTCGAGCTCTCGCCCCATCTTGATCATCCCCAGGTGATACGCAGACGTCAGCCTCGATGAAAGGATGCCCCCGAGGTTTCCGCCGACGGCGTTGAATACCGGTATCAGCAAGAGTACCGTCGATAAGGCGACGAGCATCTCCTCGTATATCCCCATGAAGAGCCCCGCCACGGTGCTGAAGAGGGTTGCGATGATCAGGACCGGCATCGACTGTCTTACGATCCTCGCCATCAGTTGGTGATTTGATCCGATGCTGTAAACGGCGGCTGCGGTCGATGTGAAGATGAAGATGAAGGTCGCCGCCCTAGTGACGGGATCGGCGAGGGTCGAGACGAAGATGGCGGTCCCAAAGAGGATGGGTATCGTGATCACGTCCCCGGCGACGGTGATGAAGGGGACGGAGATGTTGTCGGGGTCCCAACCCTTCCGGAAGCTTTTGTCTATGACCAGGAGGGTGAAGGCGAGGAGGATGAGGCCGGAGAATATGCTGCTCAATACGGATATCAGCACCAGATCGTAGATGCTGAGGGTATCGAGGCCGACGGAGATGCCGAAGCCCTTCACCACGAAGGCGAGGACCATCGAGACGGATAGGACCTGGATCACGACCCCCCCCACCTGCTGGCGGAGGGGCTCCGACCTCGCGAGAGGTGGGGAGATCTCCCCGGTGTGAAGGCTGGTCCCGAGCCTCGCCCCGAAGGTTCCAAAGATCGTCCCTCGCATGTCGATGGCGCCAGGTATCAGAATTATCAGGCCGGGGTAGATGGCTAGGAGATGGGATAGGTTGGCGAGGGATAAGCCCGCGACCATCGAGGTGACGGCGCAGATCACCAGGGCGAAGAAGCTCTGTTTAACGATCCTGGATATCCTGATCAGAGCCGAGGCCAGGCCGCCGTCGAAGTTCAGATCCGCTGGCATGGCCACTAAAAGCGATTGCTCCGAAGCAGCCCTGGAGACGAACTGCGCCTCTTCTTTCGCCTCGAACTCGACCATGTGCCGAACCTCGCGGAGGTTTAGGCGGGGGGTCTGGCGGATGGGCCTCTTCTGCCATGCTGACGTCCTCCATCAAGTCATCGGGGGCGATCCGCATCCTTCGACGGCGCTCTCGCGGCAGACGTCAAGATCTGCCCGCTGCCGTCGACGGGATCGGAGTTGGGCCTTATGAGAACTCATTTTTAGGGGGCGGCTCCCAGAAGCTCCTCCACCGGTTTGGTGCCCCGTTCGGTGATCTTGGCGTTGATCTGGCCGACGTCGGCCGATATATCCCGACCGTGGACGGTCTTCCTCTTCCTGCGTCCCTCCTCGGAAGGGTGGTAACCGGTTCCGCCGGTGATGAGGATCTTCCTTCTCTTGGACCCGGGCAGGTCGCGGCGGAGGGGGAACCCTTCCCGATCGCTTCCGCCGGTGATCTCTATCGAATAGCCGGGCATCCCCACGGCGTCGCCGTCGATGACGTCGCCGATCTTTCGGCCGAGGAATTTGTTGGCGGCGGCGTCCTTCGCCTCCACCTGGTAAGCTTTCCCGCTCTTGGGATCTGAAATAACAACTCTGAAGTCCATTCTTTTTCTCTCCGCAACTGAGACAGGGGCACACTACGCCCCATCAATATATAAAACCTTATCCGGGACCTAGGGGCTGGTCCATCGTCCCCTTTATAGAGGCGGGGTGCAGGGGTAGAGAAAACCCCGGTCTTCAGGCCGGGGATGAATCGTGCCCCGCCTTATGCCTTGATCTTTAAATACCATAACAGCATAAGCCAGTGTAATGCTCAAGGCCTTCAAATATAGGATCTATCCGACAAAATCACAGCAGTCTAAGATGGAAGAGACCTTGGAGCTGTGCAGATGGACCTATAACGAGACTTTAGCATATCGGAAAAACTCTTTCGAACAAGAAGGCAAATCCATATCTAAGTATGAGACTCACAACTTGCTGCCAGAGTGGAAGAAAAACAAACCCGAACTGAAGGAGGTATTCTCTCAGACCCTCCAGAACGTCCAAGAACGGGTAGATCTGGCCTTTAAAGCGTTCTTCCGAAGGGTCAAAGCAGGAGAGGCCCCGGGGTATCCCAGGTTCAAGGGGAAAGGATGGTATGATTCGTTCACCTATCCACAGCTGGGATTCAAACTGTCTTTCGGGAAGCTGCGCCTCTCCAAGATCGGAGATGTCAAGATCAAGCTCCACCGACCCATCGAAGGCGAGATCAAGAGGTTAACCGTTCGGAGATCTTCGACCGGAAAATGGTTTGCCTGCTTCTCAGTGGAGATCGACGATCCTCCGAAGCCTCCCTGGAAAGATGGGTTGATGGCGGGCATCGATGTGGGGCTGGAGAGTTTCGCTACGCTCTCCAACGGAGAGAAGATCGATAACCCCCGGTTCTTTCGATCTGAGGAGAAGGCGTTGGCCAAAGCTCAAAGGCGACTGTCCAAATATGAGAAGGGAACTCCTGAAAGGAGGAAAGCTCTCAAAGTCGTCCAGCGGACCCATGAGCGGATAGCCAACCGCAGATACGATTTTGCTCATCAGGTCAGTCACAACCTGGTCGAAAGGTTCGGGCTGATCGCTTTCGAGGATCTGAGCATCACGAACATGCTCCAAAACCACTGCCTGGCTAAGAGCATATCAGACGCTGCCTGGAGGATGCTGGTGATAACCACATCGTACAAGGCTGAGAGCGCCAGTTCGATGGTGGTTCTAGTAGATCCTCGGAACACAAGTCAGCTATGTTCCAGGTGCGGCCTTAAAGTGCCGAAGTCGCTATCGGATCGGGTCCATGAATGTCCTCAATGCGGGCTGGTCATGGACCGTGACGAGAATGCGGCGATAAACATTTTGAGACTGGGACTACAGTCTCTGCCAAAAGCTAGAAGCTCCGCCCTTCAGGGCGGGGAGTAGTCACCCTTCGGCGGACTTCTGCTGCCTTTCCCTTCCCGTCACGGGCCCCACCTCGGATATCGCCCGGTGGGAGGGGACCTCTTCGAGGTAACCGCCCTCCTTCAGGGGCCTGTCCACCACCACGGCGTAGATCCGATAGATCGTCCCCTCATCAACCTCGCACCGGGTGGACCAGCGACCGTCGCGGTTCGGCACCACCCTCTTTCTCACCTGGAGCTGGTCGTCGTCGTACCTAACCAGGACGTAGACGTGCCTCTTGGTCCCCAGAAGGCTGTTGGACCGCCCCTCGATGAGACCCCCCCATCGATCCTCTCCGTCCCTGGGAAAGCTGATCTTGACGGAGGTCGTGAGCCGCGCCCGCGCCCAGGCGGCGATGCTCCCCGATCCGATGAGAAAAGAGAGGAGGGCGACGACGATGAGAAGCTTCCTGTAGTTCTCCTCCCAGAAGTCGTCCCCTGGAGGCGATGGGGGCGTGACGTTCGCGAGGGAGTTTTCGGGGCCGTCCGCCTCGACGGAAGGCAGATCCTCCGCGGGATCTGGGACGTCCTGGCCGGCCTGCGCCTCGGCCGTCGCGACGATCGCCGACCATCTGGGGGTGAGGGTGACGACAACGCTCCTTGTGGCATCAGAGAAGTCGACGACGTTGAACCAGTTCCAGTACCCCTGGAGATGGACCTCTACCAGATGGCTCTTGGGCTCCATCGTGGCGAGGAGAGGAGTGACCCCATAGTAGATCCCGTCGATGTAGACCTCGGCCCCAGAAGGGTCGGAGAGGACGGGGACCCTGACATAGGAGGGGGTTACGTATCCGTCTCGGACCCTCGACCCCACGGTACTGTCGAGGGCGACCCTCTCCTCGGGGGCGTCTTGGGAGTCGGCCCCCAACCCGGCCTCGGAGGTGGGTGCGGAAGAGGGCGCCTCCCGGATAGGAGAGGCCTGCGTCGATGACGGATCGGCGGCGTCATCCTCCTGCGCCGAGGAGGTCGAACTCCTCTGAGCCTGCTCGATCAGCTCGTCGATGTCGACGGGGCTGTCGCTGGAGTAACCTATCCTGTAGATGGGTCGCGGTCCTGATCCGAGGTTGATGGCGTCGCGACTTTCGGCCTCGAGGCCGTCCGCGACGCCGACAAAGACAGGACCGAAGACCGCATAAAGGGCCAAGAGCAAGATCAGAAGTCGAGCTTCGCGAATCAACGTCCCCACATCCGAACCCTCTGCACAGAAGATCTTATACTCTATGGTTGGATTCACCGCAGCTCTCTCATCCTGCCGTAATCCTGGAGAGAGGAGATGGGCATCGTCCTGATCTCGGCCCCCAGCTCTTCGGCCGCCACCACGGCGTTGACCCCGCCGCAGAGGGCGAGCCCCATCTTCCCGGCGCCGACGGGGCATCCCATATTCGGCTCCCCCGGACCGCTCATCTTCATCAGCCCCTCGATCCCGGCCCCCTTCGCCCGGTCCAGAAGGTCCCGGACCTCATCGACGGCGGCCACCGGGATCTCCCTCAGGTTAGCCAAAATTGAGCCGCTGCCGGTGGTCGCGGCTTCGCTGACCCTGGAGGTCTTCCGGGAGATGAAGACCCTCATGGGATCGAGGGACGAGCCGGCGTAAGCTATCAGGTCTGTGAACTCGGAGAGGTCTCCATCCTTCACCTCCACGAAGCCGGCAAAGTTGGTATTGACGGGGATCCCCCGGGAGAGGAGCATCCCGTCGACGGTGATGCTGCAGACCGTGGAGATCCCCAAAAAGCCCCGGGGGATCGAGACGGTGCCCATCTCCTCCTCCTCGTCCTGGATGAGGACCCTTCTGCTTACGGTGAAACCGGCGTCGAATACCCGGATCATCGTCTCCAGGGCCAACTCGTAATCCCTCTTATTCAGGAGGCTCTCGTTTACCACCACCATCTTCCCGTCGGTCTTCCCGCCGGAGTCGGGGTCGAAGCTCGACCGGTACATGTACTCCTCGATCCGGGTGTTGACGAAGCCGATCCTGTCGTCGACGAGGGCGTCGGAGAGCTCCCTTCGTCCCAGAGAGGTGAGGGTCCGGCCGCTGTAACCCTCCTTCTTTGTGAACCCCAGCTCGTCCATGATCTTGAGGTTGTACCGGACGGCCCGTTCCCCGACGTCGTAGCCCCTGTTGGAGAGCTCGTCGGAGATCGCCCTCGCTCCGATGGGCTTATCCGAAGCGTTTATCACCCTCAGGATCTCGATGAGCCTTCGCTGGCTTGCGTGGGGCTTGGGGAGAAGCTTCATATCTATCTCTTGACCCCTGGCGGGGAAGCGGATATATACCTTATGCGGATAGACCTGCAGGCCGTGGGTGAGGGACGAGGGCGGCCCAGAAGTCCCGTGGGGTAGTGGTCAATCCTGCAGGCCTTTGGAGCCTGGGACGGTGGTTCGAATCCGCCCGGGACTATTTTTCGCCCTCGGACCTCCATCCAACTCCCGCCAACGGCCTCTCACGGGGGCGCCGGCCCGAAGGCGGCAGAATGCGGGCGAAGGCAGGCCAAGGCGACGGCGGCGGAGAAGGCTGCGTACAAAACGTACATATAGGGGGCCCTTATCTGATGGTGGTGATGGGAGCGCTCCGGTAGTGTAGTCCGGCCAATCATTCCGGCCTTTCGAGCCGAAGACCCGGGTTCAAATCCCGGCCGGAGCATGGTGCCTTTTTTTCCTCCGCCACGTCTGCGGATTTCGGTGCCCCTTTCAGCGCTGCTTTATTTCTGAGATCCTCTTCGGTCAGGCAGGTATTTGGCCGAAAGACTTATCTCTTTCCATTAGAAGTTCCTTACCACGGACGTCTGTCTATTTACTTATGAGAACAGACTGACGAACACGCAGAACAACAGGAGGGAATTCCCATAAAGAGAGAACTAGCGGTGTTGTTGGTCCTCGGCATGGCCCTGGTGGGCATGGCGGGCGCGGCCAACTACATGTACGAGAAAGCGAACATCAAAGGGGTCGGCTACAAGAACGTGGAGATCATCATCCAGACCCAGACCGGCCTCAACGGGAACAAGCTGGTGGAGAAGGAGTCTGGAAGCGGAAACGTCATCACCCAGAGGATGGAGCTCGAGGCCCAGAGAGATCCGTTCAAGACCTCGCCCTTTGGTGAGTTTGATGCTGAAAATAATACCTGGTTGTATGCGGAATGTTGTCCTGACTACATCAACTTCACCAAGGAGGCCGAGTTCGAGTACATGCCCGTGAGCTACCAGACCGGCACCTACGACCAGAAGTGGATCGAGAAGCTCTGCGTCCAGAACTACTACATCGGAGCGGTAGTCGTCGAGATGTACACCCACGCCGAGCACCTCCAGAAGAGCACCGAGGTCAAGACCAGGAAGCACTGCTGTGGAGAAGAATTAGAGGATGTAGAGGAAATTGGGCCTGGGACTGACTTTGGCTGCGGCTGCTGCACCGGAGCCCTTGAGGCGAACTTCAACTCCAACGTCATCGGCGTTGCTCACCTCGGATGGCTCTCCAAGGACCCCATGGTCAACTCCAAGGGGAGGCACGACGAGTACGGCCGGTCCGTTGAGGACCTGACGGGCGTCTTCTCCATCGAGAAGTTCATCCAGCTCTGGGGCAACGAGACCTGCGGCGCAGTCCAGGTCGACTGGCTCCCTTGCATCTGAGCAGAATCTGAGGGCGATAGTTCCCGCCCCCGCTTCTATTTTTTTCTGGTAATTTTTCCTCAGAGGGATACCTGCAACCAAGCTGGGACCTCCGTCTTCTGCACGATACCCTCCCCCCTTGCGGACGGATCAAAACCGGGATCTTCGATCGGAATGGCCCGATTTTCGACGAAAAAGCTTAACTACCTATAGGACTGCTTAAGGCAACATCGCATGCTAAGAACGGCTCTTGCCCTTCTGCAGCGTGAGATCTGGGCGGCCTATATCGCCAGCGAAGAAACCGCTGGTATGGAAGCGCCGCAATTTACCGATCAACTGTATAGGTGGGAGAACAACGAGGAGAGAACTAGCTGTTTTGTTGGTAGCCTGCATCGCCCTGGTGGGGATGGCCGGTGCTGCCAACTACATGTACGAGAAGGCCAACGTCAAGGGCGTCGGCTACAAGAACGTAGAGATCATCATTCAGACTCAGGCCGGCCTTGCCGGAAACAAGCTCGTCGAGAAGGAGTCTGGATCCGGGAACGTCATCACCCAGAGGATGGAGCTGGAGGCCCAGAGGGACCCCTTCAACAGGCCACTTTATGTAGCTGGGGAAGTTAATGGTCCGTGCTGTCCCGACTACATCAACTTCACCAAGGAGGCCGAGTTTGAGTACATGCCCGTGAGCTACCAGACCGGCACCTACGACCAGAAGTGGATCGAGAAGCTCTGCGTCCAGAACTACTACATCGGAGCGGTAGTCGTTGAGATGTACACCCACGCCGAGCACCTCCAGAAGAACACCGAGGTCAAGACCAGAAAGCACTGCTGCGAAAATGCGACTGATGAAGGTTGGAACGATGGGCCTGCGGTCAGCAAGTGCGGATGCTGCGATGGCGCCCTTGAGGCGAACTTCAACTCCAACGTCATCGGTGTAGCTCACCTCGGATGGCTCTCCAAGGACCCCAAGGTCAACTCCAAGGGCAGGCACGACGAGTACGGCCGGTCCGTTGAGGACCTGACGGGCGTCTTCTCCATCGAGAAGTTCATCCAGCTCTGGGGCAACGACACCTGCGGCGAAGTCCAGGTCGACTGGCTCCCCTGCATCTGAGAGCGGAAGTTCCCGCTTCCTCTTTTTTTTCCGGCTTCGATATCCTGACTTGCGTCTCCGGGCGTGTTTTTCTCGGTTCTTTCGCTAAAAATTACGTTAAAACATAGGAATCGAGCTGAAAAGATTTAAAAAAGCTCAGATCGGATTTTTATCCGCAAAAATGACTTTATTTTGAGATAAATCCCTTAATAATTCCGAATATCCTCGATAGATTTATATGCAAGGGAATTAAAGGATATATCGCCCGGGCAAAGTGCCCGAAGGCGGATCAAAATCAGGCGCTGGGCGGGAAGCTCTCAACGGGGGTTGGAAGGCTTTCTGCCGAATGCGTCCCGGTTTGTTCGAACTCGCAGCATCAGCCTTCAGCAGGCGGTTTGGGGTCTGGAACCATTGAGCACCTAGTCAGAGGAGCGGAGCCTGGGCCCGGAATGCGTCCGCCATAATCGGGGGCCAGCGGTGCTGGGATATGAACGAGGGTATAGAACGAAGTTCGGAGGTGGGATTGTAATATGAAAAGACTACTAGCTATTCTGTTGGCGGCCTCCATCGCCCTGGTGGGGATGGCCGGCGCTGCCAACTACATGTACGAGAAGTCGAACATCAAAGGCGTCGGCTACAAGAACTCAGAGATCATCATCCAGACTCAGACCGGCCTTGCCGGAAACAAGCTCGTCCAGAAGGAGTCTGGGTCCGGGAACGTCATCACCCACAGGATGGAGCTGGAGGCCCAGAGGGACCCCTTCAATACGCGCCCCCAGGACGGGCCGTGCTGTCCCGACTACATCAACTTCACCAAGGAGTCGGAGCTGGAGTACATGCCCGTCAGCTACCAGACCGGGACCTACGACCAGAAGTGGATCGATAAGCTCTGCGTTCAGAACTACTACATCGGAGCGGTGGTAGTCGAGATGTACACCCACGCCGAGCACCTCCAGAAGAACACCGAGGTCAAGACCAGGAAGGACTGCGATGACAGTCTCGTAGGAACCCCTGACTGCGGCACCTGCACCGGAGCTCTCGAGGCGAACTTCAACTCCAACGTCATCGGTGTAGCTCATCTCGGATGGCTCTCCAAGGACCCCAAGGTCAACTCCAAGGGACGCCACGACGAGTACGGCCGGTCCGTCGAGGACCTCACGGGCGTCTTCTCCATCGAGAAGTTCATCCAGCTCTGGGGCAACGACACCTGCGGAGCCGTATCCGTAGACTGGCTCCCCTGCATCTGAAGGGGAAAGCTCCCGCTTCCCCATCTATTTTTGAGCATTTTTTCAGATAGATCCGCCCTCCCCAAGTCCATCCTTCAAATCGATGAACTTCCTCCCGGATGGCGAAGAATCCCCGGATTATTTGTCCCAAGCCCCGCCTTATTTGCTCGACAATGGCGGATTTCATCATCAAGAGAGGGCGTGAGAGCCCGGATGCTCCTCGATAGATTTATATGCCATCAACCTGAAGATGGGTCTGTGCCTGGCCAAAAGAACTCAGACACAGTTCGATCCATTGGCTCAGGCTGCAAGCTCCTTGGGGAGGGGTGGTGCAGCTTCTGCTGGAGTATCCCTGATAACCCTGAGGGCGAATGTCGTTCTCCATCCATGGACGGCCTCTTATGGCGTTCGAGGATGGGGGCACATGAACGAGGGTATAGAGTTAAGAACGGAGGTGGGAACTGAATGAAGAGAGAACTCGCTATTTTGTTGGTGGCTTGTATCGCCCTGGTGGGGATGGCAGGCGCAGCCAACTACATGTACGAGAAGGCCAACGTAAAGGGCGTCGGCTACAAGAACGTAGAGATCATCATTCAGACTCAGGCCGGCCTCAACGGAAACAAGCTGGTCGAGAAGGAGTCTGGAAGCGGTAACGTCATCACCCAGAGGATGGAGCTGGAGGCCCAGAGGGACCCATTCAAGGTACCCATAACGGATTTCCCGTGCTGTCCCGACTACATCAACTTCACCAAGGAGGCCGAGTTTGAGTACATGCCCGTGAGCTACCAGACCGGCACCTACGACCAGAAGTGGATCGAGAAGCTCTGCGTCCAGAACTACTACATCGGAGCGGTAGTCGTCGAGATGTACACCCACGCCGAGCACCTCCAGAAGAACACCGAGGTCAAGACCAGGAAGCACTGCTGTGATCCAGAGACCGAGGGAACTGAGTGGAACGATGAAGCCACTGCAGCCGGCAAGTGCGGATGCTGCTCCGGCGCTCTTGAGGCGAACTTCAACTCCAACGTCATCGGTGTAGCTCACCTCGGGTGGCTCTCCAAAGACGTGAACGTCAACTCCAAGGGCAGGCACGACGAGTACGGCCGGTCCGTTGAGGACCTCACGGGCGTCTTCTCCATCGAGAAGTTCATCCAGCTCTGGGGCAACGACACCTGCGGCGCCGTCCAGGTCGACTGGCTCCCCTGCATCTGAGCGAAAGATCGTGGATTCGGATGCGCGAAGCATCTGAATCGACCCAACTTTTTTATTTGCCATTTCCTTTGGCCCGTCTCCGGACCAAAACACTGAAATATGAGCCCTGTATTAAATAGATAAAGAGTTAGTCTCGCTGGAAAGAGAGACAAACGACTTAAACTCAGAAAAGGAAGGGGGTGTAAGTAAATGAAGGGAGTATTAGCAATATTGGTAGCTCTAGCATTGGCTTGCGTACCTGCAGTGGCCAACCCGCCACTCGAGGAGCCAACTCAGTACGAGCAGTTTTGTGAGCGCCAGCTGGTCAGCGGGACCGGTTACATCGACGTGGCAACCTCCATCGTCGACAAGAGGATAGCCCTTGAGTACTACGACATGATGACAGGTGACGGCACCATCGAGATGGACGCCGTCCACGTCTACTCGCAGGAGCCGAACCGTCTTATAAGAAAGGTTCCCAACTACGCCTATGATTGGGAGGACCCTGCGAACAAGACCAACGCGACCAGAGACGCGAAGTTGAACTTCTACGAGAACACCAAGATGACCTACGACGCGAAGAACGCGCCCCTCCAGGGCGGCAAGTTCGTCAACTCCAAGGCCTTCTACGGCGGCATAGGTGCCAACATCCAGGAGATGTTCAGCGTCAACCAGATGGAGAAGGACCAGACGGTCTTCTTCGGCTCCACCAACAACTCGACCATCACCCACACCGTCGGGCTGAACACTCTGAACAGCTTCAACGGTACCTGGGGGACCGACTCCAGCATGCACAAGATCTTCTACAAGGACATAAAGAGCCACGAGCTCTTCAGCGGCCAGTTCGAGGTCCAGAAGGAGATCAAGTTCCACGAGAACCCGGTGCCCGAAGACAAGTTCCTTAGACCGTGCGCGGGAGTAGACTGCTAAGCGGCAGTCTATCCTCTTTTCTTATTTTCGCGACATAATAAGGGTCGAACTCCGATTCGGACGGAGGCCCTCGTCGCAATGAACTCGTCATGGGGGGTTAAAAAGTGAGAAAATATCTTATGATCCTTCTGATCCTGCTCCTTCTCGCGGCCCATACCGCCTCCGCCACCGTAGAAGAGACGAGGCTGGGACCGGAGTCGACATGGAGCCAGCAGCCCACCCCGCAGTCCACCGCGCCAGGGTCGGTATGGCCTTCGGTCCCGCCGGTCAGAGGCGAGCTGCGGGTTTCAGTCGACCTCGCCGGCCCGAAGTCCGGAGACTCTCCCGCCTACTCCACGCCGGGAAAGGCGCTGGAGTACATCGTCACCGTGGAGAATCTGGGGTGCTCAGAAGTCGACGCAAAGCTCACGGTGAACCCCAAGAGCTGCAGACCCGCATGGTTCGGATGGGACGAGACGGTCCTCACCATTCCTCCCGGCGGCATCGGAACTGAGCAGCTCCTGGTGACGCCGACTATGACCGCCTCTCCAGGATCTTACGAATTCGCGGTCGTGGCCACGGCCGAGAACTCCAAGTCCGGGTCTGACATGGCCAGGTTCAGGCTCCAGGACTACGACTACGTCTCGGAGACCTCCATCAGCGGGACCGGCCAGTTCACCATGAACAAAGACGTCAGGTCCATGAACACCGGGGTCAAGTCGAACAAGGACATATACTTCAGCGGCAGCGTGGACACGTTGATGAAGAACGAGTACCTGGTGGAGAAGGCTAAGGGCTCAAACCCCAACTTTCAGGGGTTCGACGCTGTGGAGAACTACGTAGCAGATAACCCCGGCGACGCCCTGATGGGGACGGAGATGGTCAAAAGCTCCCTCGTCTTCGGTGGGGTCGGCGCCAAAGTCCAGGAGAGCTACAACCTCCAGGGGATGGAGTACGAGGTCCAGAAGATCGACCTCCATCATACCGGACCCGACAGGAGGGCTGAGTTCCAGACCGTCGACAACTTCACCGGATATCTGGCCATCGACGCGAGGCAGTCGATACCGGGTCAGAGGTCCACCAGAGAGCGCGAGGAGTTCCTGGGGTCCTTCGAGATCCAGAGAAGGTTGATATTCAAGGACGAACCGGGGCCCGCCTTCAGCTGCTTTGACGGCTCATGCTTCAACTTCGCCGAGAGGTTCAACGCCCTCTCGCAATGGGCATGAGCACTTATTTTATTTATTATTATAAAAGTAGCGCCGAGGGAGGGATTCGAACCCTCGAGTCCCGAAGGGACACAGGTTTAGCAAACCTGCGCCATACCAGGCTTGGCTACCTCGACCTGGCCTCCCCTTGATCCTCTCGATATTTAAATTCTACGTCGGGTGCGGCCCATTTTCCCATCGGCCGAGGGCTTCCTACATAGTTTCAGAATCATCGGCTTCTCCATGGGGCGATCCGTCGCCGGCCTTGGAACCCCCTACACAACGGAGAAGATCTTTGCTGGTTATTATCCCCACAAGAGCGCCACATTCGACGACCGGGAGCCTCCTTATCTGGTGCTCCAGCATCATCTCGGCCGCCTTCCTGGTGGTGGCGTTGGGGCCGATGGTGACCAGAGGCGCCGGGGTCATTATCTCCCAGATCATCACGTCTCTGGGATCGATCCCTTTGGCGAAGACCTGCTTGAACATCCCCCGGGTTGTGACGATCCCCACCACCTGCTTCAGGAGACCGCCCTCTACAACGAGGACGCTTCCCTTCTTCTCCCGAACCATCATCTGTATAGCCTCGAAGACGGTGGTCTCTATCCCCACCGAGAGGATCGGGTAAGTCATCAGATCCCGGACTTTCATGAGGAGTCCCAACCTTCCACCAAAGTTGAATTTCCTTTGCAGCTTATATTAAACTTGTTGAGGGAGGAAGGCCTCAGAGCCGAGAGGGAGCGCGACGGTGAGAGTTTCGTCTCGGGGGCCGTAACGGATCCCCCCTCTCTGAGGGGATGGACCCGTTCCCCAGATCGACCGCATCCCCCCGCGGACCTGAGATCAGGACCGAGGTCGTCCCTGGGGCCAGAGACGATCCCACCTCACCTCCAGCCCTACGGCGGGCTGGTCTAGGCCGAAGCTCCGGAGAACCTGGGGATGGAACTCGCCGAAGGACCCCACCCTCTCCCCACCCACCAGAAGGTCTCCCCTCCTCCCCTCCAGGAAGGCGCCATCTCCAGAGACGGCTATCTCGACCTCGAGGTCCAGCTCTCCGAAGAGGGCGTCGACGACGGACCTCACCTCCGCGAAGTCGGCACCGCCGTGGATGGAGGCCGCCGCCAGATCCTGCCGGGTTCTGCCGTCGGAGAGGACGTCTCCGACGGCGAAGATCCTCTGAGGGAGGGTATGGTGCTGGTTTATTGCGAAGATCTCCAGGAGGCTTGGGAGGATCGACGTCCTGACCATGGTATGAAGCTCGCTTATGGGGTGAAGGACCCTCGTCACCTCCAGATCCAGCATCGTCCGCCTCATCTTCTCGAAGTTCGCCTTCTCAGATGTGAGGGTGAAGGGCATCGTCTCCAGGTAGCCGAGGCCCACCATGATCTCCCGGAGATGGGACTTTCTCGCCTCCAGGGGATGGGGCTCGCCGACGGTGACGGTCTTTGGCAGTTTCGCGGCCAGCCTGTCGTAGCCGAATCCCTTGGCCGCATCTTCGAAGATGTCCCAGGAGTGCATTATGTCCGTCCTGTAGGGAGGGACAGATACCTCCAGGACCCGGCCCCTGACCCGGACCCCAAACCTCATCCTCTCGAGGCAGGCCGCCAGCTCCTCGGCCGAGAGGTCGAAGCCGATGAGGCCGTTCGCGTCATCGACTCTGACATTCCAGATCGGAGCTGAGAGGTCCGGAAGGATGAGATCCCCTTCGGGCCGCTCCACCCTGACCGACTCGATACGCCCTCCCCTCTCCGCGAGGGCGGTGACGACTATGTTCAGAGCCTTGTATACGACGGGATCAGTCCCGGTGACGTCGATGAAGAGGTCTTTGGTCTCGTCCTTCACCCTCGTCAGCTCGCCGTTTATGATCGGCGGGAAGGATAGGACGTCACCCTTAGCGTCCACTATGAGGGGGTAGCGGTCGAACCCCTCCAGGATCGAGGCGAAGCTGACACCCTTGGGGTGGCGCTTCAGGATCTCCTCCATGGAGAGGCTCTCGTCGAAGTCCAGGGGGACGAACTCGAAGGAGGGGTCGGCGGCGAAGTAGGTGAAGGGGGGTACGACCCGGGAGATGTCGTGGACCCCGATGGCCACCTTCCTCCGGTTTCTGCCCAGGCCCCAGTGGAGGTCCTCTTGCAGGTCCATCAGGGACTCTATGGCGGGGTCGCTGAACTGCAGGCCCCTCACCACGGCGCAGCCTATGAGCGGCCTTACCTTCTCGACGGAAGGGTCGACCTTGACGGATATATCGCCGGAACTGACATGGTACTCCGGAAGTCCCCCTTCCAAATCCAGGAAACCCCGGAGGGCTCTTGCCACCCCCTCGGAGCTGTAGAGGTCGGGCCTGTCGGGGAAGAACTCGACGTCCACGTACTCCAACTCGTTGCTCTTTCCTATGTCTGCGCCCATCATGGCCATCCTGGCCATGAAGAGATCCCTGGAGGCTCCAACCATCTCCTCCAGATCCTCATAGTACAATCTAACTGCTGGCATGATCCATCACCTCCTCGCCGAGAGGGGGGTCTCCCTCAGCCATCCCACGTCCGACTGGTAGAGGAGGCGAAGGTCCTTCAGCCCCAGCCTGAGCATGGCGAGCCGCCCCACCCCAAGCCCCCATGCCAGTACCGGATGGTCTATCCCGAAGGGGGCTGTCACCTCTCTGCGAAATACCCCGGCGCCCCCCAGCTCCACCCAGCCGAGCCCCTCTATGTAGACCTCCGGCTCGACGGACGGCTCGGTGTAGGGGAAGTAGCCGGGGCGGAACCTCACCTCATCGAAGCCCATCTTTCCGTAGAACTCCTTCAACACCCCCAGAAGGTTTGAGAAAGAAAGCCCCTCGTCCATGATCACCCCCTCCAGCTGCTCAAACTCGGGGGTATGGGTCGGGTCGATCGCCTCCCTCCTATAGACCCGGTCTATCGAGAAGGCCTTCACCGGAGGTTTCGGATGGTCCACCAGATGCTTTATCGTCACCGAAGTGGTGTGGGTCCGCAGTACCTCGCGCCGGGCCACCTCCGGGTCCCAGACCCCGCCCCAGCCGGTGGATCCCACGTCCCCACCCCTCTCGTGCATCTCCTTGACGGAGGCGTAGTCGGGGATCGTTCCCATGGAGCCGAGGTAGAAGGTATCCTGCATCTCCCTCGCCGGATGGTCCTGGGGCTGGAAGAGGGCATCGAAGTTCCAGAAGCTCGACTGGACGATCTCCCCCTTGATCTCGGTGAACCCCATCTCCAGCATGATCTCCCTCATCCTGGTGAGGAGCCGCTGGTAGGGGTGGACCTTCCCGGGGTATACCCGCTCCGCGGGGAGGGCTACATCGTAGGGGCGGCCCTTGTAAACGTCGCCCTTGTATAGGAAATAACTATCACCTAGTCCTTCAACGCCCCATACGCCATCTTTGATCATATCTGCAGTAATCTGATTGACGAAAGCAATAGAATTAGCACGATAAAGCTTCTCCTTGTATAGGAAATAGTTATCACCTAATCCTTCGACACCCCAAACACCATTTTTGATCATACCTGCAGTAATACGATCTACTGGAACAATAGGATCTTTATAATGATAGAGCCCGTCCTCATATAAGAAATATCTATCATCATACCCTTCAACATTCCAAGCACCATTCTTGATCATATCTACAGTAATTCGATCGACAATTCCGCTAACGACAGTTGCGCTAACAGAAAGTGTTAAAGTTCTCTCGAATACGGATCTTCCGGCATCGGTGATCTCGAAGCTCCAGGACTTTTGAACGCTCGGCTCGACGAGCCCCCTGCTCTTCAGAACCTTGAGGGCCTCCTCATCCAGGGCCGAGCCGCTCGTCTCCCCCTGGAAGGATAGGGCCGCCAGGATCTCCTCGTCCTTTCCGGCGGCCGCGTCTCCCTTCGGAATTATCTTCCCCGCCTCCACCGTCGCCCAGCCCTTCTTCTTGAGCCAGCCGATCCCCACCTTCAGGGCGGGGTCCTTGATCTCGGATATGGGGACGCCATCGACCCCGGCGATCTCCAGGATCCTCCTCTCAGGAAGGCCGATCTCGGCGTACCGAGCCCCCTCCTCGGTGAGGGCGTAGACCTCCTCGACCCTTTTATCGAGGCCGATTAGGCCCTTCTCGGCGAGCCCCTCCGCCGAGGAGATGACCGAGACCACTTTTATTTTGAGATTCTCGGCGATCTCTTTTGGATCGGTGAGCCCCTCGTTTATCTCTCTCAAAACCTGCCTATCCCTGGGAGACAGTCTGGACAGCTTATCCTCTTCTGATGGCATGATGATCATTCCCGCGGAATCGCGATCTCCAAGGGTAGGCTGATGATGGACCATATATTAAACCTGCCCGCCCCGAGGAATCGAATTTGATGGAGGGAAGAGGGGCATTAAGGTGCCCGATGAAAACGACGGAAGGATGCAAAAAAGAGGACGAGAAAGTTCAGGGGGATGGATAGTTCTCCAGCTCCTCCAGGGCATCCAGCACCCCCAAGACTGACATCTCCATGAACCTCTCTCCTTTCTCTCTGGTCGCCTTGGAGGGGTCGCCCATCACCCCGTTGCCCATCAGGTGCCTCACGTCCTTCATGATCAGATACTTCGGCCCCGGCGGAAAATGCTTATCAGGAAGACCTCCCACCAGGTCTTCCCGGATGACCAGCATCCTCGAGGTCTCGATCTCTCCGGCATGGCCGTCCCCTGGGGTCTCGACCTGGGAGGTGTCGATGAGGTCGAAGTCGGAGACGAGGCTCACCCGGAGGCTCTTTGCGGCGACGGCCCCCTCCGCCGCCTCCTTGAGGGCTGCAAGGTGCTGACCTCCGGCGTGGCCCGTCAGGATTAGGACCCTCTCAAACCCCGATTCGGAGAAGGCGAGGAGGAGGTCGAAGGTGAGGGCCCTCAGCGCCCCGGGGCTGATGGAGATCGTCCCCGGAAAGCCCCGGGTCGACCTGCAGACGCCGTAGTGGACGGGAGGGGCGACGAATACGGCCCTTCGGCGGGAGACCTCTTTTGCAACCTCCAGAGCCTGGATCGTATCGGTGAAGGTGGGGAGGTGAGGGCCGTGCTCCTCGGTCGCCCCCACCGGCAGGATCACCGTCCTCGTCTCCTCAAGCCCGGCCTCGATCTGTGTCCAGGTCATCTCCTCCATGAGCATCATATCTCGATCGAACTCCCGACGATGACGGCCCCTTCAGGGACCCGGACGTCGTACCGGACAGCTCCGACCTGGAGGGTATAGGGCCCAGCAGGTCCGGTCTCGAAGTTGGTGGACCAGTCTTCTGGACCCTCCGTGGAGTAGGGGACGACAAGGGTGAACTCGCCATCAGAGTCCGCGACTGTAGACTGCTTGTAGACGAAGCTTCTCCCTCGGTTGGTGGTGATGGGAACGGAGATGACCACTTCCGTACCGGGGGAGGCCTCCCCGGAGATCGTCGCTCCAGGAACGTGCTCGAAGATCTTGACGTACTTCTGGCCGCTGGTGGTGACGGAGGACTGGGACTCGTATACGAGCCTATAATGGCTGAGGGCCTCCAGGGGGACGGAGGTCATTACGGGGCTTTGGGAGACGATCTCTGCCGCAGCGTACCCCCGCTGGAGGCTCTCGTCGACGCTATCGAGGAGCTCCTGGTAGTCTCGAGATCTCTTCTGAGGCTCGACGGAGATGCCCCCCGCGCCGTCAGAGCGGAAGGCTACGGTCCACCCCTCCTGAACTTCGGCCTCGGTCCCGTCGAAGAAGTGGAGCCTGGCCACCATACTTCGGAAGTAGGGGGTCCTGTAGATGGTGATCGGCTGGCCGTCCTGCCAGTAGCTGAACTGGAACTCGCCTGGATATATGTTGGACCAGGCGGCTATGGCATGGAACTTGCCCATGGCCATCTCGACGTCTGTGACCACGTACCTGAAGTTGGCGTACGGGGATCTGTCCGGATCCAGGGCCGCCGCGATCGCCTCGGCCTCTGCCTCGTTCTGGGCGAGGAAGAAGGGGGACGATCCGGGCCTCTCCGTCTCTCTATTCCCTATCCCCTGCTGGAAGGGGTTGGAGTTCGGCAACCTGTGGCCGATGGTCTCGATCCAGTGGCCGTAGTCCCACCACGAGATGGTCCCATAGGCAGAATCGGGGTAATCAAACCTCTCGCCCGCCGGGGGCCTCTCGTAGATGGCGTAGACATCCATCCCCGGATAGGGGGTGTTCTCTCGGAGCCATAACAGAGAGTCGTACCAATCGGATCCTATGGGATTTACATGCCGCTCCGATTGGAAGCTCCCGATGGTGACCCCCTGGACCGACCCGAACATGGCTGGATAGATGAAGAGGGCAGCCACGATGACAACGGCCCCTGCGTTCATCAGAAGACGGTTCCGGTCTAACTCCTCCTTCGACGACCCCTTCGCCGTCCTGACGATGGCGTCCTCCACCTCCGAAAACCGGGTCTTCTCCAGAAGGATCGATCCCAGGTACCCGGTGAGGAAGGCGACGTTGACGGCGTAGTAGTATGCGAACCGGTTCTGGGCGAGGGTGAGGGCGAGCATCATCACCGTCCAGACCAAGATGAGCATATCACCGCTCCTACCTCCATCTCGGAGGTATCGCTGGAGGAGGAGGGGCAGGGCGAGGAGGGTGAGCCACATGGGAGAGAGGATGGATATCAACCCGGGGAAGTTCCTCTGAACCCCGTACCTCTCCAGTATCGTGGAGGCCTCCGATATGGTGGCCGCTCCTCCCGTATAGGGCTGGAATATCTTCAAGCCCGACATGAGGGTCCCCGTGAACTGAGGGACCGCCACCGCGAGGACCACAAAGACGACGGCGATGGACCCGATTATGACCAACGGGAAGTAGCGCCTCTCCATCCGCCTCTTGCCCAGCTCCGTCGAGACGAAGGAGAGGAAGAGCACGAAGAGTACCCCCATGATCAGGATCACCGGCTGAAATAGGGAGTAATAGACGGGACTATACCCGTTCTGCACCCTGACGAAGGGAAGGACCAAAATGAGGGCGATCAAGAAGGCGATCGCCGTCACGATGGCGAGATGATCCACGTTCCTCCCCCTCATATGGTCAACTGTGCTCTGGATGGCGACGAAGGCGAGGATGAAACCCGCGAAGACATGACCCGCCGCCCAGGAGTCTATGTAAAGCCCCAGGAAGAGGCCCGCCAGAATAGCATAGATGAGCGGCCGTTTTACTTCTGCGAGATCCCGGCCTCGGAGGGTGGCGAAGGTGAGTTTGCCTGAGCCCGATCTGACCGCCAGGATGAAGAAAAGGATCGCCGTGGCGCTGAAGAGGGCCTCTGCTACGTGGTGATCGGTGAACCCGATCACCGATCGCGAGAGGAGCTGGCCCGGCAGAACGGCGATCATGACCGCTGCTATCAATCCAGCCGCCCGCCCCCCCAGCTCCCGCCCTAAGAAGTAGACGGGGAAGACGAGAAGGGCTCCCAGGATGGCGGGGAAGACCGCCCCCACCACCTCTACGGTGTCCATGCTGGGGTTTCCGAGCCCTGTTATGTAAGAGAGGACGGCGATCCCCCAGCTCATGAAGGGGCCGAAATGGATGGCAGTCCCCTCTGGGAAGAACGTGAGCGGATCGAACCACGGCCTCTGGAGGTTGAGGACGGTGCTCTTGGCCAGCATCATGTGGTACCATGGGTCGTTGCCGTCGAATAATACCGCATCTCCGACGAGGACCCGGGGCATGGGTCGATAGACCCTCAGGTAGAGCGAGAAGAGGAAGACGAAGACCAGGCCCGCGTAGACGTAAAGGTCGGGGACCCGCTCCAGAACCGGCCTCTTCGGGGCGGGCCGATCCTTCCCCTCCGCCCCCTTCTTATTCTCCTTCACCGATTTCTTGGTCATCGTGTCGGAAGAAACTTGTTCCATCCAGATAAACATTTTGAAGCGGGGTTAAAGCTTAAAACCTTTGGAGCGTCTATCGGGTATCGGAGGGATTTTATGAAGAAGATGACAGAAGTGAAGGGACTTGGAGGAATGCTGAACGGATTTAGAGATCTGGTTAAGGACGACGAGAGCATCACCTTCGTCGGTACTCCCGGTTTCTGCACCCCTTTCGCAGCGTTCCTCGCCTTCCCCGTCAAGGAGAAGAGGCTCGCCTTCGTGCCGGGGCTCGATGCGGATAAGACGAGGAAGCTCGTGGCCACAGAGTACGGGATGGAGCTGGGAGAAGCCACCGGCCCCGACGCCGACGTGGTGGTGATCCTCGGTGGGATGGCGATGCCCAAGATTGGAGTGACGATCGAGGATATGGCCGCCCTCCTCGGAAAGATCCAGCACCAGAAGCTCATTGGGGTCTGTTTCATGGGGATCCTCGAAAATGCGGGCTGGTGCGGGACCCCGGCCTTCGGCTTCGACTACGTCATGAACACAACCCTCATGGGGGATATATCCAGCCCGTAATGACCACCCCCCCTATTTTGAGGGATCCCTAAGGGGGCTGAGATGGCATATAGTCCTCGACATATAGTCCCCGAAATGAGGGAAATAAAGGAGAATTAGTTTCTGGTGGGCCCGACGCGATTCGAACGCGTGACCTCACGGTTATCAGCCGTGCGCTCCAACCATGCTAAGCTACGGGCCCGGCAGCTTTTCTGATTGAGCCACCCCTTAATAACAGTTTCCCTAGAAAGAACCTCGAAAGACGGAGATATCGGCTCGCCGCATACGCATCTTTCTGCATCCCGCCTTCAGGTCCGACCCGATCACGAGGGACTGAAGGGTAGGCACCGGCCTTTCGACAGACTTAAATCTTCAAGGGGTGAGGATCAGGAGGTGATATTGGGATGGCCGAAGCTGAAATTGACGAGAGAGAAGATCTGACCGGGCTCTACGACCTGGCGATACCCATCGGGATGCCCTTGAGCGTGATCCAGGATCTTGTGGACAAGTTCGAGCTGGATCCCGTCAGGCGGAACGCCAAGGTCGGCCTTTTGGACGGCGAGACTGAAGAGAGGGAGATCCTCGTCCTCCGCGGTGATCTCGATACCGTCAAGGCGGCGGAGAAGTACATGTTCGAGGCCCTCGACCGGAGAATTTCGAGGTGGGAGAAGAACGACCGATCCGATCGCTACAGGGAGATGTACGATAAGAACGCCGAGAAGCGGATGCATATGGTGAAGGAAAGGATCGAAGAAAGGAAGGACGAAGAGATATCCTTCTGATCGAGGAGATGATGACGGCGGTGGAGAAGGTGATCCGCCATCATCTTGGCCCCTCATCATCAGCAAAAGTCGTCTTCTCCGGCCCGGATATTTCAGAGAACCCCCATCATCTTGTGGGCCTGGGGTATGACCAAAACATCTCCACGATGCTCCGATGCAGCCTGGTGTATGAGCATCAGCTTCTCTGGGGACGGCCTTCCTATCCCCGAAGCTGGCTGGAGTACAAGCGCCGCCTCCATCCCCTCAAGGCGGGAGCACAGCCGGTCGATCTCTTCGATGGGCGTCGATTCGAGGATCACGATCTTGGCGATGGTGACCGCCCCCGCCCTGGAAGCGGACTTGATGCAGCCAAGCTCGTTCTCGACCAGACGGCGCCAATCTGCGGGAGGGCAGGCCCCGTGGCTTGGAAGCTTAACGTCGACGGCCGCAAAGTCGATCCGGTCGAGGATCCTCAAGAAGCGTCTCTCTGAAAAGCCGTTCGTCTCGAAGTATACAGGGAGGCCCTCGCCGGCGCAGCATCTCGCCAGGGCCCGGGCGAACTCCGGCTGGCAGAGGGGCTCGCCCCCTGTTATCGATACGCTGTGAGTTCCGGAGGCCCAGAGGCCGAGGATCTCCTCATTCGCCCAGCTCGAGGTGACGGGGTTGTCCCTCCGCAGGAGAAGGCCCGATCCAGGATCGCGTTCCACCTCGCAAAATTCGACCTCGCGACAGAACTTAGCCGAATCACAGTAGGAGCAGGAGAGGTTGCAGCCTGCTGTCCTGACGAAGACCTGCCTCCTTCCGACGAGGGGGCCCTCTCCCTGAAACGAGGAGAATATCTCGGCGAGGACGCCGACCTCATCGGTATGCAGTAGGGTCATCTACCCCGGCCTCCATAAATCCGCGCCTCCGGTGCTGACAGGATTCACAATCTCCGCAGTGGACCGTCCCCTCGCGGTAGCAGGACCATGTCAGGGCCATGGGCGCACCCAGCTCTGCCCCCATCCTGACGATGCCGGGCTTATAGAGGTGGAGGAGGGGGGCCTCGATCTTCGGGGGCCGGCTGAAGGAGGCTACGGACTTCTCCAGGAGGAGGTTGAACCGGTCGACGAACTCCGGCCTGTTGTCCGGATAGGACTCCCCCTCTTCTGCGTTGAATCCGACGTAGATCCCCTCGGCTCCAATCTCCTCGGCGTAGGCCGCCGCCATCGACCCGAAGACGAGGTTTCTGCAGTAGACCCAGGTGGAAGGCGTCGGCTTCGGGCCTCTGATACCCACTTCGTCCCCGATGGGGATGGGTGAGTCGGCGGTCGTCAGGGGGGTGTGGTCCGAGAATAGGTCGGTCCTGGCGAACCTGACCTCGGATGCGCCCAGGGCCCTCGCGATCTCCTCGATGGCCCTTTCTTCCCTCCTCTCAGCCTTCTGGCCGTAGAGGATGTGGATGATGTAGATCTCGAAGCCCTCGTCCCGCGCCTTGGCCGCCGCGACGGTGGAGTCCAGCCCTCCAGAGCAGAGGCAGACCGCCTTCGGTCTCATTTGGTCATCACCCATTTGTTCCTCCCCTCCCAGAGCTTCACCGAGACGAGTCTGGCGGGGGAGTCGAGGAGGCGGCTCTCCAGGCCGGCCTTGATGTATTCTGCGATCTTTTCGGCGGTAGGGTTTGGAAGGATACCGTTCAGATCCCGGTGGTCCAGCTCATCCAGGACCGATTTTAAGATGCGCTTCAGATCGTAGAAGTCCAGGAGAAATCCCGTCTCTTCGTCCACCGGCCCCTCCAGGACCACCTCAACGTCGTAGGTGTGGCCGTGGAGTTGGGCACACTTGCCGTCGTAGCCGGGGAGGCGGTGGGCGGCGTCGAACTCCAGGGATAGGCCCATCTTCATCCTCCATCGCCCTCCTTCAGCCTCCCCTGGCGGCGGTCTATCTCGTCGAGCTGGTCGAGCATCTTCCTCAGGGCACTCCTGACGGCGTCGGAGAAGTTGACGAACTTTCCATCGTCGCCGACGTGACGGTTGACGTCGTCGATGATATGTTGGGGAATCTCCACCGATATCTTGGGCAATGTAATCCTCCAGTAATCTCCAGGTATTACTGCAAGAATATCAAGAGCTTATTAAAGCTTTACCGGTCAGGGCTCTGCACCATCCAGGATCTCCGGCGGTGCTCCTGCCAGGGCCATCAGCCCCTCCGCCTCCATGAAGTGGAGCCTTCCGGGGACGACGAGGATGTGAAGGGGTCCCCCTAAGTCGCGATCTGCGAGCCTTGGGAGCCAGTCGGCGATGACGACGGCATCGTCGGATCCCGCACGAGCGACGCCGACGCCTAAGGATGCGTTGAGCTGGCTCTCCCCGGCGATCTCCTCCATCTCCAGGAGGAGGGCCGCCCCTTTTCCCGCGGTCATGTATCTATCCGGCTGGATGTCCAGGAAGAGGAGGGTGTGAAGTTCCCGGTGGAGGTTCTCGACGACGACGTCATAGGGGCTCGTGGCGACGATCCTCTTGCTCCCCGCAACGTAAGGGTACGGTATCGATGTGGACCTTCCGAACCGGTAGTTCTGAAGGCCAGTGAGGCCGGAGACGGCGGTGACGATGGAGGAGGAGTGGATGATCCGGGTCACGATCCCCATCCTGAGGGCCCGGAGCCGGAGGTCCAGATGGGTCGTCGAGATCATGGGGTCTCCTCCCACCAGGAAGGCGACCTTCTTCTCCCGGGCCTCATTGATCCACCCCTCGGGGCTCACCTCCACCTCCTCCCGGCTCAGGATCCGGACCTCTTTTCCATAGAATTCTGCTAGCCTCTCAGGGGCGGCGCCGGCGAGTTGAGAGGTGTAGAACTCCGCATATACCAGATCCGCGTCCCTGATGGCCTCCAGCCCCTTCACCGATACGTCCTTCTCGTCGTATAGCCCCAGGCCGACAAAAGAGAGCATGATCGCCCATATCCGCCATGGGGCTTAAAGAAAGCGGCCGGACGGAAAAAAGGGCTGGCAAAGGCTATATGGATTAGACTCCGAATGAATTCTCATGATCGGCAGGACGACCCAGGTTGTGGATTGCCGAGAGAGCATGGGGCTTGCCAAGGGCGGCGGCCTCGCCCAGCGCGGAACCCTCTCCGAGGCCTCCAGACCAGACGTGATCGCCATCGCCATGTCCCCGGGGCGGAGGCACATAACAAAGCCCGTCTGCGAGATCACCTACGGCCTCCGACGGGAGGGGATCCAGACGAGCGTCCTCGTCCTGGAGGCGGGAGCAGGGGTCCCCGACAGCTTCCCTTCGGCCTCCAAGGGCTTCGGCCCCACCTTCGGCCTCACCCCCAAGGAGATCGAGCAGATCGAGAGGCATAAGATCGCCGTCATCCACCTCGGAAACATCAGGTCTCACGTCGTCTACAAGGCGAAGGACGTTTTGGCCCTGGCGGAGGTCCCGGCGGTGATCGTATGCCAGAGCCCTGTAGACTTCGAGGACTTCGCGAAGGTGGGGGTGAAGACGAGGCTGGTGATGCCCCCGAGGAACAAGATCGAGACCCTGGGGACGGTCGTCGACATCGTCTACGGGGTCACCAGAGGCGCCACGTGCCAGAGGACGAAGCTCAACCAGCTGGCAAAGGTCTTAAACCACCACCTGGCCCGGATGGAGAGGGAAGAAAAGAAGAGGCGGGAAGAAGAGGAGATGCCCGAGGCCGAGAGGAAGGCGAGGGCCAAGAAGAAGGCGCAAGAGGCGAAGGCGGAAGGCGGGATGAGCACCTCTTTCTTTTAGAGGAGATATGATTAAGGAGACGGACGGAAACGCGGACGATGCGGCTTTGAAGGTCACGACGATCTGATCGGAGACGATCGCGGGCCAAAATCCTGGGGATGGAGACGAAGATGAAGCTTGTGATACTTCTGGGAGACGGGATGGCGGACCATCCCATCGAGAAGCTTGGAGGAAAGACCCCCCTCGCGGCGGCAGAGACCCCCAACATGGACCGGATCGCCCGAGAGGGCGTGGGCGGCCTCGCCGCTAACGTCCCGCCGGGGATGCCGCCGGGAAGCGACATCGCGAACCTCTCGGTGATGGGCTACGACCCAAAGAGGTACTACAGCGGCCGCGCCCCCCTGGAGGCGGCGGCGATGGGCGTTCCTCTGGGCCCGGAAGACGTCGCCTTCCGGTGTAACCTCGTCACCGTTGACCTCGAAAAGAGGATCATGGTCGACTACAGCGCCGGGCACATCACCTCCGAGGAGGGGCGGGAGCTGATCGAGTCCCTCAGGAAGGCCCAGCCCGAAGCGAGGCTCCATCCCGGCGTAAGCTATCGAAACCTCCTCGTCCAGGGCGACGACGAAGGGCTCAATGCGGTCTGCACCCCTCCCCACGACATCACAGGCCAGCCGATCGACGGCCACCTCCCGAGAGGAGAGGGCTCCGCCGCTCTTCGGGATATGATGGAGTCATCGGTCCCCGTCCTCGAAAAGCATCCCGTCAACCTCCAGCGCGCAAAAGAGGGCAAGAGCCCCGCGAACATGATCTGGCTCTGGGGGCAGGGGAAGGCGCCGTCGATGCCGAAGTTCCGCGATATATGGGGGATCGAAGGGGCGGTCATCTCCGCCGTCGACCTCCTGAAGGGGATGGGGGTCTATGCAGGCTTCGAGGTGATCAACGTGCCCGGCGCCACCGGAGTCCTCGACACCAACTACGAGGGGAAGGTTGCGGCCTGCCTCGACGCCCTCGAAAGGGTCGACTTCGTCTTCCTCCACGTCGAGGCCCCCGACGAGATGAGCCACGACGGCCTTCTTGAAGGAAAGATCGAGGCGATCCGCCGCTTCGACGAGCGGGTCGTCGGCCCGGTCCTGGCGGGGCTGGAGAGGTCCGATCATGAGTGGCGGGTCGCCGTCCTCCCCGACCACCCGACCCCCCTATCCATCAAGACCCACACCGACGAGCCCGTCCCCTTTGCGATGATCGGCTCGGGGATCGAGCCCGACGATATGAAGGCCTTCAGCGAGGAGGAGGGGGCCCGGGGCGGGTGCGGGACGGTCGAAGGGTGGCGGCTGATGGGGATGATGGTGGAGGAGTAAAAATTCTGTAAAAATCTGTAATCGTTTTGAGGCAATTATTAATGAGAATTCATGATACAGAGATCTTTGCAGTAGCGCCGGTAACTTGCATCTGTAGAGACCACAAGAGTAAAGAATATCAGATAGGCAAGGCAACGGGATTCTTTTATGAATACAATGGTGAAATATATTTTATTACGAATCGACATGTGGTTATCGACGAAGAAGAGGGTTATTATCCAGAAAGACTCGACTTGAAATTGCATAAAGATCGAAAGGATCTTACTAAAAACAGACCTTACAAAATATGCCTCTACGATGATGATAAGAATGGTGAAAAAAAGCCGTTATGGCTAGAACATCCGCAAAATCAGGATAGAAAAATTGACTTGATTGACTTGGTAGCGTTACCAATTGAGAGAGAAAAAATTAGTGAATTTTATATTGAACCATTTCAAAACGATAAAGATCTCTTACCTGAAACTGAAGATCTCATATTAAGTGGTCTTGTAGGGGACATTAAAGGCTATTCTATTTGGGATCCTCTCCTAGTAATAGGATACCCAGAGGGGTATTATGATAGCGCTCATAACCTTCCGATAATCCGCAGTGCAAATTTGGCATCTGTTACCAATATGCCCTTCGACGGAAAAGCTAAATGTATAATTGACGCTCAGCTACATAAGGGGACCAGTGGAAGCCCAGTTATAGTTAGACCAAATTACTTTTATGATGAATACGGATACCCAAGTCCGAATATTCTTGGTAACAGTAAGGAGACTAACAAATATTTATTAGGAGTTCACTCTGGAGAATTTGACCAACAGCATCCCGAATTGGGGTTACACAATGTTTGGTTTGCACGTCTGATTCGGGATATTATTAAACAAAATAGCGAATATTTCGACTCACTGGGATGCAAACTCTAAAGTGAGTAATTTCTGACGTAGAGATGTTCTCTAAAATTTCTTTGTCAGTGCCACATAACGCACCAGCAGGGCATCGGGACAATAGAACAACGTCCAAGCACCCACCATGCGGTGGGATGCCCCGCGCCCCCCGGGCTAACGGCGCCGCCCTCACGGGCTTCGCCCGGCCGAGTCCGACAGAATCATCGAATGAAAAATAAGTTATGCCATGAAAATAATCGTATTATGGTGAAATATGGCCGCTCGAAGAATTACGATCGACGTGCCCGAAAAGGTGCTTCTGTCTGAAAAGACCGACGAGAAGGCCTTCGGGCGCGAGCTGCGGATTTTGGCCGCAGTCAAGCTCTATGAGCTTGGTCGGCTCTCCTCGGGACGAGCTGCGGAGCTCGCCGGTATGCCGCGAGTCGAGTTTCTGCTGACCCTTGAACGCTACAAGGTATTCCCTCTCGAAGCCGAGCTGCGAGACCTGGAGAACACCTATGCCTGAGGTCGTCAGCAACACATCCCCCTTGCTATACCTTTACCGCATCGGCGTTTTGGATTGGTTCCCAAAGCTATTCAGCGAGGTATGGGTGCCAAAGGCGGTGGTGACAGAGCTGGCAGATGGTCGGCGCAGAGGCTATGACGTTCCCAATCCGGGCGATTACTCCTGGATTCAGATCGTCGACCCAAAATCGCCGCCCTCTGAATGGCTCACTCTGGAGCTGGGACCAGGAGAGGTCGCAGCCGTATCCCTGGCCTTGGAGAATCCATATAGAATCGTCTTGTTAGACGACGCTTTAGCAAGGCGGATTGCCCAGGCAGCCGGTTTGAACGTCTGGGGAACGCTCAGGTTCTTATTGGAGGCTAAATCTGAGGGTCTAACAGAAAGCATCGAACCATTTGTGAATCGTTTGGGGGATTCTGGCATGTGGATCTCAGAATCCGTTCGGAATAGGATTTTGTCTTTGGCTGGTGAAAATTAGAGTTGGAGAAATGGATAGTTGGTATATCTGCAAGCGTCCTGCTAACGCGGCAAGGGATACAAGCATCCTCATTGTTCTAGCCTAGACGGTATCGCTCCTCGCGTCCGTGCCCCAGCTTCATTTCGAGAATAACACCGATGCATGAGCACACATATCCTTTTGCGGAACGCGATCGCCCGGATGAGGCCAGCCTCCGGACGTTTCGCGCCGCCCGGCCGCTAGCCTCCGATCCGCAACCTATAAGCCCTTACAGCCCTTACAGCATTTACATGGGCGAAGCGGCCGATAAGAGGATACCGGTAACCCGGGAAGTCTGGGAGGATTTATCAGACCTCAAGAGGCCGGGAGAGACCTTCGCGAGCCTCCTGGCGGAGATGATCGAGCACGAGAAGAAGCGGCGGCTCTTCCTCGATATGGAGAGGATCGAGAGGGAGGGCAGCTTCGTGGAGCTTCGGATTTGACCTACCAGCTGCTGATCGAGGAGAAGGCCCTGGAGTTTCTCCGATCCCTCCCGGAGAAGAGCAGGCGGCTTGTGGCTGATCGATGTCTTTCTCTCGCCGACGATCCCTTCCCAGGAAGCGGCAGCGGCGACCGGGAGGCGCTCCATCTACCCGGCTTCAAGAAGCTCTATAGCCTCCATGTTGGAAGGTCCTGTACCGTCTTCTATCGGATATCTGATGATGAAAAGGTCGTTTCGATCCTCGCCATCACCACCATTGAGAAGGCGCACAAGATGTACGGGCGGCTCTGAACTCTCCATCTCCATCTCCATCTCCATCTTCTCCGGGTGACTACTCCCCGCCCTAAAGGGCGGGGCTTCTAGCTTTTGGCAGAGACTGTAGTCCCAGTCTCAGAATGTTCATCGCCGCATTCTCGTCACGGTCCATGACCAGCCCGCATTGAGGATATCCATGGACCCGATCCGATAGCGACTTCGGCACTTTAAGACCGCACCTGGAACATAGCTGACTTGTATTCCTAGGATCTACTAGAACCACCATCGAACCGGCGCTTTCAGCCTTGTACGATGTGGTTATGACTAGCATTCTCCAGGCAGCGTCTGATACGCTCTTAGCCAGGCAGTGGTTCTTAAGCATGTTCGTGATACTCAGATCCTCGAAAGCAATCAGTCCGAACCTTTCGACCAGGTTGTGACTGACCTGATGAGCAAAATCGTATCTGCGGTTGGCTATCCGCTCATGAGTCCGCTGGACGACTTTGAGAGCTCTCCTCCTCTCAAAAGTTCCCTTCTCATATTTGGATTGTCGTCTTTGAGCTTTGGCCAACGCCTTCTCCTCAGATCGAAAGAACCGGTGGTTATCGATCTTCTCTCCGTTGGACAGCGTAGCGAAACTCTCCAGCCCCACATCGATGCCCGCCATCAACCCATCTTTCCAGGGAGGCTTCGGAGGATCGTCGATCTCCACTGAGAAGCAGGCAAACCATTTTCCGGTCGAAGATCTCCGAACGGTCAACCTCTTGATCTTGCCTTCGATGGGTCGATGGAGCTTGATCTTGACATCTCCGATCTTGGAGAGGTCGAGCTTCCCGAAAGACAGTTTGAATCCCAGCTGTGGATAGGTGAACGAATCGTACCATCCTTTCCCCTTGAACCTGGGATACCCCGGGGCATCTCCTGCTTTGACCCTTCGGAAGAACGCTTTAAAGGCCAGATCTACCCGTTCTTGGACGTTCTGGAGGGTCTGAGAGAATACCTCCTTCAGTTCGGGTTTGTTTTTCTTCCACTCTGGCAGCAAGTAGTGAGTATCATACTTATAGGACTTACGCAGTTAGCGTGGCTGAGACATTATAATTTAGATATTTTATATATTCTTTTATAGCATTTCGAATGACACTTTGCTTGCTCTCGAACCAGCTTCGAGTAGTTCTGATTCTTTC
>Ga0334886_1000871_pt1 | contig 40533 bp, 44 predicted proteins | sample GraSluR1_MG_9_FD_207232 | JGI IMG/M metagenome (GOLD analysis project Ga0334886, IMG submission 207232) | Sludge microbial communities from methane-producing bioreactor in Wageningen University, Netherlands - Granular Sludge_27_06-R1 | ecosystem: Engineered > Bioreactor > Anaerobic >... | reverse complement strand
GCAATGGACAGCGACACTTTCCAGTCGGACATCGTGATTTACGGCGACATCACTATCGGCTCGAACGACACATTGGTGATATTGCCCGGCACGAATATCTACGCGGCCTATCGGTCTGATATGTTGCAGACATGGATGGCGGAGCGGATCGACATCGTTGTTCAGGGGCATATTATCGCGGTCGGAGATTCCCTCGCGCCTATAACTTTCACCGTCGATGTCCCGGCGGATTCTACACCCGCACCGAGCGATTGGAAGGGAATACTGCATCATTACAGCGGTAGCGGCGAATACGAGCATTGCCGGTTCGAGTATATGAGGTATTTCCAGGGGCATCAGCCGGGCGGGGATGTTACTTTCAAGAACTGCACATTCGCAAACACATATGCCCACGCTATTGCCTATGGCACATCTCGCCCGAGTTATATTGACCGGCCTACGCTTATCATCGAGGACAGCCGTTTCGACACGATCGGCGTTTGGAACGCCATATATCTCGTCGGCACAAGCGATTCGACAAGAATATCAAACTGTGTGTTCGATAGCGTTCAAACCTATGTTTTCGATTTCAGAGACTCGGCCATAGTTACCGTCGAATCTTGCACTTTAAATCGTTGCTTCAGTGCTCTCACTGTAAGTCGTAATGCAAATGCAAAATTCATTAATTGCCTTCTTCACACATCCAAGAGTTCATATGGTTGGAACGTCTTCGATGAGGGATCACTGTATGTTGAAAACAGTGTTTTAAGTAAGTCATCAACTGGAACCGGTCCGAGGATTTATAATTGGGGCACGGCTACATTTAGATACTGCTCTATTACAGACTTTACAAGTGATGGTGTATACTGCAATTCAGCCAATACGGACATGGGAACAGAAAAAGACCTTGGCCATAATTGTATCTGGTCGGATCATCCAAGCGCTAACAGACTGTATTTCGCGACCAAAACCGCCGATGAATTCTCCGTGTTTGGCAATTGGATTGATACATTGATTTTCGGTGGCCACTCGGCATCAGATGTTGACACCGGCAGTTTCTTCCCGCCTGACAGTTGCGATACATCGATAGCGAAAATCGTGATCGAGCCGGAGGAGAAGAATTCCATTTTGCCGGATAAATTTGAACTCGGCCCGGCGAGACCTAATCCCTTCAATAGCACTGTTACGTTCGATTACAAGGTGCCATACGAATGCGATCTCGAAATCGCTATTTACGACATTATCGGCAACAAGATACGGGTATTATTCGATGGCGCTCGCGGTAGTGGTATCTATACCGAGATCTGGGACGGAAAAGACAGAAATGACCGAACTGTAGCGTCGGGGACTTATCTTTACCGATTAAAAGCCGACGATTACGAAGAAACGCGAAAAATGACCTTCTTGAAATAGGAGAGAACTATGAGATTGATCATACTTACATTTGCTTTAACCAGTCTTCTAATAGCAGGAAACATAGATATTGCAACGCCTGAGACTCGAACAATTTCTCCGCCGGATACAGTTGAAGCCGCACCGAGGATGTTCATGAAGTTCGACATCCCCGACTCGGTATATTCGCGGGCCTTTATTGAACATGCCGAGATAATCTTAGGTGTCCGCCGCCCAAGTGCGACAATTGACAGCGATATAATGGACAATCCGCTTGATATAAGCATCTTCGCAATGGGCGTGGACAGATCGCCTGCAATGATAAGCTGGGAATCGATGAACTGGATGGTCGATACAGATAGGGAAATCCGCCCGGAATACACCCCCGATGCCGATGGCGTCGTCAAATGGGACATCACAGATTATGTCCGAACCTGGGTAGTCGAGGACAACAACTTCGGCCTGATAATCTTCCCGCAAAGCATAGCGGATGAATTTGAGCTGGACATGGTTCACCCGCCAGTGTTGAGGATACACTTCCTGCCTAATTACGGGGAGTAACCACCCATAAAGTTCCGCATTTCCCAAACTCTACAACCCGCGTTTCGGCGCGGGTTTTCTTATTGCATTATCTGGCAAGCGATTACATTAAAGCGAAAATTTTCAAAATAGGTCTTGACATATAATCAGAGTATCTTTATATTTATATCAGAATTAAACGATTTACTTTAGGAGCAAAGAAACATGAACGAAGTCGATAATATGAAATCTAAAATTAACAAGCTTATCCAACTTTGGTTCTTCGGGCCGGAGAAAGAGTTCACCAAGGACATTCCGACGGATTTCGAGAAGGAAATTCACAAACAAGCGAAGGAATTCACGAAAGGCGATTACGCCTTTCCCCGATTCACAGTATTTCTGGAAAGCATCGAGAAAATCGACCAAATGCTGACCTCTCGAATCATACCTTCCGGCACGGCATCGATGATTCACGGCCTGAATAATCAGAACATTACCGACTGGGACAGAGTAGGAATCGTTTATGCCGACCGGAAGGGGGAACGGGGAAAGAGATATTTCTCTGTTGTCGATGTCGCTTGGCTTCTTATTCTCAGGATGTTTCAGGATAGATTCGGCGCTCAGCTTAAGTTGACGGCGGAGCTTCTTTTGCCTCTTCTCGATGATGGTTATCTCAGATGTTGCCTTCTCAGAGATTTGAGTTCGGAACATAAGGCCATAGCTTATATCGACGAAGGCAACCGCCTGAAAGTGTCTTTTACAAATAGTAGTGTTCCCTCTGACAGTGGGACTTCGCTCATCGATAAGATACCCATAACCTCGATAATGGATATGGTGGTCAAAAACGCCGGAATTCCCGGTTTTACGACCTTTGAGATCGAAGGCAAACGCTATTTTCAAATCGAGGGTAAGATGATTTGTCTTGCAGAGAGTTTTCAGGCTTTCGTTGATACCAAGAATACAGAAAGTGATGAATTTTATGCGGTTCGATGCTTATTGAAGGCTCTATTTGTGAAATCGCCGGAACTTACTGGTTCAATCTTCGATTTGGCAGATCAGACTTTTCCGTCCGAAAATCCTTTGAAGGCTTATTTTGTAGCTATGAAAGGGGGTGAAAGGTGAAAGATATTCGTTGCCCTTCTTGCGGTAAGATTGTCGTTGTAAAACGTGATACGGGCTTTTTCATCCGTTCCACGAGAACAGAATTCAAAGACGACGGCACCGCGGATTTTCGATGTCCAAAATGTGGCAATTTCTTTTCTGTGGAAGGTTTTACGTTTAAGCAAGCTGGCTAAAGGACAAACATAAATTGAATTAGGCCCAACGAGGGCGAGCCAATACGAGTGGCGTGCCGGGTCGTAACGAGAGTTACGATCCGGCTTTTTATTTAACAAGGAGAAAATATGAGGAACACTATCAAAGAATGTGCACAGCTGGTTACCCTTAGAGAGCTGGCGGACATCCTCGAAATCCCATCTTGGAGGATTTCCAGATGGAGACGGAAAGGGCTTATCCCGTCGGTCAAGATGGGAAGAACCCATTACTACAATGTCGAAAGCGTTACTAAGACGCTTCTCAAAAGGGAAAAACTCGGCTCGCAGAATTTCGCGGACACGGGATATGCTAAGAACTAATCGCATAATAAAGATCGGGAAGGCGACGCTGAACAACAGCATCGCCTTCCTTAGCGATTTCGATTCGATTATCGACGATTTACATTTTGATAATCGGGAGGATAGGGCAATGCTGGGAAGCAACCTGAGCGCCCGGTTATATGAAGGAGACAGAAGGCCTTCCAATTCGGAGGGCCTTGCTCCATTTTCCGTCTCCTATCATCGAAAGCGAAAAATCCCCGGCGAGTGGAACGAGCCGGTTTTCTATTATCTTGAATATTATGGACAAGTATCGTAAAAGAAGTGCAGATAATAACTTACGCGAATATCATTTGAGATGAAAGAACACGCTGACAAGAAGATAAGAGCGAAGGTAAACCAAAGACAAAAACATCGTCGAGAGTTCTGCAACAATGTTGTAGGATTAATGCCAAAATGCAGTTCCTTAAGGTCAAATAGACCTGTTTTGCATCTTGAAAAAGGCAAAGAAGAATCCTTCCAAGAGGCTTTTGTCGATCCGGGTTGCGGGCATGTTCATCTCTGCAAAAAGTGCGGAGAGCATCAATCTAAATTGCGGAGCGGAAGAATCATCTCCATGATAAAATCTCTAACCAATCGCTTTCCAAAGATGGATGTTGCCCATTATACGTTTACCCTCCCCAAAGATCACAAATGGCAAACTAATGAATGCGCTCGATCTTACAAAGATTTCTTTGAAGCTGTCCGAGAAGCACTCGATTATTCTCTCTCTCGATGTGGGTTCATTCTTGCTCTTCATAACTGGTCTTCCAAAAACCCAGAGAATAGGCATATTCATATTCATGCCATTATCCTATGTATAACAAAAGAAGGTAAACTGCTATCGGGCTTTGTAGATGAAAAAGCACTAAAAGAAATTTACAAATTTAAAATTGGTCTGAAAACTAACGATGCAATAGTAGTCAACCAAGAATACTTCAAGGCTTTTGAATTCGGGAGGATAGCTCATATCGTGCGATATGCCCTCAGAAGCCCTATTATAGACTACTGCAAAGATGGTGAAAAGCCTTTGTCTGGTCGATACATCGATAGAGTGAACAATCTTATCGGCATTCAGAACACTCGCTATTGCGGGTGGCTATCCAATAGCACAAAAGCCAAAACCCTTCAAGCATTCGGTATTGTAAAGGCCGAGGATGGCGAAGAGGAAAAATGGCGGCTAATCGAGAAGACAGAAGTCGATAGTATTGATGAAAATGGAAACATCGTTTTGAAAAACGGCATTTGTATTTTGAAAGAGGATTTGAAAGATAAATCATTCCTGATAAAAAAGCCCTTTTACAAAGTGATAAAACCACCCGGATAACCCATTAAAATAAGTCTTTGCGAATTTTTACGCTTTTTCCGCTCTTTTTTCTGCTTTTTCAGAAATCGAGCTTATCTACTGCCTTCTTAACGTGTTCCGGTGCTAAATGAGCGTATATCATCGTCGTGGAGATGTCCTTATGACCCAGAAGTTGCCCTACTGTGGCAAGGTCAACGCCTGCCATTACAAGATGGCTTGCGAAGGTGTGCCGTAAAGTGTGGACATTTCCGTCTATTCCTAAACCTTTCAGAAGCGGTTTGAACTTAGAATAGAGGTCATCAGGCTTGAATGGATTTCCAATCGAGTTCACGAAAACGGTCTTTTCCTTTTTTGTCCTTTTTCTTAGATTTACCAAAATCTCAAAAGCCCTCTCGTTCATAGGAACATTCCGGGAATCCTTCGTCTTTGTTTCCCAATCTGCTTTGGGTCTGACACGAATTTCACGGTTGTCGAAATCTATGTCGTCCCATTCCAGATGTTCGAGTTCGCCTTTACGAAGCCCCGTATTAGCCAAAAACTCCCATACAGCCCTGTAAATTGGCTTCTTCTCTTTTTCGAGAATCAGATTGAGTTCTTCTTTCGTGAAAAACTTCGGGGCTTTTCTCGCCTTTTTCGGGAATCTTTTTATTCCTTTGGCTGGATTATCTCTAAGATAATTGAGACGTATCGCATGTTCATAAGCCCCGCTTAGTGCTGTCAATTCGACATTTGCCGTCTTTGGGGCTACTTTATCCCTTTCTCTTCTCGAAAGAAGATAATCCTCGATGTGTTTCGTTTTGACCTCAGAAAGATGTCTTAGGCCCTTTTGTTTGGAGTATTCCACGAAATTGTCGAAAACAGCGCAATAGCGCTTGAAGCTATTTGGGGAAAGTCTTTGTTTTGCCGATCTTCTGTAATTATCGAAGTATTCCCTTATCAATATTACTTCAGGATCGAGTTTCAGGTTTTGCCTGTCGATTTCGAGTCTTAACTCGGCTTCTTTGGCTTTGGCAACTTCCTTCAGGTTAGTTTTGAGGCTTTTTCGTATTCGTTTGCCGTTAAGGGTATAATCCAGATACCATATGCCGTTTTCCCTTTGGTATAGTTTCACGATTGAACCCCTTTTTCAAAAAGAGAATCGAAATAACTCTTGACATTGTATCCACTTGCATTTAATCTTTAGTGGCACAATATTGGCACATTCAATATAGTTATTCTTATAAATAAGTCAAGCCCAATCACTTAGACTGGGCTTAAATTCTTTTCGGAGAGGCAGGGATTCGAACCCTGGGTCCCCGAAGGGGACAACGGTTTTCGAGACCGCCCCGATCGACCACTCTGGCACCTCTCCTAATAATTTCCTTATAGAGCATCGACAGGTTACCCGCCGATAACGCGCTAATTATAACAAATCATCTTGCAAATGCAAGAGTAAATCTTCATTTATCGTAGACTGCCGCGAGGAATTCCCCCTCCACAACCAAATCATCGTGAACATAGGCTTTGCCGATAAATTTACATAAACCTCGCTTATAATAGAGAGCCTCGACTTTCAAGGTTAGTATATCTCCGGGGATAACCGGTTTACGGAATTTAACCTTGTCCATTCCAAGAAAATATGTTACCTTGGAATTGGTGTCCTCGAAAGATTCCATCATCAGAAATGCGCCTGTCTGGGCGAGGGCTTCGAGAATTAAAACGCCGGGCATCACAGGATGGCCGGGGAAATGTCCCTGGAAATACATCTCATTCGCGGTAACATTCTTTCGTGCGATTGCCGATTTACCTTTGTCAAAATCGACAATCTCATCGAGCATGAGGAAGGGATAGCGATGTGGCAGGACTCTCATTATGCCATTTATATCGAGAATGGCTCCCTTTTTTGCCTGACCAAACTGTCCTGCAAGCTCTTCCTTTTCCTTCTGCTTTTTGATCAGTTTCACCAATTCGACATTGGCGGCATGGCCGGACCTTGCGGCGAGAACGAATCCTTTTATTGGAAATCCAAGTAGATGCAAATCGCCAAGAAGGTCGAGGACTTTGTGTCGAACCGGCTCGTTGTAAAATCTCTGTTCGACACCAGCTAAAAATGGATTTTCGGGATTGAAAAGTTGAACATCGGGACGAACATTGAAGTTGTCGCGAAGGAATTTCTCGTCAACTTCAGTGAATTCTTTATCGATTATAACCAAGGCGTTTTCCGGGTTGCCGCCCTTTACTATCGACTGTTTGAGAAGTTTTTCGACCTCTGAGAGAAAGCAGAATGTCCTCGCCTCGGCAAATTCGCTGACGAATTCCTCCTCGATATCGACCATAGTCGTATATTGTGTTCCGAGGGCGGGATTTTTGTAATCCACCATGAAAGTCGCACGAAAACCGTCGAAGGGGACTACATGAATATCGATACCTCGGGAGTTGTCCGAGAATTGGATTACCTTATCGATTTTGTAATAATTGCGTGCGACTTCCTGTTGGACAATACCGGCTTCGAGGAGTTTTTCGACGAATGGCATCGCACTGCCATCGAGAACCGGCGGTTCCTCATCGGTAAGGGCGATTTCGATATTGTCAATCTGTAACCCCGCACAAGCGGCAAGAACATGTTCGACAGTGGTAACTCTAAAGCCGTTAAGTTTAAGTGTCGTTCCCCGAATAAGCTCCTCGGAGGCGTTATCGACAACCGCTTTAATTCGAGCGTCTTTGCCGATGTCCTCACGGACGAAAACTGCCCATGTGTCCGGCGGGGCAGGGCGGAAGGTCATCTTAACCGCTTTACCCGTGTGAAGTCCAACGCCCTCTATAGATACTTCTTTTGAAATTGTGCTCTGATATTCGTTCATTATCACTCCTAACAATTTGCCCTAATATATTGCCACATTTTGACAAGAGCAACATTTTTCTGTATTGCCATTCGGGGACAGAGCGCTTTCGGTCGGCGGCTATTCGATGTGATTTTATCAGACAACTTTCCTGCCGCCGACCGAAACCCGGAACGAGCCGTAGAAATTAATGGTTGAATCGACACCTTTGTTTTCGGCTCGCTCCGGAGTCGCCGAAGGGCGATGCGCTCTGCCCCTTGTATCGCGCACAAAAAAAAGCCGGCGTAAACTGCCGGCTTTGCGCGGGGTAAATCGGCGGATTAGCTCATCAAGAGACTTATCGCTGAGACATTTACTATATCATCGACCGAGCATCCGCGGGAAAGATCGTTTGCAGGCTTTGCGAGACCCTGAATGAAGGGTCCGACAGCTTCGGCACCGGCAAGACGTTGAACAAGCTTATATCCGATATTTGCCGCATCGAGGTCTGGGAAGACGAGAACATTGGCTTTGCCGGCGACAGAACTGCCGGGGGCTTTCTTCTCGCCGACCTTCGGGATAAGGGCGGCATCGGCTTGAAGCTCGCCGTCAACTGCAATATCAGGACGCTGTTCGCGCACTATTGCGAGTGCTTCGAGAACCTTATCGACATCTGGATGCTCTGCACTGCCCTTTGTGGAAAAACTCAACATTGCGACAATCGGTTCTATTCCGAGAAGTTTACGCGTGTTGTCTGCGCTGGCAATCGCGATCGAGGCCAGCTGGGTCGGATCGGGATTCGGGATTACGGCGCAATCGGCGAAAACGATAGGATAATCTTTCTGCCCTCTGAATTCCGGGATTAGCATTATGAAATAGCTCGATACCGCCTTTACGCCCTTTGCAAGACCGACGCAATGAAGCGCGGCCTTTAGGACATTGCCGGTAGAGTTATTCGCGCCGGCGATAGATGCCTCAACCATGCCTTTGCTAAGCATTATTGCGCCCCAGAAAAGCGGATCGAGGACAATTTTGTGCGCGGAATCGAGATCGACACCCTTATGTTTGCGTTTTTCGAAATAGAATTGCGCGAACTCCTCATGCAACTCTCCGCCCGGCTCGACAAGCTCTACTCCTGCGATACTAACCCCCTCTTTTTCGGCGATAGCATGTATTTCCGAGGGTTTGCCGAGAATAACGACATTGCATATTTTCTCGGAGACGAGGCGAGAGGCGGCCAAAATCATGCGCGGATCCTGTCCCTCCGGAAGAACGACCTTGCCGCTTTTCGACGCGGCCTTGGCGAGGAAATCATCGATGAGTTGCATTTTTCTCCTTTTTCGCGGTTTAAATATTTTCAAAAAATATAACCCTATAAAAGACGATTTCAAACGAAATTGCTATTTGCCAATACAGAAATCGTCGAGAACCCTCGCAATAATATCTTTCCCTGCGTTTTCGCCAATTGCACCGCGAAGAGCCTTTTCGGCTTCGAGAAGTTCTTCGAGAGCGGCATCGGTGGCATTGGTTTTAAAAGCAATAAGCGCGTTCACTAAGCAATCCAAGGCTTTCGAGACCCTGTCGATTTGCCACTCTCCGGCCCAAAGAGCTTCTCGCTCTTCTCCAATAAGCCTTTTCGCGATAATTCCACGCAAATCTTCGATTCCCTCGCCCATGAGCGAGCTAACCTCGATGCCGCCTTCAAAATCACAATTTTGCGCAATGTCTTTCTTGTTTAAAACAACAATTCTATCCATTTTGTCAGTCAGGAGGAGAGTTTTTTCGATTTCGGCAGTAAGCGGAAGCGAAAAATCGATGACATTGATTACCAAATCCGCCGAGGCGAGGCGTTTATGTGCGAGATCGACGCCGATTAGTTCGATTCCGTGATCAGTGTCTCGAAGACCGGCCGTATCGACCAATAATGCCGGAACTCCGCCGAAATCGCACTCGGACTCGATAAGGTCGCGTGTAGTTCCCGGCTCGGAATGGACAATGCTCCGCACCCTTCCGAGAAGCGCATTCGCGAGGGTCGATTTCCCCGCGTTCGGAGGTCCGATAATAACCACAGACATCAACTTTGCAAGTTTCCCACCCGCACGCATTCTCTCAAAAAGTGCAGATGTTTCCGAAAGGATGCTTTCGATTTCTGTGTCTATTGAATCCGGCGAAAGAATTTCGACCGCCTCGGGGAACTCTGTGTCCGCCACCAAATCCAGATTAATTCGCGAGAGTTTGTCTAAAATCTCCCGAACCTTCCCCTCAAACTCGCCGGACAACGTCCTCGAAACAGCTCGCACGGCGGCTATTCCGGGAGCGTCGATAAGCGCTTTCACCGCGCCGGCCTCCGAGAGGTTCATCTTGCCATTCAAAAGTGCTCTGTATGTGAACTCGCCGGGTGCCGCCGCCCTTGCACCGCGCTCGATTATCGCCCTTTCTATCTCGACAACCAAAGGGTGGCTTCCGTGTATTGTCAGTTCGATTATATCCTGTCCTGTGTATGAATTCGGGGCACGCCAAACCGTGGCGACAGCTTTCTCGCGAAGATCTCCGATGTCTATAATCCCGACGCTCGCCGAGCCGCCACGCATCGAGTCGAGTGGGTTTTTTCCCTTCCAAATTTCGGACACAACGCTGATGGAATCCGACCCGGAAATTCTTAAAATAGCCAACGCGCCTCTTCCGGTAGGCGTGGCCAACGCGACGATTGTATCGTTTTCGGGAAGTTCTAAAATTTGCGGAATATCAGCCATCCGCGCGAACTAAGCCGTTTTGGAATTGCTCCGCTCTGTCCAAAGTGTCTGGGCGAGCGAAAAAATATTGAAGGTAAACCAATAGAGCACTAGTCCCGACGGCATGTTTCTGAAAATAAACAGGAAGAATATCGGCATAAAATATACCATCATCTTCTGCTTTGGGTCACGAACAGTGATTTTCTGCTGGATGAACATTGTAACAGCCATCAATATCGGCAGGACATAGTAAGGGTCGCTCAGAGAAAGATCATTTATCCAGAGCATGAAAGGCGCGCCGCGAAGGGCGAAGGAGTTTCTTAGAAGGGCAAAAAGAGCGAAGAAAACCGGCATCTGCGGAAGAAGCGGAAGACATCCGCTCATCGGGTTGATGCCCTCCTTTTGGTAGAGTTTCATCGTTTCTTCGTTAAGCTTTTTGACGTCGGTTTTATACTGCTCTCGAAGCTCTGCGAGCTTTGGTTCGAGGTCTTTCATCCTCTTCATGCTCTCCATCTGTTTGCCGGACAGGGGCAGGAGAAGCAGTTTTATGATGATTGAAAAAATGATGATTACGAAACCATAATTGCCGATTAACCCATAGAGCCACTCGAAAATCCACATGAAAAGCTTAGTGAGCGGCTGAAGAATCGACCATCCGAGGTTTACGATTTTCTCGAAGCCTCTATCGTAGTGCTTTAGGGTTGTATAATCGCGTGGGCCGAGATAGACTATATCTCTACGGATAATTGGGCCTTCGTCGATACGGCGGACAAGCCCAACTCCCAGCGCGGGCACCTGAAGCTTCTCTTTGCCGAAATTCTCGGCGGAAAACCATACGCCCTCGCCACGGACACCCTGTGCAAGCCCTTCCTCCGGAGCGATTATCACCGCGAAATATTTATTGTGTGTCGCAACGAAATCGGTGTTGCCGTCGAAAGAAATCTGGGGTGTTTGGCTTGTGCTAAACTTCTCGTCGCTGTAGGAGCCGCCCATCATATAGCCTATGCGGTAGTTCGCGCTTACATTACCCTTGATATCCGGGTCGGAGGGTTCGAGACCTTTTCGCCACCAAAGGACGCTCTCTTCGATATAATCGCCGGATTCGGTATCGTCTTCGCCGAAAAGAGTGGTGTGCGAGAAGGTGTAATCACCATATCTGAAATGATAGCGGCGCTGTATCATTCCGCCGCCGGGAAGCATAGCAGTGAATGTAACTGCGCCGGCGGTATCGTGCTCGGTGAGTATAAGAGTGTCTATATCCGCGACAAAATCGAGTGCTTCGGAGGTAATTCGTTGTCTTCCGCGATATGCCGTTATTGGAAGGTTCGCGCCGGTTATTTCGGAGGGGCAATATTCGAGCGGCTTGCCCCATAAATCAAAAAACTCCCTGCTTAAGGCAGATAGAATATCTCCACCCTTCGTAGTGAGGACGAATTCCATTTTGTCGGTGCTGACATAGATTCGTTTTTCGGGCACAAGCTCGCGTTCTTGGTCATCATTTTCGCGCGAGACGAGGTCTGTTCCGTCGGAAGAGCTTCTTTGCTCTACATCGAGAAACTCCTGAGAGGGTGTCCCGCTTCTCTCTTGGGTAACTTCGCGCTGGACAGTTGTTCTATCGACATCTGCGGAGCTTAAAGTATCTGCTGATGTCGCGGCTGTGTTTCCGCCGCCGATTATTTTTTGGTAATAGGGCATCAATATTAAAACTGCGGCGAGTATAATAATGCCGACAACTGTTCGCTTATCCATTTGTTCCCTCTTTTTTGGGCATTGGCACCGGATCAAAACCACCGGCGTTGAAGGGGTGGCATCTCGAAATCCTTTTAACCGCCATCCATCCGCCGCGCATAACGCCAAAGCGCATAACGGCGTCGTAGGCGTATGTGGAGCAGGTCGGGTAGAAACGGCATGAATTCGGCAGTATTCTGCCAAGGGTGTGCTGATAGAGCTTTATAGCGCCCAGAATTATCAATCGAAGTGGATTTATCCGTCTAAAGCTCACTTGATGCCTTTCGGGCGAGTTTCTGAATATCGTCCCTCAGGGTTTGGGACAAAACCGACATCGGCTCGGGAAGTTTTCGCAGGATGATCAGCCAAAGATATCCATCGGGAAATTCCTCGACATTGCTCCTCACCCACTCAGAAAGAATGCGGCGTATTCTATTTCGCAACACCGAACCGGCGAGCCTTTTGGAAACCGCGAAACCGAATTTCGAGCCGTCGCCGGCTTCGGCACATTTGAGAATGAGATATCCCGACGGAAAAACGGCCTTTGGAGTTCTGAGTTTCTCGAAATCAGAGAGTTTTTTAAGCCGCAATTCCGTCGGAAGAGCCATCTAACGCTTCGTCTGGCCTTTCTTGGGCACGGAAACAGTTAGCTGGTGCCGTCCCTTTTTTCTACGGTCGGAGAGCACCCGCCTTCCGGTGGGACTGCTCATCCTCTCGCGGAAACCGTGCTTGCGAAGGCGTCTTTTGTTGCTTGTTGTGCGGATTCGCATTTTATATCCTTTCAATAAATTATTATCGATAGTTCGGCACAATACCGACCATTCAAGCCGGAATAATATTGCCGAGGGGGGCAATTGTCAAGCTAAAATCCCATTTATTCCGACATTTGTAAAAAGGATTTTTCCGAGATTGTTACGATTAGCCTTGACAAAAGCGAAAATGGGGTTTATTTCGTGCATAGCAAAACTAATAATTTTTTAAAGGAGGCTTTATGAAAAGGACAATCATCATCGTTTTAACCGCTCTCGTGCTTGTAAGCGGAGCCTATGCGAAGCTAAATCTCAAGCTCGAAGGCGCCGGTCATTTGGCAATGGGCGACGGCACTGCTTTCATGCTCGATGGCGGCGGCATTGTCGATCTTAACGAAAGGCTTGCTGTCCGGTTTATTCTGCTTCGTCTTCAGTTCGACCCCACGGCGCTGTATTTGAGCACGGGAAGCGAAGTTGACGCACTTATGTTCTTCCCGATGGCGAATTCGACGGTCCTGCCCTATGCCGTTGCAGGTCTTCAGTTAAATTCTTGGGAAAACTACACATTTCTTCAGCTGAATATCGGTGGCGGCGCGGAATTTGGAAGTCCGAAGAGCGCGCTTCGCCCCTTCGCAGAGCTGATTATCGGCATCATGTCCATGAGCTACGACACTGGGTATGGCGATTATAGCGATTCCGAGACGGTTATCGGTATTCGCGGCGGTATCCGCTACGACCTCGGCAAATAACTCAGACAATTAGCTGATTAACAATGAGGCGGCTATCTATGCCGCCTTTTTCTTTTAGCATCGAGCTTATCGAAGTGAAGAGCGCTTTGGTGATATTGTTCAATCACTGCATTGGAGAATATTTGTCTCCTCGGAATTTATAAGAATAGATTTCTCGATCTCGTTCGCTTGTTAGACCGCTTTGACAATCCGTTGGCGCATTCGAAGGAGATGGATTGCATATCTGACAACCTCGTCGAGAACATGGACAACCCAAATTAGCGGCAATCCCCATCCGAAGACAAATACGCCGATATAGGAAAATCCGATTATATTTATCGCAACAGTGATACCTGCAATTTCGGCGATAAAAATAAGGTCCCCGCGTGCGCGAAGCTCGCTGGTGGTTATCATCGTTTGGGATTTCGGGATTTGCTGAAGCGCGAGGATCGGAATGAGAATTATTGCAAGCTCCATCACCTTTGGATCGAAAGTGAAAAGGTGGACGATAGCTTCGGCATTGAAATAAACGATTGCGCCGAGTATAATCGAGATTGCAAGGCTGATGTATCTTATCTTTCGCGAGAGTAGGATCGCACGGATCTCATTGTCGGCACCGATATGCCGTCCGCAAAGCGCCATATTCCCGAAGGCGAACCCCTGATACACAACACCGAGAGTTTGTGTCAGCCGAATAATTATCTGATGTGCGGCGAGGGATGTTTCACCGAGCCTTCCGATGTATGCTACGATGATTATCTGACCGGCCATCCAGAAAAACTGTTCGGCTGTTACCGGTAGACCGATTTTAACGATTCTTTTTATCGATGCCCATTTTGGGGCTACGATATCGCGTAAATGTAATGTGATAGCTGTTTTTCGCGAAAGGACGTATCGCAGGAATATTATCATTCCAAAAGTTTGGCCGATTCCGAGAGCCAGCGCGGAGCCTTTTGCGCCCATTGCGGGTATTCCTATCGGCTCGTAACCGAAAACAAAAATTATCGCTAAAAAAGCCGAGAGAAGATTTGCCGTGAGGTTGGCCATCATTGCGGAAAAGGCATCGCCAGTGGCACGAAGAATCCCTGTGCCAGAGAAATTGAGCGCAATCATCGGCATAAAAAAGGCGACGGTGCGGAAATATCCCACGCCTGCGGTTTCCACATCGCCGACCGCGCCAAAAATATTCCGGAAAATGAATCCCGCCATTGATAGCGAGATTAAGGCAAAAATCAAACCTATTCCGAGGACGCTTCCAATCGCGTTGCTGAAGAGTCGGTCTGCTTCGTCTTTTTTTCCTGCGCCGACAAGCCTCGATATTGGCACCGAAGCGCCCATGACGAAGGTCAGAATGACTGTGAATACGAGAAACAGAGACTGAAGCCCCATTCCGCCGCCGGCCAGTGCCGCACTGGAGAATCTTCCAAGCAGAATCCCCTCGAAAACGATTAGGACAGTGGTCGAGAGCAGGTCTATTACCGCCGGTGCGACAGCCTTTCTGGAGTCGGGCGGCGGCGCCGAGGACGGGAATGTTCCCTCGGAGGTATCCTGCACACAGGACGTTTGGCGAATGTCGAGGTCTTCGGTCAATAGAGTCGATTCGAGGCCGATTCTATTCGGCTGGATGTTGCCTTTCGGTTAATTACCGAAGGGATTTTGTGCGATGAATTCCTCTGTGAGGCGTCTCGCTTCGCCGTCGTCGAACTGGATTGGCGGCGATTTCATAAAATAGCTCGAAGGCCCGTCGAGGGAGCCTGATATGCCGGCATTCATGGCGAGTTTGACTATGCGGACCGCGTCGATAACAACACCTGCGCTGTTAGGGGAGTCCTCGACAGAAAGCCTGCATTCGAGATTCATCGGGACATCGCCGAAATGGCGGCCTTCGATGCGAAGATAGCAGATTTTGTTGTCCTTTTGCCATGCGACGAAATCGGATGGGCCGACATGGATGTTTTCGGGGTCGATTGAACGCCCGCGCCGCTCTATTTGGGATTTCACGGCATTGGTCTTCGATTCTTTTTTGCTGTCGAGGCGTGCGCGTTCGAGCATATTAAGAAAATCTGTGTTCCCGCCGGTGTTGAGCTGGTATGTTCGGTCTATTGGCATTCCGCGGTCGAGGAAGAGGTTGGTTAGGACTCTGTGGAGTATTGTTGCGCCGACCTGCGATTTGATATCGTCGCCTATAACCGGCAGACCACGCTGTTTGAAGCGGTTTTGCCAATATTGTTCTCTGGCGATGAAGACGGGAATGCAATTAACAAAGCCGCAACCGGCGTCGAGAATCTGTTCGACATACCATTTGGTGGCCTCTTCGGAGCCGACCGGCAGATAGTTGACGACAACATCCGTGCCGGTATCTTTTAGGATATTCACGATGTCGTCGGTGGGGCCGGGGGCTTTTTCAATAATCTCTTTGAGGTATTTGCCGAGGCCGTCGTGGGTCATTCCGCGATGCACCTTCACGTCGAGATGAGGGACATTTTCAAAGAATTTTGTTGTGCAATTCGGCTTAGTAAAAATCGCTTCAGAGAGGTCTTTTCCGACTTTATTTTTGTCGATATCGAAAGCGGCGGAGAACTCGATGTCGTTAATATGAATTCCGCCGAGATCGACATGCATAAGCCCCGGAACGAAATCGCCGGCTTTGGCATCGGCGTAGTAATGAACGCCCTGCACCAAAGAACTCGCGCAGTTCCCCACGCCAATAATCGCCACTCTAACTTTGTTTGCCATTTTGCTCCAATCCTTAATTCAGGCCTTTTTCCCGAAGGAAATCTCTGCCATGGAAAAGTCTTCCAACTGCAGTGATATTGGTTCCTATAGCGAGAACGATCAGCACGAGTTTTATGAAAAAATCGTGCATATAGTTATATGATATAGAGATAAACAAGGGGTTCAGAAATCCTGTGAAAATCGATGCTGTCCCCAGAGCGATAATTCTTTCCGGTCTTTGCCAGAATCCCACCGAGCATGCTATTCCAAGTCCCTCGCTTCGCGCGCGGACATAGCTAACCATTACCGAACCGACCAATGCAAATATCGCCATTATTTGATAAAATTCGACGAATTTCGCATAGGAATGCCCGAGATAGCCATAGAACCCGAGGTAAATCGCAAATTCGGAATATCTGTCCAAGGTCGAATCGAGGAGTGCGCCGAATTTTGTCGCTCTGCCGTTGAGCCTTGCAATCGCACCGTCCATGCTGTCGAAAATCCCGCCCGCGAACAGGAGGATTCCACCGATTATCAGATGCCCGAGCCAAAGTGCTACTCCGGCAAATATCGCCAGCACAAAACCGGTTATCGTGTAAAAGGTCGGGCTTAGGCCGGTTTTCGACATCGCCCTCGCGACCTTATCCACGAAGCTCAAATATCCATTTTTAATCGAGTTGTCTCTTTTTTTCGTAGCCATTCTTCTCCATTTACAAGGTTTAATAAATAGTGAAAGAGAGGCTTAAGTCAAGGCATTTTGTGGGAATTCTCATTTGTTGTCGGAACTTATTTCCAGCGCACCACTCGGGGGGCGTCGCGCCTTCCCCGCCGTGGAAAATGTCTGTTTATCAATTATTTTTTTATCGGCGGGGAAGGCGGGCAAATCGGCCTTGTAAATATACGCAGATGATAGACTTAGTTGAAAATTGCAGATGAAGCTTCGTCCCAATGCATACATCAGCCGATTTGCCCTTACGCACGAGGCTCTCGCGGAAACAGAACTAGTCTGATAGTTAAAAGAAAATCTCCAAACAAAGTGAGATTGTTTCGCACAAAACGCCTCGTGCGTGCGACGCCCCCCTTTCGCAGAGAAATTTTAATTTTTCGGATCAAGCCTTATTCGGTAGGTTCGACATAGCCTATATATGGAAGTCCGCGATGACGCTCATTATAATCGAGACCGTATCCGACCACGAATTCATTTGGGATTTTGAAACCGTAGTAATCGACTTCGAGATCGAAGGGGCGGTCGATTTCTTTGACAAGCATCGCGGCGATGCTCACGGACTTGGGGTCGCGTTGTTTGAGAAGTTTCACGAGTTTGTAAAGGGTCAGACCGGTATCCACAATATCTTCGATGAGGATAAGATGTCGGTCGATTATCGGTGTATCGAGATCTTTTGTAATTCTTATATCGCCGGAGGATTCGGTGCCGATATAACTCGAAGCGCCGATGAAATCGAGTGTAAATGTTGTTTCGAGACTTCGGACAAGATCGGCGGCAAAAACGAACCCGCCCTTAAGAACCACTGCAATAATCGGGTCGAGGCCTTTGAAATCGGCATCGATTTCTTTGGCAACTTCGGCCACCCTTTTTTGAATTTCGATGTAGGAGATAAGCTCTTTGACTGTGTAGTTTTCCATTTTGGGCTCCTGATTATTTTTTCATTACAAGATTTGCGTTAAGTGGGCCAATATAAACAACCGAAATTTCGAAAAGCGATGAATTTTGCGTAAGTTTTCCGACAACTGGGGAGAAGAGAGGTGTTTTGTTCTCGTAAAGCACCGGAGCGATTTCTCGAATAAGCCTCGGAACCCCTCTTTTTGATAATGACCTTAGTAGCTTTTGGTTCGATTGACTTATGTCGCCGTGCAAAGATGGACGAAGAATCAGTTGACCGCCGCCATAGGGCACTCGAATTCCTTCTTCCGAATGGGATGAAATATGAAATTTGCCTAACGCAAAGGGCAACTCTATAGCGGTTTCAACCTCGATATTCACAGGTGTCAGCGTATGTAATTCATTGAATATGAATAAGATAGGTCCGTCGTATTCAATATGCGCACCTTCGCAGATAGGAAACCTTCGCCCCCTTCGGGAATTGGATATTTCAAAAAAAAGGCGCTCGATTGTGTCGAATCCTATCGCGGAAAAGCCTATCCCGAGATCATGAAGCGCCGAGCGAACAACCTCGCCGAACCCCCATCGTGAAACTGTCGCCCTTCTCATGTCGAGAGCGATAACACCCCCGAACCTTGCAATAATGGACTCTTCGTAAACCTTCGCGCCCTGAATAGAAATGAATTCGGCACAAGATGAAAAAACCTCAGCCTCTCGACGAAGCCTATGTAACGCTGTTTCGCCGAAAACCCGTCGAATTTCCGGCAGAAGCATCCATCGGACTCGATTGCGCGTGAAACGCAAATCGAGATTGCTCTCATCTTCGCGCCAATCTATTCCCTCTGCTATAAGCCATTTCTCGATATCCTTCCGAAAGAAATCTAACAAGGGGCGAATGATACCGTCCCTCTCGCGCGGAATTCCTCCCAAGCCTCTCGGGCCGGAGCCTCGGGCAAGATTAAAGAGGAGCGTTTCGACGCAATCATCAGCGGTATGAGCTGTCGCGATAACCTCACCAGACTCGGTGAACTCTCGGAAGATGGCGTAACGAAGCTCCCTCGCCGCCTCTTCGATTCCGAGGCCCGCAGATTCGGCCTTTGCAGGTGTATCGACCGTGCGAATTTCCAACGGGACACCTCGTTTTTCGCAAAATTTTCGAACGAAATCGGAATCTGCGCCGCTTTCATCGCGTATCCCATGATTCACATGCACTGCGGCGAGACGGTTTCTATCGAAGGTGCGATACAATAGTTCCATCAGCGCGATTGAATCGCAACCGCCGGAAAGCGCCACCCGAAGAGTTTTGCCTTCTAAGTCGAACCGGCAGAGTGAATTCTCGAAAAGTCTTAGGAAATCAGGATCCATGTCGAATGATAACACGCGATAGAAGATATTTCAAGGGAAAAGGGTCGAGTGAAACTGGCTATCGAGCAAGTAATTACGAGGAGTCTGCAAGACAATGAGGTGTATTTCTAAGCTCCGAAGCCTTTGGCCTCGCAATTACTGCTCTAACGATCAGCGACCAAGGACTATTTTGGAACTATCGACTCGATCCAGCTAATCCAATCGTCCAAACCCTCGCCGCTTTTCGACGACAGCTTGAAAAGCCGAAGGCGCGGCGTGATCGTCCTCGCGTGCTTGACCGCCCTATCGACATCGAAATCGACATAGGGCAGAAGATCGGTTTTGCTTACAACCATACAATCCGCGCGACGGAATATCGGCGGGTATTTCTCCGGTTTGTCGTCGCCCTCGGGGACGGAAACCAGCACCACTCGGTAATCTTCGCCAAGGTCGAAATCCGCCGGACATACCAGATTGCCCACGTTCTCGACGAAAATCAAATCGAACTCGCCATCCTCGGCGAGATGCCCCAGCGCGTGATGCACGGAATGGGCGTCCAGATGGCACGCGCCGTCGGTCATTATCGACTGCGAGGGAATATTCATCTTGCGGATTCGCACAGCGTCGTTCTCCGTGGCGACATCCCCCTCGATTACACCGATACGGAACCTTTCCTTCAGCTTATCGATAGTCGCTTCCAGCAGAGCCGTCTTGCCGCTTCCGGGGGAGCTTGTCAGATGAATCATGAACGCGCCCATCTTGCGCAAATGCTCCCGATTGTGTTGCGCTATCTTGTTGTTAGCCGCCAGAAGGTCTTGGCCGATAGGATCCGCTGAATGATCATGGGGATGGTCGTGCTCATGATTATGCTCATGTTCGTGATCTTCAGGGTTTCCGCAACCGCATGTCAGACACATAGTTACCTCGCTTTATCGTCTTCGTTAATTATCTCGATATCCTCGATAAAAAGTTCGTTGCCGCCACCGAATTCAAGTTCACCGGAACCGCATTTGACGCAAACAAATGTCGCCCTGCTCGCATTCCAGACATGACCGCAGGCACGACATTTCACCTCGATAAAGGATGAATCTACCTCCACGACGGACTCCTCGGTCTTCGGATGCTCCATTCGCACAACTTCCCAAGCACCGATAAGCGCTTCCGGCACCACCGCGCGAAATGGCCCCGCCTTCACGACGATTCGGCCGATACGGACGTCCTCCCCCTGCTCGTCCAGCCAGGGGCGAAGGTTTGCCATCATTCCTTTTGCTATCGAAAGCTCATGCATAGCGGTGAAATATATTCATCGATTGGCGTTCGTCAAGGCGAGGGCGGATTTTCTTCGAACATCGCAACAATCTCCATGACTGCCGCATTCACTATATTACTCATAGGCGTCATCAGGCCAACAGATTCCGGCTCGACCGCGAGGATTCGTATTTCCAGCTTCGGCATAAACTGGCGAAGATAGCCCACCATAGGTCCGAATCCCGGCCCGTGGGTAGATGGCATTTCCTGAATCAAATCCTCCGGCGTGAAAACACGAATCTCCCCCGGCGCTCCTCGGAAAGTTACGGCGTCGGCGATAATCAATATCGACGGCGCCATATCGATTATCTTCCCGACCCAGTTTTCCGGCGCGAGACCGCCGTCGATGCATCTCGTCCCGAAAAGGGGTTTCAGCTTATCCGCCAACACCGGCCCGAAAGCGTCGTCCCCGGAAATATCGTTCCCGACGCCGATAATCACAGCGTCGGGCGGAATTGATTCTATTAACTCGTTCAAATCCATATCGGTAATAAAGGGCGAATCGACGATTGCGCAAGGGGAAACGGCGAACAACCGAAGAGTTTGCACCGGTGATAAATCGGTTTGAGGGCATGAAATAATTGAGCTTGGCTTGGCAACAAAGGGAATTCTATGCCAACCAACCGGGGCGAACTATCTGCCCTACTTCGTTCTTTTCTTGTATTCGATAATTTGTAATATGTCTTCGAGATGGCCCTGAGTGCGGATTTCCATTGTTACAGGGATGAATTTTTTCTCTTCAGTCTCCTTCGCAACGTTTTTTAGCACCTCTGCGATTGGAAGTTCGTAGAATCCGGCAATCGTTTTTTTGTTAAAGTAGAATGTGATTCTGAAATGCCCATCCTGAGCAGACAACCATATGACTGTTTTCTTTTTGAAGCTTATTTTGCACAGCCAGGCTTTCACATCTTTATAATAAATCCATTCGGGGTTTAGACCGACTGATTCTTCTGTAATTTTCGCGATGAAATCCTCATAGGCCGGAAAAGAATCGCCCAAAAGGGGTTTCAATATTTTCATGTCGGGGGAGATGTTTGGGTCTTTAAGAATAGGCTTGTCCATTTTTGTCCCTTTTAAATCGAGGGGCAACCGCGGGATTATTCCACGGTCGCCCAAGAATACTTCGTTGTAATCGGTTCTATTTTGTTTCTTTGAAGACTTTAGTCAATGCCGCGACTGTGCCGCCAATATCGGACATGTTGCTCGGGATGATCATCGTGTTGTTTGTTTTCGCAAGGTTTCCGAATTCCGTGATCCACTGCTCGGCAATACGAAGATTGACCGCGTTCTGGCCGCCGGGTTCGTTAATCGCGGTGGCAATTTCGCGAATACCTTTTGCAGTGGCGATTGCAACAGCTTCGATTTCTTTCGCACGCCCTTCGGCCTCGTTAATTCTGCGTTGTTTTTCGCCCTCGGATATTGAGATGTTCTGTTGTTTTTCGCCCTCTGCGCGGTTGATTTTCGATTGCCTTTCACCCTCGGATAGCGCGATTTCGGCGCGTTTTTCACGTTCGGCACGCATCTGTTTTTCCATCGCTTCACGGACGGACATGGGCGGAGTGATGTTCTTGATTTCGTATCGCGTTACCTTGATTCCCCACGGATCAGAAGCAAGATCGACTGAGTTCACGATGTTCCCATTGATTGACTCGCGCTCGACAAAGGTTTTATCGAGATCGAGTTTCCCTATTTCGGAACGCATGGTGGTCATAGCGAGCTGGGTTGTCGCGAAACGGTAGTTGGCGATGCCATATGCCGCTTTCACAGGGTCCATCACGCGAAGATAGAGGATGCCGTCAACCTCGACCGAAACATTGTCTGCGGTGATACATACCTGCGGAATAACATCGATGGCCTCCTCTTTGAGAGTAAGTTTGTATGCCACTCTGTCGATGAAAGGGAACAGAATATGAAATCCGGCTTCGAGGGTTTTGTTGTATTTGCCGAGTCTTTCAACGACATATGCTGTTTTCTGCGGAACAACCCGCGCTGTTTTGAACAGGGTTATTATCACGAAAAGAATCGCGATTGCGACAACGAATACAATTGCTCCTGTCATGATGCTCCTCTATGAAAGTTTTTTAACTTTAAATGTGATGTTTTGCTTATTAATGATTTCGACGACCTCGCCGGAGTCGATGGCCTCATCGGAGGTTGCTTTCCAGTCGGTCCCTTCGTATTCGATTCGTCCGAAATCGTTGTTCGGCTCTATTTTTTGGGTTACCTTGACTTTTTTTCCGATATATTCGTTCTCAATATCGTCAATATCGCCGAACTCTTTGCCCTTGAGCCACTTGGAGAAATATTTCCGAAGGAAAATCAGGAGAAGCAGAGATGAAACGAGGAAGAAAATCAATTGGGATGCGAGGTTTGGAAGAAGGCCTATCCAAGTGAGGATTGCGGTAAGAATCGCACCCGCTCCGAAGAAGCAGATGATTACGCCGGGAAGGATGAACTCCAAAAAGAGCAGGAAAATCCCGACGACGAACCAAATTATCTCGGGAAGAAAGTCATAGAATCCACCAATCGGACAGTTTGACATAAGAACCTCCTTTATAGAACCTCTCGATTGAGATCGATTAATCTCGTAATGCTATACACAAGATAACGTGGTTTATTCGGACTTTACAAGAGAAAAATATTCTATGTGAAAATTCTGCCGCATAAATAAAAAAAGAGCGCTCATGGAGCGCTCTTTGAAACGGAAAGGAAATGGGAATTAGCCGCCCCATTCCTCCTTAAATACGAGGTTGCGTCTGCAGTTGGGGCAGAGGACTCGCATATGGTCTTCGCGGAGAAGTTCCGGGCGTTTCATTCCGGAGTCCTTGTCGGCGAGGCCGTTTTCGTATTGCTTCCAGACGAAGAAGGTCGGGTTGGCGTAGGAAAGCTCTTCGAGACGGTCGGCGATCCAGTTCATGTGTCGTTTTGTTGTGATTACCCCGCCGCAGTTCTCGCAGAATACCAACTCGTCTTCGATCTCCTCGTAAATCGTTGTTTTGTCGAGGGTAACCTTGTCGAACTCGTTGGTCATAACTATTCCCTCGTTGGTGAGGCAATAGAGTTGGCACTGGCCGCAGACGATGCAGTTGCCGTAGTCGCGGAACATCACGCGGACGCCCTCTTCGATCTTATCTATCTTTTTAATAGTATGAGTTGGGCAAAGCTCCGCGCAACCGCCGCAACGGACGCATCCTTCCTCCTGATATTCGGGATAACCCTTGTATTCGGGGAAAATTTCCGCCGGCGCGAAAGGGAATTTCGTAGTATAAGGACCTTTTACAATGGCCTTAATAGCTTCGCCAAGCTCCCTTAGCTTCGGTTTTCTCATGATTTATTCTCCTCGGTTTCCTTATACTCGTCGATAACAGAACCTTCCCAAAGCGGGACACCGGATTTGTGAGCGCCTCTGGCAAGGGCGTGTGCGCCGGTCGGGCTTGTGATAAGCACGAAAATTGTGCATATCAAAGCTTTAATTGCGAAGGCGTCGAGACCTCTTCCGAAGGCTATCACAGCGGCGCCGAGAAGAATAACACTCGTGCCGAGAGTAACGCATTTTGTGGCGGCCTGCAAACGATTATAAACATCCGGAAGACGGACAAGGCCGACACATCCGAGAATATCGAAGAGCACCCCTATGGAAATCATAATATATCCGATAGTCTCACTCATCGAAGCTCCTCCTCTCCAGGAACTTCGCCAGGGCGATCGTGCCGATGAAGGACAGCAGTGCCCATGACAGTCCAATATTCATGTAGAAATCTTTTCCGGTAATGAGAGACATAAACGCACAGAACCCTACAACGAGAGTTCCCAATATGTCTATCGATACCGTTCTATCCGGCGGGGTCGGACCCATAGCGATTCTGTATAGACACAGAAAGGAGCTACCGGCCAACGCCCAGATAAAGATCGACATTAGCCCGTTCATTCGAAAATCCTCCTGAGGATTCGCTCAAATTTGCCCGCAACTTCTTCGGCCTGAGCCTTTGGATTGCCGTCGTGTTTGACATTAATCCAATGGACGAAGAATTCGTCACCGATAATATCGACCGTAAGGGTTCCCGGCGTCAGAGTAATCGAGTTCGCTAGGAAGGTTTTTCCCATTTCGGTCTTCAGCCCGGTTTTGAACTTAATGATCCCGGGGCGAATCGGCATCGCGGGATTAAGGACTCTATAAGCAACGTCCATGTTGGCGATGAGAATATACCAAAGCAGGTATGGCACATAGATTATCATCCAGAAAACGCGCACGGGGTGTATAGCTCTTATGGCCTTATCGATAAACATGTTTCCCATAAGCGCGACAGTGAGCAGGCTTACCAGAACTCCGGCAACCACATCGGCGACCTGCAAGCTCCATGTAAGGAGTAGCCACAGTGCGAAAAGAATTAAGAACTGGATTATCGCTTTCATGCTATCCTCCGATACCTAATACTGTTGCGATGTAATTAGCCGAACCGTTTTCGAGGCCGTCCATAAGGACATCCGCCGCCGGCTGGAGGAAGATATCTGTGAATGTTGGGCCAGCTACAAGATAGGCGATTCCGATCCCAAGACACATGACGGCTAGGAAGATCATACTAAAAGCCATCGAGAAGGGGACTTCTTTAATACGTTCGGCAATCGCCTGAGGCACTTGCCCGAAAACACTAAACTTCATTGCTTTGAGGAAAGACAACAAGGTTATCACGCTGGCAATACTCGCCAGAACTGCAAGTAACCACTGTTGTGCTTGCACACAAGCAAGGATAATTATCAACTTGCTGAAGAATCCGTTAAATGGTGGAACACCTGAGATGGAAAGAGAGCCAATCACAAATGTTGTAGAAGTAACCGGCATACTCTCTTTGAGTCCTCCGAGTTTCTTCATGTGCTTTGTTCCAGTCGCATGCTCTATAGCTCCGCTGGCGAGGAACAACAGGCTTTTAAATGTTGCATGGTTTATAAGGTGAAAGATTCCACCTATCAATCCAAGCGGAGTCCCAAGACCGAGAGCAAGGACAATATAGCCCATCTGGGAAACAGAGTGATAAGCGAATTGCCTTTTCAGATCAAATTGGCCAACAGCAAGAAAACCGCCGATTACCATCGATATTGCGCCGAGAACCAGCATGATATCCAGATAAATCGGTGCGGCACCGAGGACATTGAACATCACCCGGACCATCGCATAAACACCGAGCGCTTTAATAAGCACGCCGGAAAGCATCGCAGAAATGGGTGCGGGCGCGCTTGGGTGGGCGTCAGGAAGCCATGCGTGGAAAGGAACAAGCCCGCTTTTAAGGGCGAATCCCATCAGGAAAACACCCGCCGCGAAAGCTATTGTAGTTTTAGCCGGCATTGCCGCTAATGTAGAAGCGACATCGGCCATGTTAACCGAGCCGGTCATAGCGTAAACCAGCGCGATTCCGAGAAGAACCATCGTGCTTGCAACCGATCCGAGAATAAGATATTTGAAGCTGGCTTCGAGTTCCTGATGTTCGACGCCAAACCCCACGAGCGCATAGCTTGCGATTGAAGCTATTTCGAGGAAAACGAAGAGGTTGAAGAGATCGCCGGTAAGCGCGACACCGTTCATCCCTGCTAACATAAGAAGGAATAATGCGTAGAATTTTGGCTTAGCGGTGTATTTCTCCATGTAGGAGAAGCTGTAGATGATTGAAAGCAATGCTATTAGGTTAATTATCAAGAGCATAAGGCCGGACAGTCCGTCATAGACAAGCGTGATACCGAAGGGTGGGAACCAATTTCCCATCCAGTAGGTATTAACCGGTGATCCGATAAGCATGAAGGCAATCACGGTGGTAACGGCCGCAGTAAGGAATGCAGTAATATCGGCAATCCTCGCGGAGGCTTTTGAGAGCAGAAGCGTAACCACCGTCATGCCCAGCGGAATTCCAACTAATAATGGTAGTGCGTGGTTCATCCGTCCCCCTTATCCGCGAAGCCGGTTTATTTCCGACATATCGAAGGTTTTATACTTCTCGTAGAGCTTGATAGCGAGACTCGCCATAAGCGCGAGGGTTCCGAGGCCGATAACGATGGAAGTGAGAACAAGCGCTTGCGGAAGCGGATCGACCGCTCTCGCCGCGAGTTCAACCGCCGAAATCTGACTGTCTTGTATCGGCGCGATGCCGTCTGTGCGGTAGCCGATGAGAATCAGGAACAGGTTGATGGCGTATTCCATGGTTACAATGCCTATTATCTTCTTGATTATGTGGCGTTTGGCTATGAGCGCATAAATGCCCATTCCCATCAAGGCCATCGTTAGAACATATAGGCTCATGTGTTCTATCATGTTATTTTTCCTCCTCGGTAACGAGGCGGCCGTAAACGGACAGCCCTATGAAGATAGCATAAAGCGCGGCGCCGACTTTTATCGCGATGGAGATATTCGCCAACGGGATAATTCCGGCGGAGATTAAAGTTCCCGGTGTGCCGTGGTTGATGAAGTTAAGGAAGAAGTGTCCGCCGGTAAGGCCAAGGAAACCTAACACCACGAAAGCCAAAGCGCCGATATTATCCCACATGCTCGCCCAGAAGTTATCCAGCTTAGCCATTGCCACTTTACCGCCGAAAGTAAGCATCATGAGCACATAGGCGATAGCGATTATAACGCCGCCAGCAAAACCTCCGCCCGGGGTGATATGGCCATAAAGGATGATATAGCACCCGAAGAGGATGATGAAGCTCATTACAAGACGTGCAATCGTCTTGACAATGATCGTCATCCCTAAGGACTCGTCCTGTGAGAGTTCTTTAAGATTCATTTCCTCACTCTCCTCAATCGGTTAGGATTCCAAACTGTTCGGAATCTTCTTCTTCAATGGCTTTTTTGCCGCGTCGTCTCAGGATTACAAAAGCTCCGAGCACGCTGGTGAAGAGCACCATCGCCTCGCCGAGAGTATCGTATGCCCTGTAATCGAGAATCACTCCAGCAACGGCATTAACTGCGCCAGTTTCCGCCGCGGTTCCCGCAAGATAGCGTTTCGATACGGTCATCAGAGGCTCGCCGAAGGGGGTGATGTCTCTGAACGCCCATACTGTTGCCATCACGAAAAAACCGAGGAAGAAAAGACCGGTAATAGTCGCGAAGCTGTCTATCTTTTTCTCGATAGAGCGGTTGTCGGCGTATGTTGTAGCTCTGATAAGAATAATCAGGCTCAGAACTTCGACGATAACCTGAGTAATCGCGATATCCGGCGCACCGAGGAATAGGAACATCAGACTAACGCCGAACCCCACCGCGCCGACGGCAATCACCGCCGAGAGCATGTTCCTCGATTCGATAGCTACTGCCGAACCGATGATCATAAAACCGAGTAATACATGAAAGATGGCTATCACGATAGCCCTCCTATATGATTAATACGAATATAATCACTACCAATCCGATGATGCTCCATGACAAATATGTCGAGAGAATACCGGAGTGCATGAATTTAAGTCCGCGGACTATAATCGAATCGATAATGGCCGCGAAGAAATAATCCGGTGCCCAAACGCCCTTTTTGGCATCTTCGTAAATCGAGCGAAGAACCGGAAGTTTTTCGATCGACTCGTAGAAACCTGTTCCGGGCTGGCGGATGTCCTCGTCGGGGAGATTCTCACCGCCGTAGAAGCTCTTGACTACACGAGGTTTGAAGCCATTACCGAAGACATAGACAAGCGCGCCGAGCACGATTCCGACAAGAAGCATAAGCGTCGTGAAGGTCGGGCTCCAGAAAGTCCCGGAGGAGAGACCCATCGCACCGAGAGTCGAACCTACGCTGTCGAGTCCGACTACCGGAGCGAAGAATGTATTAACAGGCCACACCGCGAAAACACCGAAAAGAATGCAGAGCACTGCAAGAACGACGGGGGGAATCCACATGCTGATCGGGGCTTCCTTGATTTTGTCGGGAAGGCCTGCGGCCTTTTTGCCGAGGAACACCGAATAAATGACTTTGATGAAGGACGCCAATGTCAGCGCGGAACCAACCATCGCAACGATAAGCATAACGGGACGGCCGGCTTCGAGACAGCTCTGGTAAATCATCCACTTGGACGCAAAACCATTCATTGGCGGGATTCCCGAAATTGCGAGAGCCGAAACGAGCATCGCGAAAAATGTCAGCGGCATGAGTTTGCCAAGACCACCGAGTTTCTCGAGATCAGTAGTGCCGGTTGCTTTCTCGACATTGCCCGCACCGAAGAATAGTGCAGATTTATAAACTGCATTGTTCATCATATGGAACAGCCCGCCCATAATACCGACAATTGTGCCGGTGCCGATACCGAGGAGCATATAACCCACCTGGCTAACGGCGTGATAGGCGAGAAGTTTTTTAAGATCATGCTGAACGAGCGCCATCATCACGGCAACGAGGATCGTAACCGCACCGACGGCCATAATGACTAAGCGGATTGCCGATGTTACGGAAAAAACATTAATTGTAATCAAGGCGAGCAGATAGATCCCGAGAAGTTTATCTATTGCGGCGGGAAGAAAAGCCATAACGCTAGTCGGAGCGCCATCGGCGGCATCGGGAACCCATGCGTGAAGCGGCATCGCGCCGGCTTTTGCCGCGGCGGCGGAGAAGAACATCAAATAGAGAATGACATTGAGCGTGCCGGTTGTTGTGATGTTCAACTGCGAGAAGTGAATTCTGCCCTGTGTAACCCATATTATAATGATACCCAGAAGCAGAGCGGCCTCGGAAAATCCCAGCACGGCGAAGGTTCGGAATCCTGCGGTAGCCGATTTTGCTTTGTCGATATGGCCGGAGTTCACGAGCGCATAGAGGAATAGTGTCGAAAGCTCCCATGCGACGAGGAACACGAGCATATTATCGGACAGCAGAGCGAGATTGCTGAAGACGAGAGTCCAGAGCATGTAGGCGTAATAGAGATGATTGCCCTTTTCGCCTGCACGGTATCTCCAGCTGTAGAGGACTCCGAGAACGCCGAATAATCCTACGAAAAGCACCGCCATAAGGTTGAGCGGTTTCCCTATAAGATGGACAGAGAAGGGTATTCCGGCGATGTCGTAATTCGCGAGAGTGAGCGCGAAACCGCCCGTCGCCCAAAGCCTCGCGGATATATAGAGCACCCACGCCGCCGCGACTCCGGAGATAAGCTCCTTGATGACCTTGATCCTCGGCAGGATCAGACAGAGCAACCCTGCGATTGCGGGCACCCAAATGAGCTGTGTTATTAATTGTTCCATAGGTTTTCCTTTATTATCGCCCTGTGGGAACCATTATTAAAACTTCGCCAGGTTCGATTTCATCCCTAACTTCTTCTCGATCTCCATTGTTTTCTCGACCGAGAGCTTGAGCAGGTCGTTCTGATTAAGCGTAGTGTGCCTATTGTCAGCGACCACACCGACCCTTTCGGTGCAACAATAGCAGGGGTCGATTGCGGCGGTGATAAGCGCGACATCGGCAATCTGCTCGCCGGGGCACGAAGCTTTGTAGGTCGGCAGATTGTTGAATGTCGGGGCACGCACCTTATGGCGGATAGGCTTATTCGAACCGTCCGAGCGGACATAGTGGAAAACTTCGCCGCGCGGAGCCTCGTGATGACCGCATCCCTCGCCTTCGGGGATGTTGCCGACGTGAATGTCAATATCGCCATCCGGCATATTTTCAATTAACCATCTGCAAAGATAAATGGATTCGAGCGTTTCTAACACTCTCAGCGCGGCTTTGTCGAAAACATCGCCGTTTTCGAGGACGATGACTTTCCAAGCCTTGGCATCGAGACTCGCGCCATAGGCATCGTAGGGATCCGATTCGCGGACATCCCAGCGGACTCCGGAGGGTCTGCTTGTGGGGCCGAGCGCTGAGTAAGCGATTGCATCTTCTTTCGTCAGGATTCCGACGTTCTTAAGTCTTTTGTGAATAACGGGGTCGTCGGAGACTGCTCCAAGGAACATTTTTGTAGCTTTCTCGTTTGAATCGAGCGCGCCCATTGTGAAATCCATAGCTTCCGGAGTAACATCTCTGCGTGCGCCGCCCGGTCTACAGGCCGCGTAGTGGTTGCGGTTTCCGATGAGCTTTTCGCAGGCGTCGAGGATTTCCTCGCGGTAACGCCACGCCCACATCCACACGGTGTTATAACCGATGAAATGGCCTGCGAGACCGAGCCATAGGAGATGGCTGTGAATTCTCTCCATCTCGCCGATGAGAGAACGGATGAACTGGCCACGAGGCGGGATCTTGATGTCGAGAAGGTCTTCGACAGCGAGAACATAGGCGTAGGGATGGCTCGTGGAGCATATCCCGCAGATTCTTTCTACGAGGAAAGGCACCTGATCCCACGTTAGGCCGGTGGCGAGTTTTTCATGGCCGCGATGGTTGTATCCGATTCTGACATCGACATCGACAACCGTTTCGCCGTCGAGGTAGAAGGTGAAGAACTCCGGCTCCTCCAAAAGAGGATGATATGGGCCTATCGGCAGAATTGTCTTCTTCATTTTCTATCCTTTTGATAAATATCCGGAAGCTGTTCTTCGAAACCGTCGGGTCTTTGGGGATAATCGCCACGCATTGGGAAGTTGCCCTCGGGCCAGCCATCGGGAAGGAGCAGGTGGCGAGGATCAGGATGATTTTCGAAAGTTACGCCATACATTTCGGACATCTCGCGCTCAATCCAATCGGTCGCGGGGAAGAAATTCGCGCAGGTGCCGATTTTAAGCTCGGGCTTGGCAACGAGTGTTTTGACATTGCATAGGACCATGTCTTCCGGCAACTCCATATGATAGATAAGTTCCACAGCATCGCGAACATCGAGGGCGGTGCTTGTGCAGAGTTTTCCGCCGAGATTTTCGTGAACTATGCGGATGGCCTCTGGAAAATTATCTTGATGAATAACCACATAGATTCTGTTGGGCCGGGGCTGTTCGATACTGACTATCAAATCGCCCAGCGCCTTTTTGACCTTGTCGGCCACCATATATTTTTGTTCGTCTGTCATCGTATTCTCCTTATAAGGCGGAGAGGGCTTTAACAACGCCCGATATCATCGCTTCGGGTTTTGGCGGACATCCGGGGACATAGACTATAATCGCGTTAGGGTCCTCTTCGCGAATGATTTCGTCCACCATGCGCGGGACATTGTAGCTTCCCTTGAATACATTACCTTTGCATGCGCAGGCGCCGTAGAGGAAACAAACACAAGGCTTCGCTGTTGCGCGGTATGTCTCGATTAGCCTCGGTGTAACATGCCTATTCGCGACTCCGGTGATTAGCAAAGCATCAGCGTGTCGAGGGCTTCCGACAAGAACGATTCCGAACCGTTCTACATCGAAGCGCGGGGTAAGAAGGTCCAGAATCTCGATGTCGCAGTTGTTGCAGGGACTGCATGCGACATGGAAGACCCAGATAGATTTTTTAAGTGCTGCTGTTTTAAGTCCCATTTTGTATCCTTATAAGCCAATCACATTGAGGATGAAAGCGATAATCGCGAGGATCGTAAGCTTGCCCCAGAAAAATTTGACTGCTTGATCTATCCTCAATCGCGGGTTGGTGTTGCGGATAAGTGTTATGAGAACGACTATCAAGATGTATTTTAGCACAGCCCAAAGGATTCCAAGGCCGTTTCCGATCTGAACGCCGCCCCAGAAGATTGTAATCATGAAAATGGGCAAGGTGTAGAAAAGCATCGCCTTTGCGAGCTTAAAAGCGCCCAATGCCGCGCCGCTGTAGTCGTAGAGAATTCCGCCGCCAAGTTCTGTTTCGGCCTCGGGTGCGTCGAAGGGGACGAAGCCCATCTTTGCCTGAACACATAGCAAAACGACTATAAATCCGAGAACGCCGGAGAGAGAGGCGATAATCGAGCCATGCGCGGCCTGATATTTTATAATCCCGCCCAAAGAGAGTGTTTGCGCCTGGAAAATGACCATTGCTAAAACAATGATAAAGGGCACTTCATAGGCAAGCAGGAGTTTCATCTCTCTCGATGAACCGACTGATGACAGCGGTGTTCCTGCGGCGGCGCTTCCGACGATAAGCATAATCGAGGGAATCGCGAGAATATACCAGAACACGATAAGATCGCCGCTAAAGCTGATTCCGGTGTTCCAGTTATAGACGCCTATCATTGTGGAGGCCATCGCCGCGGCCGCTAATGCGACTATCGGCGCAAGCAGGAACCCGGTCCTTTTAGCGTTTTCCGGAAGGATGACCTCTTTACCCATAAGCTTCATGACGTCGGCAAAGGTCTGAAACCATGGCGGTCCGACGCGATAGTGAACCCTCGCGGTAACCTTCCTGTCGAGCCACCAAGTCAATAGCCCCGCCACGGTGGCGAAAAGGAACCCGGGGAAAACCAAGTAATTGAATACTACCATAAATCCCCCTTTTACCAGCGCCTCGAGCCGGGTTTTGCCTTTGTGCGAGCGCCCCAGAGGTTACCTTCGATGACATCTTCGGGAACCTCGAAAGTGAGAGCGCCGGAAACGCATGTAGTAACGCAAGCCGGTTCCTGCCCCTTTTCGAGTCTCTGATAACAAAGGTCGCATTTGGTGGTTACATTACGCAGAAGCGAAGGCTGAATAGCGCCGAATGGGCAGGCTATCGAGCAACTGAGGCATCCTATACAGCGGAAAGGATATCTTCTGACAATGCCGTCCGGGCCTTTGACGATGGCGTCCTTCGGGCAGGCGGCCTCGCAGGCCGGCCTTTCGCAATGTCTGCAATGCCCGGGAAACGCCGCGACATCGTCGGCTTTCGCCTGCATCAGGTTCAAATCCTCCTGATGTGTTCTCGCGCAGGCGACACGGCAGGAACTGCATCCGATACACCTGTCCAGGTTCAGAATGACCCTGCGGTTTTCGCGTTTCGGTTCCGCGTTAAGTGTTTGAGTCTTTTCCATTTATTTCTCCCGAAAGCCGTTAAGCCTTCTCGATTTTTATTTCGATCGGGGCCGCAGTGGGGTTTTTCGAGAAATCGAAAAGCTCCCTCGCCGCAGTCCAGTGCATAGGCAAAAGCACCTTATCGCTATCCACCCAATTCTGCAGGATGATTCCGAGTTCCGCCGATGCTATCCCACTGGAAACCCTGATTTTATCGCCCTTTTTCAGTCCGATAGTTTCTGCAAGCTCGGGCGAGATAAGCGCGGAGTTAGCATCCTCGGGGACGTGAACCGCCGAGAAATCGAGGTGGCGTGTGTATCTGCCGTCGGAGTGGTGAAAAACATGGCCGTGCCCGACCCCTATAACCTGCGAACCCGCCGCCGGAGCGTTTTTAATCGGTGATTCGGAACCGTGGTTGTAATCGGCGACAATACTGCGAAGATTGGACGGCAAGGAAATGTTTTCGCCCGCGATTATGTCGATAAGCCCGTTAACGCAATAAACACCCGGCTCTTTCATCGGTTCGGTCAGTTCTATGAAATCGTTTTCTGTGCCGAAAATCGTTCCAATTTTCTCGAACATGAAGGATGTCGCGAGGAAATGTGTGGTCATCGAGTAACCCTCGGTGTCCAGCTGGCCGGTCATCGCGAAGATTTCCGGGCGCTTGATTCCGGGAAGAGCAGACATGGGGTCGCAATCGAAAGCGACAACCGCGTCGAGATTGCCCTTGTAAAGGGATTCGATAGCGCCGGCATAGTCCATTCCAGCTGATGCGATAAGTCGGAAGATACCTCTGCTGTTTGATCCTATCGTCAGAGCACCGAATTTAAACCCGGCCGCTTCAGCGAGCTTTTGTGCGGCAACCGCAACTGCGAAAGGATCGTCGAAATGCCATCCGGGAGCAAAGATAACGTTGCCGTTGCCCTCCGCGCCCTTGATTGAGGAAACAGCCCATCCGAAATTATCTGCGGTAACCCCAATTTTATCGAGAGGGAGTTCGTCGATGGGTTTGCCTTTGAGAGCTTCGACGAGAGCTTCGATGAGCTGAACAGTTTTTCCCGTCTGTGGCGTAAGCTCGGGATGAGCGAACCATCCGGTTCTGCTTTTTATAGGATCGATTCCGACGATAGTGTGGTTTCTTCCGAGCATCTTTGCGTCGTGAACGAGACGCGTGATTGTCGGAGACTGGGTGAAGGCGTCGCCAATCACAATATTGGTAATCGCCTTCGCGATGTCGTCGAACTTGAAATTGTTGTTAATCGTCCCGAGAGCGGTGTCTTCGACAGGAAGCAATGCAACCTTGCGCGACCCGAGCTTCTCCGCGAGAGCGATAACCGCCGCGGCGTCCTCGAGGGTAAGCGATGCGTCGAGAAGGAACGCGATCCTCTCGCCGGAAAGGCCTTTCAGTTTCGCGCCGAGGTCTTCCGCGACCTTCTCGTGCGGATGTTGATCGCATCCGATACGCGAAGTGAATTTACGATCCCTATGAACAGCGAGTTCGCCGCAGAAATTACCTCTTCCGCAAAGCCCGCGGGTCTGGTTCTCGTCGAAATCGAGATAATAGACCGATTCAGGCCCCCAAGCGGCCTTTTCCGACCGGGGAGTCTCTTGCAGATAGAAGCAATCCTGCATCGAACAGAAAATACATCTGGTTTTAACTTTGGCCATCTTAGACCCCTCGTTCAGTATCATCCAAAGACGTTGGGATATTTCATTATTTCGCCGTAGCACATGTCGGGGCCGTCCTTACAAATGTAGTAGGGGCCGATATTGCAACGGTGGCATTTTCCGAGACCGCAACTCATTCTGCGGTTCATCGAAAGGTATATATGATAAGGGTCGAAACCCTTTTCGAGCAGTTTCAGTGTGACGAATTTGAGCATTATCTCGGGTCCGCAACTGATGACATAGGTGTCTTCTATGTCCATGTCGAGATTTTCCAAGAGGACGGTAACCACACCGACCTGACCTGTCCATCCCGGAGCCGGCCTGTCTATAGTGAGTGTGAGGTCGGTGTGCGGTTTTTTCGCCCATTCGTCGAACTGGTCGTCGAAACAGAAATCGTTCGGGGAGCGTGCGCCGAACTTGATAGAGACGCGCTTGAAGTCTTCGATTCTCTGGAAAAGGCCGTAGATACCGGCTCTCATCGGAGCGAGACCCACGCCGCCACCGACCACGAGGACATTGTGCCCCTTGAATTTATCGAGGGGGTAGCCCTCGCCGAAGGGGCCGCGGATGCCCACTAGGTCGCCCTCGCCGATGTAGTCGTGAAGATAATCGGTAACTCTTCCGGCGCGGAGGATTGTAATCTCCAGCTCTTCTACTGTTCCCGGCTCGGAAGAGGGCGTGAAGGGCGCCTCGCCGATTCCAGGAATTGTAAGCTGGACGAACTGTCCCGCTCGGAATGTCATCGGCTCGGAAAGTTTGAACCGCCAAGTTTTGATTGTCGAAGTTTCCGGCGTAACCTTGATGACTTCCGCTTCGATGGGATAATATATATTTTTCATTTTATCCGTCATTTCCTTCTCCAATCCCTATCTTCCTGCGGGGTTTTCGCCGGGGGGCGGTGACGGGGCGGGGAACATCTGGGAGACATCACTGACCGAAAGGTCTCTAAGTGTCGCGCGCATATCTATGCGCCCCATGCAGTTATCGATGCACCTGCCGCAACCTGTGCACGAGGGCCAACCGTCGTAGCGCCAAGGATAATGGAAGAATTTGTGATTGTAGCGATGCATGAACCTCAGCGCGAGTCTTCCGCGGGGGTTCATATCTCCGGCCATGCGCGAGAAACCCGAGAATTGACAGCTATCCCAGGTCATCGACCTTTCGAAGCCGCCCTTTTCCTTTGGATTGTCAGTAAGTCCGAAGCAGAAACAGCCCGGGCATATATGTGTGCAAGCGCCGCAGGCAACGCAGGTGGAGGCGTGATGGTCGTAGCTTTTCGGCTCTTCCTGATTCTCGGTTACCAGAGCGATAAAGCCTTTCTCGGTCTCGAAAGGCTTGTTTTGCTTTTCGAGTTGAGCGGAGACCTTGTCGCGTAATTTCTGGCGGAGGGATTTCATCGATTCGGTGGGTGCCGATGCGCCTATGCCCTTCAAAACATCCTCTCCCGCCATTGTTGCGGCTTCGACAAGGAATCCGCCGTCAACGGGGGTAAGGTTAAGATCGAATCCGCTTTCGGCAAAGGGCTTGCCCTTCACGAGATTGCAGAAACAAGAGGGCAGGGCTTCGGAACAATCCATCGTAGCGATGAAAAGGCCGTCTCTGCGTTTTTTGTAGAAGGGGTCAACAAACTCTTCGTCCTCGAGATAGACACGGTCGAAAATGGTGATTCCTGCGAGGTCGCATTGGGTGATTCCGAAAATCGCCCTTCGGACCGGCTTCGCATCGAGGTCTTTATCGGCGACCTTAGGGTAGTCCGCGACATGCTGTTTCGGGGGGAATAGGACGCTTTTGACCGGCTGTGCCCCTCTGAACTTTGGAAGGGAGTATTGCGGGATATCTTCGGGATTTGCCTTTTCGAGATTGGCTTTTCCCTCATCCCGTGCACGAACCCAGAACAGCTCTCCCCAGTCGTAGAGCTTTTTCAGAAGTTCCTGCAGTCCCTCTTTTGGTAAGTAATAGAGCGCCATTTAAACACTCCGGGATGTTATTAGTTAACTATTTCACAAACCCAAGTTAATTTTTTCACAAAACAGTAGTGCACGATACGAAAGCTGATTCACAATGTCAAGGACAAAGTGGAAAAACTTTTTTAATTTTTCTCTTTTTTTATATCGTGTTGACTATCAATAGGTTGAGATATAATAACTCAGCGCTTCAATCTCCGCCGACATGTTTACGTCTTTAATAAATGCGTGGGGGGGCGGTTTAAAACAGCAATAGCCGGTGAAATTCAAAATCCCCCTAATCCCCGAATCCAACGCTCGTTGGAAAGCCTCCTCTGCCGATTCGAAGGGCACGGTAATTATCGCCATTAAGATATTCTCTTGTTCGCAGATCTTCGGCATCGACTCTGTGGGATAAATTGGGATTCCAAGAATTCTTCGGCCGATTTTGCCGGGGTCTTTCTCGAAAATAGCCGCGATCTCGAACCCGCTCTTCCAGAAGCCTTTATATTGTAAAAGAGACTGCCCAAGCTTACCGACCCCGACAAGCGCGACCTTCCATTTTTTATCGACTCCGAGTATTTTTTCGAGCGTGGTTATAAGCTCGTCGATTTTATATCCACGGCCTTTTTGGCCGAAAGAGCCGAAGTATGAGAGGTCTTTGCGGATTTGCGGTGCAGTCGAGCCTACTCTTTCGGCAATATCTTTGCTGGAGGCCGAGACCTCGCCGAAATCCCGCATCTCCCGAAGAGCGCGAAGATACAATGAGAGCCTTTGGATTGTCAGCGGTGATATGTCTTTTTGCTTTGCCATATTCTTCCTCGTGAAACCTTTCACAAAATACTGTCGGCGAAAATGCCTGTCAAGAAAAAGTTTGAATTTATTGCGATTTTCTTTAAAATTATTTTGAATAGGGGTAATTTTACATGGCGGTTCAAAATGAACTTCAGAGCGTTTTTTTGGGTAACAATCCTTTTCGCCGCAATAACCTCTTTGGCTTCGGACAGCCTCTATATTTATATCTGCGACTGGTATAACCACAGAATTGTTCGAATAGAAGACATGTTCGGCACCGGTTGGACGGAGTTCGGCACTCACGGCACGGGGGTCGGCGAGTTTGACGGCCCATGTTGGCTTGTTCCCGCGGACGACGGTAAGTTATATATCGCGGACAGAGGCAACAGCAGGATTGTGCGCATCGACGACATGACCGGCGCGGGATGGACCGAGCTTGACGGGTTCGATTGGCCGAGGACTATCGAACAGGATGTGGACGGCAGATTCTTCATCGCGGACGATCACGCACACAATATTGTCCGAATCGATGACATCACCGGCGCGGGATGGACTGTTTTGGGAGGCTATGGAACCGGAATTGGGCAATTCAACCGTCCCGCCCACGTGATTCCCAATTCGGGCAAGATGTTCGTCTGCGACGCCTATAACAACCGTGTCGTGCGATGCGACAACATGACGACCGCCGGATGGATTACCTATGGCACCGCGGGGTCGGGGGTCGGGCAGTTCGGATATGTTTTGACAGCGACATTCGACGCGGACGACAGAATCTATCTGACCGACTGCACGAACAACCGAATTGTCCGTATCGACGGCATAAGCGGCGCGGGATGGACCGAGTATGGCTCCTCCGGCTCCGGAATGGGTCATTTTACCCATGTGAACCATGTCGCGATCGACGACAGCGGCAGGCTATATGTCTCAGACGCCTATAACCACCGTATTGTGCGCATCGACGACATGACCGGTGCGGGGTGGATCGAGTTCGGTTCACATGGATCAGGGGTCGGCGAATTCAACGGCCAAACCCATATCAGACTCGTCAAACGCACTCCCGACAACATTCGCGAGACCGACAGAACACCTTCCGCAGTTTCGATTTCGGCTTTCCCGAACCCCTTCAATTCCGCGGTAACAATCGCCATCGATTGTAGGGGTTTGATTAATCAAACCCCTACGGTGGAGATTTTCGATGTGAACGGGCGAATGGTTGAAGACGGAACCGTAGGGGCGTATTGCATACGCCCGTTCGACGGGTCAACGCGGTTGACCCCTACAACCCAAGAATATATCTGGTCGCCACATGAATCCCTACCCTCCGGCGTCTATCTCGTGAGGGCGACATTTGGCGATGAATACTCCGCAAAGCCCGTGGTTTACATCAAATAGCTTCATTCGAAGCTTATAAATAAGATTCTGATTTAGCTATTTTATAATCTGATATTACTAGCTTTATATCTATTATTTAATATCTATAAGCTAAATTGTTATGTCTTTATTTATATTCTTATCTTTTACATTCTGATATATCTAATATAAGAAATTGTTCGTCTCAATTATATTTTGAAATATTAAATTTCGTAATTGTATTAATTAATTTAAAAACTGTATCTATTGATATTAATATTTATTATCTTTTTTAATGATCGACTTTAGCTATTTTAAAAGATGAATCTATTTTCAATAAGATTTGCTATTTACTTTACAATCTAAAAAGTTTTTCTTATATTCTTAAATGTAAGATTGAGTATCTAAACTCGATAAATCAATCGGAGGCAACCATGGGCATAAACAAGAAAAACAAGACCATCGCCGACTGGATAGCAATCGGAGAAAATATCCTCACAGCCGACAACGAAGCCATCGCAAACATCGAAACATGGCAGTTAGTTCCAGCCATGCGCGCTGAAATCGAAGCGAAATACTCGGCCTTCGCAGATTCCACAACCAAAGCCGACACCTCGGGAACGGCATATACCGAGAGCGTCAAACGGAAACGCAGGCTCGCCAAAGAGGGCAAAAAAGCCACTGCGAAACTCGCGGTATATATCGAGAACGCTTTTCTGGACGAAGCCAGACGTATTAACCACCGCCTTTTGCTGGATATTGCATATCCAAACGACGACGAGGTGCTCAGCCAGCATCTCGTGAGCATCTGTAGCGCTCTTGGCGCCCACGACCAAACGACATACCCCCTTCCAGCAGATTTCGTCGATCCTGTCTATGCCGTGAAGGACGAGTTTTGCCGGGCGCTAATCGACGTCCGCGATTTCTTCGAAGACCGATGCACGGCGACTCAGGAGCGCAACAGAAAATTAGCCGAATTCAGAATACTCCTGAAACCTATACGGATGTGGCTCTACCGAATGCTCCCCCAGGGCCGCTACGACACCCGTTTAATTGGTTACGGCTTCACCCCCTATAACCGACGCAGAAAACGAAGGGCAAAATAAGCGGACTCCCCCTCGATAAGCGCGCCCCACCTCCGACGCCCGAAAGTTCCTTGCCAAAAAACTTCAAATGTTTATATTTGAACTGCAGTAAAGGAGACAATATGAAAACGAAAGCTATTTGCTTAATCGGACACATTTTTCTCGCCACTGCCGCGTTTGCCGCGCCGGATTCCCTCGCCGCCGGATGATCGACTGGCTTGATGCGTCGGGGACAAATTGGCATATTTCTAACAGCGATATGGCTATGGGGGATTCGTTTCTCGTGTGGTTGCCGGGAACAAAC
>Ga0334886_1000866_pt1 | contig 40762 bp, 38 predicted proteins | sample GraSluR1_MG_9_FD_207232 | JGI IMG/M metagenome (GOLD analysis project Ga0334886, IMG submission 207232) | Sludge microbial communities from methane-producing bioreactor in Wageningen University, Netherlands - Granular Sludge_27_06-R1 | ecosystem: Engineered > Bioreactor > Anaerobic >... | reverse complement strand
TCCAAGCGCCTGGGCTGGCCGCGATCGCCCTTCTCGCCGATCTTGGCCTTACAGACGATGGGCGGGCGGGGGTCATCGGTTATCCCGAGAACACCCCAGGGCCTTGTGTCAGTTGTGCTCATGCGGTGCCTCCTATACAATGCAATTGAGCCTGCTGTTTGCTCGAGGGGTCGCTCTGCGAAGCGGCCTCTCGCCGTCTGAGGAGCTCGATCATCTCGTTGAGCTCCCGCCCGACCAGCTCGTGTCGCGTATGCGCCAGCACGGTCATCTCAAGCGCCGTCTCCGCAAGCTGTAGATCGGGGTTCCCATCCAGCCCCACTACGCGCCGCGCCCGCCGAACAGCCTGGATGGCACTCCTCGACGCCTCCTCTGCGTCAAAGACGAGCGCCATGTTGTCTAGCCCAAGCTCGATGGCGCGGGACATGGGGGCCGTTGGTCTCATGGTCATCACCTCCTCCCACTCAAGTCGAGGGTTGCCACCGTCTACCACCACTCCCAGCAGGCCAGCACACAGAGCGCCAGGATGATCAGCCCTACCACCCAGTCGGGAGCGTTCCACTCGCCGGTGGGCTTGGTCAGTCGCCACTTCATTGGTGCCTCCTTCCCCACTTGCGGGCCTCGGTGTAGAGGGCGGTGATGAACAGGGCTGCGGCGAAGAGCAGAATCGAAAGGCCGTAGACGGCGATGAGTTCCACGGGGCCTCCTAAATCTCGAAGAGGGTTGGCCGGTAGGCGAGCGTCTCCCGGCATAGCCTGAGCGCCCGGCGGCGGCGAAGCAGGCTCATGGCCTTGCTCCGAATGTGGGCGTCGGCCTGGTCGATGTCTTCGGGGGTCTCAGCCAGGTACACGCCGCGCCTGGTGGGCAGCGTCACCACGGGCACCCGGTGATCGGTGAGGAGCTCGCTCAAGCCGGCCCGGACCTCACGCTCGCTCAGGCCGGTCGTGGCCGCGAGTTCGGAGATGCTGGTCGCCTGAGTCCGGCCGCGAGGCAGCGCCCGGGCAAGGTCGGTGAGTGGGCCGGAGGGGGCCGGGGGTTGCGCCCCCTCCGCAGAGAGAGGAGCAGGACCATGCAGGCTCCCGCTATGGGCGCGGTTATCGGAATCCACACTCGCGCCTTGTGGATGAGATGTCACAGTCCCGCCCCCACGCGCGCCCAAGTGCGGTCGCGGGCGCCGTCGGGGATCTTCACCGTGCCGAGCTCCTTCAGCGCCTTCACGCAGGCGCGGAGTCTGGCGGAGACGTGTCGCTTGCTTCGTCTCACGACACGAGATCCAAGAGGCCGTCGAGCTCACGCCGAAGCTCGATCAGCTTCTCCCGCACGGCGGCGGCGTCGATCGGCTCGGGCTCGGGCTCACATGCCCCCATGTCCTCGAGCAGCCGCTCGAACTGCGCCCTGGGAATGTAGATGCGCGAGGTGCCGAACTCGATCTTGGGCAGCCTCCCCTGCCTGACCATCTCGTAGATGGCGCGGCGGCTGACGCCTAAACGGGAGGCGGCTTCCTCAGCGGTGACGAGTGCCGGCTCTGACTCAGGCTGCTTCATGGCGGGGATCCTTGCGGCTCTCTGCATCTCGGCAGTAGTGCTCTAGGGCGATCTCCACCACCGCGCGAAGGCTCCGCTTCTCCTCTGCTCGGATGCGGTCGACGCGGTCCTTGAGATGCTGCGAAACTCGGATGTGGATGATGGCCACTGCATACCTCCTGCTTGCCTGATGTGGCCACAGTACACCCATCTTGGTGTGGTGTCAACCATAATTGGCCATGTACCTGTGGCCGACGGAACGCTTGCTTGCACCAGACCTGGTGTATGCTCAGGCCGTCATGGAATGCGGCCATCGTTCTTTCGAAGAGGACCTCGATACGCTACTTCGGGACCGGCAGAAGACCGGCCCACTTCAGGCACCCAGCATCAAGTGGCTGGCAGAACGTATTCCGGGATGGAGCTACGAACACGTTCGCCGCATGAGCATCGGCGAACGCACCAGAAGTTCCGACTTCATAGAAGCCGTGGCTGCGGCCTTGGGCGTCGCCCCTGACTACTTCCTCGAGTACCGCATCTGGCGGGTCGAGGTGGCCATGAAGGAGAACCCGGAGATCGCCGATGAATGCTACGGTCTGCTCATGAGTCTGCTCGACCGCGAGAAGGCGCCGGCGAAGAAGCGGGGCAAGCGATGAGGGGTACAGCAACAGGCATGTTGCATCTTGTAGAGCCTTGGTGTACGCTTTCCATACAGTTGCATATGTCGCTTCGTGCGACCGTTAATCCAGCCCCCTTCCCCACCATATCCAGGGGAGGGGGGCGTCTTTTCGTGGGGGATTAATGAAGAGAGTGGCTGTCCTTATTGATGGCGGGTTTCTTCGGAAGAAGCTGCAGTCGGTAGAGGCTGACAAGGTGTACGACTTCGCCTGTGGCCTTCTTGTGGAAGGCGAAGAGCTCTTTCGCATCTATTACTACGACTCGCCACCCTTTGAGGGGAAGAGAACGCATCCCATCTCCTCCAAGACGTTCAACTTCAAGGACACTCGCGTCCATGCGGAAAACAGCCGAATGCTGCGCGATCTCTCACTGAAGGATCACGTTGCCTTTCGCGCCGGAAAGCTCAAGTTTCGGGGATGGAGGCTATCCAGGCGAGCTACCGATGAGCTTGTGGGAAGCCAACGTGCGCTGTGTGCGGATGACCTCACCCCTCACTTCGAGCAGAAGCGCGTAGACATGAAAATCGGCCTGGATGTAGCCTGGCTTGCCAGCAAACGCATTGTTGATCGGCTGATTCTATGTACCGGAGATAGTGACTTTGTCCCCGCGATGAAGTTTGCCAGGAGAGAAGGTGTGCAGGTCGTCCTGGCCCATATGGGAGCCCACGTGGACGAGGATCTCATCATCCACGCGGATGAGGTGCGCCATGCGGGGGGCGGCGGCTCATGCGAGCCGACGTAGTATCGGAGTGATGTGCTCCAGCACGCGCCTGTCGGACCGAGCGGCGGTACCCGCCGCCACACGCAGCACCACAATCGCCACCCTCACCAACACCGAACACACCAAAGACCTCATGCTTCACTCCCCCACAAACATGCCCGGCCCGGCCAGCCGAACAAGCGAACAAACGTTCGTACATGATAGCGCGCCACAAGGACGGAACGCCATGAGCTGTGAAACTTCTTTACCTACAGTGGACGTCCTTGGATAATGGGATGATGGTGGGGGTAGGGAAGATGGCTCCGGTCGGGAGGTTGGGGATGGAATCTGCGAACGTACGCATGATGAAATGTCCGCGCTGTGGTGCACTCGTGATCGAAGGGCGGGAGTGCCCTCAGTGCTCAGGCGGCAGAAAAGCGTCGGACATTGGGCCAGCGAACCCTGCTACGGATTCACTACACGCCGCGAAATCCTCGGGCAATGCCGTCACCAAGTCCAGGGGCGGATCCACATTCGCGCTCGTGATTCTTGCCGTCTTGCTCGGAGTCGGCGGGCTGGTCTTTCTCTTTGCGGGGGTGACAGGCACCGAGACGGAGATGGGTATGATAATGAGGTTCGCCGACACACTGCTCGGTATCGGGCTGATCGCGGCGGGGTGTCTGGTGGCGATTCTCGCGCGGATTGCGCAAGCGAGGAGGCAGAGCAGTTGACCTCCCCCAACACCCTCTACTACGGCGATAACCTCGACATCCTGCGGCGGTACATCAAGGACGAGACGGTCGACTTGGTGTACCTCGATCCGCCCTTCAACTCGAACGCCACCTACAACGTGCTCTTCGCCGAGCAGGACGGCTCCAAGGCCGCCTCACAGATCAAGGCCTTCGAGGACACGTGGCGCTGGGACCAGGAGGCGGCTCGGGAGTATGAGGAGACAGTCGAGCAGGGCGGGCAGGTCTCCCGGGCGCTGCAGGCCTTTCGCACGCTGCTCGGTGAGTCGAACATGATGGCGTATCTCGCCATGATGGCCCCGCGGCTGGTGGAGCTGCGGCGGGTGCTGAAGCAGACGGGGAGTATCTATCTGCACTGCGACCCGACGGCCAGCCACTACCTGAAGGTGGTTATGGATGCGGTGTTCGGGGTTCAGAACTACACCAACGAGATCAGCTGGAAGCGAACGACGACCAAGAGCGACTACCGACAGGGCGCCCTCAATTGGCCGAGAATTAGAGATGTTCTGCTTCACTACCACCGAGACATTCGGTTTGGTGGCACCTTCAATCAGCCGTTTGTTCCGTATTCGGATGAATACATCGCTGCTTTCTACAAGTACAGTGACCCAGACGGTCGAGCCTACACGCTAGACAAACTGACTGCTCCGGGCTCGGGGACACGAGGCCATCCACAGTACGAGCTGATGGGTGTAACTCGCTACTGGGTTTACGGCCAAGAGAAGATGCAGCAGCTTCTCTTGCAAGGGCGAATTGTCCAGACCAGGCCGGGAGCCGTGCCTCGCTACAAGCGTTACCTCGACGAAGTCCAAGGCGTTGCGCTGGGCGATTCATGGCACGATATTCCTCCCATTTCCTCGCAGGCCAAGGAGCGCCTCGGCTACCCCACCCAGAAGCCCGTGGCTCTCTTGGAGCGCATCCTCCAAGCCTCAAGCAACGAGGGCGATCTCGTGCTCGACCCGTTCTGCGGCTGCGGCACGACCATCGCGGCAGCCGAGAAGCTCAAGCGCAACTGGATCGGCATCGACGTCACTCACTTGGCCATCACCCTCATCAAGAGCCGCCTCCGGGACATGTTCGGCGAAGAGAGCATGCCCCAAGTCATCGGCGAGCCGGTGAGCGTGCAGGACGCCCAGGTGCTTGCAGACAGCGACCCCTACCAGTTCCAGTGGTGGGCGCTTGGTCTGGTGGGCGCTCGGCCGGTGGAGCAGAAGAAGGGAGCCGACAAGGGCATCGACGGCCGCCTCTACTTCCACGACGAAGCCAAGGGCAAGACCAAGCAGGTGATCCTCTCGGTGAAGGCCGGCCACACCAACGTAGCCCACGTGCGCGACCTGCGGGGTGTGCTCGACCGGGAGAAGGCGGAGATCGGCGTCTTGATCACCATGCAAGAGCCTACCAAGCCCATGAGGACCGAGGCCGCCTCAGCCGGCTTCTACACGTCACCCGGCTGGGGCACCAAGCACCCACGGCTGCAGCTGCTCACCGTCGGGGAGCTGCTTGAGGGGAAGGGGATCGACTACCCGTCCAAGCACCTTAACGTGACGTTCAAGCGGGCGGGGAAAGCCGACAAACAACAGCACGAGCAGATGGCGCTGGCCCCGCCCGAAGACGCCGGGAGAGAGATATGATGACAGGAGAAGAGCAGCACCAAGAGAATAGCCAAGAGCGGAACCAAGAACTTCAGAAGCTTCTCAACGACTACTGTGCAACGGACCTGCGGGATCGCTCTTCCGTCCGCAGGTTCATCTTGTATGTCGTGGACCAGATGCTACCTCCGGGCGAAAGAGTGCTCGCGTATGCTGACCGCACCCTCGCTCCGACAGAAGCGAAAGACGACCCGTCGCCCCAACCTCCAGCCGAGATTCTCCTCCTCACGGAACGAAGACTTGCTTGTTTGGAGCTCAATGACTTCATGGACGTCACCTGGACGGAAATACCAGCTGGCTATTCCCCCAGCGGAGTTGCATGCTCAATGCAGGTTCGTTCACAGAAGGAAGGGTTCGACTACAGTCACCGCATGGCTCTAGTCCTTGAAGTAAGAATACCTTTGCCCCAAGCGCTAGCCAGCGAAGCCGGCCAATGGTGGAACTGGCTTGTGCCCGAGGCTGGGCAAGATTGGGAGGATCCACTGCGGCCCTTCCAGATGTGGCGGGACGGTCTGGCCCAGGCGGGACGACCGGACAACCAGGTTAGCGACTGAGGCAGAGACGCTAGCTGTGGCATTGGCAGCACTAGCCCATGCCCCACGGCAGCCTCCATCTCCCTGACCCATGATCACCAAGCGCGGTGACAAGTACCAGGTACGCGTCGAGGTCGGCCGGGACGCCAACGGTAAGCGTCTCCAGGCCTTCAAGACCTGCAAGACGTTGAAGGAAGCCCGGGTCGCCGAGGGCAAGCTCCGCGGGACCATCCACGCGGGCGAGTACGTGCAGCCGACCAAGATCACCGTGTCGGAGTGGCTCGACATCTACATGGCTGACTACGCGCCCCACAAGCTGGGCGAGAAGCAGCTCGAGCGGGCGAAAGGGATCGTGGAGCGCCACTTGAAGCCCACACTCGGCGACCAGCTCCTTGCGAAGCTCACCGCCGTCGGGATACAGCAGGCCGTGAGCGACTGGAAGGATCGGGTCTCGGCGGCCACCATCCGTCAGCACGTGAACCTGCTGCGCTCTGCTTGTCACCAAGCAGTAGTTGCGGGTGTCCTGACACGCAACCCCTGTACCGGCGTGGTAATGCCAAGGCTGGAGCGCAAGGAGGTCCGGGCTCTCACCGAAGAGGAACAGCGAGCGATTCTGGAGGCCCTCAGACCGCTGCCTGCGTATCTCCCTACCCTGGTGGCCTTGGCGTCCGGGCTTCGCCGTGGTGAGGTTCTGGGGCTGCGCTGGAAGGACGTGGATCTTAAGGCCTGCTCGCTCACCGTAGTGCAGTCGGTCATCGAAGTCGCCGGCAAGCCCGTCATCAAAGATACGCCCAAGACCTCACACAGCCGGCGCAGTGTGCTCGTGCACCCCTCTGTTATCGAAGAGCTCAAAGCCCACCAGGAGGCCCAGAAGGAGCACGCGAAGAAGATCGGCAAGTACTGGCCGGACAACGACTTGGTGTTCCGTTCCGCCGGCGGCGGGCCGATGCGGCCCGGATACGTGGGACTGGCCTGGCGCCGCGTGGTGAAGGAGCTCGGAATCGACGCGCGCTTTCACGATCTAAGACACACCCATGCCGCCATGCTCATCAAGTCCGGGGCCCCGCTTAAGCTGATCCAGGACCGTCTCGGGCACTCCTCAGCCACCATGACGCTGCAGATCTACAGCCACATGATGCCCGGCATGGAGGCATCGATAGTGGCCTCCGTGCCACTGCCGGGCACCAAACGGGTAGCAGAATGGTCGCAAGAGGCCTCTGAGGAGCCTGAGACCAAGGCCCAATAGGCAAAGAAAAAGCCCTGATCTCCAGGGCTTTTCTCTACGGGAGCGACGGGACTCGAACCCGCGACCTCCGGCGTGACAGGCCGGCGTTCTGACCAACTGAACTACGCCCCCTCGGGCACCGCGATTATCCCACAAAGAACAGGTGGGCGCAGCAGGATTTGAACCTGCGACCCCCTGCTTGTAAGGCAGGTGCTCTCCCTCTGAGCTATGCGCCCCCACACCCCGGCCGGCCACGGAACCCGGGCCGCAGCCACGGTGTGGGCCCGGACCACAGCACACAGGGAAGGGAAGTGCCCCCAGGGGAATTCGAATCCCCGCCGTCGCCTTGAAAGGGCGATGTCCTAGGCCACTAGACGATGGGGGCAAGCCACAACTTGGGGCCGACGAGCAGCCGAGGCGTCATGCTAGCACATATTGCTAAAGACCGGCTACTGCGGGCGACCGCATCCTCCCGCGATGCCTGGAGTGTGACAGAGGTCCTCTCCCAGACACACGCGGAGAACGAAATATACCAGCAGCACCCCACCCTGCCAACCGATGGAGGCGCCCTTCGCCGGCTCCAGCAGCCATCCGCACACCACCATTCGACCGGGGTTCATGCTTTATTCAGCAGGCGCGATCCTGATTATGCGGTCGTCTCCCGGTCCGGGGCTGCCGCGGCCGTCCCGGTTGCTGGTCGACACGTAGAGGGCACCGTCCGGACCCACGGCCGCCGCCCGCAAACGCCCGAACTCACCGTCGAAGAGTACCCGCTCTTCTCTCACCGCCGTGAACTCCTCCGGGGAGTCGGGTAGAAGTACCCTGACGTCGGCTTCCTTGAGGGTCACAAAGACGAAGGCCCCCTGCAGCCAAGGGATGAGCTCCGCCTCGTAGAACACGGCCCCGGCCGGGGCGATGGTGGGCGACCAGTCGGTTATCGCATCGATGAAACGAGGGTCGCCGGCACGCCCACCTACGAGCGGCCAGCCGTAGTTGCCCCCCGCCACAATGCGGTTGACTTCGTCGTTGGTGGCCGGACCGTGCTCGGTCACATACGCTTCACCTGTCACCGGGTGAAAGACCAGGCCTTGCGAGTTACGCAACCCCAGAGCATAGACGAGGGAGCCTGGATACTCCGCCTCCGGGAAAGGGTTGCCGGGAGCGGGAGTTCCGTCGGTGGTCATGCGCAGCACCTTACCGTTCAGCGACAGCGGATCCTGAGAAGACTCGGGTACCGCCCCATCTCCGGTGGTGACCCAGAGGTAGCCGTCGGAACCGAAGGCCACCCGGCTGCCGTTGTGTATGCTCGCCCCGGGGATTCCATCCACGAGCACCAGCTCGTCATCAAGGGTGGGGGCATTCCCGAGAGTGGAAGCATCCGCATCCGGCCCGGTGGAGTCGAGCCCCGTGAGCGTGACGCGGCTCACCCGGTTGGCCGTGCCGCCTCCGTCCGTGCGGTAGGTGTAGCTCACGTAGATGTAGGGGGAGGAGGGGAAATCGGGATCGAGGGCCAGGCCCAGTAGTCCTCCCTCGCCGATCTCCGCTACAGGTACCTCACCCACGGTGAAGATGGCGCCGGGGCCGGCTTCGCTGCCGCCGGCACCCCCTCCCGCTCCCACATCCACCATGACGATGCGCCCGCCCCTCTCGGTCACCAGCACGCGGCCGTCGGGCAAGAAGCGCATTTCCCAGGGCACCCGCAGCCCGGTCGCAACGGTCGTGGCTGCGAGACCCTCGTCGACCACCGAGGGACCGCTCTCGATCGTGGTGGAAGCGGGCAGGCTGGTCGAGGTCGAGGTCGTCGCCGCGGTCCCGGCTCCGGTGGCCACCGTGGTCTCGGAAGTCACGGTGGTGGCAACCGAACCGCATCCGGCCCCCGTCAATCCCAGCACCGTGGCGGCCGCCGCCACCATCACCGCGACGCCCCGCCTCACCGGTGCCCGCCTCACCGTAGAGCGCCTGTATGACCTTGTTCTCGTAGCCGAGTGCGTCTTCTCCATAGTCCCGTCCGCCCTTCTCGGGGCCGCCCTCGCTAACGTCGTGCCCTGTGGGGCCCCAGGCCCCGTGGGGCCCCAATGCTCCGGCACCCTCTGTGCCCCGGTGTCTCCTAGAGATTGTCCCCCCGGGGGTGACCGGGAAACCTCCGTGCGGACACAGCCGGGACGCCCTCCGGGACGCCCTCTCTCAAGCTAGGGGACCCGGCGAGGTCTCCTCGAGAAGGGCGGGCCCGGCGCGCGTCCGCTGCGCAGGCACGGGCGCGTCTCCGCGAGGGCGACAGACATGCGGCGTAGTAGCGGGCGTGCCAAGCCACGTGAAAGACGGAGATGACCGTCATGGCGATGCCTGCCTCCACGTGCCAGAACAACATGCTGAAGGGCAGATCGAAAGCCAGTCCGTAGTTCAAGCGTATGGTGAGGAGAGCCCCCAGTCCACCCGTCACCAGGAAGGTGCCGAGCAGCATGAGGTTCCAGATGCGCCGGTGGGTGGCCAGGCGAATACGCCTCGTGCGGTACAGGGCGAAGCTGAGACCGTAGACGACAAGGAGGAGTGCGGTGACGGGCCCAAAGTAGTACTCAGTGGTCGGCCGGGAAGCAGCGGGCGGCGAGACTGCCTCCAGCGCGACCCCCGGCAGACCGGCCGCGGCTACCACGCCGCTCACGGCATTCCCTGCACTCCCCGCAGTCCCACCTCCCGTGGTTCCGTCTCCGCTGTCGGCCAAGGAGGTGACCCCGCTCTCGGTATCTGAACCGTCGCTGGGAGCGGGCCCGCTTGCGGCAGAAGTGGTCGTGGAGGGAGCGGGGCTGCCCGCGGTCGTGGGAGTCGCGGTGGAAGCCGCGTTCGCGGCGCTGGTGGCAGTGGTTGCCGGGGCGGTGGAGGCAGACGCCGTAGGAGCCGGTTCGGAGTGGTCGCAGATGCCGTTGTTGTTCGTGTCTACGTAGCGACTGCAGGCACCCGGGTACACGCAGTCCACCTCCCCGCGAGGGCAATCGTCCCAAGCGAGGGCAGGGGTGGCCAAGCCGAAGGTCGCCAAGCTGAAAAGTAGGAAGGCGAAGAGCCATACGGTAGCAGGCCGAGCATTCTTCAATGAGGTCAATCGTAGGTAGCTCATGCCGCAGACTGTACGCCGGCATCATGAAGGTTTTGTGAGGATACGGTGAGAATAATCTATCCAGCCCGGCGTCCTACCGCCCGCCGTGGGTGCTCACACCCTCAGCCGCACACCCGATCGATAACCTCCCGGAGGGCCTTACCCAGACGCAGCGCCACCGGACCCGCCATGCCGCTCCCGATCACGATCTCCCCTACCGCCAGCACCGGAAGGACATCGCGCTTGGTGGAAGTGAGAAACGCCTCGTCCGCCCGCTTGAGCTCCTGCAGAGTAGGCGCTCTCTCCTCCAACTCCAGGTCGAGTTCCCTCATAACTTTGATGGCCTTCTGGCGCGTCACCCCGTCCAAGATGTGATTGTCGGCTGGATGGGTGCGGATGATGCCGTCGACGAGGGCGAAGAAATTGCCCGACCCAGACTCCCGCAGGCTTCCGTCCGGACCCACCCAGAGCACATCGGCCGCCCCCGCCCGCTCCGCCGTCTCCTTGCCCATGACGGCGGCGAGGAGCCCGATGGTCTTGATGTCGCAGCGTGACCAGCGGAAATCCTCCAGAGGATAGACGGTACAGCCCGCTTCGACCTGCTCCCAGGTGAGCCGCGACCAGGGCCGAGCGTAGGCCAGCACGGTCGGCGCCCCGGGGCCGTCCACCACGAAGTCGCGGGGAGCCACTCCCCGGGTGACCTGAGCGTAGACGAACCCCTCCTCCGCCTCACACGCGTCCACAACTGCAGGGATGGCCTCCGCCAGCTGCGCCACCGGCCCCTCGTGGTCGATCCCCACCTTCCGCAGCCCCTCGGCCAGCCGCGCGAGGTGCTCGTCCAGCCAGAGCAACTTCTCGCAGTTGAAGCGCACGACCTCGTACAGTCCGTCGCCGAACTGGAAGCCTCTGTCCTGCACCGAGATCCGGCCCTCGGCCAGCGGCAGAAAGGAACCATTCAAGTAGAGTAGTTCGCAGCCGTTGTCCATTCTCGCACGCCCCCCAGTCAGGTCTCCCCGATCGGCCGTCTCCCTCCTCCCATGGGAGACGTCAGCTTCTCTGCTTGAACTGCCGCTCCAACGCTTCCTTGGCCGGCTTCACGTAGATGTCCCGCAACTTCGGCTTCTCGATCTTGCCGGCCGGGTTACGCGGCACCTCGGCAAACAGGATCTTCTCGGGCCACTTGAATTTGGCGAGGCCGGCTTCGCCCACAAAGGCAATGACCTCCTCCGCGGTCATCTCCTCACCCGGCTTCAGCTGCAGAACGGCCATCACGATCTCCACCAGCCTGTGGTGGGGATAGCCGAGCACGGCCGCGTCCTGGATCTTGGGATGCTTGCGCAGGATGTCCTCGATCTCCGCCGGGAAGATGTTCTCGCCTCCGCGGATGATGAGGTCTTTCTGCCGGTCGGTGAAGAAGATGTAGCCTTCGTCGTCGACGTAGGCGAGATCGCCGGTCTTCAGCCATCCATCGACAATGGTCTTGTGGGTCATGCCCGGGTTGAAGGCATACTCCTTCATCAGCCGCGGACCGCGGATGACCAGTTCGCCCACCTCGCCGGTCGCCACGTCGTTCATATCCTGGTCGACCACGCGGGCTTCCATGAATGCGGTCGCCTTGCCGATGGAGCCCGCCTTGCGCAGGATGTCCTCGTCGTAGCAGTTGGTGAGACCTCCTCCCCCGCCTTCGGTAATGCCGTAGATGTTGCCGAAGGCCACGTGGGGGAAGAGACGCTTGGAATCCTCCAGGAGGATATAGGGTACGGGCTGCGCGCCTATTTCTATGCGCTTGAGAGCCGACAGATCGTAGTCGGCAAGATCGACGGCGCCACTCTTGATGGCGTCGATGACGTCGGACCAGGTGGGCACCGAGTTCCAACCGCCCGTGCACTTCTCCTCGGCCAGGGAGCGCAGGTAGTGCTCAGGCGCGAGCTCCATGGGCATGAGTATCTTGCCGGCCGCGATGTAGCTCGGGAACGACAAGAACATGGTGCCGCTGTGGTAGAAGGGATGAGGCGCCAGGTAGGTGCTGCCGTAGCCGTCGTTGTAGGTGAGGGCGTTGCCGATCCCGATCCAGAACAGCGTGCCGTGGGTGTGGGAGACAGGCTTCGGAGCCCCGGTGGTGCCGGAGGTGAACATGAGCTCGGCCATGTCGTCGTCGTCGACCTCCGCCAGCACAGGCGTGGGATCGCCGTTCGCGATGATGTCGGCGTAACTCGTCATGCCCGAAGGGACGTCGTGCCCGAGGCAGATGTACTGCTCGCAGTACTCCATCTCGCCCCTCAGGGGCTCCACCCGGGGCACGAAGGAGTCGCCCAGGATGAAGACTTTGCTGCCGATGACGTCGCAGGCGTACTTGATGTCGGAGGCGGCGAAACGGAAGTTGAGCGGGCTCACCGCCGCCCCGGTCTTCAGCACCGCCATGTAGGTGACGTACCACTCCAGGCTGTTCATGAGCAGGTGCTGCACGAAGTCGCCCTTGCCGATGCCGCACTCGTTCTTCAGGAAGTTGGCGACCTTGTTGGTCTGCTCCTCGAGATCGGCCCAGGTGAGTGCCCGGCGCCTGCCGGCCGACGGATAGCTTTCGATGAGAAACTCTCGGGTGGGGAACTTGCTCGCATTGAGCGGACAGAATCGGGCAAAGTTCATGGCGTTCTCCACCTTTCGGATCGGCCTTCTCGGCACGGCTACTAACCGCAGATTGTCAACCATTATGGCGTGAGGCGCAAGGGCAGGACCTCAACACCTTCCCACCACGAAACCCCATTTCCCTCTACACTTGCAGTACGGCGGCAATTCCGAGGAGGAGGCAAGGTGGAAGACACGTGCACATCTCTTGACGGACCACGCGCCGTTCCCGGCGTGCGCGTCGGCCATGCCGAGGACCTGCCGGCAGCCACCGGCTGCACCGTCATTCTCACCGAGGGCGGTGCCATCTGCGGGGTTGACCAACGGGGGGGAGCACCCAGCACCCGCGAGACCGACCTGCTCCGGCCCATGCACCTCGTGGACCGCGTGCACGCCGTGGTGCTCTCCGGCGGGAGCGCCTTCGGGCTCGCCGCCGCCGACGGGGTCATGAGCTTTCTCGAGGAGCGCGGCTGCGGCTTCGATGTGGGGGTGGCACGCGTACCTATAGTGCCGGCGGCCTCCCTCTTCGACCTGGCAGTGGGGAGAGCGGACGTGCGTCCCGACGCCGCCATGGGCTATGCGGCCTGCCGAGCCGCGGCCGACGACGTCCTCGGCCGCATGGGCACCGTGGGTGCCGGTACCGGCGCCACCGTCGGCCATATCCTGGGCCAAGACCGCTGCACCAAAGGGGGCTTGGGCGCCGCCGTGCACGAGCCACTCCCGGGGCTGTTCGTGGGCGCCGTCATCGCTGTCAACTGTTTCGGGGAGGTTGCCGACCCTCGAACCGGCGCAATTCTTGCCGGCGCCCGCACGCCCGAAGGCGGCTTTGCCGACACCCTGAGAGAGCTTTCCCGCATGCCCGCGAGCTTCGCCGACGCCGCCGGCAACACCACCATCGGGGTGGTGATCACGAACGCCACGCTGAGCAAGGAGGCCGCCGGCAAAGTCGCACAGATGGCTCACAACGGCCTGGCCCTCACCATTCGTCCGCCCCACACGATGTTCGACGGCGACACCATCTTTGTGCTCGCCACATGCAAGGGTACAGAAGCGAACGTCAACACAGTGGGGGCCTTCGCCGCCCAGACGGTGGCCGAGGCAGTGGTAGCCGCAGTCACTCAGGCGGAGTCCTTGGCCGGAATCCCTGCGCTGCGCGAATTGCGGCCGGGAGAGTAGACATCTTGGCCGAAGCGCTTCTCTATGACGCCACGCGCCGCTTGTGGCTTCGCTTTGAGCGCCCAATACAGGTGGCGGCCGCCTCCGAGGCCGACAAAGCCGCTTCTCTTCTTGCCCACGCTGTTGAGCGTTCGGTGAGGGAAGATCTCTGGGTGGTCTGCCTCGCCGCCTACGAGTGCGCGCCCGCCTTCGACCCCACGCTCCCCGTGAGAGCGGATGCAAGCGGCTTCCCCCCTCTCTGGTCGGGTCTGTTCCGCGCCCCTGAAATCCTGGCGGAGTTGCCTCGAACCATTCGACCCCCTTCCGGTGAGTCGCCCCCCGGATGCCCAACGCCACATAGCCCCTCCCCTCCCTGGCTCCCCGCAATCACAGAAGACGAGTACGAGACGGGGTTCTCCCGCATCAAAGAACTGATCGCCGCCGGGGAGACCTATCAGGTCAACTACTCCTTCCGGCTCCGCAGCCCCTACCAGGGCGACCCCTATGAGCTTTTCGCCGTCATGATCGAGGCGCAGGGACCAGGCTACGGAGCCTACATAGACACCGGCGACTGGACGGTCTGCTCGGCTTCTCCTGAACTCTTCTTCTCTCTCGAGGAGGGCATCCTCTTGTCGCGCCCCATGAAGGGCACGGCCGCCCGCGGCCTCTGGCACGAGCAGGACCTGGAACTGGCCGAGCGACTGCGGCGCTCCCCGAAGGACAGAGCAGAGAACGTGATGATCGTCGACATGGTCAGAAACGACCTGGGCCGCATCGCCGAGACCGGCACGGTAACAGTGACGAAGCTCGCGGAACTCGAGAAGTACCCCACCGTGTGGCAGTTGACGAGCACGGTCGAGTGCCGCACTTCTGCCGGCATCGCCGAGGTTTTCTCCGCACTCTTCCCACCTGCCTCCATCACCGGAGCACCCAAGGCCCGCACCATGGAGATAATCGCGGAACTCGAGTCGACTCCCCGGCGCATCTACACCGGTACGGTGGGTTTCGTCGCCCCCGGCGGACGGGCCCAGTTCAACGTGGCCATCCGTACCGTCCTCGTGGACCGCCGCTCGGGCGAAGCGGAGTACGGGATAGGTGGGGGAATAGTGTGGGACTCAAAGCCGGACTCGGAGTTCGCCGAATGCCACACCAAGGCCCGGGTACTCACGCACAGGCGTCCCCGGTTCGACCTCTTCGAGAGCATACTCTGGACGGCGGGGGTCACAGGGAGGGTCGCAGCGGGGGAGGTAGGGGCTGCCGCGTCGGGGGTGAGAGACGTCCCGGGGACAGCGCCGGAGACCACCTCGGACACGCACCCGGCGACGAGGCCTGGCACCTCCCGGACGTCGGAGGTGGTGCAGGCCTCCACTCCTTGCGCCGGCGCGCCCGGCACGGCGGCTGCGCCGGTCTTGGAGGAGGTCGCGTTGTGCGAAGCCGGCTACTTCCTGCTCGCCCGGCACCTCGGCCGCTTGGAGCACTCCGCCCGCTACTTCTCCCGCCCCTTCGACGCAGGTGCCATCCAACGCCTGCTCGCCGAGATGGCGGCCGCTCTCGCCCGCGCGCGCCCGGCGGTACCGCACAAAGTCAGGGTGTTTCTCGCCGCGGACGGCTCACTGCGGCTCGACCATGAACCGCTTCCTCCACCACCGTGTCCGGACATCACGAAGCCCCAGGTGTGCCCGGCCGCGGAGCCGGTCGACTCTACCGACCCCTTCCTGTATCACAAGACCACGTACCGAGAGGCATACGAGCGGGCCCTCCTCGCCCGCCCAGGCTACGACGACGTCCTCCTCTTCAACGAGCGAGGGGAGCTCACCGAATCCACGCGCGCGAACCTTGTCGTGGAACTTGACGGCGCGCTGTTCACGCCCCCCATCTGCTCCGGGCTCCTCCCGGGTACCCTCCGTGCCCACCTGCTCGACCGGGGAACCGTGTCTGAACAGGTTCTGGCCGTCGCCGACCTGGAGCGGTGCACCCGGCTGTTCCTCGCCAACTCGGTCCGGGGCATGTGGGAGGTGACGCTGGCGCCGGTTTCCGGGAAGTCGGCGCCCGGTGCCGTGGCCCCCGGGAAAGCGGCATCGGCCCGGGAAGCCGGCCCCATGTAGGCGGCGCTGTGCTCCTCCTCATCGACAACTACGACTCCTTCACCTACAACCTGGTGCAGTACTTCGCCATTCTGGGGGAAGAGGTGACCGTTCTTCGCAACGACGAGGTGGACGTGCGCAGAGCCGAACGCCTGTCCCCGGAACGTCTCGTGGTATCCCCCGGGCCCGGAGAACCATTCGGCGCAGGGGCGAGCCTCGAACTCATCAGTCGCTTCTCGGGCAGCATCCCCATCCTCGGTGTGTGCCTGGGAATGCAGGCCATCGCGGTGGCTCTCGGCGGAAGGGTGATCCGGGCACACGAGATATGGCACGGAAGAGCAGCGCAGGTGACCCACCACGGGTCGGAGCTGTTTCGAGGGCTGCCCGATCCTTTTCCCGCCGGACGCTACCACTCCCTGGCCGTCGACGAATCACATCTTCCTGCGGAACTGCAGGTGACCGCTCGCTCACTGGAGGACGGTGAGATCATGGGCCTCGAGGCACCAGAGCGAAAGCTCTACGGGGTGCAGTTCCACCCCGAATCGATCATGACCCCCCATGGGCTGCAGATCCTGGCCAACTTCCTCACCGCGGGGGCGCGTTGAGCGGGAGTGCCCTGAGTGGGGGCGCGTCGAGCCAAGGCCGCTGCCTCAGTGGTGGTCGCCGTCGGAACGGTGCTCGGCGTGACACCCGAGTTCTTCGGTGATCACCTTCAAGAGGATTGGGTCCGGCTCGATCGAATCGGTGGCCCGGACACCATTCCCGCTCCTCTCCGGAAGTGACCGGGCGGCTTCGACAAGCCAGCCGGTGGCCATCTCCAAGGATAGCTTGCCGGTGTCGATGACCACATCGAAGAGATCGGCGTCGTTGAGGCGCAACCCGTAGCACGACTTCACGAATGAGGCCCGCAGTTCATCGGTTTGCCTCACGTGCGCCTCGGCCTTGTCCCTTTCAGAGATACCTTCCGCGGCCATCACTCTCTCGACTCTGGTGGCGAACGGCGCCTGAATCCGCACATTGAGCACATCATCGTACTCGCGCAGCATGCCGTAGCAGCCCCGTCCCAGCATCACCACGTTGCCGTGGCGGGCCAGAGCCAACGTACCGCGCCTCAGCATGTCCATGATGGTATCTCTCAGCTTCCCGCGCTCGAAGAAACGGTCCCAGAAACTGGGAAGAGAGTTGTACTCGTCCTCGAAATCGACGAGGCCGTACTCGTTCAGCACCCGCTCCATGGTGTCCTTCTCCACAAAGTGGTACCCGAGCGCCTCGGCCAGGTTCCGGGCGATGCTGCGCCCACCGCTACCCTTCTCTCGGGAGACCGTGATCACCGGCATATGATGTTTCCTTTCTCGCGGATGACGTCGTTCCTATAGGAGACCGGGTACCCTCGACCGCACGTGCTCAAGCGTCATCCAGGTGGAAAGGATGGGATGCCAGACGAGGTCGTCGGGAGCCAACCGGCCCTCTCCCACAAATCCCCGCAGGTGCGCAAGAGTGTAGGGTCCATAACGCTCACCCTGGCGGCCCACATACCACCCCTCGCCGGTATCGGCTCCAGCGCGCTCAGGAGGTGCAGCGGCGGCCGAACTGGGTGTCGCCGTGCGTGCCGGCGCAACCGCGGCCGGGCCATGCGGCCCCCCGGCAGTCGTACTCGGTGTGGGGGCCGCCGGCGGCGTCGGAGCGGGCGCCGCGGCGAACCCGAACTCCTCGGGCTTCCTCCACTCCGGCATTCCCGTCTTCCACACCAATGTGCCGGAGGGAAGCCGCCCGTGTGCGAAGAGCTCCTCCAACCGGCCTCGAGGGATCGGCCCTCCTCTCTCCGAGCCCCCCGCCAAGTAGTACCAGGGCTCTGTGGACAGAGGGGCCGGGTAAGAAGGCGCCGCGGCCGGAGTCGGCTCTGCCGCAGCCGCGGCCGGAGTCGGCTCGGTCACCTCCGGGGGTGGGACAACGGCTGGCTGCGCCGCGACTGCCGACGGCGTCGCGGACTCCACTTCCGGTGCGCCTTCGACAGGCGGCACCCCCCTATCCACAATTGAACTCAGGGCCTCGTCGATCGAACTGATGTCAGTGCGCACCTGGCTCAACATGACCTCGTCTCCAGCTAGAACGAAGCGCTCCCCGGCCGCCTCCGCCAATATCCTGGCTTGGCCCTGGAGGTCACGGTGGTCGATCCCGTCTGCGGGGGCGGCGGCAAGCACCACCAAATCCCTCTCCATCCGCAGCAGATCGATCCCCATCTGCTGCTCACGGTCCGCCTCCTCCATGACAAGCCGCAGACGAAGAGTCTGATGGGCGATGGCCTCCACGAGAGAGTCCACGAGCGCACCGGCGCGGCCCGTCTCCTGCTCTTCTCCCCTTGCCGCGAGGACATCTGCTTCATCGCGGGCAACAGTCTCCTCCGCCACCACCACAGCATCGAGGAGAAGTCTGATCGAGGCCCGCAGCGTTTGTGCCTCTCCGGAGTAGGAGGCGACCTCGTATGCGGTGCGCGCCGCTTGGATGCATTGGTGGAGAGCGCCCGCCAGCTGCTCTTCCGCCCGGAAACCAAGCGAGGCGAGACCCACGCGAGCCGACGCCGCGAGCAGCCGGGAGTCCATGAGCACCACACCGTTGGGCTCCGGCAGCCGTTCAACACTCTCGCAGGCTTCGAGGATATCTGTGAGCAGAGCCAGCTGACGGTCGGGGGACCGCTCGTCGTTCAGCTGCGCGAAGGAATCGAGCGCCGCCCGCAGCAGAGCAAGAGACTGCTCGGCAGATTCGAGGCCTTCCGCCGCGGGTAGGGGATCAGCCATGCCTCGCCCTCCCTCGCAGAGTAGCCACCCACGCGCACCGGCATCCCGGGTGTCGTCTGGGCATCACTACGCTAGTCGTATGGGTAGATGTTGGGATCACGTGGCCGCTTCTTGCCCAGAATGTAGTCGATCCAACTCATCACCTTGTCACCAGTGGTCGCCGGCCCTTCGCGCCTGGCGCGCTTCCGCTCTTCCGCCGCCTCTCGGCGGATCCGCTCAATCTCGTTCTGGAACTGCTCCGCCGCCCTCTTCTCCTCCTCCGAGCCGAGAAGCTCCAGCTCCGCTGCGTTGGTCTCCCGCTTGAGCTTCTGTGCGTTCTCGAGTGTCTTCCCCACACCCTCAGCGCCAAGGTTGATGGTCGTCTCGATATCCTTCGAAAGCCATTCGGGAACGGGAACTCCCTTTGCCTCCAGCACCTTGATGACCGCCTTGGTTGCCTGCCCGCCCGACTTGATGAAAGCCTCTACCTCGGCCTCGGCCTCGTGTGTGTAGCGTCCTCGGGCATCTTTGAGAAACTCCTCGTGTGACTGCTCGAAACCGCGGATGATCTCGTAGGCTTCTTCAAGGTTTCTACCCGTCTCGATCCATTCACCGAGCTCCTTGATGTACTCCCCACTCTTGTTGAGAGCATCGTCGACCTTCTTGTTCTTGTACCCGGTGCGTTTCTTGAACTCCTCGTAGCGATCCTTGGCCTCCTCGAACCGCTTCTTCACTTCGCCGTGGCCGGACTCGAGCTTCTCCAGGTTGCTCTTGTCGGATTCGGTCGGCCCTGCCGGTGCCGGTTCGGTGGGTGGTTCTCCTTCCTCCGGGCCGGTGCCGTCTTCGGAGCCGCCTTCCTCGGGGCCCTCACCTCCATCGGAACCGTCACCGCTCTCCGGAACCTCCGGTTCGTCGGGTGGCTGTGCGCCCTCGTCGGGAGGGCCTTCCGCCTTGCCGTCGCTCCGTTTCGGCGTCTTGTCGGTCTCCGGGGCGGTTCCCCCATCGCCCTCCTCAGGACCCGATGCGGCGTCGGCATCATCGGCTCCATAGGGAGGCGTGCCACCGGCGTCGTCGGGACCGGGAGCCTGGGGCGGTGCTGGGCCGGGACCACCTTCCACCAGAATGACCATGTCGGGGTCGACGCCGTCGGGGGTTGATTGTGCCCCCTCCACGTATCCCTTCATGTCGCTGCCGGAAGCGGTGGCGTTGTTCCAATCGCCGGTCTTCACCCACTGCCCGTCGGGGGTCTGCGTGACGAGACCCTGACGTTTGAGCCAGTTGAGGGCGTCTTGGCCCTGGAGGGTATGCGTCGGGGGAAGGGGTGCATACACCGCCGGACCCGCGGCGGCAGCACCCCCGGCCACACCCGAGGCGACCCCCGGAAGAAGCACACCGAGCACCGCTCCGATGCCGGCGGCGGTGCTGTGGGCTCCCGCCCGGACGAACCCAGGAGAGTTCATGAGCCGGCCCAGGTCGCGGCCGCTCTCGTTCCACCCCCAGTCATGCGCCAGTACCTGATCGGCGGCAAGAAGAGCGGCAGCACCCGCCAATAGCGTGGCCGCGAGCACCATGAAGCCCCCCGCCGGAGCACGCCTTCCCCCCAGCGCCGCCATGATGGCTCCTGCAACCACCAGGGCCAGCACCCCGAACCACCCGCTGGTGGGAAGGAAGGGCAGCACCGCGGCAAGCAGTGCCCCCCCGGCAATCCCCACCACCGCAAGCACGATCTTCTCGGGCTGGAAGGGACGGATGGGCGCAACGCCGAAGAGACGCTGAAAGTCGAACCAAGCCAGCCTGGAGACAAGCATCACGAAGCTGTTCTCGCCGCTCGAGAGCGAGAGCATAAGCAGAAGGGCAAAGAGGAGGCTCAGCAGACGATTGGGCGTGTAGGGAGCACTGACGGCAAGAACCAGAAAACTGACGAGAAGGGTGAGAGCGGCCAGCCCCAGCATGACGGTGAACCCCCACCTCCCCGGAGAGGCGAAGGCACGAGCGATGTTGGGGGACAGGCCGGCCAGGTCGTCTCTGAATCTACCCGGACCCTTGCGCAGACGGGCGGCGAGCAAGGTGAAAAGCATCATGAGCAGCATCCAGAAGAAGGTGCCGCCCAGCTCACCGCCCCTCACCACGAGTATCATGCCCAGGAACCAGTTGCCCACCTTGGCCCAGCCGTCGTTCAAGAACACCATGACCACCGTGTGGATGAGCCACACGAGCACGAAGACGACGACGGTGAGGGCGATCTTCTTGGGCAGGCTCTTGCCCAAGCCGCGGAGCATCAGGAGGCCCAGTTCTCCCAGCGACCGGGGTGATGCGGCGGGAGCGCCGTGGGTACCTCCGGTGGCTGCGGCACCCAAGAACTCATCAGGGACCCCCTCCACCCAAGCGGTACCGTCCCAGCGAAGCCAGGCGCCGTCTTCCGCCCGCACCTGCCACCACACTCCGGCCGCGTCCTCCAGACGCAGCCGGGCCACGGCTTCTTTGAACTCGTTCTCGCCGATGCGCCCGCTGCTCTTGAGCTGCGCAAGATCCGAATAGGTGGAGTGCGTCCGGGCGAAGAGCGAGACCGGGAAGAGACCTTGCACCTCGAGAGCCGGTTTCCAGTCGCCCAGGGAGGCGTTCCAGACCACGTCGGTGGCCCCTACGGCTCCAGCGTGGACCTGGGCGCGGAGTTCCTCGAAGGAGAGGGGGCCGACGCTACTTCCCCCCCGGCTGAGAAACCACTGCTCGGCCCTGTCCTCGGCCATCTCGTCGATCTCCTCCACTCGCGTCGAAACCGGCCCGCTGCGCCGGCTGCTCCCCCCGCCGTGTGCGCACAGCTCATGCGCTCAATTGTCTCCGTTTCCTGCCAATCGCGCCAGTGCTTCTCGTGCGATTCGTGTGACACCATCATGGGTGGCCAGCCATAGATTGCCTTCCGTGTCCTGCAGCATGGCTTTGACCTCATTGTGAGCCAAACCGTTGGTGTCGTTGAACACGCGCCCTTGCAGCTCGGTGGGGTAACCGCCACTCGCCGGAGGCGCGTCCAGCCGAAGAACGCCGTCGTACTCAGTGCCGAGCCACAGCGATCCGTCCCGCGCCTGGAACAGTGAACGCCCCTTGGCTCCGGGCATGCCCGTGGAGCGGTCCCAGGTGCCGGCCACCACCCAACCACCGCCACCCTCTCGAGCCTCGCCGCCTCCCTCACCGCCCGCGCCAAGGAGCCGGGCCACACCACCCCGGTCGTAGAAGCCGGTGGCGACCCACACGGCCCCATTGTTGTCTTCGATGAGCGCGTTGATGTTGTTGTGGGGTAGACCGTCGTCGACGGTCATATACCGCCATTCCCCGCCTACGAGCAGACTGAGACCACCCCGCGGAGCGGCCGCCGAGCCGAACCACAGCCCCCCGGAGGAGTCTTGGAAGACCACGTTCACCTCGTCCACCAGAAGGCCCCCCGCCGAGTCGAGCACGGTGACGCGGCCCTCGTGGATGGCAGCCGCTCCATGGAAGGTACCCGCCCACACGCGGCCCCCACTCTCTTCGAGAAGGCAACGGACCCACGGATGGGGAAGCCCGTCGGCCTCGGTGTACGTGCGTGGCGGCGCACCCGTAGCGCCCTCACACACGGTGAGACCCGCCTCGTGGCCCACCCACAACCTCCCCTCGCGGTCGACGAGCAGGGAGCTCACGTAGCGGAGAGAAGCTGCGCCCTCGAGTGAAGCCACGGCCTCGGGAACCGGCTCACCAGTGGCTGGGTCGAGGGCGAGAAGTCCGTCACTGCCCCCCGCCCAGATGAGCCCCGCCCACTCGGCGAGCGCCGACACTTCGCGCGGCGGGCGGATGATCTGCCAACCTTCGGGCAGATCTTCTGGCCCGGAACCCCGCGAGGCCGCGTATCCCGCGAGCGACACCGCGCTGAAGACCACCACCACCGAGACGATGAGCCACCAGCGCTGTATCCGGCGGGACTTTCGGGGGGTGTTCTCCTGTGGTTCACCGGTCACTGTCTGCTCCCGGCCCCGGCGCGGTCGAGCCCGGCGGGGCGGGCGCGATGCCTGAGTCCACCTGCGGAGGCGCTGGCGCGGCCACGGCGACCGAGCCCGACGGGGAGCCTTCTCCCGGGGTCGAAGGGGCGCCCCCCGCGGCCCCGGCGGGGTCGGGCGCGTCTGTCGCTGCCGTCATCCTTGTCGCTTCCGGCTCTCGGCGCGCCGGCTGCTCGGGCGGCGCCAGACGGCCCTCTTCCATACGCATGACCGAAGCGCCAAGAGCCTCCGTTTCGCCTCGGTCGTGAGTCACATAGAGGAGGGCGGCGCCGCTCAGCTGCGCCGCCCGGTCTATCAGCTCGAGCATCTGCGCCTTGGCCTCCTCGTCCAGGTTCGTCAACGGCTCATCGAAGAGGAGGCAGCGGGGACGGGGCGCAAGCGTACGGGCGAGGGCCACGCGGCGGGCTTCGCCGCCGGAGAGTTGATGCGGATAACGCCCATCAAGACCCAGGAGGCCGGTGATGCCCAAGAGATGTGTGAGTCGCTCGCGGGCCTCCTTCTTGTCCGTGCCGGCAAGGCCGAAGAGCACGTGCGCCGCCACCGTCATATGCGGCCACAGGGCAGGCTCCTGGAAGACGAAGCCCAGGCCACGGTGACCGGGAGGAAGCACCGCTCCAGGCCGGCTCACGACTCTTCCCATAAGCGCTATCTCCCCCGCATCGGGTTCCTCGAGCCCGGCCAGCAGACGAAGGAGGGTGGTCTTGCCGCACCCCGAGGGCCCGAGCAACGCCAACCTCTCCCGCGGCCCCAGCGCGAAGGAGACTCGGTCTACGGCCCTGACCGGCCCCGCGAGCGCAGGAGCATCCGCCCTCTTTCGCCCCCACGTCCGCTGGTGCACCGCGAAGGACTTGCTGAGTCCGCTCACCCGTACGACCGGCTCCATGCGCTCCGCCGTCATGTGGCCTCCGTGATTCCCACTCCTACGCCCCCGGCCTTGACAACTCCGAGCCGGACAGACCCCGCCTGATGAACAGCAGGGCCACCCCTGCAACCAGGGCTGCCGCCAGGGTGGCCAAGGCAATCATCAGGCACAGACCGGCTACCTGGTCGGTGGCCCCGTAGTGGAGCAGGTTGTAGACCCTCATCGTAACAGTCGCCCGGCCCGGTGGGGCGACGATGAGCGTGGCCCCGAGCTCCCCCAGGGTGAGGGCACAGACCACGGCGGCGGCCGCCACCAGCCCCGGCGCCGCCATCGGCAGCCAGATACGGGTGCCCACAGCGAGCGACCCCGGCCGAAGCAGCCGGGCCGCCTCCACGAGCCGGGGGTCGAGCCGCCGGAATTGCGCCACCATCACCAGGGCGGCAAACGGGGCGAAGCGGGCGAGTGCCGCGAGCACCGGCATGGCGGCCGTGCCGTACACCTCCATGGGAAGAGCGCGATTCCACATCGAGATGAGCCCGACACCCACCAGGGGGGCCGGCACCGCCAGAGGCAGCGTGATGAGCAGCCACCAGAGCCGCCGCCGGGGGCCGCGCGCGGCCGACCCCGCGGCGGCGCTCACCGCGAGGGGTACGCACAAGAGGCCTGCGGCCACGGCCACCGCCCCGGAGAACAGGATCTCCTGGTAGCCGGCCCTCACACCCGCCACAAGCGCGCCGAAACTGCCCGTGGCCGCCGCCAGGGCGGCGAACAGCACGGCCATCTGCACTCCGAGAAGACCCACGCCGGCTCCCTCTACCGCTCGAAACCACCACGGCCAAGACGGTGGTGTGCTCCACGACGCCAAGCTCCACGACGGTCTCACCGCCGCCCTGCGAACGACTCGCTGGGAGAAGAAGATCACTGCCGCAGCCAGGATGAGCAGAGGAAACGCCGCCAGGAGCGCCCGCTCGGGGCGGCCACTCGCACTGAACTCGGCAAACACGTCGAGCGAGTACACGTTGACGTAGAAGAGGGCGGGCACGCTGTAGTCGAGCAGGGTGAGCACAAAGAGAAAGCCGCCCCCGGCCAGCAGCATGGGCAGAGCCAGAGGCATTCCCACCGAGGCCAGCACCTTCAGATCTCCCTGCTGCATCCGTCCCGCCTCGAGCAGCCGTGGGTCGATCGATTCAAGGCCAATGAGCGCCAAGCCCACGGCAAGCGGCAGAAACGCCATCACCTGCACCCACCACGCTCCCACCCAGCCTTGGAGTATGATGCCCGGCCCGCTCCCAGGCAGTATCACCGAGCGCATGAACGAGACGGCAGTGGTCCATGCAAGCGCGTGGATGTAGGGTGGAACCGCCGCGAAGAGAAGCACCAACCAACGTGCGCTCGACCACACGCCACGCTTCACCCGCCACAGACGGATGGCTGCACCGAGCCCGAGGAGCATCCCCCCGGCCGCCACCGCACCGGCGAAGGTCAGGCTGTTCACAAGCAGACTCAGTCGGCGCCCGGTGGGTATCAGAAGCGAGATGAGGCTCCCATCCCCGGCGGCCATGGTCCGGATGGAGGCCGCGAACAGCGCCAATAATGGCCCGAACACCACGAGCAGGTAGAGGACCACTCCCGCGCCGCGCCGGACCCGCGGAAGTATCCACCAGGCACGTGATCCGATTGCCGGCACGTCCACGACGATACCCTCTTCCTACTTGCCGTCTCGGCTACCTGATGAATATTTCGGACAACTCCGAACGGCTGGGTTCCAGCCAGTCGAAGAGTAGCTCGTACTCCACGTTCATGCTCACGATGCCGGTGACATCGAAGCATTCCTGCTCCACCGCCACAGCCCTCACGGGCAGGTGGCTCCATCCAGACTCCATCACCGCGCGTTCCACCTCTTCACTCAGGAGATAATCGATGAGCACCTGGGCCTCCTCCGGGTGCGGGGCGCCGTTGATGAGTGCAACCGTGTTGGGAATAACCAGCGTGCCCATGCCCCCCTCGAGTTGGTCGGGGAAGACCACGGTGACCGGACTCCCATCCTTGATGGCGAGGCAGGCATCGTCGGTGTCGGTGAGGGCGAAGGCGAGCTGACCGGCGGCGACCATGTCCTTGGTCACGGAGTTGCCGTCCACCACGCGCACGCCCCTGTCGGCCAGACCCTGGAAGTAGGCCCGCGCCTCGTCCTCACCCAGATACGCATACAGCGCCGCCGCGTGCGTGGAAGTGGTGCCGAACATGGGGTAGGCGATGCCCACCTGGTCGGCGGGCCAGCGCGAATCGAGCAGATCATAGATAGAGACCGGGTACTCGTCGGGCGAGAGCAGATCGGTGTTCACGATGATGACCCGCGCTCTCCCCGCGATTCCCACCCAGTAGCCCTCGGGATCGACAAACTGAGGGGATATGGCAGCCCCGCTTGGCGACTCAAAGCGCGCGAGCACCCCCTCGTCTTTCAGCCGCAGCGTCTCAAGTATCTCACCGTTCCAGAACACATCGGCCAGGGGTCGATCTTTCTCGGAGATGAGCCGGTTGGCGAGGCCCACCGTCTTCGTGGCTTCCACGTCGTACACGGCTTGGACCTTGATGCCGGTGCGCTCCTCGAACTCCTTCAGGATGGGCTCCGAGTACATCTGGTCGACGGATGTATAGACGACGACCATCCGGTCGTCAGAACCTCCGCCGCAGGCCGCGAGAGAGACCGCGCCCGCCGCAACCAGCAACACGATAGCCACCATCGCGAGCACCTGCATCCCCCGCACCACACGCTGCCCGCTTGCCCTCGGACTCTTCACCCTCGGTTCGTTCCACCCATCCCGGTTCAGTCCGAATGCCATCCCCGAATCACCCTTTCGAAGTCGCACGGCTAGGGCTCCATGGGGAGGATTCTCTCATGAGTTACAGTCGCGTGGGTTGCGGAGGCTTTGCGCACTCGTCGCCAGGCCGCCGGTCATGACGGCGCCGACGAATCACTCCGCGATACGCCAATCTCCTGCGACGGGAGGGGGTCCGGGGCGCGTGCGCCCCCGCCGCGCCGGGCCGCCCCCCCCCCCCTCCCCCCCCCCCCCCCCCCCCGCCGGGCGGGGGGGGGGGGCCGGCGCCCCCCCCCCCCCCCCCACCCCCACACTCACCGTCGGCGCCTCCGCAGCGCCGGCACGGGGGGGATGGACGGTCGCCGTACCGCTATCCTTTGGCCTTGCGCCTCTCCTCGTCTCTGATCTCGCGCCTCAGCAGCTTGCCGACCTTCGACTTGGGCAGCATGTCCCTGAACTCGATGTACTTCGGGATCTTGTAGGCGGCGAGATTGTCCCGGCACCACCCCAGGAGTTCGTTGCTGCCCACGCCCTTCGCGTCCTCCTTGAGCACGACGATCGCCTTGATGCGCTCGCCCACCTTGGTGTCGGGAACACCGATCACGCAGGCGCCGATCACCAGGGGATGGCTCTGCAGTACCGACTCCACCTCTGAAGCTGATACCCGGTAACCCTTGTACTTGATGACATCGGCCGCCCGGTCCACGTAATGGATGAGTCCGTTCTCTCCGAGCCGGACGTAGTCCTTGGTGCGGTACCACACTTTGCCGTCGATCTCGACGAACGACTCCGCCGTCTCCTCCGGCTTGTTCCAGTAAGCCTGGGGAAGAGTCTCGGAGTAGACGAGGAGTTCGCCGGTTTCCCCCTCCTCCACTTGACCTTCACCGTCAACCTCAGCTATACGTATTTCCCGTGACGGTATGGGAATACCGATGGTGCCGGGCACGGGTTCTGCGTCGAGCGGGCTGAGACAGGTGAACCCTACCTCGGACGCACCATATACCTGATAGATGGGAATACCGACTCTCTCCTTCCAGCGCGCGTACACCTGGGCCGGCAATACGTCACCCCCGCTCCAGCAGTACTGAAGGGAGCTGAGGTCGTACTGCTCGAAGCGATCGTTCTCGAGCACCATGCGATACAGCGTGGGCACGCCCAGGAACAGGGTGCCTTTGTAGCGCTGCACCGCTTCCAGCATGGCATCCACATCGGGCGTGGGCATGAGCACGGTGGGATTCCCCCGCATGAGCCCCACGGCGAAGAACATGGTCTGCCCGAACTGGTGGAACAGCGGGGCTGAGTATATGAGCACATCCTCGCCCTGGGTGATGTAGCCTTCCACCAGATCACTGGTGTCCGAGATCATGGACACGACACCGGCATGGGAACACTGGCATCCCTTGGGGAAGCCCGTGGTACCCCCCGTGTAGATGATGTACGCCAGTCGTTCGCGCGGGTTGAATTCCGCCACCGGGGGATTGGGCTGGTTGCCCTTGAGGAGCTGGGTGAAGGGGTGGACGTTCTCCGTCTTCTCGACCGTGCCATCGGGGACCTTGTCGAACATCTCTCCCACCAGTCTCTTGAAGAGGGGCAGGAGGTCGACGTAGTTGGTGTGAATGGCCCTCTTCAGGCAGGTGTCGTCCCACACCTGTTTCACATAGCCGAAGTTGGTGTCCTGGCAGATGATCGTCTCGGAACCGGAGTCATTGATCAGATACTCGATCTCCGTCGGCGTGTAGATGGGAGAGATGGGAACCGGAACAGCGCCGATCCTCTGCGTGGCCAAGTACCCGATCACCCACTGAGGGCAGTTGGGCAGATAGATCATCACCTTGTCGTCCGGCTTCACCCCCAAAGAGGCAAGACCGGTAGCGAAGCGGTCAACGAGGTTCGCCAGGCGTGCATAGGTGAATTTCTCGCCCAAGTACACCAGGGCGGTCTTGTGGGGCCTCTCCTGCACCATGGCCCGGAAGCCCTGCTCGACGGGCTGATCCCAGGGACTCCGTGCCGGTCCACCGCCGTCTGCGGGCCCCTTCTTCTCCTTGGTTTCTTCGAGTACGTCTGTCATGGGTACACCTTCCGCCTAGACACCGAAGTAGGCTTCTTTGACGTCGGGGTTGTCCATCAGTTCCGCGGCGGGACCATCCAGCACACCGGCACCGTTCTCGATGATGTAGCCGTAGTCGATCACGGGAAAGAGCGGGCGGGCGTACTGTTCGGTCACCAGGATGGTGATGCCTGTGAGCCGGTTGATCTCCTTGATGGACTCGGCGAGTCTCTTCTCCATGGCCGGGCTCAAACCGAGAAGGGGCTCGTCCAGCAGCAAGAGCTTCGGCTGTGCCATGAGCGCCCTTCCCACCGCGAGCATCTGCTGTTCCCCCCCGGAGAGAAAGCCCGCATCCCTCTTGCGCAGGTCTTTCAGCTTCGGGAACATGTTGAAGACGAAATCGAGCGTATCCTTCGCCTGGGCTTTGGTGGCCAGATAGCCGCCGATCTTCAGGTTCTCCATGACTGTGCTTTCCTTGAAGATCCGCCGCCTCTCCGGGCACAGGATGATACCCAAGCGCGCCCTGTCGCTCGGTTTCATGTCGATGATGTTTCTGCCTTCATAGAGGATCTCGCCCAGAACGACGATCCTCTCCCCTCCCCGCATGGCCTCTTTCTTCTTCATGTCGAGGATGATGCCGGAGAGAGTCCACTGGAGGCTCGACTTACCGGCGCTGTTGGAGCCGAAGATGCCGGTGATCTTCCCTGTCTCCGCCCGGAAGCTCAGGTTGTTGACCGCAATGGCGTTCTCGTAGAACACCATGAGGTTCTTGACTTCGATCATACGGCCGCCACCTCCGTACCCATGTAGGCGGCCTTGACCTCGTCACGCTCCATGACCTCGTCCGGAGGCCCATCCGCCAGCTTTTTGCCGAAATTGAGCACTATCACGCGATTGGCCAAACTGAAGAGTTCCCGCAAACGGTGCTCGATCATGATGAGTGTGATGCCTCCGGCAGCCAGCCTCTCCACTACCGGAACCATCGTGGCAATCTCGGCCATGCTGAGCCCTGAGAACACCTCGTCGCAGATGATCAGCTCCGGCCGTAGCGCGAGGCAGCGGGCAAGCTCCAAGCGCTTCAAATAGCCCAAGGGGAGTGATGAGGCGATCTTGTAGGGAACGTAGGCGTCACGCTCGAAACCCACTTCTTCGAGAATGTCAATGGCCACGGCGTCCCGATCGCCGAGCCTGCCCCCGGTGGCGTGCCGCACCCGTGGAGAGGTGAGGGGGACGATGAGGTTCTTGTAGGCCGGCAGCGAGCCGTACGGACGCATCACCTGGAACGTCCGGGCGATGCCGCAATCGACAATCTTGTGGGGGGGCTTACCCGTGATGTCGTGCCCCTTGAAGACCACTCTGCCGGAGGTGGGTTTCACAAAGCCGGTGATCAGGTTGACGAGACTCGTCTTGCCCGAGCCGTTCGGCCCGATGACGCCCATGATCTCGCCCCGGTCGAGGGTGAAGCTCACCCCGTCCACCGCCCGAACACCACCGAATGACTTGGAGAGATCGGTGACCTCGAGGATTTTTTCATGCGCCATGGGTTCCACCTCACACTTTCTTCCACTGTTCGAACTGGTGGTACTTCCGGGTGAGCCAGTTGAGAATCCCCTCGGGCTTGAACATGATGAAGCCGATGAGTACGAGCGCGTAGAGGACCACCCGCAGCTGTCCGAACCCCCGCAGCAGCTCCGAGAGCGGAGTGAGGATGAGGGCTCCCAGCATTGGTCCGGCCAACGTTCCGCTGCCCCCCATGACCGTCGCGGCGATGGGAAGGATGGAGAAGTCGGTCGCAAACAGTGACGTGCCCATGAAGTTGTAGAGGTGGACGATGTAGGCGCCGGCGAAGCAGCCGCCCAGGGCACCGATGAACAGGCCCTTGGCCTTGACCCTCGTGATGCTGATGCCCGATGCCTGCACCGCCACGTCGTTGTCCTTCACCCCCAGGAACATGATGCCGGTATCCTCACCGACCAGACGCCTCAGGCCGAAGACGGCGACCAACATCACGATGATCACCATGTAGTTCTCAAGCCAGATGTTGTCGGGCCCGGCCACCGGGCCCAGACCAAGCGTCCCCCCGAAAGCGTCGAGAGCGAGAATGATGCCTCGAGCGAGAAAGGGAAACATGAAGGTGAGAATGGCGAAGTAGATGCCGCGCAGCGGCAACGACGGCAACCACAGAAGCGTGACCAGAGCGGCCCCGAGTACCGTGCCGAGAAGCATGGACACCGGCCACGGGAAGCCGAGATAGAAAGTGAAGATGCCGGAGACATATCCACCCACGCCGGTCATGAAGGCTCCGCCGACACACACCAGTCCCACGTAGTTGGCCAAGAAGTCGAAGGTTATCGCCAGCAGGGCGTAGGCCCCGGCCACACACAACACCCGCTGCCAGTAGAGATTGGGCGCCACCAAGGGCAAGAGGAGGAGGCCTACGATAAGCGCCGCGCGCGGGCCCACGAGATACAACATCTCCCGCCACGAAGACACCGCATACAGCCCCTCGGTCCGCACCTTGAGCCCTCGGTCGAGCCGTTCCCTACGCCACTCGTCGGAAGAGCTGCGGCGCATACCCAGATTGCGCAAGAAACCGGTATCTGTTCTCACGTCACACCCTCTCCTCGAGTTCCTTTTGGCGACCGAAGAGCCCGGAGGGCCTCACAATCAGCACCAAGACGATGAGCGCAAACAGGATCACGTCTTGGTACCGGGGCGCCCCGAAGAAGGCCGCGGCGGTCGTGGCGAAGCCGAAGATGAATGAGGCCAGGATGGCACCCATCCAACTGCCCAGACCCCCCACGATGCACACGGCAAGAGCGGCATTGAGCACATGGTAGCCGGATTCGGCGGTGATCTGGCCGAGCGGGTAGACGGTGATGGCGGCGACGCCGGCAAGAGCGGAGCCGACGGCCAGGGCAACAACGGCCATACGGTCGGAGTCGATGCCGAGCATCATGGCGGCCCGCTCGTCCTGGGCCATGCCTCTGAAGGCGAGACCCACCTTCTGGTGCCGTGTGAACACCCACATGCCCACCACCAACACCGCGCCGACAGCTATGATGATGAGCCGTTGATAGTCCACCGTGACCCCGGCGATGCTGACCGTCCCTTCGATGAAGGCGGGAAGCGCGTATGACGAGCCGATGAAGCCTTTGAAGGGCCCAATGTCCTGCAGCCGCAGCCCCTCAAGGATGATGAGGGCGATGGCAAATGAGACGATGATCTCCGACACGGGCATGCCGCGCACTCTCTTCAGGACGAAAGCGTAGAGGCCGGCCCCGAGCAGAGACACGATCACCAGCGTGATGATGATTGAAAGGAAGTAGTTGAGATTGAGATTGTTGACGAAGGTCCAGGTGAGGAATCCCGTCAATACGTACAGGGCACCGTGGGCGAAGTTGGGCAGTCTGCTGACCCCGTACACAAGCGTGAATCCAAGCGCCATCAGCATATAGACCACGCTGTTGATGACTCCGTAGATCAATACGTCCATCGTGCTCCTCGAGGTATCGCGGAGGCGCCGCTAGGCGGGCGTCCTGGGTGTAAATCTGGGGGGCGGCTCCCGCCGCCCCCCAGAACCACTCGCAATTACTGCATCCACGGAGGAAGCTGTATCTCACCGGTGGCTGCCGCCTCCGGGTAGATACACACGCGCTTGCCGTCCTGCCACTGCAACCACTGCCCGACCAGAGTCGCGTCGGGGTCGGTGCCGTAAACGGCCTGATGGTCATCACCGAACTTCAGGTAGCCGCCGGCCGTGACCATTTCGATCTCGGCGATGGCTTTGGCGACAGCTTCCTTGTCCCTGGTCCCGGCCTTCTCGAAGGCTTCCTTCAGCACGTACATGGCCGTGTAGGTGGGTACGTTGCCGCAGCCTCTCGGCTCCTTGTCGAACTTGGCAACGAAGGCATCGAAGAAACTACTTGTGAGCGGAGTGAACTCGCTGCCGGGGAGACAGCCGCCTTCCCCGTTGAACTGGATGGTCGACACGATCTTTCCATCGAGATCGTCCCACGCTGTCGGTTCATCAAGTGGGTTGAGGAAACCCATCAGAATGGCAGGCACTTTCATGTCATACCACTGCTTGATACCGATGGCCACCTCCGGCTTGCAGTCCCACCAGAAGAGCACCTGAGCCCCGCTGCTTGCGACGTCCCTCATGAGGGCCGAGTAGTCGCTCGAGCCCATGGGGTGGGTCTCTTCACCCACCACCGTCCAGCCGTTCTCGGCGGCCAAGTCTTTGATTGCGCCGGCCGCGGCCTGGGTGTGGGCGGCATCGGAGCTGCTCACGTACAGCTTGTCGAAGCCGTACTGCTCCTTGATCTGATCGAGAAGGGCGGCGGCGTCCTTGACCCAGTAGCCAACGTGACCGCTCATTCGGAAGGAGTACATGTACTTCTCAGGATCCTCGCCCACTTTCTTGTTCCAAGCCGGAGTCCACGTGCCCGTGGCGACGACGTTGGGCACCTTGTACTTCGCGTAGAGATCGAGGAGGGCCATGCTGCACTCCGACATACTCGGCCCGCCGGTCACGGCATCCACCTGCTTCTCGAGCAGCAGCTTCTCGACCGTGAGCAGCACGTCGCTGGTGGGCACACCGGGCTCTTCGTCCCGAGTGTCGACGATCTCGAGTTTGATGGGGACCTTCTTGCCGCCGATATCGACTCCACCGGCAGCGTTGATCTCTTCGGCAGCGAGTTTGGCCGACTCCTCGCTGTTCTGACCATAGATGGACGCCCGCCCGACGGTGATGCCGATGACGAGGGCATCCTCGTCCGCCGACCCCCCGTTGGATGAGCCGCAACCGGTCAGGAACACCCCGACCAGCGCCACAGACACGACAATGAGAACGAGAAAGGCTTTCTTGACGTAAGAGTCACACGACAGTCGGGACTTCATGAGATTCCCCCCGGAATTTCGCACCTAGACACGCGTACGAGGCGCAAGACCCGAGGCGGACCCCGCCGGGCGGAACCTCCCCGCCCCATTCCCACAGCCGCACTCATCCATACCACTCGGGGTTCCGAACCGGGACTTCCGCAGGCGCGTCGAGTCGTGGGCGCAGGTACCCCCGAGGCTGATGCCAGGAACTGCAGAGATGCGAACGCTTCCCCCACGTGCGTGCTCTCTTCCCCAGAAGTGTACAATCCTGGACGTCTGGACACATCCTAGGACGGCGTTGTATAAATGTCAATATGAAGTGAACCGGGTTCCGAGGCCGCTTCGCGGAGGGGGTGTTGCCATCATGGTAGCTCGAAGTGCCCTTGAATCTGCCGAGCCGGTACGGCACGCGCCGGAGATGCCATGATCACTTCCCAGCAACGCTATACCACTCGACCTTTCGCAGACGCGCTGAATGAGTTGCTCGAGAGGAGAGGATCGGGCACCGACACCAGAGTCAACCTGGGCGAGTTCCTCCGGCGAGTGGAAGGTTGGCGGGAGGGCACCCTGCGCAAGCAGATCGCCTCGGAGCGCACGCTCCAGGCCGAGGCGGTGAAAGCCATCGCCGAAGCCCTGAACGTAGCCCCTGAATACTTCCTCGAATACCGGCGGCACCAGATCAACCAAGCCGTGCAGGTTCACCCTGAACTGGTCGACCTCGTCTACGACCTTCTCGTGAGTCGGGCAAGATCAATCGAGGCCATGACCGTGCCCTTCGTCACCACCGCCCTCGACTTGCTCGTGGACGGCAAGGACATCGACGCAGGCATGGCCTCCAAGGTGCTCGAGATGATCATGGAGGGCAAGGTCTCCGACGTGCAGGCCACCGCCTTCCTCACCGCCCTGCGCACCAAAGGCGAGAGCGCAGAGGAGATAGTGGGCTTGGCGCGTACCATGCGCAAGTACGGAACACCGGTGGACCTGGGGCCCGGAGTCGACGCCCTCGACATCGTGAGTACCGGCGGTGACCACCTAGCTTCTTTCAACGTCTCCACGACCGCCTCATTCGTCGCCGCGGCCGCGGGGGTGGTCATCGCCAAACACGGTAATCGAGGCCAGACCTCCCGGGCCGGCGCCGCCGACCTCCTTCAGGGCCTCGGCGCCCGGATCGATCTGCCTCCCCAAGCCATCGCTCAATGCGTACGTGAGGTGGGCTTCGGTTTCATGTTCGCGCCGCTCCACTACAAGGCCACCCGTAATCTGGCAACCGTGCGGCGCATCCTCGGCATCCGTACCATCTTCAACTTCCTCGGCCCCATCCTCAACCCTGCGGGTGTGAAACGCCAACTCACAGGTGTGAGCGAGGCACGTTTCGTGCCGGTGCTGGCGGAGGCGCTGGCGCAGATGGGTTCCACTCACGCCATGCTGGTTCACGGTGAGAACGGCCTCGACGAGATATCCATAAGCGGCGACACCCTGGTGGTGGAGGTCAAGAACGGCGTGTGTGGCGCCCCCTTCGTCATCAATCCGGAGATGTTCGGGCTGGAACGCTTTCCCTCGAAGAGCGTCTTCGGCGGAAGCTTGAACCGGAACGTGGAGATCACCCGGCGGGTACTCGCCGGAGAGCCCGGACCACCTCTCGACATTGTGCTCCTGAACGCCGGTGCGGCCATCTACCTGGCCGGCGTCGCAGCCGACATCACCGAGGGTATTGAAAAGGCCCGTGAGGCGGTTCTCGCCGGCAAGGCCTGGGACAAGATGGCGGCGTTCGTGGAGTGCACCCACACCAGCGAGGCGGGCGCGACCGACGAGGCTTGGAGCGAAGCGGGCACCGCCACGTAACGCCCTCTGCCCAACGAATCATAGCCGCCGCGCCATGATGTACCATGAGGCCATGGCAGTCGGCACGCGGAGGTTGTACATGTCGCAGCAAGACACCTTCCAGCTCAGGTTCGAGGCAGTCATCCAAGGTGCTCGCCTCATACTGGAGCAGAAGCCCTTTGCCGAGTCCGCCCGTGTCATTTTCGACCACTGTAGAAGAATGACCGGGGCCGTATCCGGCTATGTTGCTCTGCTGAGCGCGGACGGCAGTGAGAACGAGGTGCTCTTTCTCGAACCGGGAGGGCTTCCGTGTAGTGTCGACCCGGGGTTACCGATGCCGATAAGAGGCTTGAGAGCCTCAGCCTACTACACGCAGAAAGTGGTATACGACAACGACTTCATGCACAGTCGATGGGCACGATATATGCCCGAAGGTCACGCTGCTTTGCGCAATGTAATGTTCGCCCCACTTGCCCTTGAAGACCGGACGGTCGGGATAGTTGGTCTGGCCAACAAGCCCACCGATTTCACCGACGAGGATGCGGACATCGCACGTGTCTTCGGCGATTTGGCTGCTATCGCACTCCAGAACAGTCGTAACGTGGAGAAGATCACAGAACACGCAGAGAAGCTTGAGCGGGCAATGGCTGAAATCAGGACTCTCCAGGGAATCATCCCCATCTGCATGTACTGCAAAGAGATTCGAGATGATGAAGGGTACTGGATGCAGCTGGAGAGGTATCTCTCAGAACACTCCCACGCACAGTTCAGCCACAGCATTTGTGACAAGTGCTTGGAGAAGTACCACCCGGAGCTCAAGGATTCCTGACGAGAGTGCTGATCGAGACGGCACCCCCCGCTCTGAACAGCGCCCCGTGCTCGCTTGTTGCCCGCAGCGCACGAGGCCGGCCGCGGACTTTCTGCTGACTCGCGCCCTCGCTGCTTGCCAAGACTCACAACCCGCTGTATTGCGGCCCTGGAGGACACACGTGGCCACAGTCGATTGGCACATCACAAGGCACCGTTCCGACGGAAGAAGTGAAGACGAAGCCGATCCAGTGGTGGTGGAGTTGCCCCTGGAGATCGTGGTGAACGGCTCGCCGCTCGTGGCCCTCATGCGCCTTCCCGGCATGGACAAGGAGCTCGCCGTGGGCTTCTGCCTCACCGAGAAGGTGATCGAGTCGGTGGAGCAGATCACTCTGCTGCACGGCTGCAAGAAGCTGGAGGAGGCCGACGCCCGAGGGGAAGGACCGGGCGAGCTGGGTGGAGCCGGGCGCGACCCCATCGACGCCGGGAGCGTCATCCTCATGCAGGTGGAACAGCCGAAGGGAGAGAAACGCTTCGCGGGAGCATACGTGGTGAGAACCGGCTGCGGAGGTGCCGACCTCTCCGCCGTGGCCGAGTTCAATGAGGAACCCCTCACCTCGCATCTGCGCGTGGAGGCACGAGTCGTGCGCAGGCTGGCCCGGGCGCTGAGCAGCCGTCAGAAGATCCATCCGGTCACCAGAGGCACCCACGCCGCCGGCATCGTCACCCCAGACGGCCGAGTGATAGCCGTAGCCGAAGACGTGGGACGCCACAATGCACTGGACAAAGCCGTGGGGTGGTGCGCTCTCGAGGGAACACCGCTGAAAGACAACATCCTCGTCATCACCGGACGAGTAAGCTACGAGATGGCGCTCAAGGCCACGAGGGTGAAGATCCCCGTGCTCGTGTCGATGGCGGCACCCACCTTGCTGGGGCTCCGCCTTGCCGAGAAGGCCGGACTCACGGTGGTCGGCTTCGCCGGACGTCAACACTTCAACGTCTACACGCACAAGGAGCGCGTCGTCGGCTGAACCGGAGGCAGGCGGGCGCAAGGCGGCGCCCTCCCCAACGCGACCACCCACTGCCGCCCGGCACGACGCCACGACCCGCAACCGCCCAGCGCAAAGCGGCGCCGCCCGACACGACGCCACGAGGCACCACCACGGTTCAGAGGCGGGCGGAACGGGTATCTGCACCGTGGAGATAGCAGTCCACCCTGCCCGGCCCCCGGGCGGTGGTCCCGACCAGACCAAGAGGAGGTACCCCGTGTTTCACGTGGACGAGGAGTGGTCACGCGTGCACGTGGGAGCGTCGGCGGGTGCCTTGGCCCTCGAGGGCGTCACGAACCCATCTCACCATCCGGTGCTCGAGGCCGAGAAAGCCGCGCTCGAGGAATCCCTGCGCAGCCGTTTCGCCGGTGATGACCGGCGTGACATCGCGGAACTCCCCGTCTTCCAAGCCTACGCCGCCTACTACAAGCGTTTCCGCAAGACGTACCAGGTGCAGGCCCAACTCGAGTCGGTGGCGCTCCGGGGCAAAGCGATACCCCAGGTGGGTGCCCTGGTGACTGCGATGTTCATGGCGGAACTCAAGAACGGCATCCTCACCGGCGGACACGATCTGGATACACTCGCACTACCGGTGCGGCTCAAGGTGTCCACGGGCGAGGAGACCATGACGCTCCTCAACGACCGGGAGCAACAGCTCAAAGCGGGCGACATGTATATGGGCGACCGCACGGGAGTCATCTCCGACGTCCTATACGGATTGGAGAAGCGCACCATGATCGGTCCCGCCACGACCAAGGTGTTCTTCAGCATCTACGGGGTGCCGCCGATACCGGCGCAGACCATCCGCAGCCACATAGACGATATCGTGGAATACATCCGGGTCTTCTCCCCCCGAGCAGATGTGGTGCTGAAAGAAGTGGTGGGATAACAGGACCACCCCCCATCTCACGCGAGCGAGCGCAACACGCGGAAGATCGCAACCATCGCCTCGGTATCGCGGGCGCAATAGGCGAGCATGTTGCGCCGCAGGTCTTCTTTCGCCCCCCCGTCTGGGAGCAGACGCAGGTCCCGGAAGGCACGGGCTGCCGCCGTGCCCTCCTGAATGGCAAGCTCGCCGTAGCCCACACCCGGGCATAGGGCCGGCAGCACCCTCTTCAACGAGAAGCTGCCGTGGAACTCGGGGTGATACACATGATCCGCCACCAGGGGCAGGAGGTCGACGACTCGATTCTCGACTCCATGGAGCCCGGCGGAGAGGTCGGGATAGAGGGCAGCGAGCTCACGCAGCCGCCCACGCTCGAAAGGCGCATGGTACACGACTATCGAGCCCCCTGAACCCAGGCGGGCAAGCAGAGACTCCGCCACCTGCCGTCGGGGGTCGCCGCGTCCGTCGGCCAGGAAAGCAGCGGCGTCGAGTGTTCCCTCCGCCTGGAGACAGTGATCGGACCACTGGAAGACCACCTGCTCATAAGGGTGCGTGCCGGGAAACACGGGCAGAGCCGGAGCCCAACTCTCGAAGTCGAAGAAATGCAAGGGAAAGGCGAGCCCGGCAAGCGCCTTGCTGAGACCCTCATCGACAACCAGCCGGCCGGACTGCACCGACTGCAGGTGTCGGAGATGCCGTGCTGCGCGCGACCCGCGAGTGAGTAGGGCGAAGGCCTCAGGGTGCGTGTATTCGTTGATGGCGCGCGCATCCAGCACTCCCGCCTCGATGAGGAGCTCCCAGGCCTTCCGTGCACGGCCGAACTCCGTGACCGGGTACAGAGGCCCCCGTGGCTCACAGAACGAAGCGCAGTACTCGCAGGCACCCCGGCAGGCGTTCTCGCTCAGCCTGAAAGGGGGTTCGGTTTTCGCCAAGAGGGCGCGTATGGTCCGCAGGTTGCCGGGAAGCTCCGTGGCCGCATGGGCCCGCGAGGCCGCGGTCATGTCCACGCGCCGGAACAGCTCGACCGGATCGTAACTCTCGCCCCCCGGATGCACGTACCCACGATCGAGAAGCATGAGGTAGGCGCGGGAGACCGCCAGGCCGCACGCTTCGAGCACGTGCACCTGGACGCCGATATCGGCCGCATACCGGCCGTGATGCTTCTCCGCATCGGTGCCTGACTTGACTTCGGTGAGCTCCCACGAGCCGTCTGCAAGCCGCCGAAGGATGTCGGCCCGAACCAGTATGTGGTCATGAACGAAGGTGGCCTCGTAGAGAAGCCCGCACCCCGCCTCGAGAGCCGCGTGCGTCGCTCGAAGGGCGGCTTTCATGTCACTGCCGTCGGCTCCCGCTTCGATGAGCACACCTCCGCTGAAGTACTCCCGGGCCAGTTCGCCAACCCGGGTGCCGGTCTCCAACCGGTCACGCTGCTCGGCGGACCACTCGCCATAGGAACCGAAGCGCGCCGGAAAGGAGCGCAGGTAGCCCTGCACGGGACACTCGAGAAAGCTCGTGTAGCGGGACTTGGACAATCGGGGAACCGCCATCGTCTGCCACCTCCTGAGCCGGTACCTCCTACGGCCAGCCTACCTGGTACTCAGTGTAGCGGTAGCCGCGGATGTAACTCCCTCGCTCGTCACTGGTGGCGGCAAGGGCCGCCACTCGGCCGGCGGGCGCACCCCCTCCGATACAGATGGACCCGATGGCTGCGCGGCTCGGGTCTCGAAACCCCCCAAGTACATGTAGGTGAAAGCGGTGAGCGCCGCAGGTGACAACGTGAATGTCAGAGTTCCTCTGGCCCTGCTCCGAGCCGGGCTCAAGCTGACGGCTCCCATACCCCAGCCCGCCATGAAGCAGATCAGCAAGTCCCTGTCCGACCGGGGTATGTCCCTCGACTTGGTGAACTTCAAAGCCTCCGCCCTCGAAGAACTGATTGAATCGTTGGGGGAAATGGAAATAATCGTTGACAACGCGGCAAACGGGATAATGTCCACGTCTAGTGCGCCTAGAGAATCCTCGGACCACGGAGGCAACAGATGGACCAGCAACAGCCCCCGCCTTCCTCCCCGGGCGCTCCTCCCCCCACGGGGGAATCAATGCCTCCGCCTGTTGCGCCCCCGGCGGTGATCTACCCCCTCTCTTTCAATGTCGACTACCCGGACAGGCCCCTCAACCGTCTCTCCAGTGCCCTGCGCTTCCTGTGGATCATTCCCATCGGCGTGATTGCGGCGTTGGTCGGCTCGGGCACGATCTCTCTGGAGGGAGCACAGTACTCGTGGTCGTGGGCGGTGGGAGGCGTGCTCTTCCTCCCGGTCCTTCTCATGCTCTTGTTCCGCCAGAAGTACCCACGCTGGTGGTTCGATTGGAACCTCAACCTCACTCGGTTCCTCGCGCGCGTAGGAGCCTACGGGATGCTGCTCCGCGACGAGTACCCCTCCACCGACGAGGAGCAGGCCGTGCATCTGGATGTTGCCTATCCGGACGCCACGCAGCTCAACCGTTGGCTGCCGCTTGTGAAATGGCTACTCGCCCTCCCCCACTGGTTCCTCCTCTGGTTCCTCTGGCTCGCGGCCTTCGTATGCGTGGTACTGGCTTGGTTCGCCATCCTGTTCACGGGCCGGTATCCCCGCGGTCTCTTCGACTTCGTGGTGGGAGTCGAACGCTGGTCACTCCGGGTCTCAGCCTATGCGTTGCTCCTGGTCACGGACCGGTATCCGCCGTTCTCGTTGTCGTAGCCGGCGTCTGCGACACCACCTCCGGGGGGCCTGGGGGGCCGGGGCGCCTGGGGG
>Ga0334886_1000851_pt1 | contig 41226 bp, 40 predicted proteins | sample GraSluR1_MG_9_FD_207232 | JGI IMG/M metagenome (GOLD analysis project Ga0334886, IMG submission 207232) | Sludge microbial communities from methane-producing bioreactor in Wageningen University, Netherlands - Granular Sludge_27_06-R1 | ecosystem: Engineered > Bioreactor > Anaerobic >... | reverse complement strand
AGAAGTTTTTAACTTAGCAATAATATGATAATTTAAAATGCATTTAACTACTAGCTAATTATTATAGTTATAACTATAATTTGACTTAGAAATGCAGTTTTCAAAAGCTAAATTTTGGCGTACTACACTATAAAAAGGCTCTAAAGGCTAGAAATTTAATTAAACAAGATTTTGATAGAGTACTGAAAGAGTTTGATGCTGTGGTTTGTCCTACATCACCAACTACTGCTTTTAAATTTGGAGAAAAAACTAAAGATGTTCTTTCTATGTACTTATCAGATATTTATACTGTACCTGTAAATATTGCAGGTAACCCAGCAATATCTGTACCCTGTGGCTTTGTAAATAATCTTCCTGTTGGACTTCAGTTTATAGGAAACTATTTTAGAGAAGATACATTATTTAATTTAGCATACAGCTATGAAGCTTCAACAGAATGGCATAAACAGAGTTCTTTGTTTTAGATGGAGTTTTTTTCTCCATCTGAAACTTATAAATCCTTATCCAGGGACGTATCAGCCGTTATCTCCCACTTCCACAGAGTGCGATGGGAGTATATTACGGATGGTAGTCATCGGATAAAAAAAGTGCTGCAATTGAGTAAGGGAGGATAACTACAATGGAATACGAAGTTGTTATAGGTTTAGAGGTTCATACAGAACTTTCAACAGAAACTAAAATATATTGTGGATGTACAACAGAATTTGGAGGACAACCAAATACTCACGTTTGCCCTGTGTGTATGGGACTTCCAGGTTCACTGCCACATTTAAATAAAGAGGTTGTGGAATATGCTATAAAGGCAGGCCTTGCTTTAAACTGTTCTATTACTAAGTATGGAAGAATGGATAGAAAAAGTATTTTTTACCCAGACTGTCCTAAAAATTATCAGATAACACAGGATGAACTTCCTATTTGTAGAGATGGATTTATAGAAATAGAATTAGAAGATGGAAGTACAAAGAAAATAGAAATAGAAAGAATACATATTGAAGAAGATGCTGCTAAACTACTGCATACTACAGTCGGAACTTTAGTAGATTTTAATAGATCAGGTGTTCCTCTTACAGAAATAGTTTCAAAACCAGACCTTAGAAGTCCAAAGGAAGCAGTTCAATACCTTGAAAGATTAAAGAGTATTCTGACCTGTATAGGTGTTTCTGACTGTAAAATGGAAGAAGGATCTTTAAGATGTGATGCTAACGTTTCTGTTATGAAAAAGGGTTCTGATATTTTTGGTGTAAGAACAGAAATTAAAAATATGAATTCTTTTAAAGCATTAGAAAAAGCCATAAGCTACGAAGTAGATAGACATATAAAAACTATTGAAGCAGGAGAACCATTAACTCAGGAAACAAGAAGATGGGATGATACAAATAATATTACCGTAGTAATGAGAAGTAAAGAATATGCTAATGATTATAGATATTTCCCAGAAGGAGATCTTGTAACTCTAAATATAGATGATGAATGGATTGAAGAAATAAGAAAAACTATACCAGAACTTCCATATGAAAAGGAACAAAGTTTAACACAGGTAAGTCACCTAAAACAATTGTAGAGGAAAAAGGGTTAATACAAAATAGTGATACAGATGCTATATTAGAGGTGGTTAAGAAAGTATTAGATAGTAATGCTAAATCTATTGAAGATTATAAAAAGGGTAAAAATAAAGTACTTGGTTTCCTTGTAGGTATAGTAATGAAAGAGACAAAAGGAAAAGCTAATCCTCAAATTGTAAATAAACTAATGAATGAAGAAATAAGAAAATGCTGATGGTTTTTTAACAATCATAATTATTAGAATTATAACCCATACTAGAAAAAACAACATACAACCAGATAATACGGTTATATTATTATTAACTCTTCCAAACATACACAATTTATATAACTCATAAAATAAAATCCAATATGCTAATATAAATATCGAGCAGGTTATTATTGATAAGATTAATCCTTTTTTGTAACTTGTTTGTATTTTTTCATTTTTTCCCCTTTACCTAATCTTATTTTTTATTATAAGATTCCATTACAGAGTATATTACAACTGACAATCACTTGGCTTTTTTAACACATTTTTCATCATATTCTAATGCTTCAGTGAACCCTATTCCCCTGTAAAACTCCTGTGATTCAATTGGTCTGTGAAATATATTGTTTTTTATGAGGCATATAAATAAACCAGACAAGAAACATGAGATTTTTCTCTCATTTCTGCCTGGTTTTATTGAATGACATTATTATCTATTAATCGTTGTTTAATATATGACTAACCCTATTCCACCGTAACTGACTTGGCAAGATTTCTAGGTTTATCAATATCGCACCCTTTAGCTGCTGCAATATAATATGCCAATAATTGTAATGATATAACTGTGATTACAGGTAATAAAATACTATTTACTTTTGGAACGTATAGTGCTGAATCCACAGTTTTCTCTATGCTTTCATTGCCTTCGACTGTTAATCCAAGAACCTTGGCTCCTCTTGTAGTTATCTCTTTAACATTGCTTAACATCTTCTCATATAAATCATTTTGAGTAGCCAGTGCAATTACTATAGTTCCTTCTTCTATAAGAGCTATTGTTCCATGTTTTAATTCTCCGCCAGCATAGGCTTCTGAGTGTATATAGGAAATTTCCTTTACCTTTAATGCACCCTCCATTGCCACTGCATAATCTATTCCTCTTCCCAAAAAGAACATATCTTTTTGCATATAAGTGCTTTCAGCAAACTTTTGCAGTACTTCTTTTTGTTTTAGTACTTCTTCTGCCTTTTCAGGTAGAGTTAACATACTATTTTTTATATCTTCAATTTCTTCACTAGTCATGGTATTTTTATTTTCTGCCAGGAATAATCCTAGTATATACATCGTTATAAGCTGAGTAGTATAAGCCTTTGTAGATGCCACAGCAATTTCAGGTCCTGCCCAAGTGTATAAAACATCATCAGCTTCTCTGGCTACAGAACTTCCTACTACATTTGTAATAGCTAATACTCTTACGCCTTTAGCTTTAGCTTCTCTTAATGCAGCTAAAGTATCTGCTGTTTCTCCTGATTGGCTCATTACAATCAGCAATGTCTTATCAGACAAAATTGGATTTCTATATCTGAATTCAGATGCAATATCTACCTCTACAGGTATTCTTGCCATTTTTTCTATTACATATTTTCCTATAATACCTGCATGATATGCAGTTCCACAAGCTACTATATATATTTTTTCTATATTTTGTATCTGTCCTTTTGTTAATGCAATATTGTCTATACTTATTGATTTACCTGGTACAATTCTTGATGCCATTGTATCTTTTATTGCTTTTGGCTGTTCATGAATTTCTTTTATCATGAAATGCTCAAATCCACCTTTTTCAGCAGCATCCGCATTCCATGTTACATGATGAATATCTTTCTTTAATTCTTTGCCTGCTTTAGAATAGAATTTGATTTCATCCTTTGTCATTTCAACAAATTCTTTATCATTTAAATATACTATATCTCTTGTATGATTTAGAATTGCAGGAACATCAGAAGCAATGAAATATTCACCTTTACCAATACCTACTATAAGAGGACTGTCTTTTCTTACAGCAACTACCTTTCCGGGTTCTTCAACTGACATAATTCCCAGTGCATAACTTCCTTCAATTTTAGAAGTGGCTTCCATAACTGCTTCTAAAAGATTACCTTTGTAGTAGTAATCAATTAAATTAGGAATTACTTCTGTATCAGTTTCTGAATAAAATTCATATCCTTTTGAAGTAAGAAATTCTTTAATCTCTAGATAATTTTCAATTATACCATTGTGCACTACACTAATTGTCTTTTTCTGATTAGTATGTGGATGACAATTTGTATCTGATGGTTCTCCATGAGTAGCCCATCTTGTATGACCTATTCCCACACTGCCTTGTAAGGGGTTTTGTTTCAATTTTTCTTCAAGCCCAGATAGTCTCCCCTTACTTTTAGACAGATTCATTTCACCTTTGTCGTTAATAATTGCTACTCCTGCTGAATCATATCCTCTATACTCCAATTTTCTTAAACCGTTTACCAAAATAGATTCTGCATTCTTTTCTCCTACATAACCAACTATTCCACACATAAAACTATACCTTCCTCTCAATTTTTAGAAGGCTTTCAGGCACCTTATTGCTTTGTCCCAAAAATCACTTTCTGGATTTGTCAATATTTCCGGTAGTGCCCTACCGCAAGGTATCCGCCGAAATTTCGATACTCCTTGTCCTCGTCAACTTGAGAAATTAGCAAACAGCTTATTTTTTTCCATCATTCTCAAGTTCTGGCGCTTAATTTACAATTTAAAAGCCTTACACTAATATATTATACATAAAACCAAATCTTGTGCAACTAAGATTCAATTTTATTAACAATATATTATTATAATAAAAGTTCAAAATATATTCCATCACATTGACAACTACTATATAAAATATATTAACTATAACAATACTATATCTTATAAATTATAAAAACATTTAATATTACACTTAATTTATTTCTTTTAATGTATGATAAATTTTAAATGAAATAATAGATTGGAGGAGTATTAAATAATACTCCTCCAATCTAAAACAAAAATTCGACTTGTATATCTATTTTTCTTCAACACTTATCGGCTCTTTATCAAAAGCATTGATAAACATCTGCTTAATCTCACTTATTAATGGATATCTTGGGTTAGCTCCTGTACACTGATCATCAAAGGCAAGTTCACACATTTTATCAAGAGTTGCATAAAATTTCTTTTCTGAAACTCCTGCTTCTCTAATTGTCATTGGCAGATTTATTTTCTCTTTTAATTCATGTATTGCCTTAATTAAAAGTTCTACCTTCTCATCATCAGTGCTTCCTCCTAATCCTAAATAATCTGCAATTTTTCCATATCTCCATTTTGCATTTGGATATTTATATTGAGGATAAGCTGCCTGTTTTACTGGATTATCTACCGCATTAAATCTTATAACTTCTTCAATTAACAGTGCATTGGCAGTTCCATGGGCTATGTGATGCTCTGCTCCCAGTTTATGTGCCATGGAGTGGCATACCCCAAGGAAGGCATTGGCAAAAGCCATTCCTGCCATAGTAGATGCATGAGCCATTTTTTCTCTTGCCTTTTCATTGGTAGTACCTTCTGAATAAGCTAAAGGCAAATATTTAAATATAAGTCTTATAGCTTCCAAGGCTAATCCATTGGTGTATTCTGATGCTAAAACTGAAGTATAAGCCTCTATTCCATGTATTAGTGCATCTATACCGGAAGCTGCAGTAAGACCTTTTGGCATATTCATCATAAGTTCTGCATCTACTATAGCCATATCTGGAGTAAGTTCATAATCTGCCAACGGATATTTAACTCCTGTTTTTTCATCTGTTATTACTGCAAAAGGGGTAACTTCTGATCCTGTTCCAGCAGAAGTTGCCACAGCTATCATCATAGCCTTTTCTCCAAGTTTTGGGAAATTATATATTCTCTTTCTTATATCCATAAATCTCATGGCAAGGTCTTCAAATCTTACTTCAGGATGCTCATACATTACCCACATTATTTTAGCTGCATCCATAGCAGATCCTCCTCCAAGAGATATTATAGTGTCTGGTTTAAAATCCATCATCTCTTCTGTGCCTTTTCTAGCTGTGAAAAGAGTTGGATCTGGTTCTACTTCTGTAAACACTTTAAATTCAACACCTATTTCTTCAAGTACTTTGGTAATGGAATCTACATATCCAAGATCATGAAGTACCTTGTCTGTAACTATAAATGCTCTTTTTTTATTTAAATCTTTTAACTCTCTCAGTGCAAATTGCAGAGATCCAAATTTGAAGTAAATTTTTTCTGGTACTCTGAACCAAAGCATATTTTCTCTCCTTTCAGCTACACGTTTTATATTTAGCAGATGTTTAGGTCCAACATTTTCTGATACAGAATTTCCTCCCCAGGAACCGCATCCTAATGTAAAGGACGGAGCTATTTTAAAGTTATATAAGTCTCCACTTGCACCCTGGGCTGTAGGTATATTTATAAATGTTCTAACAGTTTTCATAGCACTGCTGAATTTATCTATCTTATCTTTTGCCTTTATTACATTGGCATATATTCCTGAAGTATGACCAAGACCTCCTAAATTAACAAGAGTTACAGCCTTTTCAAGTGCATCGTCGAAATCCTTGGCTCTGTACATAGCTAATACTGTAGATAGCTTTTCATGAGCAAAAGGTTCTTCTTCTGTTAAAGATGTTACTTCTCCTATGAGAATTCTTGCAGTTTCAGGGATCTTAATTCCTGACATTTCAGCTATTTTGTATGCTGACTGTCCTACTATTTTTGAATTTATACTTCCATTTATAAAAATTGTATTTCTTACTTTATCTATTTCATCTGGTTTAATTATATAGGCTCCTCTTTCTGCAAATTCTTTTTTAACTTCATCATATATGGAATCCAAAACGATTACAGACTGCTCAGAGGCACAGATAACACCATTATCAAAAGTCTTTGAAAGTATTATTGAACTTACAGCCATCTTTATATGAGCGCTTTCATCAATTATAACAGGAGTATTTCCAGGGCCCACACCTATAGCCGGCTTACCTGAAGAATAAGCTGATTTAACCATAGAAGGTCCTCCGGTAGCCAAGGTTATATCTGCCTTCTGCATTAATATTTGAGTAAGCTCAATAGATGGTTCATCTATCCATCCTATTATACCTTTTGGTGCACCGGCTTTTATTGCTGCCTCTGATATTATTTTAGCTGCCTCTATAGTTGAATTCTTTGCTCTTGGATGTGGTGATAACATTATGGCATTTCTAGTTTTTAGTGATATCAATGTCTTAAATATTGCTGTTGAGGTTGGATTAGTGGTAGGTATAACTGCCGCTACAATACCTATAGGTTCTGCAATTTTAGTTATTCCATAGGATTCATCTTCCTCTATAACACCACAGGTTTTTTCATCTTTATACTGATTATATATATATTCAGCTGCAAAATGATTTTTTATAACTTTATCTTCTACAAGTCCCATACCTGTTTCTTCCACTGTCATTTTTGCCAGTGGTATTCTTGCATCCAATGCCGCCATAGCTGCCTGTCTGAAAATTTCATCCACCTGTTTTTGCGTAAAAGTTGAAAATTTTCTCTGGGCCTCTCTCATTTCCTCTAATCTTACATTTAATTCATCAATACTACTAACTTTCATAAGTTACACCTCTTTCTTATTTTTAGATTGCTGTAATATTAATTGTATGTATTTTTTCAACATCAATTAAATTATTTTATATTATAGCACCAGTGACTATAAATATATTATGCATTATTGTTTGTTAATTGTCAAACAATTTTTATACCAAAATATAGCTATTTATTTTATATTTAATAATTTAAAACGATTTTAGTGCTATATTTTCATTATATGTAGTTAAATTTTTAACAATATTATTTGTTATATAATTATATTTATAACAATTTAAATAATTTGTTAATAGTATGACATTAAAATTTAGATTTTTTAGATCAAACTGTTCAGAGTATTCATGATTATCAGCATTTAATTATGTTTTAATAATCATAAGAACATATCTTCCATTTTATATCCATAAATCAAAAGATATGTTCTTATTTATAAAACATTGTTTTTATAAACTTTTACTCTTTTTAATCTGGCTGTCCAATTCTAAAAGTAATTTAGCAGTCTCATCTGTAGTAATTAATACATTAATAAATTTTGCTTTTAGAGCGCTTAGTATTGCTGGAACCTTCTCATGGGATTCTGCCACCCCAACAGAATATTTCAATGTCGTTAATTTATCTAACTCTATAGCAACAGTTCTGTCATTGAGCTCACTATCAACTATATTTCCATTTACATCATAAAATCTTGAGCATATCTCTCCTATGGCATTATCGTTATTTATATTTATAGTATTATTTCTATATTCACTATTCCATAGTACATTAGAAGACTTATTTAAAGCTCCTATTCCAACAAAAGCTATGTTTATTATCTCCCAAAGTCGAGATATATTTTGATAATTTATATCCTTTACTATTGCATCTTTTATAGTTTTATCTGAAGTTATAGCTGGTGCATAGAGATAATGAGCTTTTGCTTTAAACTCATTTGCAACCTTAGATACTATTGTGCTCACATGATTTTCACTGTCGCTGTCACTAAACCCACCAACTAAAGGGATAATATTAGCTGATATAGGCTTGCAATTTGTAAGTTCTCTTGCCATAGAGGCTAAAGTCGTTCCCCAAGCAAATCCTATAGCATCTCCATCTTTGCTTATTCTTTTTAAGTACTCTGCTGCTGCATATCCAAGTGCCTGAGCTTTAACAGTGTTCGTTTGTTTTGGTTCTGATGGAACTATACAGGCCTCTTTCAATTCAAAAGTCTTTTCTATATCTTTTTCTAATTCAAAACATTGGTTATAATCACTTTTTATAGTAATACTTACTATGCCATCCTCTCTAGCTTTTTTCAAAAGCCTGCTTATAGTAGTCCTATAAATGCCTAATTTTTTAGATATTTCACTCTGTGTCATATTATCTATATAATACAATTGTGATATTTTTACTAACATTCTTGTTTCATCCCATTTTGACATATATCTCACCACTTTCTTAAATAAAATATTCAATTCATCATGTTTTATATTCCCTATCTGACATCTAATAGGTATATAAAAAATATTAGCTGCTTTTATTATAATATACTTTTGCACATTTGTGGATACATTTCAATTTTGTTGTATAATATCGCTGCTTTTTAATAACTAAATGTATCTATATTAAAAGGGATAAAAATTTATAAGACTTGAAAATCATCCATATTAATTATCAAAATTTAAATTTTATCATCTGCCATAGACCCTTCATGTTCACTGAGACGATTATAAGCATCTCCTTTTTCTGAAACCAACAGTAAAAATAATATTTCCACTACAACCATGGCTGATATTCTTGTGAAACTAAATTCATCAAAAAATAACTTTTCTCTAGTGGCCGTATTTATTTTATATTTACACTTATTAGCTAAAGGAGAATTTTCATGATTTGTTATACAAATTGTTTTAGCTTGTTTCTCATTTGCCACTTCAACTAGAGTTATAAGTCTCTTAGATGACCCGGAATTTGATACAGCTATAACTACATCTTCTGCAGTTAGTGTATATGCAAAAGCAAGTTGATTTTCCCAGATAGTATTTGCCACAGTAGGTATTCCTATCTGACTAAATTTATATGCTCCATCCAAAATTACAGGTATAGTATTCCCTAATGCCGCAAATTGGACGATTCTAGCCTTACTTATTATGTCTAATATTTCTCTCATATTGTTTTCATCCATCATGGATATAGTTTGCCTTAACTCTTCAATTTTATTTGCCAGTATATTCTGAAGTGATTGACCTATATTCTTTGTACTCAAGTCATTTGATACCTTCTTCTCTTCTGAAGTTACCATCTCTTTTGCAATCTCCATTTTCAAATGATGAAACCCCTTGAAATTGCATTTTTTACAAAACCTTATTATTGTGGCTTCACTTACACCACTTTCAGATGACAACTCTGAAACTGTCATATCTATAACTTTTTGTTGATTTTCTATAACATAATCTGCAATTTTCTTTTCTGCTTCGTATAGATTTTCATATACCATAAAAATTTTATCTAATACATTTCCTTCTTTATTGAACAATTTCTTATTGCTCCTTTACTTAATTTATTCCTATGCTTAATTTAATAATAAACAAAGTATTTTTTTCGTCAATACCATAAGATAAAACATTTTTCTATATTAATAAATTCCTTAATAATTTGTTTAATAAAAAAGCAGACCAAAATTAGTTTTAGTCTGCTTTCTTATTAAATTATATAAATTTATTAATGGATAATATTTTTTTATATTTCTGGAGCATATTTTATTAAATATTCCTCAGCTTCTGCATTCCATAATCCACCATGATTATCTACTATTTTGTTCAATTCTTTTATAAAATTATCATTATTTATATTCTTCATATTTTCTATTTCTGTTAATTCTAATGATTTATGAGTATATACTACCTTTTTACCACCAGGTATGTTTGGAAGATTTAATGTAGTTTTTGCCACATCATTCAGTCCAAGGATATGTGTAGCAATCTTTGCTACATTTACATCTCCATTTTCAATCAATCTAAGTGCTTGTTTCATATCCTTTGTATTTCCTCCGCTAGTGCCTACCACATGTGTTGAATTATAATGAACATCATAGAAATTAAATTCAGCTGAAAATTTATTATCTACTGGACCAGCAAAGAAATTCAAGCAACCATCATAAGCTAATAATCCCGAAGCAGATTTTGCTAAAGATTTTACAGGTGCAAAAACAAATACATCATCGTAACCATAATTATTTTTTGTAAGTCCTCTTAAATATTCTACATCATTTTCTATATCACTAGTATTAACATATTTTAGGTTTATACCCTGTTTTTTTGCTTCTTCCACTGTGTATAACTTACTTGCTAAGTCTATTTTCTCCCGGACAATTCCTGTAATAACAAGATTCTTAGGTTTTTTAGGACCATGTATAGCAAGGTCTATAGCTAAAAATCCCATGGGTCCAGTGGCTCCTAGTAATATCATGTTCCCACCTTCACGAATCCCCATCTTGTGCTCATAATCTTCTCCTGCTGCCATATGAAAATTAGCATTAAAAGCACCAATAACACAAGATAATGGTTCAACTAAAGAGCCTTCAAAATATGATTTTCCATTATACTCAAGTAAACAGTCATTTTCCATTACTACGTTTGGAATGAGAATTTTAGTAGCATCTCCCCCTACATATTTATATGAATATCCAGGTGCCAGTCCTCCTTCTACTCCAAGATTGGGTTGTATTACAAATTTATCGTCCTCTTTATATTTGTGAGCCCACTTTTGTCCTACTTTTAAAATTTTTCCACAAAATTCATGCCCTATAATTATTGGATTTTCACTTACATCATTAGGTACTTTTTTATGATCTTTACCTAGTTCTGCTTCTTTATAGCTTGACATACATAAACTATCACTAATTACTTCTGCTATAATTTCGTCCTCTTTAATTTCTGGCAATTCAAATTCTTCTAGTTTTAAATTTTCTTTTCCATATAACCTAACTGCCTTAGTTTTCATTTATAAATCCACTCCTTTAATTATTCATTTATATTTTTTAATGAATTTAGTCGCATCTAGTTTTTTTAATGATATATAATCTATTCATTATTATAGATATCCAATTTCTTAATTAAATCTTTCTAACTACAAATGTCTTTTAAAACTTGTATTTTTAAAGCATAAATCTATATTTTAAATTGGATATCTGTAAAAATTAACTTAATATGCCTAACCAATAACCAACTATCCCTACAGCGAACAATATAAATATTAATGCTATTGGACTGATTTTCTTTTTAAGTAACTTACATATTACTAATGTAAGTATTAGTGCAAGAAGGCCAGGTAATAATTGGTCCAAAATAGTTTGTACAGTTGTTATTACTTGCTTACCATCTGATCCTGTAGTCTTTGATACCACTAACGGTACATTGATTTTAGTCCATTTTGAAACCAATGCACCCATAACAAATAATCCAAGAATTGAAGCACCTTCTGTCATTTTTTGTAATGTATTTCCAGCCAAGTCCTTTACTACATCCAATCCTTTTCTGTAGCCATATTCAAGTCCAAACCATAATAGTGCCAGTCTAACAGCGTTAAAGCCAATAAAAAATATAAGTGGACCTAATATACTTCCCGATAAAGCCATAGATGCTCCAAGTGCTGCCATAATAGGACGTAAAGTTCCCCACATTATAGGATCTCCTACTCCTGCTAAAGGACCCATTAATCCAACTTTTAAACTATTTATTGATGATTCTTCTATGTCTGCTCCATTAGCCTTAGTTTCTTCCATTGCAGCAGTTATCCCTAAAATTGGTCCTACAAGTCCTGGTGTAACATTGAAAAATACTAAATGTGACTTTAAAGCCTTTATTCTTTCTTCCTTAGTAGAATATAGCCTTTTTATGGCAGGAACCATATCAAAACAAAAACCTAGTCCATGAATTCTTTCATAATTAAATGATGCTTGCTGTAAATTACTACGTATAAACATATTTACGCGATCCATTTTTGTAAGTTTTTTTTCATTATTATTCTCATTATCCATATTGATTTACCCCCATTCTTATTTATATTTTAATCATCCAATTCATCGTCTAATTCATCATCCATTGAAATTTTTGTTCCTCCAGCCGATTCAACGGCATTTGCATTTCCACTAAATTTAGGAACAGAAAATTTAGGATTCAGCTGAATATATATAATTGCTGCTATTGCTCCTATAACTCCAAAAGAGACTAAATTGAAGGTAGTAAATCCTGCTACTACAAATCCAAGATAAAAAAATGGCATTAGGTGCTTTGAGCCCATCATGTTTAAAACCATAGCATATCCAACGGCTACTATAAATCCACTAGCTACCTGCAATCCACCTGTAACTACAGGAGGTATCATTCCTAAAAGATTACTTACACCTTCTGGACTTACAAAAAGTGAAACTATTAATGCTGGAATTGCTACACGTAACGCCTGAATTATTAATGCAGAAACATGGCATATATCTATTCCCCTAAAATTACCTTCTGCTGCATATTTATCAGCTGCATGCTGAAAAGCAACGGTAATAGTTCTTGCAAATACTGTCAAAACTTGTCCGGCAGCTGCAACTGGAAGTGCCACAGCTATTCCTGCGGAAATTGATTGATTTCCTACTATTACTAGTATTGCAGAAATTATACTTGCCAAGGCTGAATCAGGTGACTGTGCCGCTCCTACATTCATCCATCCAAGGGCTATAAGTTCTAGCGTTCCGCCTAATATAATTCCAGTTTTAACATCTCCTAATACTAATCCTATTAACGTACACGCAATAATAGGACGATGGGTTTGGAATGAATCTAAAACACTTCCCATTCCCACAATACAGGATACAATAAATATTAATATAACTTGAACTGCACCTATTTCCATAATAAGCCCCCCTATTTTTATTGTGAATTTTATAATTTATCCATAATATTAACTTTAGAATCTGTAGCTACTGTTCTAATTTCCAGCTCAATTCCCAAGTCATTTAATTTTTTAAAAGCTTCTCTATCTGAGTCATCCACTGAAACAGCCTTAGTTATTTGTTTTTTACCTTCTTTAAATGCCATTCCTCCAATGTTTACACTTTTAATATCTACCCCGCCTTCGACCATTTTTAAAATATCTTTAGGGCATGTAAACAAATAGAACACTTGATCATTTTCATATTTAGGATTCTTATAAACACGAATAGCCTTATCAATTCCAAGAACATTTACCTTAATTCCTGGTGGTGCTACCTGAAGTAATAAAGATTTTCTAACCGTATCATTTGCTACTTGGTCACTGCAGATAATTATTCTCTCTGCCTTTGCTTCCTTTGCCCATACTGTAGCCACTTGTCCATGAATCAATCTATCATCTATCCTAACTAAATTAATTTTCATATTATAACTCCTCCTCACTTATGGCTTCTTGTAATTGTTTACAAGAACGAATATATGAATTTGAACTATCATTTATAGAACTTATAATATCCTTAATTTTAATATCCTCATTGTCTCTAATAGATAAAATCTCCAATACCATTGGTAAACTTGCCCCCGTTAAAATATCAATATTTTTATTTATAATTGCAATTTCAAAAGCTGCATTATATGGGCTTCCTCCAAATAAATCTACTATAATTAATATCTCTTTTGAGTCTCTGAATTTTTCCATTTTTTCTCTATACTTTTTCTTTAAATTTTCCGTATTTTCCCCTGGTGCAAATAATATCGTTTCTACATTTTCCTGTTTACCAAAAATCATTTCAGCTGAATTTATTAATTCTTCTGCTAATCTCCCATGAGCAGCTATAATAATAGGTATCATTTCACATTCCTCCAATATAAAATAATTAATTTTAACCTCTAGTTTTTCCCCCTGCTATATTATAAGTTACTCCATGAATATAACTAGCTCTATCAGAAGCAACATAGCATACTAAATCTGCAACCTCAGTTAATTTTCCTGACCTTCCAAGTGGCGTTGTAGATGTTTTACTATATCCTTCTCTTAAATTTTCTACGGTAATACCACGAGTGTATGCCAGAGCTGTTTCATATTCTATTGTTCTTAGACCAGTTGCTTCAAGAATTCCTGGTGCTATACCAACCACCCTTATTCCTTTTTTTCCCAATTCCTTCGCCCAAGACCTTGTAAAGGAATTCACAGCATTTTTAGTTGCTGCATAGATGCTCTGTCCTTCCGATCCTTCAAGTCCGCTTTCTGAAGACATATTTATTATTACCCCGCTTCCTTTTTTCACTAGCTCTCTTGCTACTGCTTGTGCACAAAAGAATGCACCTTTCTGATTAACGTTTACAATTTTATCAAAAATGTACTCATCCAATTCGTATTTTCCCTTTGGATCATTATCGTCAACTAATAATCTTGGTATATTAATTCCTGCATTGTTTACTAAAATATCAATTCCTCCGAAGCTTTCTTTTGCCTTAGCAACCATTTCACTAACACTATTAAAATCTGTTACATCTGTTTTTATATACAATACTTTCCCACTATTTTCCCCTATCTCAAAATTAGGTACATTAGAACTCATGTCTCCTACTACTACATTAACTCCATTATCCAAAAACTCCTGAACCACTGCTTTTCCTATTCCAGATGCTCCCCCTGTAACAATAGCTGTTTTACCTTCTAATCCTAACCATGAATTATTCATAATTACATCTCCCTCTTATTTATATTGAAAATTATACTTTACAATGCAAAATATAATTTTTGCAATGTACATTTTAAAGAAAGTTTATTTCTTATCATGGTTATATCATATTACAAAAATTTTATTTCGTCAATATACTTTTATAAAAAAATAAATTTTATTTCTTTAAATATTTATATATAAAATTTTATTTTCCGAACTGTAAATATAGAACTTATTTATCATAAAAAAATAAAAAAGGATAATGCAAGTATTAATAACTACTCACACTATCCCTATTTATAATATCTTTTTGTAAACAATGATTATTTTATATGACAAATTTTCCAATCATCATTAATATTTTATTATATAAAATTTTCTTTTTAGATATAAAACTTATGATATCTATATTTAAAAACTAAATTCCTACAATATCTCCACATTTATATCTTGCAATACAGCCTCCGTATTGCCCTCAATAAAATTTATTACATGTTGAATCATTTCATCCGCATGCTTTCTCTCACTACTGACACAGGCAATACCTAAACTTATAGTTTGGTGATAATCTTGATTATCTACTTCTGCTATAGATACATTAAATTTATTTTTCACTTTTCCAATTATACTTTTTACTATCATTCTCTTCTCCTTTAAAGAATGTACCCAATTAGCTCCAAGTTTTACTGTTGCAGTACCAATAATCATAAATATCTCCTCCAATTTGTAGCAAGCTATTATTTATCTAAAACTTTTACTACTATCTTCACTTATGAAAAATAAAAATTATAGTAACTAGTTTTAAATGTAAAATTATACTCCATAATAATTTTTATTTCAAAAATAAGCCTTCTAACTGCTCCAATTTTAGATCCTTAAAAGAATCTATTATAAAATCTGCTGCTGATAAATCCTGATTTCCTGAATTGATATTTCTATATCCAATACATTTCATTCCAGCTTTTTTAGCGGCTATAGAACCATTGTGTGAATCTTCAATTACCAAGCAATCTTCAGGATTTATTTTAAGTTTTTCAGCAGCGTATAAAAATATGTCTGGACTAGGTTTACTTCTCTCAACAAAATCTCCACTTACCAATAGGTCAAAACACTCATCTATACCTATGACTTCTACAATTCTTTCTATGACATTTATAGGCGATGATGATGCAACGGCCAATTCCAATTTATGATTATGTATATTTTTTACCAGTTCATCAACTCCAATTATTGGTTTTATTATTGTATCTTTAGCTGTTATATATTCAAAATATTTTTGTCTGTTCATATGAACTAATTCTTCAACAGATAGACTTAAATTATATTTATTTTTTATATCATTCCATTTATAATTAGTAGTAGATCCAATGTACTGTGAATGACCAACAGTTACTGGATCTAAACCTAAACCTTCCAGTATTTTTTCATGTATTTTCAAGTGATCAGGTTCACTGTCAATTAAAACTCCATCCATATCAAAAATTACTAATTTTAACATAAGTATCTCCCCCAAAAATTAAATTATTTACTACATATTTTACTGTATCAACTGAAATCACACAAATAATTTTTTTAAATAAATGATTTCTGATAGACTTTTAACCTTTACACAGGCTAATTTTAATTGATTTTTTATTCATCCAAGCAAACTCAAATTTTATTTATCATATTTTAATCAGCATATAAATCTTAGTAAACCTATACAGCAAAATTATTGTATCATAATTATTAATATATTCGTTAATGTTTTTTATAGAAATTAATAAAAGAGGGCCATAAGCCCTCTTATTTTTTAGTAACCTTTGCAAGGATTTGCACAAGATAGATAGAATAAAGCAATTATAAATAATATGCCTTTATCTATTTTTTTGCCAGATCCTTTTTTGGAGAATTGAAGTATTATCAATATTAATAATACTAACAATGGTAAACTACAAGCACAGCCGCTTACTCCTCCTATTGGTGCTGATGGAACTACCACCTGCACACGATCTTCATGTTTTTTACATTTACTCATGATTATACCCCCCTTTTTTTTGGGCTATGGTTAATGTAACACCCTTTTCCATCTTTTGTTTGCTAATATATATTATTCATTATTTTTAAAATAGTGTACTATTTTTTATTCTTTGATAGTGAATTTATAAGGTTAATTATAAAAGCAAGCTGTCTAAAGTCTACATTTTTTAATGCATTTTGTATTTCATTCATATCAACATTTTTTAGTGCCTGTTGTACTTCTCTCATATCTACATTTTTAATCATATCCTGAACTTCATTAGCATCTAAATTTGAATTTGCCTGCTTAGAACTTTTCTCGCTATGGTGATCTGACTTCCTGCTAGACATTATATCACCTCTTTATTTAAAGGATGAGCATAAGCTCATCCTATTAAGCAATTAGTAACCTCTTTTACAAGGATTTGCACAGGACAAATAGAATAAAGCAATTATAAATAATATGCCATTATCTATTAATTTTCCATGTCCTGAAGAATATGAACTTGAGCTTGAGCTTGAGCAAGAACTTGTTCTTTTACCTTTCTTACTGAATTGAAGTATTATTAAAATTAATATTATCAAAGTAGGTAAACTGCAAGCACAACCTTTGCTCCCAAATAAACCTCCTGGGAAACCTACATTTCCATATCCTGCATTTGGATAGTATCCACAATTATCTTCATATCTTCTACTCATTAATAACCCTCCTCTGGCTAATAATGCATCGTATCATATTTTCCATCTTTTGTTTTCTAATATATACTATTCATTATTTTAAAAAGTGTGATATCATAAATTATATTTTAATTTATGTTTTCTATTTAGTTTTCGTCTTGTTTGAGCCATATATCTCCATTACAACCTTTAATAATTCTGCCTTATCAGAGTTTACCAGTGTATTTATAGACCTTATTATTTCCTCTCTACTTGTACTTTTTTGCTTCCTAGGTTCATCGATACTTTCATCACTAGTAACATTATCATTATTATAGTTTTCTTCAGTATTTATATTTTCAACAACATTTGTCTGTCTTTCTGTATTATTCATTTTCCCTAATAATGATGAAACCTGGTTAATATCTATATTACTTAGAAGCTGAGCTATATTGCCAAAATTAAAAGAACCAGTATTACTGTTATTGACAGCATTGTTATTGCTATCCTTTGATCTCACACGCTTATGATGACTTCTATGCCTTGACATACAATTCCCTCCTCAGATATATATTTTTATAAAGATTTATTTTTAATCTGTACTGGTTTCCCTAAATTTCTCTTCTTTTTCTTTGCAAAAGAAAATTACTGCAACTATTACTACAATAAATAAGGCATTACCTCCCAGCATTTTTCCAAATCCTTTATTCTTGCCAAAATTAAAAAATTGATTACTATTAAAAGCTTCCGATGTTACATGTTTTTTCTTATTATGTGCCGAAGCATATTTACCTTTTGAGGACTTTTGTGCAAAATTTGATTGATTTTGGAAATTAAAATTGCCAAATTTTTTGCCTTTACCAAAACCAAATATAACAATTAAAACCAATGCCCATACTATTAGCTTATTAGATCCACCACCTGAATTGCCAAGCAGATCTCCTATTCCCATAAAACTTCCTCCTTTCATATCTTTAAAAGGTTCTATAATATATTATTCTAAACTTATAAATTTGCTCTTATGCTCGTCACAAAATCCAAAAAAAATTAGTACCGAGAATAAATTCAATTCAGTACTAACAAAATAATCTTCCTATTATCAAAATCATTTTAAATTTTGCGTATTAATTTTCACATAAATATACTATTTTAATATTCTACTTATAGTGTAAATTTGCAATATTATATCTATAAGATCGCCTCTTTCAGCACTTACCATAGGTTTTATTGCATTTAAAACTTCATATTCTCTCCCTCTTCCATAAAAAGGAGAAGCTTCATATTCTGGTGAAGCATCACCTCTTCCACCGCCACCTGAAAAGGATCCTAACAGTGAAGATATTTGATTCATATCTATAGATCCTAATAGATTCATTATTTGACTTATATCAACATTTTTTAATATCCCTGATAAATTCTCAAAGTCTATATTTCCAAATCCTTCATTTTTCCCATCTATAACTTCTTCCCCCTCTATAGGTTCATCTTCATTAATTGACATACTATCACCTCTTAAATGTAGATGAGTATAATTCACTCCAATAAATTAATAAAAACTATTTCTCATACGGGATTTATAACAGCATAAAAATAATAATGTAATTATAAATAGTATATCATTATCTATTAACTGCTTACTTTCCCCAGAACTTGACTTTTCTCCTTTTTTCCCAAATTGGAGAATTATTAATATCAGTATTGTAAGTGTATTTAAATTACAACAGTTTTCAAACATTATATTACCTCTCCTCCAGGATATACAGTCAAATATCAGTCATCTAAAATAACAATTTCTATAGAATATAATAAACAGTCCTTATGATAGTAACTTACTACCATAAGGCTTTATTTAATTACTATGATATGAACAAATCAGCAATTGCCATCTATTTTTACAAATTCCTTAATTAGTAATCACAATATGAATAGTCTTCATCTGTACCTCTGACAGCTGATGGATCTGTATTAACTTTAATTATATTTGTATTTCCACCTTTATTACCAATACCAAGTACCAAAGCAAGAATTACCAATATTGGAATTAATGAAGTACCGGCAACTCCAGATCCAGGGCGTCTTCTCCTTCTTCTGCAACAATTATCTACTGGATAATAAGAGCACCCTTGATTACCTCCTCCGCAGAAGCAAAACAAAACAAATATTAATATTATAATTATAAGTTTGTTATTTTTTTTCCCTGCGCCTAAGAAATCACTACTACATTTAGAACTCATAAAATCACATCCTCCTATATATAATTTTTTTATCTTTTGTTCTTTTGCCTACTATATATTATTCCTGCTATTATTAATTGACACATATAACTTGTACTTTAAAAATAATTATTAATACTTAAGAAGGATTTTTTAGTTATTATGCAGAAATAATTATCAATAGAATATTACCTTATACTAAATACTAAGTTAATTGTATAAAAATCTATAGCTGTTATTTTACTTTACTAATTAGCTTATTATATAGATGGATAAACATTTTATTTATGTACAAGGAGTGATTTTTTATTTGGTTTACTTTATAAAATTCTTATATTCAACCTTCATTCTTCCCCCTGGAATCTTTGTATTATTACTCATAATATTCAGCTTTAAATTATTTAGATACAAAGTTAATTTAGGCAAAAAACTATTAATTTTATCTATTGCTTTCTATATATGTACTATTCCCATAGCAGGTAATTCTGCAATAAGATTATTGGAGAATAGATATAAAGTACCTGCGAATCCCAGTGGGGATGTAATTATAATGCTTGGAGGCGGTTCTACTTTGGATACCCCTAATCTGGGTTTTAACGGACATCTGTCTGGATTTGCAGCAAATAGACTTTTAACAAGTATTCAACTATACAAGAAGTTAAATATTCCCATAATAGTTTCTGGTGGTAAAGTATATAAATCTACTGGTACAGAATCAGAAATATCCAAAAACATATTAATGAGCATGGGAGTGCCTGAAAATAAAATAATAGTGGAAAATAAAAGTATAAATACTGAACAAAATGTTAAATTCACCAAAGAAATTCTCAATAGCAATAATTATAAAAAGCCTATATTGGTAACTTCAGCTTTTCATATGCAAAGAGCAGTTATGCAGTTTAAAAAATCTAATGTTGTAGTGTTGCCTTTTCCAACGGACTATCAAACTAATATCAATGAGGATCTGGAACTAAACGATTTTATACCTTCCAGTGATTCTATGGTAAAATTAAGTTTGTCTGTAAAAGAATTTATAGGGATATTAGCTTCTTACTTCTGAATTTAAAAAGAATACAAGGAGGTATTATATGGCTTCTTATGTAGTAATTACAAGTATCAATAAAAATTCAAAGGATTTCGGAAATTTTATGGATGTGATTGAAAACTGTTCCAGCTTTTCTTGGCATTTTCCTCATTCCTCTGTCTGGTTTATAAAATCCGATTTTTCTACTGAAGATATAACTGATATGATTTATGACTCCTTTGACACTGATGATGAAAGCTTTGTTATAGCAGAACTTAAAAATAATAAACAAGGATGGCTTACCGATGACCAATGGAATATTTTAAACAATAATATATTTTCGGATATGTAATTAAAAGTTTGTCTCACAATTCATAAATATCATTGTGAAACAAACTTTCAAATATAAATACATCTTATTCAATTTTATTGTACTATCTCCAGCAGAAACTAGTGATAAGATAAGAATTTATTATCTTGTTTTTTCTTTAACTATAAGCTTAACTTATTTTATCTCGATATTATATTTCCTTCTGTTCCTATAATAACTTCTCTATAAGGTACAATTGTCTGTGAATTCAACATAGCTGTTTTTACAGCATTGACAATTCCTCCACAGCAAGGTACTTCCATTCTTACAACTGTTATACTTTTAATGTCATTCATTTTCAAAATTTCTGCCAATTTTTCCTCATAATATTTAACATCATCTAATTTAGGACATCCTATAACTGTAATATGATCCTTTATAAAATCCTTATGAAAATCAGCATAGGCATAGGCTGTACAATCTGCTGCTACTAGAAGATCAGCTTCCTTTAAATATGGTGCTCTTGTATTTATAAGTTTTAACTGTACGGGCCACTGTCTTAGTTCTGAAACATTAACAGCACTCTCCGCAGCAATATTTTCTTTGATTTTTACATTTGTAGCTGCAGAGGCCTTTCTAACTATGGCTTTTGCTACAGTTCCAGGACATCCACAAGGTATAGATTGTACCTCATTTTTCTTTTCAGCCTTTTCCTTCTTTAACTTTTGCACTGCCTCTTCACTGTAATCAACAGCTTCTCTTTCTATTATTTCAATAGCTCCTTCTGGACAGCCTGGTAAGCAATCTCCTAAGCCATCACAGTATTCGTCACTTATAAGCTTTGCCTTTCCATTAATAATTTGTATAGCTCCCTCATGACAGGCTTTTACACATATTCCGCATCCATTGCATTTTTCCTCATGTATTTTAACTATTTTTCTTTCCATTTTATATAACCTCCGAATTTTTATTATTTATAATTAAGAAAAAAGCACAAAACACTTTTTTCAGTTGAAATTTTATCTACTACCAGCACTTTCCATATTTGATATTTGTTCTTTGGATTTTATACTTTTTAGTTTGTTTCATCTTTTCCCACTAATACGAATTTAACAAATTAATTAACTTGTGCTTATGAGTATATTATAGTAGCATATTACTATAAAGTCTGTAACTTAAGTTACTAAATAAAATAAAATTTATTGATTGGATTGATTTATAATGGATAACTTAACTGATGTCCTGAGAAACTGTGTTATATTCAAAAATTTTCATGGAGAGTCTATTAAAGTACTTTTAGATAAAATAGACTATAAAGTATATTCCTATTCAAAGGATGAGACTATAGCTATGGAGGGTGACAGCTGTTCCAGTATTGGTATAGTTCTTAACGGCTCTATAGAAATCAAGAAATTTTTTGCCTCTGGTAAAACTATTGCCATTGCAAAATTTTTAAGCGGAGATATTTTTGGTGAGGTTATAATATTTTCAGATATTAATAAATACCCTTCCACAATTATAGCTTCTGGTAACTGCAAAATATTATTTATATCAAAAAAAGATATTGTAACTCTTTGTAAAATGGATAACTTGATCTTAAATAATTTCATGGGTCTATTATCTAACAAAATATTAATGCTTAACAAAAAACTAAAAAATCTATCCTATGAAACATTAAGACAGAAGATTACCAGCTTACTGCTTGAAAACTATTATATAGACAAAAAAAATATATTTCAAATTTCTTCTTCAAGAAAACAAATGGCAGAAGAATTGGGTATTCCACGTCCATCTCTTTCCAGAGAACTTGTAAATATGAAAAAAGATGGACTTATAGATTTTCATAAGAATACCTTTAAAATTTTAAATTTAGAAGCTATGGAGGATATACTGATGAATTAATCATATTTTGTGATAAAATTTTCTAACAATAAATTTCAATTATATTTTTCTCTTCAATGTATTAGTTTTACTTATACTATATATTCTTATTTATAATAAATCACTTCTTATTAGCTATTCGCTTACATTATATTTGAATTTAAAATCAATAAATTGCTATTTCTCCAATTAGTATATATAATCTATATAGTAACTATTCCCATTAAAAAATATTATACAAATTTTATAATATTTTTTAATACTAATAAGTCTTAATTTATAGAAATTTGTAATTTATTTAATTGATAATTAGCCATTATTTTTAGTTTTAATATAATATTACCTTGTCTAGTTATCGAATAAATGGTAATACTAAATTTACACATAAAAATGTATGAATCTATTTGTAAATAAAGAAAAAATAGAACTATTCTCATCCTTATAAGGAGGTGAAATCTTGATTTTTTCAATATTACTTTATCTAGTAATATGTATATATTTAGCTAATATTTTTTGTGTTATAGCAACACTTTATATAGAGAGAAAACAATCCATGATTGCCGCCGTATGGATACTTATAATAAATTTTTTACCTTTAATAGGTTTTATAGTATATTTAATCTTTGGGAGAAATATACATTTAAACAATAAAATCACTAGAATAAAAAAGGACTTTGAAGCTCTTTACAATAAGTATTTAATAAGAGAAAAATATCTAATAAACAGTGAAAATGTAGTTTTTACAGATAAAAATACAATTAAATATATTGATATTATAAAGTTAAATATTAATGCAAATAAAAGTATCTATTCACAAGATAATGATATCTCTATATTTACTGATGGTGCAGATAAATATAAATCCCTTATAGAAGACCTTAAAAATGCTAAGGATACTATAAATATTCTATATTTCATAATAAGAAATGATAAAATAGGAGAAAAAATAGTTGATCTTCTTACTGAAAGGGCTAAAGCCGGTGTTGATGTTCGTATTCTCTATGACCAGGTAGGAAGTATTCTTACACCTTTTAATATGTTTAAGAAATTAATAAATGCTGGAGGAAAGGTATGTAAATTTTTTCCTATAACTCTTGGTCATCATATAAGTTTAAACTATAGAAATCATAGAAAGATAGTTGTAATTGATGGGAAAATAGGTTATGTAGGCGGAATGAATATAGGTGATGAATACATGAACTGCGGCAGACGTAAGCTTCCCTGGAGAGATACTCATTTAAGAGTTACTGGTAGTTCAGTTTACTTTCTACAGGAAATATTTTTAACAGATTGGTACTATGCTTCCAATGAAAGGGAAACTCATGAAAAATCCTTTATAAAGCGCCTATTTCCACCAATGGTTAGTAATGATAATGGATCTATAGGAGTACAAGTAGTTTCCAGCGGACCAGATTCAAACAAAGAACAGATAAAGAGAAGTTTTATAAAAATGATATCATCTGCTAAAAAGAGAATATATATTCAAACTCCCTATTTTATTCCCGATGGACCATTTTTAGAAGCATTGCAAACCGCAGCCATGTGTAATATTGATGTGAGAATCATGATTCCTGAAATGCCAGATAAAAAATTTGTATACAATGCCACTACTTCTTATATAAATGACCTATTAGATTATGGCATAAAAGTTTATTTATATTCTGGTTTTCTCCATGCTAAAATGATACTTATAGATGAGGATGTCTGTTCATTAGGTACTGCAAATATAGATATAAGAAGTTTTGCCTTGGATTTTGAAGTAAATCTTTTTGTTTATAATAGACCTTTTTTATTAAAATGTATAGATATATTTGAAGATGACATGAAAATTTCTAAACTTGTGACTAAAAAGCAGTATGATTCCCGGAGTATCTTCACAAGAATTTCACAAGCAATAAGCAGACTTTTTTCACCGCTATTATAAAATAACACTCTTAAACCTTTTTCCTCTAGAAAAATAAATATTGCACATACTATATAAAAATAAACCAGCCATTATTCTTGGCTGGTATTCTCTATAATTTTATTTAAAAATTAATTTTTTATTTTCTATTTAGCTTATAAAAAATATCCTTTAACTTTTCTCTATTTAAAAAGGCAACTGCAGCAACTATAATAATTACTGCTATCACTACTATTAGTAAAATATTATTTAAACCAGAATTAGACTTAATATTTGATGTCTTCTTTCCAGCATTTCCTTCTTGAGAACCATTCTCTGTAGTATCTGTTGTACTATTTAAAGATGAATTCTTATTTGTGCTATTTCCATTTTGCTCTTGAGAAGCTGTATTTCCATCTGCAGCCGGATCTCCACTACTACTAGATGCTACAGTCACCTGATCATTACTGATACTGCCCCCATTATTACTTATACTTCCACTGTTACCACCATTAGAATCACTTTTGTTATTACTAATATTACCGTTATTACTGCTGCTACCTGAATTTGTGTTGGCGTTACTGCTATTATAGTTTCCAGACTGATTTACATTTTCACCGGAATGTCCATTATTACCATTTTCATTATTATTATTTCCTTGGTTCGTATTACTATTATTACTGCTATTACTACCACTATCTGAATTACTCGGTGCCTTAGCAACATTAAAAACCGATTGTGTTTGAGTATTGTAATTAATTTCAACAGATTGAGTGTTTACAGACTTTATATTGTCCATATTAAGTGTTACAGGTCCCTCTTTAGTTGCTTTAAAATTTGCATATCCAACAGTAACACTACTCTTATTATCAGGAGATGGATTCTTATTAATTACAGGATAGGTTACTACACCTTTTTTCTTATCTACTGTACTTCCACCAAATACTGCATACCCATTTGAAAATGTGAAATCATTTTCTTCCATTGAAAGCATGCTTGGATCATAGTGAAAGGTAAACTGTACCCCAAACAAATCTACAGCATTATGTGCCTGTACAGTAACTCTTACTGTATCTCCTACATTATAGCTTGACTTATCAGTGGAAAGAACGATCTTTGTACTGCCCTGAGCATATACTTTGGATGTTAAAAATGTAGACATACCAACTATTATTAATATAAAGGTTATTATTAGATATCCTATTTTTTTTATCATTTTATCCTCCTTATGCAAATCATTACCAAATAGATGATATACCAGCCATTAATTTTGACTGGTATACCTATTAAAATTATATTTTTTATTTAATCTTATAATCCAAGAACTTTCTTAGCTACATAGGAAATATCCACTATGTCTATAATTCCATCCTTGTTCATATCAAGTGACTCATTATATCCTGGATCTTTTGAGGTAATTCCAAAGGCTTTTGCTACAAGTACAAGATCATTTATGGCAAATCCTCCTCCAGTTACATCAGCATTGGCTACAACAACTTCGCCTGATGCATCTTCTGCAGTTGTAAATAGAGCTCCATTACCATCAGATACTTTTGCTCCTTTTGCTATTATAAAGGATGTTTTTGCATCTTTGTTTTTAGCTTTAAGCTTAATATCTACCACATTTACATCTCCTGTTATACCCTGAGATGCTCCTGTTAAGCTGGTTACTATTCTCACCTTACCATTATCATCCTTATAATCTATATAGGCCTTACTACTGTCTGCCGCAAAATCTTTGTCTACAGTTACACTTTCTAGTTGAAATAGATTTGTATCATAGCTGAATATGCTGTCAAGAGCATATAAATTTTTGGCTCCCTTAGCATTTAATTTAACCTGAACCTCTTCTCCTACTCCAACTAGTGTCTTATCTGTAATTATCCCAAGATTTACAGAATCCGTATTTAATTCATTTACGGTTATTGTCACTGCATTTGACTGAACTATTACACCATCCAAAGTAACTATTGCTGTTATATCAGCACTTCCTATCTTATTAGCTGTTACTAATCCTTTATTATTCACAGATACTATAGATGGATTACTGCTTGTATACTGCACTGTTGCTTTTGATAGATCTGCATTGCTGCCGTCATTAAGCTTACCTATAATATCAAGCTGTGATGTCCTTGTCCTATTTAATGTTGTATTCTTCGCAGCTATAGTTACCTCTTGTAACTTTGCCAATTTTTCTGAACCTGTTACATAGTTCACTTCTGATCTTGAAACTCCTCCAAAAACATCTGTTGCTTCTGTATACCATCCAGTAGAAGTTTGAGGAACATTGTTCCACTGAGTTGTTACCTCACTACCGCTTTTTACATTTTTAACTTCACCAATTTCATTATTTGTGTACAAGTTGACCTTCATATAATCTGTAGATACTTCCTTTTCTTTAGGGCTTATCTCTAAATCCTCAAAAGGTACTTCAAATTCTTCATTAGTTACAGGAAAATCGGAAACATTGGCATCATAGTCGTCCAATGATGGAGAATAAGTACGGAATATTATTTTCTTATCCTCCAAATCAAAATGCAAAAGTCTAAGATATCCCAATCCGCCTTCAGTAAGTCCTTGATAATCAAACAATATTTGATGAACCTTACGATCCGGAACTCCATCACCATTGTCGTCATATTGAGTTACCACTTGATTTGCACTATGATAATGTCCTGAAAATACCATACAAACATTAGGATTTGGTTTTACAATTTCATTTTGAATTCTCTGAGGAATCGGTCCAAGGCCTCCAGTTACTTCTAGATATTCATGAAAATTAAGTATAGCTTTACGATTAGGATATTGCTTAAGTACACTATTTACCCAGGCAATTTCATCATCTCCAGGAGCCCAGCTCATATAAATCATTATGAAATCTATTCCACCTGCAGATATTAAATCATAATGACCTCTATTATTTTGGTAACCGCCCCCATACCAAGGATTATTCTTATATCTGTCTTCACCAAAATATTTACTGTATTCAGTAAAGTCATTGTTTTTCTGTCCTACATCATGATTCCCAGCTAAAACTCCATAAGGAAATCCTGCCTTATCAAGCATTTTATAGGCATTATCAGCGTTTTGCCATTGATTTCCTACAGTAGAATCATCAACTATATCACCAGTATGGAATAAATACTTAATATTCATCCTGTCCTTATTAGCAAGCAGCCAATTGTGTATATCCAATTGATGTTGATACCAGGTTGCATTGTAATACTGAGTATCTGTTTCCCAGGCAAGAGTAAAGTCATAATTAGATCTAGGAGTGTCATTTACATTGCCTGTAGGTATATTTGGATTTGTCTGTGTATTTTTGTCTATGACAGTTTGTGTACCAACAGTCATGTATTCCTGTATAAGCACTTTCATAGTACCCTTAGAAACTCTGTCTTTTACATTCACATCTGCATTTAATTCAAATTCATTATTATCTGTTACTAAACGAGATGCAACTGGTTTCCAGGTATTATCAGTGTAATTCCATACATACATAGCCAGCTTGCTGCCCGCATTAGAAGATCCCTTCCAAGATACATTTGCTATAGCATCCTTCCCAGCATCCTCTGGAACTTTTACCTCAAACATGTGATATGGAAACTTGTCTGTGGATTTATTTATAAGCTTCTGTCCATCATCATTTTTCAATAAATCAAGAGCACTGCCTGTAACTATACTTCCATCAACTGGATGATAGTCTACAGTACCAGATTTCACAGTTATATCCTTATCAGCTGCAGTATACTTGTAGCCTTTTTTGAATTTTACTGTCATATCATCTTGGGTTGGATCAGAGATCTTTGCCTTTAAAATAGTATTATTACCATCAAGTTTAGTTCCATCTGCAGGTGAAAGTAATTCAGGTTTATCCGGATTTTCTACAGGTGTTGTAAAACTAACAGTTTTCTTAGAAATATTTCCTACATTATCTTCTGCTTCTAACTTCAATATGTGATTACCGTTTTTAAGAGTAACTGATGAAGTATTATAAGGCAGTGTTACTTTTTCTCCATCCAAGGTTGCATTAAGTGATTTAAGTCTTGAAGTAGCATCCACAGCCGATGCTTCAATATTAAAATTTCCTTTATACTGTTTCTCTGTCATATTAGTTGTAATTTCAGCAGCAGTATTATCAACTTTAACATTGGCAGCTTTACTATTACTGCCATCCACTGCTGAAATGGAATAATTTCCATCTGGAATTTTTGTTGTATCCCATTGATATTCCACAGCTTTATATGCATCATCCGGTATATTAAAATTGCACTCTAATATTTCCAATTTTCCTGCACTATCTCCCATATTAATAAGCTTGTTTGGGTCTTCGTAACCTGAACACCTAAATTCACGTCCATCTGGAAGTATTAGCCTAACATTTTTAACTTGAAAATCATCATTATTTTCTCCATCATAATGTTCAAGCGGACTAGATTTTGTACCTGCGTTTATATTTATTGTAAATTGCTTTCCCTGCTGAAAATATGAATTACTAACAGGTATACTCATTGTCTTCCAATTGGAATAGGTTCCATCATCAAATATACTGAGTATATCATTTCCTATTGTTACACCATTTTTAAACCATGTGTCTGTTTGAGTAACATCAAAGGCAAAAACGGGCTCCTTCTCTAGTCCAGGTTTAGATAGTGAAGTTACATCTTGTCCATTTATTATTAATTTTGCTGAAGATGGATACGTGTCTTCACTGGCCCTTATAGGTACAGTACCTTTAACAATAAAAGTATTATCCACATTTAAACGGAGAGATTCTGTTACTGCATTTTTAAGTGTTAAATGTCTTGCACTAGTTCTTGTGGTATTTACTCCATCTGATGCTTCAAAATAGTAGTCAAAATACTTTTTTCCAATTACATCTGTTGAACTTAAAATTTTATGGAATTTTCCATCACTGCTAACTGTAAGATTATACTTTGTATAGTCACTGTCCACATTACTTTTTAAATAAAGTATTGCAGTCTTAACACTTGTATTATCGGACATATCAACGTTAAAATCAAAATCCACAGCAGGGTCAATTATTGCAGCTGAATTATCTTTAATAGAAGGCAGCTCACTATCTTCTGTCACATGAAGTCTATTAGTTGGCACTTGTGATGGAATCACAGTTCCTGGAGTAGCACTGACTTTTCTGGTCATAACCAAATCAGAAGGATCCTTCGAATTATAGCTATACTGTATTCCCTGATCAGGGTCTGTATCATCAGCACCCTTCATATTGTAAAGTGCTTTATCTAAATCTAATCCTGTATTAGTATCTATTTTAATCCCACGTGCTCCTGAATTTGCCATACCCGCTGAATATATTCGTACGATATCTTTGTTATCAACTAAGGAAGTATTGAAGTACTTATTAAAATCCTCTACAGTCAATGAGTTGTTATTTCCATTTATAATCCACAGAACTAGTGGTTTACCAACCGGTATTACTACATCCTCAGGAGTACTTGGCCACAAAGCGTTGGTACCATTATCAGGATAATTATACACAATTTTGTAATCCTTTAAATTGATATCCTTATCACTATTATTATAAATTTCTATGAACTCATAAGCATCTGACCCATTTATATTGGTTTTAGAATCTGGTAATAATTCTGTTATAAGCAGTGGAGGCTGCTTTTGATCCTCTCCTGTTCCCTGATTAATTGATATAGTATATTGATCTGTTTTCCTTGTATTAGTTCCATCCGAAGCTTCAATATAATATGTAATAGTTTTTGCTGTAAGTTCTGATGATGGAATTATGCCGCTAAAATTATCTTTTCCATCACCAGACATGTCAGCACTCTTGAAATCAGTATCTTTTTCATTTTTATAATAAAGCTTAGCTGCTGCCACTTTTGTATCATCTGCTATAGATGCATTAATTGTAACATCTTTTGTTACATCACTTACATCTCCAATTTTTGTATGATTTATTATAGGTGCAGTTACGTCCTTATGAATAGTTACCCCTTCTTCAGAACTAAGTGCTAGAGGTGAAGGTACACCTACAATTTTTTCTGATGCTGCATTAGAACTTCCACTGTACTTATAATGTGCACTTTTAGTATCATTGCTTGCATCTTCTTTTACATATGCAGCTGAACTTATTTCTGTACCATCATCTTTTTGTACATGTATAGTACGCGGACTTGTATTAGCCATTCCACCTCCACAAGGCATCTTAATTATATATTTATCATCAACTGTGGAAGGAATATTAAACGTACTTTTAAAATCATCTGTAGTAAGACTTGAATTTGAGCCATTGTCTACCCAAACTATAAAAGCTGTTTTCGCTGGGATCTGCACATCCGCATTAATATCCCAGGTAAGACTAGGAGTTGAGTTTTGATAATCATAGATAAGCTTATAGTCTTTGGCATTGATAGCACTCTCTGAATTGTTATACAATTCTATGAACTCATAAGCATCGGCACTGTTTACATTTTTAGTATTTGGCATTAATTCCGTAATAAGCAGTGAAGATTCACGGTCTGCTGCTAGAGCTTTTATTGGGAAATTTATAGAATTAAAAGTTAAAGCTGCCGTTAAAAATAGTGCAATTTTTTGTTTAAGCATTTTTGTCCTCCTTTTTTAATTCTTATTTTTTTGTTAACATTAGAAATTTTACTTACTTAATGTTAGAGAACTATTATGCTTTTGTTAAAATTACTTAATCGTCTTAACTTTAGATTTAACAAACACTCCTCTCATAATAGAATTAGAGCCGTATTTAGATCTTATACTATCCAAAGTCCTATCCAATTTTTCATTTTTCATTTTACCTTCACTGTCAAATAAAGATGTTTGATATAATTCATTAGGAGATAAGTGAGATACGGATACTCCCAGCAGCCTTATCTTATCTCCTCTCCATACCTTGTCAAAAATTTCATAAGCTGCTTTTGTAATGTCTTTTGTAGAATCTGTAGCATTATAAAGTTGTTTTTGTTTGGAATAGCTTATAAAATCACTATTCTTTATTACTACAGTTACTACTTTACAGATACTTTTGGAACTCCTAAGTCTCATAGAAACAGTTTCACATAATGCTAACAAGATCTTATGAGCAGAAACTCTATCCTCTATATCCGCTGAAAGAGTAGTAGAATTTCCTATACTTTTAGCTTTTATGAAAGAATTGTCCTTAACCTCTGAATTTTCAATACCTCTTGCGTAATTCCAGATCAAAGCACCATAATTTTTAAATTCATTTTTCAAAAGCTTCAAATCACAATTAGCAAGTTCTCCTATGGTTTTTATATGTAATTTATGAAGCCTAGGTACCGCTGCTCTTCCTACCATAAATAAATTTTCTACAGGAAGCGGCCACATCTTCTTCTGGATTTCATCTGGATAAAGTGTATGTATTCTATCCGGCTTTTCAAAATCAGAAGCCATCTTAGCCAAAAGTTTGTTGCTAGATATACCTATATTGACAGTAAATCCAAGCTCTTTTTTTATACTTTCTTTTATGCTAAGGGCAAAATTTTCAGGGTCTTCATAAGCTTTTTTTATACCGGTAAGATCCATAAAACATTCATCTATAGAAAACTTTTCTATCATTGGAGTATATGTTTTTAATATGTCCATCATAGCATTACTGTACTTTCTATATAAATGGTGTTCAGGAGGAATTACTTTCAACTGAGGACATTTCTTCTTTGCTGAAAATATAGATTCTCCTGTTTTTATATTATATTTTTTTGCTGAAATGGACTTTGCCAGCACTACACCATGTCGACTTTTTGAATCTCCTCCAATAACAGCAGGTATTTCTCTAAAATCTACAGCTTCACCCTGTTGAAGATTATAAACTGAACTCCAGGATAAAAAAGCAGAATTTACATCAATATGAAATATGATTCTATTTTTCCTATTCCCCATAATTAAAATTACTTCTCCTTTACACAAAATTCAGTTTCATGAATTATTTATTAGCTAAAATCCGCATATTAACATTTAAAACAATTTATAGATATCCAATTTCATAATTAAATATTAATCAGTATAAATAATCTGAATATCCTGATCTAAAAAATTAAAATTTATATTTCAAGTTGAATATCTATATTTTTCTTCTTTTATATAAATAATTACTATATTTTATATTATTAACTATATTATATACGAACATACGTTTTAAATAAAGAATTTTAAGAATAAAATCTGCTAAAAATTCTTACAATATATTTGAACTTTAAATTTATATATAATCTATTAATCCATTGATAATAATGGGTTTTCTATTTTGAAAAATTCTAGAGATAAATTTAATAAGAACAACACTTATAATAGTTAATTGCTTATATGCAGCACAGCTTAAATATAATTACAAATAAAATATACATTCAATGCTAGAAAAACTTAGAAAAAAAGCATTACATATTATAAAAACTATCAATAATAATGAAATTCATTATTAATATCACATACCATAAATATCTACAAATTACTATAATATAAATAGAGATAAATAATTATACTATAGATTATCCAAATTCATAATCAAATGCTGATAACCATAGATAATCTGAGTAGCTTGATATAAAAAAATTTAAATTTATATTTCAAGTTGAGTATCTATATATTAATAAATTATAAATTTAAAGAATTAACAAATGAAGCAGTATGCACATAAATTTAATTTTACAAATAGATTAATTGTAAAATTGTCTCTATTAGAAAAAGGAAGTGATTTTATGATAAAGTTAGTTTTAATAAGACATGGTCAAAGTGAATGGAATAAGGAAAACAGATTTACTGGCTGGGCAGATGTAGATCTATCCCCTCAAGGTGTTGAAGAAGCCAGAACAGCTGGAAAAATATTAAAAAATAATGGATATACTTTTGATATTGCCTATACCTCCGTTTTAAAAAGAGCAATAAAGACTCTCGATATCATATTGGATGAAATGAATCTTATGTGGATTCCTGTAAATAAATGCTGGAAACTTAATGAAAGGCATTATGGTGATCTTCAGGGGCTGAATAAAGCTGAAACTGCTAAGAAATATGGTGATGATCAGGTTCATATCTGGAGACGTTCTGTAGATGTAAGACCGCCTGCTTTAGATAAAACTGATAAAAGGTATGCTGGAAATGAAGGTAAATACAAAGATTTAAGAGAAAATGAAATTCCTCTTACAGAAAATCTCGAGGATACAGAAAAAAGAGTACTTGAATATTGGCATAAGGTTATTGTCCCTGAAATAAAAAAGAATAAAAAGGTTATAATAGCTGCTCATGGTAATACCTTAAGAGCTTTGGTAAAATACCTGGATAAAATACCAGCAAACGGAATAATAAATTTAAATATTCCAACAGGTACGCCTTTAGTTTATGAGTTGAATGATAATTTAAAACCTATAAGAAACTATTATTTAGGCCTTACTGGCGAATTACCTGAAATTCAAATTTCCTTAGATGTGCCTGTAGTTGATGCAAAAACAAAAGAGGATACTTTTAAAGATTTAACTGATGTAGCAGAAAAACAAAAAATACAGCACAGCCACTAATTTTATATTAAATAAGGCATATGAAAATAAATAGTAAGTCAAATATGCGACGGATATTTTGAATTGAGCAAGGAAACAGGTTCCGCAGATAGTGAGCTATCTAAAGTATAAAGTTCAAAGAACAAATATTAAATAGGGAAAGTGATGGTTGTAAATATAGCTGTTAAATGGATAGTTGAAAGTTGACAGTGACAGAATCCAAAAATAAACTATACCACATATACACAGAAAAAATCTGATTATATGTGGTATAGTTTAATTATCTAAAAATATTTATTCTACTCTAAACAAAATTCTTTATATTTTCATCTCTGCTGAATCTATAGGCAGCTACTATAAAGAAGGTAAAAGCAAAACCAAGTATTATTATAAGATTAAGATATATACTTGAAAAGCTGCTATTGGTTTGAAGTTTCTCTATAGCTGATATTACCCATCTTTGAGGTAGAAAATCTGCAATTTTTCTTGCGGCTTCAGGCATAAAGTCCACAGGAAAAAAGCATCCGCTAATCATGCAGCTTGGTGTTATTATTAATGTCATTAATGTATTTGACTGTGTTGAATCCTTGGAAAAAGCCACTAAAAGTATTCCAAGACCAATGGCTACAAACCCAAAACTCAATAGTATTACATACATCTGCCAAAATGGTACATAGGTTTGAATCTTAAAAAGTTTTGTCATAGCAACCAAAGTAATAAATGCCTGAATTGCAACAATTATAAAACTAGAAATCACATTGCCAAGTATATATATCCTAGAGCTTACAGGTGCTGAACATATTCTAAAATAAGTTCTATTTTTCTTTTCCTTAAGAATAATTTCAGTAAAAGAACCTGCCCCTATCATCATAAACATAATTAGAAATCCAATGCTTTGTGAAGTCATTCCCTTACCTCTTGAAGTATCCTGTACACTTGAAGATTTAAAAGATAGACCGCTTCCCTTAAGACCATCATACATTTTATTAAATGCCTGTTTATTTTCCTTAGATGCTTTCCATATATCTAAAAGATTTCTTAAATATATGTTTGAATAATTATTTATCCATGCTGTAGAAGATTCTCCTTTAAGAGATAATATTTCAGGCTTTTTTAAAGAATTATTATATATACTTTCTTCAAATCCCTGTGGAATAGTAATAACACAATCTACCTTTCCTGCTGCTATATCTCCCTTTGGATTTTCATGGTTTATATTGGTGAGCTTGAGACTATTCTGTTTCCCAATGGCTTTTGCAAAATCACTTGATAGTGCACTTTTATCCTTATCTGCAACTCCTATTTTAATAGAACTGCTTCCTATATTATTATATAAAACCATTGGAATCAATATAAAAACTACAGGCATAATAAAATATGTGAATATACTTTTCTTCTTCCCAAAAGTTACTTTTAAATTGTTCATAGCAAGCCAAATTAAATTTTTCATACTACACTGCCTCCTTTCTATATCCAAGAGATGAAATTGCTATAAAAATAACTGATATTAACAAACTTATAAATATTGCTATACCCACAGAACTGAAATCATTGCTGTATATAACCTTAAACATGGCTTCATTAATCCATTTTATTGGAGAAATATTAGCTACCATCTGCATACTTTTACCCATACCATCTAAAGGAAAATATCCCCCTCCTAAAAATGCAAGTATTGTACTTAACATACTTAATAGTCCGCTTAATGCTCCGGTATCTTTTATTATAAAAGAAAGACCTGCCCCAATACTTACAGTCATTACAGATTCTGCTAAAGCTATAACAAATATTGTACCAAGATGATCTCCCCAATAAGCATGAAATACAAATTTACTAAAGGCTATAATTATTGCAATCTGCACTGCTGAGTAAATAATATTTCCAAGTATTTTACCTATTAATATATTATATTTACTTATAGGAGCACAAAACAAACGATCCTGTGTTTTTCCTGTTCTTTCTCCAACTATTGACTGCATTCCATTCATTGAAGAATAAAGTATTATAAGGGTAAGCATGGTTACTGCATAATAATCCATAGCTTCTGGTTTTGTCTTGTCATTCAATGAAATATTTTTAACTAATCCTTCATAGCTGGCATTATTATTAATTTCCTCTAAAGCACTTGGATTAACTTTTGCTATCTCTATTACAGCTCCGTATCTTTGAAGAAAAGACTGCATAATTGATTCTAAAACGCTGCCTTGTATACCAGCCAAATCACTTTTATATAATTTGATTCCATTATTATTTATCTCAATAAAAGCAGTAAAGTTTCCATTTTTAACTGCTTTTATTCCTTTTTCTTCCGTGTTAACCTTTGAATATTTTATTCCAATAGAATTGCCTTTATCTATAAAATTATCAAATCCTTTAGAGAGATCCCCATTGTCCTGTTTTATATATGCTACACTTATATTTTTAAAAGTACTAGAATCACTAAAAGCAGCTGATAATACAGTACCCAATATGAAAATTAATACTATAGGAAATAAAAGTCCCATGGCAAGTGCCTTTTTATTTCTAAAGGTCTGCTTTATGCTTTTAAAAGCTATAATTAAAACACTCATAAATTTTCCCCCTAATCTCTAAGCTTTCTACCCGTAAGGGTAAGAAATACTGTTTCCAAATCCGGAGTCTTTGTTTCTACATTTCTTATATGAATTCCCTTGTCAGTAAAAAACCAAATTATCTTATCCAAATTATTTATATCTTGAGAGCTGCTTATTTTAACAACATTATCATCCAATTCCACACTTACAACACCATTAATACTGTTTAATTCATCTACATCAAAATTGTTTAGGGACTGTACAGTTACCCAAACTGTATTTGTATCAGAAATACTGCTTTTAAGTTCCTCCTTTGTTCCCTCAGCTATGAGTTTACCATGATCTACTATACCAATCCTTGTACAGATTTCCTCTATTTCTTCCATGTAATGACTTGTATATACAATAGTACTTCCCATTTCATTCAATTTTTTAACGGACTGAAGTATATGATTTCTTGACTGAGGGTCAATTCCAACGGTAGGCTCATCCATTATTATAACCTTAGGTCTGTGAGCAATGGCACAGGCAATATTAAGTCTTCTTTTCATCCCTCCAGAAAAGCTCCCTGGAAAACTTTTTGCCTTATCCATAAGTCCCACAAATTCAAGTGCCTCTTCTACTCTTGCTTTCAGTTCACTTCCTCTAAAGCCATAAAGTCCTGAAAAGAACTTAACATTTTCATAAGCTGTAAGATCTTCATATATAGCTATATCCTGAGGAACTATTCCTATATTTTTCTTGGCAAATATTTTATTTTTTCTTATATCTTTTTCCAGTATTTCTATGGTGCCTTCATTAGGTGAAAGCAGTCCGCAGATCATATTTATAGTTGTACTCTTTCCAGCCCCATTGGGACCTAAAAGTCCATATATCTCACCTTCTTCAATATCTAATGTAATTTTATCTACTGCTGCAGTATTTCCAAACTTTTTCACCAAATTTTCAATTTTTACTACTTTCATAGAATCCACTCCTTATATAGATTATTTTAAAAATTTTTATAAACATCTAATTATTTAAAGTCCTTTTAATTAGTATTTTCTATAATTTTCACATCACTAAAAGCTACATCAACCTTTATATAAAAATAAGGTAATCCTCTTTTATATCCTGCTGCTTCATAACTCTGTTCACCAAAAGTAATCCTTGTATTATTAGGAAGTGTTACATTGGCAAAGCTGCTATCTATTCTTATTAGAGCTGGTACATTGGGATTAATTTTTATTACACATTTAGAAAAGGTTACATCAACTTTCATATTTTTATTCTGCAGTGGTGTTACTAATTCAGCACAGTCCAATATGACACTGGAAAAGGTAAAATCATATTTATTATGGAGATCTGTGGCTTTCACTTCTCCACTCATAAACATTCTGTCCATTTTGTTATATCCATTTTCATTACCATACTTTTTTAATATAAATAATATAAAGGCAACAACTATTAATACAAAGACTGCTGAAAATACAAATTTTAATAAATGTGGTGCTATAATAACAACTACGATTATAATTAATAAAATGGTCCAAGTGTTATACTTTCTCATGAATAATTCCTCCTCCTTTAATATTTTAATCCTTCTTGTAATCAGTATAATTTTCACTAAACATAATGCATTGACCTATTAAATTTATAATTTCTATTTACAATATAATTATAAAAAAATAGTGAACCTATAAATAGTACATAAGCTCACTACTTTAATATGATAATATTCACTTTTTATATGTGAGAAAACTCATACTCTAAATTTTATATTTATCAAAGGGCTTGATCCTTGTTTATATTCAGTAAGCAAAAACATTAAAATAGTTCACCTAGGTAAGATAATAAATTGCTATTTGAGTTCTGTGTTCAAGTCCAGTTTTGTTCAATATGGAAGTTATATAGTTTGCCACTGTTCCTTCAGATATATATAATTCCTTTGCTATTTCTTTGTTGGATAATCCTCTTGATATGCTTTCAATTATCTCTATTTCCCTTTTTGAAAATAGAGTTTTATTCAATTTATTTTCTTTACTATTTCCAATTTCTTCTTTTATCTTATCAAATATTATATCCTGAATGACAGTATGACCGCCTTGTACCATCCTTATGGCATCCTTTATTCTCTCTGGTGTATTGCTCTTTAAAAGATATCCTTTAGCCCCATTTTTAATAGCATCCTTTATAAACTCATCATCATCAAAAGTAGTAAGAATAAGAACCTTTGTATCTGTATTACCGCAAATTTCTCTGGTAGCCTCTACTCCATTTTTCACAGGCATTCTTACATCTAAAAGAGCTACATCTACTTTATTTTTTATGCAATACTTTACGGCTTCTTCTCCATTTTCTGCACAATAAAGAATTTCATAATCTTTATCCATACTAAGAATCATTTTAAAACCTTCCCTTACTATGGCATCATCATCAGCTATTATAAGTTTAATTGACACTTCTAAATCACCCTCTCTATATGAATTTAATAACAAACTACTGTATAGGCAATAGGCTTATTACAGAAAAGCCTTTAGATCCATCTATTATAAGTTTTCCTCCGAGACTACTGCATCTCTCCTCCATTCCCATTATGCCAAGGCTTTTTTGTACATTATCTGCCCCTACTCCATTATCCTTTATTTCAGCTTTTATAAATTTGGGAAGTATCTGTATATTTATTGAAATTAGAGATGCCTTAGAATACTTTAAAGCATTGGTAAGTGCCTCACCTACATTATCATATATTACCTTCCATTGCAGTATAGATATTCTATCTAAATTTTCTGAATGAACTAAAGTAGTCTTTATATTATTATTTACTGAAAATTCCTCAAGTAAAATTTTTAATCTATTAATACCTATTTGCTCACTAGGAGGTTTTATATTCTTTAAAGACAATCTTATACTCTCGGTTCCATTTCGCAATATACCTATAACTCTCTGAATTATTTCTTCCGATTTTAAATTATCCTTTCCCAAAAATAATTTTGCTGCTTCCAGCTGTATTATACTTCCTGACAAAGCATGGCCTATTTTATCATGTATTTCCTGGGAAAGTTTATTTCTCTCCTCAAGTCTTGATAGATATCTTATCTGACTTTCATAATCTGAATTCTTATTTAACCTTATAGACAAGATATGCAACTTTTCTCTCATATTATCATTTTCACTTAATATATATTGTATCCTTTTAGTGTATTTGTAACATGAAAAATATACTATAAAACTTATAAGACTTAAAGTAACATAATCTATTTTCATATAAGGATTGAGAAAATACACAGGGATTAAGGTTATAAGTATGGGAATAAATACTATATCTGTTAAATCAAAAAATAATTCAAATATACTTATAGGTAAAAGTAATGTAAATATAGGGTCAAGATAATATAAATATCTTACTATAATTATAATAAGTAAAAATAGCAGTGTCTTTTTTAATTTATTTTCCCTCACTAAATAGATAATAGAGTTAGCTGATATATAAATTAAAATAAATAAAACCACCTGAGGGATGGATTTATTTCCATTCACAGCATATTCCATAACACAATAAAATAAAATTACAAGTTTGGTTGCACTAATCCAATGTTCCATTGAAATATAAACCCCTTTAAATATATAATTTAAGCATCTATCCAAGCTTATAGATCGATTTTTTCTATATGTTTTAAATGCCACAAACACTTTTCTGTCCATCTGCAATCTCTACATATATCTTTTACATCTTCTTCAGTGTTTAATCTATCATTTACTATATCAAATCCCTCTTTAGCTCTTATTATGTCACCATTACCAAGTTCTAATTTGGTAAGTACTATATTATCCATATTATAAACTTCTTTATCAATACACTGATTATACCTATTTTTAAAACATGCACTACAGATATCATCACAACTATTAATGAGCCTTATTTTACAATCTAAATTTTCTCTTATGTAATTTACTATTTCACTCATATGAATTACAAATTTACTGCTGTAGCCATAGCCCTGAAATCCCTGCATACATAGGAAATGATGTGCTCTTATATTTAATATTCTTTTATTCATAACTTTTCTCCTATATTCTTGACTAATTTCTAATCTAATTCTAATCTTTCACTAATTTTTCTCTAATCTTCCCTTTCTATAATAAAAGTATAGATTAAGCATAGTAAAAATAACAAGTTAAATCTAGAAAATATTTAGATTTATGAACTAGTTATTTATTAACAAATGCTATAAATTAAAGACCAGCTAGTAAAAGTCAATAGAAATTAAAAAAATAATTTATGAGTAAAAATTTGCATAGCAAATAATCCATTGAAAAACACGAACAATGGAATTAATTGTAAGATGATTAGTCTTTAAGTTTTT
>Ga0334886_1000847_pt1 | contig 41377 bp, 30 predicted proteins | sample GraSluR1_MG_9_FD_207232 | JGI IMG/M metagenome (GOLD analysis project Ga0334886, IMG submission 207232) | Sludge microbial communities from methane-producing bioreactor in Wageningen University, Netherlands - Granular Sludge_27_06-R1 | ecosystem: Engineered > Bioreactor > Anaerobic >... | reverse complement strand
AATGCTCCTGAGTCTGGTGCTCTTTTTCGGCAGGTTCGGTGATTTCTATGGCCAGGAAAAACTGTACATGTATGGGGCGGTAGGGTTCCTGTTTTCCTCTGTTCTTTGCAGTTTAGCCCCTTCAATTCATCTCCTGATAATATTCAGGGCTTTACAGGGTATCACTGCAGCCATGATGATTTCAGTGTCTATTGGGATTATCAGAAGGGCATTTCCAGTTGAATATCTAGGGAGAGCACTGGGAATCTATTCCATGGCCATAGCTGCCGGGTTAGCTCTGGGCCCGGCCATCGGAGGATTCCTGGAAAGCGCCGGCAGCTGGACCTATATATTTTTGGTGAACATTCCCCTGGGAATCATCAGTCTGATTATCTGTTACCTGGTCCTGGAAAGAAAGGATGGTGACGAGGTCAAATGGGATTTAAAAGGCACCATTTTGCAGTTCACTACATTATTTACCGTGGTTTATGGCTTGAATCTTGTTCAAACCTACGGGTTGGATCTGAAAATTCTCATAATCGGATCTTTTGCCCTGTTTACCTTTATCCTATTTATCGTTAACGAAAAAAGAGTCGAATATCCCTTATTAAATTTATCACTCTTCAGGAATGCTAAATTTTCAGCCTATAACCTCGCTCTACTCTTCAACTATCTTTCTATGTATATGGTACTCTTCATCATGCCCTTCTATCTCCAGAAGGTTTTACATCTATCGTTAGGTGGTATAGGGCTGCTTTTAACCGTTTCGCCACTGGCCATGATGGTACTGGCACCGTTTTCCGGTTTCCTCTCCGATAAAATTGGATCGAGGTATCTGGCCTTTGCTGGATCCCTTACCTTTGCCCTGGCCCTTTATTCCATGTCTTATCTTACCATATTTGCAAATTCCGGTGATGTGTTATGGAGGTTTGTAGTTCTGGGCCTCGGCGCAGCTTTATTCCAGGCCCCTAACAACCGGTCCATAATGGCCAGTATCTCTCGAGGTGAATCGGGTATGGTCTCCAGTATAATCGTTACCATGCGAAATCTGGGCATGGTATTTGCAGTTTCATTTGCCGGGCTGATACTCTACACCACCATATCACCCGATACACTCCAGTCACCCCTGTTATTTAATCTCCAGGCCTACGATTTCACCACCGGCATGCACAGGATAGTGATTTTTGGTGCGATTTTAAGTGTGATCATGGCCTTTCTATCCCTGATAAAAATTCACAGTACCAAGGTAGCGTTGAATTATATTAAAGATAAGATCAGTTGATGAACTATATTTAAAACAGGAATAGTTAATTGAAATTGATTTAAAAATAAAATCAATCAGTAAAACCCAATCAAAAACAAAATTAGCCGGTGAAAACCCAATCAAAAACAAAAATCAGTCAGTAAAAGCCTGATCAAAAACAAAAATCAGTTGATTTAAAATTAGATTAAAAATCAGATCAAATGGGTACAGGGGAATAGGATCACTTAAAGTACCGACAATTCTTCAAAACTAAAGGTCTTTTTAAAGGGTTTCTCATTTTTCTCTTCTATAACATGGGCTAGTAGACCTGGTAATCTTCCTATAGCGAAAAATCCACATCCTGTTTTCCAATCAAATCCCATATCTGATAATATTGCACCATTTGCCCCGTCTATATTCATTTTTATCCCTTTTCTTGCCCATAGAAGTTCCTGCATGGACAGGGCCAGTTTCATGTGATCGCCGAAACAGTCATATTTGTAGGAAAGTTTGATCAATTTGGAGGCCCGAGGGTCTTCCTTATGATAACGGTGCCCGAATCCTGGGACTTTTTTGCCGTTATCCAGGTAGTGGTTAACCAGTTTATCTGCTAGAAGGTCATGGGTTAAGTCGGAATTGTTTTTGTATTTGATGGCTTCCTGCATCACCTTCATGGAGATCTCTATGGCACCGGCATGATTTTCACCGAAGGCCAGTAACCCCCCGGCTAGGCAGGATGCTACTGGTGAACCTGCTGAAGCCATGGTTCTGGCAGCCTGGGTACTGGGCGGGGTAATTCCATGATCGCAGAATGATACCAGTACTGACTGGAGCATTCGGGCCTGGTTAGGGGTGGGTAATTCACCTTTTATAAGTAGATAAATTAACTCGGGGAGGGTTATATTTTCTATTAAATCCTCCTGTGAGTAACCTCTGGTTAAAAGATGGTTGGGTTCCACTTTTGTTATGGATGTTTTCCATCTGGGATTAACTGGTTGTATTATATCCTTCAGTACTTCCTTAGTTATCATAAATCATTTTATTCTACAATGATAATATTTAAATTTAACCATTAAGCCTATTTTAGTTCACTAATTAGGAAATAATGCGGTTGTGGTGGGTATACTATTTATAGACAAAATCTCATGGTGTAGCATTAAGTCCACATGAGTTCACCAATTAAGAAAGATCGGGTAATAAATATACGTCTTTTTATGACCGAATGACACATTTAGTGTAATTTTAAACACAAATAGTAACACTTATATAGTAATGGGGGGTTTAGTAAAGTTTGAGGTGATTTATTGTGGATACCAAATACATAATCGGAGCTATTGTCATAATAGTAGTAATAATAGGTGTTGCCCTCTATGCCGGAGGTGCCTTTACCAAACCCGAAGGTAAAATAACAATCGTTGGTTCAACTTCAGTGCAGCCAGTTGCAGAGAAGCTAGCCGAAGCTTACCATAATGCAAATCCAGATGTGAACATAACCGTTCAAGGTGGAGGTTCATCTGTAGGACTTAAGAGTGTACAGGATGGTACAGCACAAATCGGTACATACTCTTCAAAACTGTCCTCAGAAAAAGCACCTGGTATAGAACAATACGTGATTGCAAACGACGGTATATGTATCATAGTAAACAAAGATAGTAACGTCACTGATTTAACAGCAGACCAGGTAAAAGAAATATTCGCTGGTAATGATAGTAGTTACACTGTAGTAACCAGAGAAGAAGGATCCGGTACCAGAGACGCATTTATAGACCTGATAATGGGTGGTAAAAACGGTACAAACATAACCAAATCCGCCATTGTACAGAGTTCAACCGACGCTGTTAAACAGGCTGTAGCAGGTAACCCTAACGCAATTGGTTTCATGTCATTAGCCGATGTGGACGACAGTGTTAAAGTTGTAAAAATCGATGGTGTAGAACCATCAGAAGCAACAGTTAAAGATGGATCCTACAAAATCCAGAGACCATTCCTGTTCCTGACTAAAGGCGCAGCTACTGGTGTAACCCTGGAATTCATTAACTGGTGTTTAAGTGCCGAAGGACAGAAAATCGTTCAAGAAGAAGGAGCAGTACCAGTATAACTGAATTCATCTATAAACAAATGAGTGGGTTAACCCCCCACTTTACCCTATTTTTTTAAAGTGAATTTTAATTTAGGTGAATTTTAAATGAAAAAGATTGGTGTGGCTCTTTACAACAATTTTCAAGGTTCACAAGAATCCTTTTTTAATTTCTTACATAAATTAAACGTAGATTACGTGGAAATAGGTAAAGAATGGATCCCGGAGCGTGACAATATCGGGCAGACCAGGGATCTTCTAGATATATATGATTTAAAAGCCAGTCTTCATATCTCTCCCCAGTACAACCTTGCTGAATTTGATGAAAAGAAATGGAAAAGAAACATCCTGGGGGTTTTGGGAGACCTGGGAATTTCCTATGATCTGCAAGTTGAAAACGCGGTCTTGCATTGCGGATGGGTAAACAGGGATGATATAACTCCTACAGCAATGGATGAAGGATTTGAAAGGTTTGCTGAGGCATACCATTTAATTAACGATTATGCAAAGGATTTCTGTTTGAATATTGGTCTGGAAAACCAGTGTACTAACGGATATAAATATTATCTATTCCAGGACACCGATAACGTGAACAAACTGGAGGAACTCGTTGGTAAAGATATCTCTTATATTTTAGATGTGGGACATTTGGGGCGGTTAGGATTACCTTTAAACCAGATGATGGAAAGAATTGAAGATAAACTCATAGGAATACATCTACACGACTACGATGATTTCGGAAGGGATCATCTACCTGTAGGTATGGGTAATTTAAAAGTAAATGAATTATTCACCATGTTAAAGGGAAAAGACCTGTTTATTACCATAGAAAACAGGTCAGTCAACCATATTAAATATACTCTTTTACATTCTCCATTAACTGTTTTATGCCATCCAGCCTACAAAGCATAAGATGAATTAAAAAAATTAATTAGTACGACCGACATTAGAATAATTACCATTTATCAAAATTTTCTACTTGAGAGGTGCAAGCGATGGCAAGGAATTGGGAAGAATTTCTAGTGGAGAAAGTGCTGCTTTTGGCGGCGATATCATCTATCATTATAATACTCCTTATAATCGGATTCGTTATTCAACAGGGCCTTCCAGCAATGGAACAGGTAGGTCCTTTAAACTTCATATTTGGAATGGACTGGAGTCCATCCTATGATATTTACGGCGTTTTCCCCATGATCGTGGGATCACTGGGTATGATGGCACTGGCACTGCTATTCGCCGTTCCATTATCCATTTTTGGTGCCATATTCCTGGCAGAAGTTGCACCAAAAACCATGAGAAGGATTTTAAAGCCAACCATACAAACACTGGCCGGTATACCCTCTGTTATTTACGGTTTTTTCGGTTTAATAGTATTGGTTCCCTTCATGAGGATACACTTTGGAGGCAGCGGTTTCAGTATGTTAACCGCCTCCATCATCCTGACGGTGATGGTGTTACCCACCATCCTGAGTATATCTGAAGATGCCCTCAGGTCCATTCCCCTGGAATATAAAGAGGCATCTCTTGCACTGGGAGCCACCCACTGGCAGACCATCAAGAACGTGATATTCCCGGCAGCACTACCCGGCATAGTAACCGGGATAATCTTAGGGATGGGTAGAGCCATAGGCGAAACCATGGCCGTGATCATGGTAGCCGGTAACACACCCATAATCCCCGGTTCCATACTGGAACCTGCCAGGGCCCTTACCTCTAACATAGCCCTGGAGATGGGTTACGCCCTTGGGCTTCACTATAACGCACTATTCGCTACCGGTATAGTGCTGCTCATGATGATCATAGTTCTACTGGTGATCACCAACTACATCAACTACAAACGTAAAGTTACCGTGGGAGGAGGTTACTTATGATATCCATGCCCAGAATCATTTCCCCCCACCATGCCCAGAAAATCATGAACGTAGTTCTCTGGGGAGTGGGCCTTCTAGCCATCGTGATACTCATCATCATAATAGGCTACATCCTTTGGAACGGCCTTCCCCAGTTCTCTCTGGAATTCATCTTTGGTAACCCGGTTGGCTCCGGAGAATCTGGAGGAATCTGGCCTATGATTGTATCCACCTTTTATGTGACCTTCATTGCACTCATAGTAGCCACACCACTGGGAGTACTGGCTGCCATCTGGCTGGCAGAGTATGCTGGAGAGAGTACCTTAGTAAAGGCCATACGGTTCGCCGCCGAAACACTGGCATCCATACCATCCATTGTATTCGGTTTATTTGGACTGACCTTCTTCGTGGTATTCTTACAGATGGGATTTTCAGTCCTTTCAGGAGGTCTGACCTTAGCTCTGATGGCCATCCCCACTATACTGCGAACTGCTGAAGTCTCCATTGAAGCTGTGCCACAATCCTATAAGGAAGGTAGTCTGGCACTGGGAGCTTCTAAGTGGCAGACCATTTATCGAGTAGTTATACCCGCCGCAATACCCGGAATCACCACCGGTATCATTTTGGGTATGGCCAGGGCTATTGAGGAAACAGCTGCTATATTATATACGGTAGGTGCTGCTCTGGCTATTCCTATGTCCATATGGGATCCGGCAAGGCCCCTCCCGTTGCACCTTTATATTCTGGCCACGGAAGGTGTATCACTACCGAATGCTTATGGTACAGCGGCTGTTCTGGTCCTTATAATTTTAATAATAACCATATCCACGAACTATCTAGTGGAAAAATACACTAAAAAGATGATGGGTAGATAGAAATGGAAAATATAATAATTGAAGTTAAAGAATTAAACACATATTTTGATGAATCACACATTTTAAAGGACATATACCTTGACATACCAAGAAATGCCGTAACTTCATTGATTGGGCCGTCGGGATGTGGGAAATCAACCTTTTTGCGAACGTTGAACCGGATGAACGATGTTATTCCAACATTTAAAAAGGAAGGAACCATCCTTTTAGACGGTAAAGAGATTTACGACCCTGATGTAGATGTGGTCGACCTCCGTAAAAGGGTGGGCATGGTCTTCCAGAAGCCAAACCCCTTCCCTAAATCAATCTTTGAAAATGTAGCCTATGGACTGCGAGTTCACGGTAACAACGATAAGAAGGACCTGGAGCGAAGGGTGGAAGCCAGTCTTAAAGAAGCAGCCCTATGGGATGAGGTTAAGGACAAACTTGATGATTCTGCCATGGGACTTTCTGGTGGGCAGCAGCAGAGACTGTGCATAGCCCGGACCATAGCTGTCGAACCAGAAGTAATCCTGATGGACGAACCCTGCTCCGCACTTGATCCCATATCCACCACTAAGATTGAGGATTTGATCCATAAACTCAAAAATGAGTTCACTATAATCATCGTAACCCACAATATGCAGCAGGCTACCCGTGTTTCCAAATATACGGCCTTCTTTTTACATGGAGAAATTGTTGAAAAGGGACTTACCGACAAGATCTTTATTGAACCAGAAGATAAACGAACAGAGGATTACATCACTGGTAGGTTTGGATGAGTTTAATGGTCACATCCCTTTAACTCGGGGGTAATATGTACAACGTGGTATTAGAAAACAAATTAGAATCATTAACCAAGGACGTCCTGATTTACAGTAACCAAACCACCGACCGGATCGATAGAGCAGTAGATAGTTACATAAATGATGATGTGGAACTCGCCAGGAAGATAATCAAATCAACCGATGAGATAAACAAGGATAGTTATAATATAGAAGATGGTTGCCTGAAGGTTCTGGGGCTTCACCAGCCAGTTGCTAAAGATCTCCGTATGGGGGCAGCCATACTTAGAATATCCATAGAGCTGGAGAGGATAAACGACTTATCTGCCTATATTTCAAGGTACACCATAGATTCTGAAGAGAGAAATTTAAAAATCCATAAACCCCCACACCTGATGTTCATGTCCCAGACTGTACAGAACATGCTCAAAGATGGAGTAGGATCCCTGATAAATCAAGACCTACATCTACTGAAACGTTCCACAAAAAATTACAACAATTTACAGGACTTCTACAACCAGATGTTTTCCGAATACAATGAACTTACCCATGGAGGCTCACAGACCTATTTAATCCTTGTTGGGAGAAACTTGCTCAGTATGGGGCATCACGTCATGGGAATGGCTGATAGAATAGCTTACTCTATTGTCGGGAAACGTGTGATGCATACTAAACTTTTCCATAACCTTTTAATGAGGTGAATTTAATATTATGTGGTTTCCTTCCTGTGAACCGGAAATGGTGATAAGAGGCAATTTAAAAAAAACTCACATACCTGATCTAGGTTACATAAGGTTTATAGATAAAGGCAACGAATCCATCCTGTTTATAAGTGAAGAAAAAATAGTGGGAGCATGGTACCTGGACATAGATACACTGGAAGAATATTATGAAACTAAAGCAATGAAATTGATGATGATCAGACCCGAGTCCAAGGTAGAAATTTATAAGATGAATGATAAACTTTTTAATACCATCCTGGAACTGAATGAGGAATGTAAATTATCGTTACCTGTGGAATTAGACTTCATAATTGATAAATATGATGCAAATAATCCGGTTGACCGGGACAAGTTGTTACTCAAATATGGAATACGAGATCCGTCTGAAAATGACTTAGACACTTTAATAAAGGAATATACAAAATAGGAGAAATGGAAGATGGCAAAAAAATCCCCGAGAATATTTTTCAGGAAAAGATTGAAGGAATTAAGAGATTACATGGAAGAAATGGGCAAATATACCCTGGAAGCATATAAAGACTCCATAGATGTCCTGTTTAATTATGATGAAGAGAAGATAGCCACTATCATGGATATCAATGAGAAAGTGGACCGGATGAACTACCTGCTGGAACAGAAAACCATGAGCATAATCGCATCCGAACAACCAGTTGCCAGGGATTTAAGATTCATAGAAGCATCAATAAAGGTAGGAAGTCATTTTAAAAGAATGACTGGACTGGCATCCAACATCGCAGAAGTATCCAAACAGATAAAGGATGAAAAAATCCCGGAAACACCAAAGAAAGATATCGAACATATGGCCGACCTGGTGGGCAGCATGGTCAGCAAGAGTATCACTTCCTTTTTAAACCAGGACGTGGAAACTGTTCGGGAGCTGCACCATGATGATGATGAAGTGGACGACCTGTTCGATACCACCCTCCGGGACATTACAGAAAGCATGTTCGATGAGAAAGATGCCATTTACTACATGGTCTACCTGCTCTTCGTGGCCCGTTTCCTGGAGAGGATCGCCGATCGGTCGGAGAGTATAGGCAACCGGACCGTGTTCATGATCACCTGTGAACAGCCTATATAAATTCTCTAGAAAATTTTTTATTTTTCTTTTATTTCCTCTCTTTTTTTTTGAATTTCAAATCCTTAAAATTATCAAACATCAAACCCTTTTTTATCAATTACAAATTTCAAAAGTTTTTCTAAATCAAAGTACATATATGATAACTGGTAATAAATCATGGCGGAAGATAAATTAACCAAGTACAGGGAAAAACGTGACTTCAACGTTACCCCGGAACCCCACACCAGCAAAAAAACATCCGAAAAACCCAGGTTCGTGGTGCAGAAGCATAAATCCCGGAATCTACACTACGATTTCCGCCTGGAGGTAGATGGTGTTTTAAAATCCTGGGCCGTGCCCAAGGGACCGTCGGTTGATTACACCCAGAAGCGACTGGCCATACCCACTGAGGACCATCCTGTTGACTATATAGATTTCGAAGGCATCATCCCCGAGGGAAACTACGGTGCAGGGACGGTTATAGTATGGGATACCGGCACCTATCGCAACTTAAAGGAGAAAGATGGTCAGAAAGTTCCCATGGAGAAGACCATTGAAGATGGTCATGTGGAGTTCTATCTGGAAGGAGAGAAAATCAAGGGTGCCTATGCACTGATCCACACCGGGCGAGAGGGGAGAAAGTTCTGGTTGTTTTTTAAAATGAAAGAATTGAATAGAAATACCAGGGATATCTTAACTGAACGGCCGGAGTCTGTTCTAAGTGGGAAGACCATTGAAGAATTAGAAAAAGGATAATTTATTTTACATTAGGATACTTACGTACTAACCACGACCACTAAGGCTTCAAAACAGCACTGGCGTGCCTGTCAGCCCAGCACTGGATACAAACCCCCACTGGTAGGCCTGCTGTATGTGTATCTGCGTATTCTATTTTAACATCCAGGGCAGTGGTCTTACCACCTAAACCCATGGGCCCAATGCCTGTATCGTTAATTAGTTTTAGTATCTCTTTCTCCAGTTCAGCGATTCTCTCTTCGTTGTGGAGTACACCAACTTCCCGAAGCAATGCTTTCTTTGCAAGCTTCATGGCCATATCAGATGATCCACCAATTCCTACACCTACCACGGTTGGTGGACAGGGTTTTCCACCTGCTTTTATCACGGTATCCACCACGAACTTTTTGATCCCTTCCACCCCATCACCCGGGAGTCCCATCATTAGGGCGTTGTTATTTTCCGAGCCAAAACCCTTGGGAAAAACCGTGAACTCTATGTATTCCCCTTCAACCAGTTCCACGTCAATCTGGGGGATAAGTTTACCCAGGTTGTTACCGGTGTTCACCCGGGTCAGGGGGTCGACTACGTTGGGTCTCAGGGGAATTTCCTTAGTGGCCTTTTCTACACCCTTTCTTACGCCTTGGTAGAGGTTTTCCACTTCCACCTTTCCGAGTTTCACAAATACGATGGGGAGGCCGGTGTCCTGGCACATGGGGATTTCCAGTTCCTCCGCGGCTTGGATGTTCTCGAGAATTGCCTCTAAATTTGTCCGAGCAATATCCTGTTCTTCCCTTTTATAGGCTTCTTCCAGGGCTTTTCGAACATCTGAAGGTAGTTCTATTACAGCTTGCTTGAAAAGGTTGCAGATAACGCCTTCTACTTGTTTTTGGGTGATCATAATTCGTCTTGTATTAAATTAGCTTTAACTACATATTAACTTATTTAATTAATAAAAATTTGTTGTTATAGCCCTTTTAGTAATACTAAATATATAGAAAATATTATATACTAAGAGAACATATCTACCCGTGTAAGCGTGGTTAAACGGTAGTAATACTATTATTACCGAATTTGAAGGTTTTTTATTAACTTAGCCATTGACTCCGAAGTAGGAATCCAAAACCACGCATTGGATTCCTACAACTATTGTGCATATGTTAGGGCATCTAAATCATTTCTTCGCTCAAATGTATCAAAAGATGCCCTACAGAATACATATAATGAAAATTTCCCATCCCATACCTGGACCACATCGAATCAGTGAAGCGTCGTATGAGGCATCACCAATTAGTAAGGGGGCATCAACAAAAAAGACTCTAACTAAAACCACTCTTGATGCCCCCTTACATTATTGATTTCTGGATTTTCTAAATATGTAAAAATATTGTTTTTCTGTTTTCTAAATAGCTATTTCTTATTAATCTTCAGCATTTCATCACTACCCCTGCGGAACTGGTAGTCTACCTTTTCCATGTTAAAATCTGCTTTATCGCCTAATTCATCCATTAAACTGGGCAGAAATGATGATTCAGATTCACCATGGAGCTTTAAAATAGGATAAATTCTAACCTCAGAAGAAGTAATCCTCAACATCTCCAGTATAGAATCCCGGTGAAAATCATAACCCAGCCGATCCTCATATATAAAAAGCAGATGGGAAGATAAAACCAGGTCGAAACTGTTATCACCAAAGGGCAATTCTGGGAGAGCAGCTTTAATGTACCTTTCATCTTTATACTGTGCATAGCTATCTAGAAACTCTTCATAAACCGAAATGCGCTGCTGGACCATGTCCTCCGGGTCCTGGAAAAAACTCCAGTCCACCTTATGGGTTAAACCAGCATGCATCTTCATAAGAGTATGGAAATCATTTACACACTGTTCTTTAGTTTCCTCCACACTTTTACCATATAAAATATCCACAGCCGTGCTATCATAGCCCTTCTTAAGCAGGTGGGGAGTGAATGAACTTGCACCTGCTGCACAGTCTAAAATACGGATATCCCTCAACTCTTCTTCCTTTAAAGAGAACATCTTCACATATTCCTGGTAACTGCGGCCCAGGAACCATATCTTCCCATTTTTACCCTTATGCATTTATATCCATCCCTAAATTCTTTCAAACAACTGCAATCTTCAGAGGGATATGCCTCACATCTGTTTATTGGGTTATTAAATTATCTCCCATATAATAATATATCTTAAGTAAAACTTATTACTGATCAATTTAGCTTGAATTAATGATATTAGACAACCTTTAGAAAAAAATGACGGTGATTGGGCCTGCCGATTTAGATTATTACTTTGATTGGATTTAAGCCCATAAAGTAATAATAAAAAGGAAAAAGAAAAGTATTATATATGAATGAAGGCCATCCAGCTATTAAAAGAAACATTCAGGCTCCCTAAATAAATTTACTAAAAGGACATTCCATAAAAATAATGAAATTTAGAGGTATTAGAAAATGTTAAATACAAAAAAATTCGCTATCCTTGCCATAACACTACTTATAGTAGCCGTAATCTTACTTTCTAATCCTGTATCTGCAGCAGGATTGGCAGACAGTGCTCAACCTAAATTCCATCACGACCAGAACAACACCGGCCAATCAGTTTACAATGGACCCCAGAACAACGAAACCAAATGGAACTACACCACCAATAATATGATCGGTTATTCTTCCCCATCCATCGATAAAAACGGCACGGTATATGTGGGTAGTGGAGATGGCTATTTATACGCCTTCACCTCTGCTGGAAAACTGAAATGGAGATATAAAACTGGCGACGCTGTTCAATCATCCCCCACCATCGATAGTAACGGTAACATATACTTTGGAAGCTGTGATAACTGGTTATATGTAATTACCTCTGCTGGCAAACTGAAATGGAGATATAAAACCGGCAGCGCCGTTGAATCATCCCCCACCATCGATAGTAACGGTAACATATACTTTGGAAGCTGTGATGGTAAAGTCTACGCACTCAACTCCACCGGTAAGATCAAATGGAAATATCAAACCGGTAATTTCATAATATCCTCACCTGCTTTGGGCAGTGACGGCACCATATATGTTGGAAGTGAGGATCAATACTTCTATGCCATTAGTTCAGCAGGAAAACTAAAATGGAGATATAAAACAGGTAAAGCTATATATTCAGATCCAGTTATTCATAATGGTACGATTTATACCGGAAGTGGTGACGGTTATCTTTATGCGCTCACCTCCGCTGGTAAACTGAAATGGAAATATAAAACCGGTAAAGAAATATATTCTCTGGCTGCTGGTAAAAATGGCATCATATACGTCGGAAACAAAGACGGTAAACTGTATGCAATTAACTCCAGCGGAAAACTTCAGTGGACCTACACCACCGGCAACACAATACGTTCTTCCCCCACCATAGGCAGTAATGGCACCATATACTTCGGAAGCTATGATGGCAAATTGTACGCTCTCAACTCCAGCGGGAAGCTGATATGGCAATATCAAACCGGTAGCGGCATAGAAGGATCCCCGGCCATCACCAGTGACGGTACCTTATACTTTGGAAGCCATAACAGTAAGGTTTACGCCATACAGGATGTGTACGTGTATGCCACGCCCAAAGCAGGCAGTTACAATAAAAGTCAAAAGATTACTCTGACCACCAACAGAACAGGCATCATCTACTACACCCTTAACGGTACCACCCCAACCACCAACAGCGCCCAATATACTAAAGCTATCAGCATCACCAACTCTACAACGGTGAAATGCTTTGCAGTAGATACAGCAGGGTATAAATCACAGATATACACCCAGAAATACACCATTGAAACTGTACCACCCACCGTGGTTAGCGTTGACCCCACCAATAACAAGGTAATCAATGTAGCCAATAAAGCATTGGTAATCACTTTCAGTGAGAACATCAAAGCAGGAAGTGCGTTTACTAGTATCAAAGTCACCAACCCCGACGGAGTAGCAGTAAAACCATTATACAAAGTAATAAACGGTAAAACACTAACCCTAACCCGTAACGGCTACTACATTAATGGATTAACCTACACCATCACCTTACCCACGGGCAGCATCACCGACACAGCAGGCAACAACATCAACACCTACACCAGCAAATTCAAAATGGACTTCGTAAAACCCACCGTATCCAGTGTTAACCCCACCAATAACAAGGTAATCAATGTAGCCAATAAAGCATTGGTAATCACTTTCAGTGAGAAAATCAAAGCAGGGAGCGCATTTAGTAATATAAAAGTCACCAACCCCGACGGAGTAAAAGTAAACCCATTATACAAAGTAATAAACGGTAAAACTCTAACCCTAACCCGTAACGGGAACTACATAAATGGACTAACCTACACCATCACCCTACCCAAAGGCAGCATCACCGACACAGCCGGCAACACACTAAAAACAGCGTTTACCAGCAAATTCAAAATCGACACCACCAAACCCAAAATAACCAGCACCAACCCAGCCAACAAAGCAGTCAACATACCACGCAACAAAGTAATCAAAGTAATCTTCAACGAAAACATCAAAGCAAGCAGCAAATACTGGATCGAACTAAAAACAAGCAATGGAACCTCAGTAACCATCAAAAAATCCATAAACGGCAAAGTCTTAACCATAACACCAACAGCACAGTTAAAAGCCAACACCAAATACTACCTTATACTACACACCGGATCAGTAACCGACACCTCAGGCAACCCACTAGCAGCAAAAACCATAAACTTCACCACCAGAAGAACATAAAAGGGAAATTTTCCCCTATTTTTTTCTTTTTTTAGGGAGACTTCTATTGATTAATTAGAGATAAATAATTCATTCTGAAATAATTTTCTCTATTTCACCTATTATTCTCTCCACGGCTTTTAAACCATCTTTAACTTCTTTTGGGAAGATTTCAGCAAACTCCTGGGTCCCGTTCAATGTCGAAATTAGCCATACTCTTTCACTTTCCTGTGCCAGTTGAATTTCTAATTCCTTCATCCCTTGATGAATATTTCCTACTTTTATCTTATCTTTTAGATGTAGTTTTACCATTAGATAATCTATCCACATCTATAAGATTTTATGGACCACTCAGATGTCAATATTACTTTTCCAGATTGGTCAGACCCTCCAAAGAAAATTGTTTTAATTTTAGTACCATATGTTCTAATGAGAGAACTATGAATATTTATATTAACCTATTTTCCCAGAATTAATCCTTGTATCTTCATCCAGGAGGGTTTGGGTGGCTTGCTAAGAAAATGTGGTTTATATGCACCTTTCGCGGATGGATAAACCCGATTTCAGGACAAATTTTGCTGGTTTTAAACTTGCTGGAAAAGTTTCTAGATTTTTTTGTAAAAATGTGAAAAAATTATAAATAAATTGGGTATTATAATAATTCCACCATGCAACTCGTGTTTTTAAGTCTTTTATCCAAAGTGAGAAGTGGTACTTCTTCTTTTTCCGCCGCTCTCAGGAACAATGAATCGTAGAAACTTACTTTTTCCTTGACCGCGATCTTAAAGGAGATATCTATGAGTTCCTGAGTTTTTATAACTTCACAGGCGGTGGTTATAAATTCCACGCTCTTTTTAAGGGCTTCTCCAATTATTTCTTCGTCTTCACCGAATAGGGTTACCCTTTTCCAGGCTACATTACCCACCTCTGCCAGGGCCAGATCAAGAGTAAGAAGATCCTGATCCTGGACCGCCTTAACAGCCCTGGAGGATGCTTCTTCCTGGAAAAAAATAGCGGCTATGACACTGGAGTCCAGCACATACCTATCTGGCATTTCTATCTTCCCTTATAAGTACTGCTGATTCCACATTAGTTTTCATACGCTTCCTTAACTCCTCCGCCTCTTTCAGGAGCTTTTTCTTACTTTTATCCTGAATCAATTTAATGGATGCCTGCCTTATCTCGTCCTGCCAGTTAACATCCCCCATCTCTTCCATCATCCTGCGATACTTAACTGGAATTCTAATACTGTAAACAGTTTTTGTAGACATACTATATTGTATACATGTTCTTATACAAATAGTTTGCCATGGATAATCTCCAAATAAAAAACAGAATAATATAGACAAATATAATAAACGATGAAAAATGTTTCATTTCCATCACCCGAATAATTTAATAGTCATGTTTACTTAATCTATACACATTTTTATGGGATGCCACAGTTTCAGTTGTGTGGATTGGTTTCTAAGTTTTAGTTGAAATTCAGGTATCAAATTCTAGTATATGATCTGGATTTCACTATTTAATAGATTTCAGGTTATAACATCCTATTTTCTCATTAAAAAACTTGCAGTAAAATCATTATCAAATGTTAAATGAAATGCTTTTACTAAGCGTATTATTACGATCCACTAATATTTCCACTGAAAATTAATAACTAGTCTACTCTTTAGTATTACGTTTCTACTGGTTTTACCTCGAAAAGTAATAATAAAAATCTTTTAAAAAGTATTATATATTAGATCAGACTAGCCATCAATCACTAAAAAAATGTGGTTGAGTAAATCCAATCACCAGGAGGCGGTTATAGGAAGATGGGAGAAGCGTAATTTTTATTTTACTTAAATTAAATGTCTTTATTTTAATAAATAAACGATATTTTCTGATAAAATCTTAAAAAATTGAGATCTATTCTATAAAAAAAATTTAAGGAGAATAATAGAATGAAATTATTTAAATTAAAGGGGGTGAGTAAGCTATGAATGCAAAAACACCCGTATTGTTGGTTTTAACCTTGATTTTTGCCGTGATACTTTGTGGTGCTGCATCAGCAGGAACGCCTCTAAACACCACCCATAATGGTACGGTGTCCGGGGATCTGTATGTGAACGCTACCCAACCAGTGCCATTTGCTAATCAACCCACAGACGCTACTTCACGGGAATTTACTCAAACATATAACTTGCCCAACAACACAGGATTAGACTGGGCACGAGTTTATGTGAATATTTACTCGGGAAGTGGTAGTGCCAACTGGCCAGCCAACGTCACAGTCAAACTAGACGGGAATGGAGATGGTACCTACGAGACAACACTAGGAAACGAACTACTCACCAGTGAAAACTACTCCATAGACGGAACCATCTACTGGATAAACGACCACTGCTTCCGGGTCTACTCAGACTACCAAGCATGGTACGATGTCACCGGACTCATAACCAGCAACAACCCATCCATCTACGTGAAAACGGAACAAATAGGCACACAAACCTTCGATGGACGATTAAAGATGATCGCCCTGGTCGCAGCCTACAACGACGGAGATGATGATAAGGTACATTACTGGGTCAACGACGGACAAGACTGGATAAACACTGGTTCATCACAAACCACATTTAAAACCAGCACGTTTACAAGAGCAGTGTCAAATGCTGCCTTGTATAATGTGGCTCTCTCCAGTAAGGATGGAAGTTATAACTTCAATGGACAGGCATTTAGTGGTACTGATCCAGTAGCACCAGTGAACTACTTCGTAACCCACAGATGGAATGTTACCAGTAATATCACACCCGGACAGGACAGTACACTGACCTACACCCTAGGTGCTGGATCATATAAAAGCGTCCTAGCAACACTCACTGTTAAAGAATCAGACATAACACCACCAACCGTCAATTTCACGGCCGACAAAACCAGTGGAGCAGCACCACTCACCGTGCATTTCACTGAACAATCTACAGGTGCAACCAGCTGGGCATGGGATTTTAACAACGATGGAATAAATGACAGTACACTGCAAAACCCCACATATACATTCAACAACGGGGGAACCTATACAGTCAAACTAACAGTAGCCGGAACCGGTGGAATTGCCACTGAAACCAAAAATAACTACATCATAGCTATACCTAATAACTACGTGAGTTACTTTGGAAGTTCAAGTGATGAATTAGCACAAGCTATTGCGCTTGATAACGATGAAAACATTTACATCACAGGATACACAACTTCGGGAGACTTTCCAACCACTAATGGTGCCTACCAGACCAGTAACGCAGGTGGATCTGATGCATTACTATCCAAGTTTAATAGTGCCGGAACTTTAGTGTACAGCACTTATCTTGGAGGATCTGGTTCAGACTATGGGCTGGGTATTATAGTAGATGCTGTTGGAAATGTTTACGTAACTGGACGAACAAACTCTGCAAACTTCCCCACAACCACCGGAGCCTACCAATCAACTAATGGTGGAGGATATGACGCATTTTTATCTAAATTTAACAGTAATGGCGAATTGGTATACAGCACCTACCTCGGAGGTACCGGAACAGATTATGGAAATGGTGTTGCACTGGACAACAATGAAAACATTTACATTGCAGGATATTCAGGTTCAACAAACTTCCCTACAACCAGTGATGCTTATCAAGCCAACAAATCCACAAGTAATGATGCCTTCATGTCCAAATTTAACAGTAGTGGAGAACTTGTGTACAGCTCTTTCCTCGGGGGAACTGGACAGGACTATGGCTATGCCATTACAATTGACAAAAATGATAACATTTACATCACAGGACGTACAGCTTCAAGTGATTTCCCCATCACTAGTGGTGCCTACCAAACCAGTATCGCCGGTGGGGCTGATGTATTTGTAACCAAATTTAACAGTGCTGGAAGCCTAGCATACAGTACATATCTCGGAGGAAATGACACAGACAATGGCAATAGTGTTGCGGTGGATAGCAATGGAAATGCTTACATCGGTGGACAAACAAAATCAAAGAATTTACCTGTAACCGTTGGAGCCTATCAAACAAGCAATGCCGGCGTTGACTATGATGGTTTTGTAGCAAAGTTAAATACAAATGGAACAAGCCTTGTTTATAGCACATACCTCGGAGGAAGCGCAAGTAACAGCATAGAAACAATAACCGGAATTGCGGTAGATGAAGAAGGAAATGCCCATGTCATAGGATACACAAATTCTGGTGACTTCCCAGTAACCCCCGGAGCATATCAAACTGTTAATAAGGCAGGATTCTATGGAGACGTGTTCTTAACTAAATTAAAATCTGATGGTACTGGCCTGTTATACTCCACATTCTTAGGAGGCAGTGGAAATGATCGTGGAAATGCTATTACAATAGACAGTGCTGGAAATGCCTACTTAACAGGAAACACAAATTCCGGGGATTTCTCAGTAACACCAGGAGCATACCAATCAACCATAACAAATAGTTATCAAGAAATTTTTGTTGCAAAACTGGATCTAACATCACCTGTTGCAGACTTCACCGCAGATGTTCTGTCAGATTATGCACCTTCAACAGTGCATTTCACAGATCAAACCAACAGTACAACTAATCTCATTGCCTGGGCATGGGATTTCAATAATGACGGCATAGTTGATAGTAATGAGCAGAATCCCACCTACACTTACACAACAGCAGGTGTATATACTGTGAAATTAACAGTGGCCAATGTTGGTGATAGCAGTTCAACGACCAAAACAGATTATATCACTGTACTTACACCTCCAGATGATACGGAAGCACCAACTGTAACAGCCATCCCCGTAGGTGGTAATTTCACCTCGGCCCTCCAGGTGTTTTTATCTGCTACAGATAACTATGACATTAATCCCAAAATATACTACACACTTGACGGCACAGACCCAACAACAAACAGCACTCTGTACACAAACCCCCTTATCTTCACTGAAACCACCGTGTTAAAGTTTATCAGTGCAGACAAATTTGGTAACATTGGAACCATACAGACTGAAACCTATAATATCAACGACACAGAAGCTCCTGTTGTCACTGCAACTCCCGCAGAAGGAACTTACCACGAAACAACTCAGATAAATTTATCTGTAACGGATAATACGGATCCTAATCCAATAATTTACTACACACTTGATGGTACAGACCCAACCACAAATAGTACAATATACACCGACCCTATTAATCTCCCAAATTACGTTACTACAACTTTAAAATATATTGCAGTGGATAAAAGTGGAAACATCCTCCCAATACAAACACTATACTATACAATCACGGATATAGAACTACCAACGGTGACTTACACCAAAACTGGAACAACAACAATTACATTAAACGCTACCGATGACATGGATCTTGATCCTAAGATCTATTACACGCTCGATGGTAGTGATCCTACAACCAACAGCACACTGTATACTGGTCCGTTTAACCTTCCACGACCTGCTGTTACTGTTTTGAAATTCATAGCAGTGGACGCTAGTGGTAACACTTCACCAGTGCAATCTGAAACAATCAGCACGTACTTGGAAACAGACCTTCTAACCACTTACTATGCCCAAGGACATGTCAATGTAATTGTTGATAATGGTGGTACTGGTTACGGTGGTGGAAATCCAACCTATAACCTGAACATACCCGATGGTGCGACTATACTCGCGGCTCATTTATGTTTGGCATGGACGTGGTATGGTTACAGTCCATACAACGTAACATTCAATGGATATAACCTCACAAATCTCCTAGCACACTACCCAGACTACAACGGATACTACGGCAGAAATGATGGAGAAGGACAGGACATCTACGACGTGACACAGTATTTCAATGCTAACGGAACTAACACCGCCACCATCACCGGTGGACCTCAAGCCCAATACGGCCGTGTGTTGATTGTAGTTTACGAGCATGCTAGTGAACCTTACAGGAAAATCTGGATAAATGAAGGTTTTGACCTGCTTTACTATGGACCAACCACAGGATTCGCCTTCTTCGACAACGTAACCACTGACAAAGTAGATTCCACCCAGTTAACCATCATGTTACCCTCAGGTGATAATGATTCACCAGGCGTGCTATTCAACGGACAAACACTCAACCTAAACGGAACTGGTGGAAGCGACCCATCGTACAAATACTACAGCGTGACTTCGCTACAAAACGGACTCAATCAACTAGATGTAATAGGAGGAGGAGCATACTTCTCACTACAAAACGCCATACTAACAGTTACAATGGAACCGGTAGTAGCAAACTTCACTGCAGACACCACCGTGGGTGATGGACCTTTAACTGTGCAGTTCACCGACAATTCCACTGGAACTACTGGTTGGGCTTGGGACTTCAACAACGACGGAACAATCGATAGTACATTACAAAACCCTATCTGGACCTTCACCAACCCCGGATACTACACCGTGAAACTCACAGCAACTGGACCCGGAGGAGAGGATGAGGAAATCAAAACGGATTACATCTTCGTTAACGGACCCGATTTAGTGGTAACTGGTATTACACCTAACAGCGGTGCAGGCAACACACTGTTCTCCAACGGAAACAACACCATATCTGTAACGGTTGAAAACCAGGGGACCAGTCCGGCACCAGCATCCACCCTCAAAGTAACCATTGATGGGGAAGAATACACTGTAAATGTGCCTGCACTTGGTGTTGGCGAATCAACCACCGTAACTGTGACTGACACCACTTCCAGAAGTGTAGGTGACAGTGTACCAGTAAACACCGACACCGACCCAAACAACAGCATACCAGAGACCAACGACTCCAACAACACCTTAACAACTACCTTACCCGTTTACAACAACGGTTACCGGGGTAAACGGTACACCAACGGCAACGACATAAACACCACCACAGTATGGAGCGGAAACTACAATGTTATCTACTCCAATGGAAGCGCAGCTTACAGAAGCGGAAGCGGAAGCAACTGGGACACACCATACACAGCCACCTGGACCAACACCGACCTGCCAATACCAGCAGACACTAATGTAGTCCTGGCAAGGTTGTACCAGCCTTACACTTGGAACACTGCCCTGGGAGTGCCAGACTGGACCGCACAGTTCAACGGTAAAACACTGTATGACTTGACCTACTACACTGATACTAAAAGCTATGGAACCAGCAACTATCCATCCGGACTCTTAGTCTACGATGTAACCAGCTTATTCCAAACCAACGGCAACACACTAACCTTAACCAAAGGAGCAGCCACAACAGCCAGCCTATACGGATCCTACCTGGTTGTGATCTACGAGGATCCAAACACTGCCTTTAAACGGATTTACATAAACGACGGTGCGGACATGCTCTGCTCTAATCCCACCTACAGTACAAACGATGAACAAGCCACAGCCTACGCCAACTACAACCTGAACACCAACAAAATGAGCAACGCTCAACTAGTAGCGATACTGGCTTCAGCCGGCGATGAGAATAAAAGCAAGTTCTTCTTCAACGGACAAGAATACACCGGCTTTTGGAACAGCTACAATAGAACCACACAGACTGGTTTCAGCCTATACGATATAAACAGTGCCGTACTGAATGGATTTAACACCGCGGCCCTGCAAAGCTACAACAACGGCACCAACGGCGATAACATGGTTGCCCTGGGCACCATACTGGTACTCACCACTGACAACCAGTGCCCCACTGTCAACTGCAACCTACAGGGTGGACTATCACGAACCACACAAACCGTGACTCTAACTGCAACTGATGACCAGTGCACTACTCCACGGATCTACTACACACTCAATGGAGAAGAACCAACCACCAACTGCACACTGTACACCGGACCTATAAGCATAAACGAAACCACCACACTAAAATTTATCGCAGTAGACGATACGGGTAACATCTCACCGGAGCAGACAGAGATCTACACCATAGACACCATAGCACCTACAGCCACAGTGTTTGATCCAGTTAATGGTCAAACTAACATTGCAGCTGATAAAACAATCAAAGTAACCTTCAGTGAAGATATTAAAAAAGGCCATATGTGGATAGAACTCTTAAACAGTGAACTAACAGCCATACCATTCACTACAACAATAAATGGTAAAGTTTTAACAGTGGCCCCCACCAGCAACCTGGCAGAATCACTATACACCCTCTGGATCCACACTGGATCAGTAACCGACCTGGCAGGAAACCCAGTAGCAGTTAAATCAACCAAATTCAGTGTGGGAACATCACCCACCGTATCAAGTGTCGATCCAACCAACAACAAGGTGATCAATGTAGCCAATAAAGCATTGTTAATCACTTTCAGTGAGAACATCAAAGCAGGAAGTGCTTTTACTAATATCAAAGTCACCAACCCCGACGGAGTAAAAGTAAACCCACTATACAAAGCCATAAACGGAAAAACACTAACCCTAACCCGTAACGGTAACTACATAAACGGACTAACCTACACCATCACCCTACCCACCGGCAGCATCACCGACACAGCAGGAAACAACATCAACACCTACACCAGCAAATTCAAAATCGACACAACCAAACCCAAAATAACCAGCGTTAACCCCACCAACAACATGGTAATTAATGTGGCCAATAGATCATTAGTAATCACTTTCAGTGAGAATATCAAGGCCGGAAGCGCATTTACCAGTATCAAAGTCACCAACCCCGACGGAGTAAAAGTAAAACCGCTATACAAAGTCATAAACGGAAAAACACTAACCTTAACCCGTAACGGTAACTACATAAACGGACTAACCTACACCATCACCTTACCCACCGGCAGCATCACCGACACAGCAGGAAACAACATCAACACCTACACCAGCAAATTCACCGTAGACTTCGCCAAACCCACCATAACCAGGGTTAACCCCAGAAATAACAGCTCCGGATTTTCATTAACCGCACCCATCACCATAACCTTCAACGAGAACATACTGGAAGGCGTCAACTGGTCAAAAATCACCATGAAAAACCTGAACACAGGCAAAGCAGTCTCCTTCACCAAAACCAAAAACGGCAAATCACTAACCATCAAAATGACCTACACTAGACTACACAAAAACACCTACCAAATCTACATACCCGCAGAAACCGTTAAAGACAACGCCGGCAACAAACAAAACACACCATACACACTAACATTCAAAACACGATAATAAAAAGAAAGGAAACCTTTCCCCCTCTTTTTTTCTTTTTTTAAGGAAACTTCAATAGACTAATTAGAAATAATATTGATCTGAATATCATTATTTTTGTTATCTAAAAAAATTTGAAAAAAATAAATATACTTACTAATGGCCATTATTAGGATAATTTAAACTTTAGTTAGAAGTTTTCACTGATGTTTAAAATTCTCTTATACTCTTTTTCGCTTATTCTGAAGCCGACAGATATTAAATGATCAAATGTTTCTTTAAAATTAATTTTATCCTCAGACGCTGCCAGTAGTAAAATACCTATCGTTCCTGTGATTTTTAAATCCATCAATTCTGCTGTCTTTCTTGCTTGACCGTCATCTATGATAAGTAAGTCATCTATTTCACGGGCGAGTATAATTGCTTCTGACTCTCCTTTCCCCAGATTTATTGCTAGAGATTCAACTGCAACTCTGTTTTTCACTTCTTTGACTTTAATCCAGTCTGCTGATTCTACTTTTTCAGCGCCGGGTCTATTTCTTCCAGCAACTACCACTTCGTTGTATACTTCCTGGGGAATGAATATCTCTTTGAAATAATCCTTAAGCAGATTGAGATTATCTATCTTAGAAAGTGCGATAAGTGGTGTGGAATTAGAGATAACTATCATAGATTCGGCACTTCTTTCAGGGTTTTCAGGTCTTTTTCAGCATCTGAAGCCGTGTAATGAAGTGGGACTTCCTTTTCATTAAGTAGCTGTAACATCTCCCAACGATCTAACCCTGCAAGTTCTGCTGCTTTCCCTAAAGATAATTGACCATCCCTGTAAAGCTCTACAGCTAAGGATCGTCTTATAAACAGATCTAATTCTTCTTTCCGTACCTTTAGAGTGGTTAAAAAAGACTCGGGTAATTTTACTTCAGCTTTTACCATATCCATAATAATCACCATTATTTATATTATCAAAATGATAACTTAAATTTGTTTAGGTTTTTCCTAATGTTACTTTAGTTTAGAAATAGGATATTATGAGTTTAAAATCGATACAAAAATACAGATTCAAGTTAATTAAGTCTGTTATGAGGAAGTTTTGTTTAAAAAGATGATATTTAAACCTTTTTAACTTCTCCGGACTTTAAAATTATTTTATCTTTGGTTAGAATTCCAGATCTGTAAAATTTGGAAGTTGCAACTATAATCCTGTCGTGTATTTTCTGGTATCTGGGTAGTTATCGTTTCTTCAAGAATTTCTGGAGTAAAACTGACTATTTCAAATTCTCTTTCCTTTTTTATGAGTTCATACATTTTTTTAAAATCAAATCTAACTTTACCCTTTTCAAGCGATGGCCAAAGCTTCGGCAAGAACTATGGTGGGAACAAGTAGACGACCACCCTTGTTTCTAACATCATCTATTTTCTCCTTAATATCCTTTTTTAAACGTTTACTTCCGATAAAATACCATATGAGGACGTGAGTGTACATGGTATGAATCATCAGACATCCTCCGCTTCGCGGAATAATTCTCTCTGGGCTTTTTCAATCATTTCATCGGTGATATCCTCCCCACTGACACTACCAAAAAGCGAAGGTTTCCTGGTAATTTTCTCTTCCAGGTGCATTAAATCTCTTTTCATGTACTCCAGTTCCCTCTGCATTTCCTCAATTTTTCTTAAAAAGTTGCTCGAATCTAAACTCATTTCCATCACCCGATTAATTTAACATCATGTTCATAATCCTATACACATTTTTATGAGATGCCACACTTTCAGTTGTGTGGATTGGTTTCTAAGTTTTAGTTGAAATTCAGGTATCAAATTCTAGTATATGATCTGGATTTCACTATTTAATAGATTTAGGTTCATCTCATCCTTCACCTCCATGGTGTATCGAAATTTGATATAATTAATTCTAATTGAAATCTTTTATTGGGCGCATTATTACGATCCAATGATTTAATCTCTAAACTTTAATAACCACTCATTCATCAGTATTACGTTTCTACTGATTTTACCTCGGAAAGTAATAATAAAAATCATTTAAAAAGTATTATATATTTGATTGAACTAGCCATCTATCACTAAAATGTGGTTGAGTAAATCCAATCACCCAGAGGTGGTAACAGAAAAGGGGAAAAAGCGTAATTTTTATTTTACTTAAATTAAATGTCTTTATTTTAATAAATAAACGATATTCCTAATAAAATCTCAGAAAATAAGAAATTCTATCTATAAAATATTAAGGAGAATAATAAAAATGAAATTATTTAAAATAAAGGGGGTGAGTAAGCCATGAAAGCAAAAAAACCCGCATTATTGGTTTTAACCCTGATTTTCGCCCTGGTACTTTGTGGAGTCGCATCTGCAGCCAACACACCCCTGAACACCACCCATAACGGTACGGTGTCTGGGGATCTGTATGTGAACGCTACCCAACCAGTGCCATTTGCTAATCAACCCACAGACGCTACTTCACGGGAATTTAATCAAACATATAACTTGCCCGACAACACTGGATTGGACTGGGCACGGGTTTATGTGAATGTTTACTCGGGAAGTGGTAGTGCCAACTGGCCAGCCAACGTCACAGTCAAACTGGACGGGAACGGAGACAGTATCTATGAGACTATTCTGGGAAACGAATTAATGACTAGTGACCAATATTCCATAGATGGAACTATCTACTGGATCAACGACCACTGCTTCCGAGTTTACTCAGACTACCAAGCATGGTACGATGTGACCGGACTCATCACCTGCACCAATCCCTCGATTTATGTGAAGACGGAACAGGTAGGCACAGCTACATTTGATGGACGATTAAAGATGATCGCCCTGGTCGCGGCCTACAACGATGGAGATGATGATAGGGTGCATTACTGGGTTAACGATGGACAGGACTGGATAAACACTGGTTCATCACAGACCACATTTAAAACCAGCAATGTTACTTTAGGCGTGCTTAACGCCACTTTAAATGCTGTTGGTTTATCCAGTAAGGATGGAAGTTACAACTTCAATGGTCAACCATTTAATGGAACTGACCCTGTGGCGCCAGTTAATTACTTTGAAACACATACTTGGAATGTCACCGGCAATGTAACACCAGGACAGGACAGCACACTAACTTACACCCTGGGTAGTGGGTCATATAAAATAGTTCTTTCCACTCTTACAGTGAGTGAGGAACTGCCTATCTTGGTTCCTGTGGCTAATTTCACAGCTAACACCACAGCTGGTGTGGGTCCTTTAAATGTGCAGTTTAACGACACATCCCTAAACAGACCAACTTCATGGTTATGGGACTTCAATAGTGATGGAATCGTGGACAGCACCGAGCGAAACCCGTCATACACTTACACAAACGTGGGTAAATACAATGTAACACTCACCACAGGTAACACTGTAGGTAACAATACTATTGTGCGTTCCGGTCTAATTGAAGTGTATCCAACTGGTAATGGACTTGCCAATTCAACTTGGCCCAAGTTCCAAGGAAACAACAACAACACTGGACAATCACCATATAACGGACCAGAAGACAGTGTTGTTATATGGGCTCACACCACTGGAAGTAGCATACAGTATGCCGGACCTTCCATTGGAACTTACGGAACCATTTACATAGGAAGTCGTGACTGTAATATCTATGCACTGAACCCAGATGGAACAGTAAGATGGAAGTTCACCGCAGGAAATCAGATTCAAAGCACACCAACCATTGCAACTGACGGAACCATCTATTTCGGAAGTATAGATGGTAAACTCTATGCATTGAACCCTGATGGGACCGTTAAATGGACATACACCACAGGAGGTGCACTTTACAGTTCCCCAGCCATAGGTCCTGCTGGCACTCTATACGTTGGAAGCTACGACAAGAATCTGTATGCAATTAACCCTGATGGAACACTTAAATGGAGCTACACCACTGGAAACTACATATATAACTATGGCGGTACTCCGGCAATCGATTCCGATGGAACCATCTATGTGGGAAGCTACGACAGTAAACTCTATGCACTGAACCCTGATGGAACACTTAAATGGAACTACATCACTGGAAACCGAATTTATGGTGCGCCCTCTATAGGTCCTGATGGTACCATTTATGTGGGAAGCTACGACAAAAAGTTCTATGCACTGAATCCTGATGGAACACTTAAATGGAACTACACCACTGGCGGTTACATATACGGTACACCTGCCTTTGCAACTGATGGGACTGTTTACATTGGAAGTCGTGACAGTAAACTCTATGCACTGAATCCTGATGGAACACTTAAATGGAACTACACCACTGGAGGTGCCATATACGGTACACCAGTTGTTGATGTTGACGGAACCATATATTTCGGTAGCTACGATGATAAAGTATATGCATTAAACCCCGATGGAACACTTAAATGGAGTTACACCACTGGTGGCGATATAAGTGGTGCACCAGCTATAGGTTCTGATGGTAGTCTCTATGTGGGAAGTTATGATGGTAAACTGTATGCTTTCAAGGTCGTTCCGGTTGAAGCTAATTTCACATCAGATGTAGATTCTGGAACTGCTCCATTAACTGTGAAATTTACAGATCAGTCCAAATATGCCACTTCATGGGCATGGGACTTCAACGGTGATGGAATCATAGACAGCACAGCACAAAACCCCACCTACACCTATGCTTTCTCAACACCTGGAAACTACACTGTAACCCTCACAGCATACAATGTACTGGGAAATAGCACAATAAATTCTTCAATACAGTTGGCTGTAGTTCCTCCGGTTGCAAATTTCACATCTGACCAAAAAATTGGATATGCACCATTGTATGTGAGGTTCAAGGATCAATCCAAGTTTGTTACTTCCTGGGCTTGGGACTTTAATGGTGACGGTATCGTCGACAGCACTGAACAGAACCCTCTCTACATCTACAATACAAGCGGAAAATACAGTGTAAAATTAACAGCCACCGGACCTGGAGGTAGTAGCAGCATAACCAAAACAAGTTATGTTACTGTCAATGGTTGGAAGCCTGAAGACTTCAAATACAAGTACCGAGCCTATGTTGCAGGATCCACAACTGATCTCACAGATTACCAGGTGAAACTAGTTATACACAACACCACTGGTACAAATTCCGGAGCAAACATTTACCTCCCAAACATCTCCCAATCAAACTACAACGACATCAGATTTGCACTTGCAGATGGTACTCAACTGAACTACTGGATGGAAACCCCTGTAGGTTCAAATGGCACAGTATTCTGGGTTAAAGTACCATTCATACCACAAGGAAATAATACTCCTGTTGCGATCGACATATACTACGGAAACTCCACAATAGGCAGCGCAACCAACGGAGAAGCCACTTTCCTATTATTCGATGACTTTGACGGAACAACCCTGGACACATCCAAATGGCAGGTAACCAGTGGAACACCCATCCTTAACGATTCGAATTTTATTTTAAACTCCGCAAATCTTCAATCATATCTACAGTTTACCAACAACGCAGCGCTATGTTTATATGGTAATTTATGGTATAGTGGTGCCTATATTGGTTTTGGAACAGGGAGTAGTTTTGTTAACACTGCAGTGATAAGAGCTACCAGTAGTATTGCAGAGTTATGGGTTAGCACTCCTTCCAGCGGCTCAAGCGGAGCAGGTACCAGTATGGTAAATGATTATCAACGGATGGAAATGAAATGGACCAACAGCAAAGTTTCTCTAAAAGTCGGGGACAATACTGAAAAGACACATAGCAAAATTCCTTATGATACACTTCCCTTGACTTTACGAGCAGGAAGTTCCAACCCCTTAGCTTGGTTGTATATCCGTCAGTTGGTAGACATTGAACCAACGATCTATCCAGTTCTTATTGCTGATTTCATATCAGATAAATTAACTGGTGATGCACCGTTAACTGTGAAATTCACCGACCTGTCTGCAGGGGAGATTGATTCCTGGGCGTGGGACTTCGATGATGATGGTACTATCGACAGTACAGAACAAAACCCCACATATACATACCAGGCCCCTGGAAACTACAATGTGAATTTAATAGTCAGCAAAGGAAATAGTAGTGACACTGTCTCTAAAACAGAATATCTCATTGTTAACCCAGCAACGTTACCTGTTGCTGATTTCTCTGTCGATAAAACATCTGGTGATGCACCACTTACCGTGCAGTTCACAGACCTATCAACTGGAAGTATTCCAATGACTTGGGCTTGGGACTTCAATGGTGACGGAGTAGTAGACAGCACAGAACAAAACCCCACCTACACCTACAACACTCATGGAAACTACACAGTATCTTTAACAGTGACCAACGCTGCAGGAAACAGCACGAAGACCATGACTAACATTACTGTTATCGCTCCAGATCCACCAGTTGCAGATTTCTCTGCTGATAAAACATCTGGCGATGCTGCTTTAACAGTGAACTTCACTGACCAATCCAATGGAGCGATAGCTTCATGGGCATGGGACTTCAACGGTGATGGAATCATAGACAGCACAGAACAAAACCCCACCTACACCTACAACACTCATGGAAACTACACAGTAACCCTTACTGTAGCCAATATTATGGGAACCAGTACCAAAACAGAGAATATCACAGCGACTAATGGTATTGACCTAATAGTTAACAGTGTTTCTCCGTCTATATACATACATGACAAAATCGCTGTGACCATTACCAATAACGGTACAGAGGATGCCCCTGTATCCATGGCAACCATAGTGGTTGATGGTGCCAGCACCACAGTTAATGTACCTGCACTTGCTGCAGGAAACAGCACAACATTAATCATCCCAGATCCAGTATACAGAAGTGCAGGTGATATTGTACCGATCACAGTGACAGTTGATCCTGAAAATCTAGTTACTGAAAAAGATGAGGACAATAATGTTAATAACACCAGTGCAACAGCTATTGTTACTGGACAAGCATGGAATGGAGGAAGATACTACAATGGAACAGACATGCAAACAAGTTACTACACCGAAGGACATGTAGGAATTGCCATATCTAACGGTGGAACTGGTTACGGTTGGTTTGCATACAACACACCCGGTACTGGTACTGTAACCTTTACACCAGAGAGCCTGAATATTCCTGACGGTGCAACCATCCAATCTGCACGTTTGCATCAGGCCTGGACCTGGTACGGCTACCCCGGATACTCTGTACAATTCAATGGCCAGAATATAACTGAAATTGCACAATATATTGATGCAGGCGATGGTCTAAACGTCTATGATGTAACAGCGTACTTCAACTCAGCTAGCAACAACACAGCAATTATAACCTCACCTGGTGGAGCAAGCTACGCAACCCTTCTTATCGTGGTTTATGAGCATATTAATGAGCCTTACAGGCAAATCTGGATCAATGAAGGATTTGACGTTATTTATTACGCACCAGCTACTGGATACGCTATGTTCAACAACGTGAGTGTTAACAATGTGGCATCAGCCGAAGTGAACACCATCACCGGCTCCGGAGGAGGTGATTGTCCGACAATACTGTTCAACGGTGAAACCATTGATATTATCAGTGAAGGTGGTAGTGACCCTAACTACAACTTCTACAACGTCCTGGGTGCTTTAATAAACGGTGCCAACGAACTAGGAGTGTATGGAGGTTCATATTTCTCTCTGAATACTGCTATATTGACTCTGACTATGGAGCCTGTAGAAGCGGATTTCACAGCGAATAACACCACAGTTGATGCAGGTTCACCTGTGCAGTTTACTGACAACTCTACCGGTGCTACTGGTTGGAGTTGGGACTTCAACAACGACGGAGTAGTAGACAGCACAGAGCAGAACCCTACCTGGACCTATAATACCTCAGGTAATTACACCGTGAAACTGGTAGTAACTGGTCCTAACGGATCAAACGAAGAGGTTAAAGGGGATTATATTACTGTGAATGTTCCACCTGCTCCTGTAGCAGGTTTTACAGCGAACATCACTGGTGGTAACGAACCTTTAACAGTGCAGTTTACTGACAACTCTAGTGGTGCTACTGGTTGGAGTTGGGACTTCAACAACGACGGAGTAGTAGACAGCACAGAGCAGAACCCTACCTGGACCTATAATACCTCAGGTAATTACACCGTGAAGCTGGCGGTAACTGGTCCTGGTGGATCTAGCCAAGAAATTAAAACGGATTACATATTCGTTAACTCCACCGACACAACAGCCCCAACTGTCAACTGCAACCTTCAGGGAAAAGTGTTCAGAAACAGCCAAACAGTAACCCTAACTGCAAGTGACGACCAGTGCACTAATCCAAAGATTTATTACACACTCAACGGAGAAGAACCAACTATTAACAGCACTCTGTACACTGGATCTATCAGTATTAACTCAACAACCACGTTGAAGTTTATGGCTGTGGACGATGTTGGTAACATTTCGCCGGTGCAGATTGAGATTTACACCATCGACAACCTAGCACCAGTAGCCAGTGTTAGTCTCAAAGGAGGATTATACAACGCCAACAAAAGCATAATTCTCACTGCTCTGGATAACGTTGACACACAACCTAGAATCTACTACACACTCAACGGCATCACACCAACCAGCAGCAGCACCTTATACACAGGACCTATCAGTATTAACTCAACCACCATGTTGAAGTTCATCGCAGTAGACAATCTAGGCAACACCAGTCCTGCGCAGACAGAAATTTACACCATAGACACCACCAAACCCACTGTAACAGGTGTTAATCCAGCCAATAACAAGGTAATCAATGTAGCTAATAAAGTATTGGTGATCACTTTCAGTGAGAATATCAAGGCGGGAAGTGCTTTTACTAGTATCAAAGTCACCAACCCTGACGGAGTATCAGTCAAACCATTATACAAAGTAATAAACGGTAAAACACTAACCTTAACCCGTAACGGCTACTATATAAACGGATTAACCTACACCATCACCCTACCCACCGGCAGCATCACCGACACAGCCGGCAACACACTAAAAACAGCATTCACCAGCAAATTCACCGTAGACTTCGCCAAACCCACCATAACCACTGTTAACCCAGCCAACAACAAGGTGATCAATGTAGCCAATAAAGCATTGGTGATCACTTTCAGTGAGAACATCAAAGCCGGAAGTGCTTTTACTAGTATCAAAGTCACCAACCCCGACGGAGTATCAGTCAAACCATTATACAAAGTAATAAACGGTAAAACACTAACCCTAACACGCAACGGCTACTACATTAATGGATTAACCTACACCATCACCTTACCCACGGGCAGCATCACCGACACAGCCGGCAACACACTAAAAACAGCATTCACCAGCAAATTCAAAATAGACACCACCAAACCCACCATAACCAGGGTTAACCCTAAAAATAACAGCTCCGGATTTTCATTAACTGCACCAATCACCATAACCTTCAACGAGAACATACTAGAAGGCGTCAACTGGTCAAAAATCACCATGAAAAACCTGAACACAGGAAAAACAGTTTCCTTCACCAAATCCAGAAACGGCAAAACACTAACCATCAAAATGATCAGCAGCAGACTACACAAAAACACCTACCAAATCTACATACCCGCAGAAACCGTTAAAGACAACGCCGGAAATAAACAAAACACACCATACACACTAACATTCAAAACACAATAAAAAAACAAACCTTTTCCCCCTTCTTCTTTTCTTTTTAAATTTCAAAAAGAGATTAACTGGACTTAAACTATCCAATTTTTACATTGATTTATTATTCTGAAGAGAAAATTTTAGTTTCCTAAAATTACATGCAATCAAAATTTTTTATTATATCCCCCTGTATACAAAAATAGTATTATGAGTGTCCAGGATAAATATCGCTCTCTAGCCCATGAATTTGCCGAGAAGGTTCTGGAAAAATATGGTGAACGGATAGACACCATAATATTATTCGGATCTACGGCCCGGGGGGAAGCCAGAGAAGAATCTGACATCGATATCCTGGTGGTGGGAGAGATAAACTCAAAGGACTTGGTTGATATCTCTTATCCCATGCTCCTGGAATATGGGGAATACATATCTCCCAAGGATATGAAAAAAGCTTATTTTAACAAATTAAACAGCGAAAAATACTCATTCATCCAGAATATACTGAGTGAAGGACAGGTTCTATATGAAAGAGTGGCAAAAGCATCTGGAGAGAGTCCCAAAAGAGTAAATGAAAATTGAAAATTTCATGATAGTTTATAAATTATTTTCTATTATCTTCAGGGCTTCAATTAAGGTAATTTTCTTGGAAGAGTTAATCTGTTCTTTTATATGTAGATGGCAGGGGAAAGTATCTAATTCAGGATGATGTGGCGCGTTATCCCATCGCATTATCAGATTTTTATCCTTATCCTGCCAGTGGTAAGATAATCTATTATTTCAATGGGCATCTTTACATATTCAAAAACATAATTTTTGAACCATCTTCTAACTCCATTTTAAAACGGATAAAACCTTTATCAGGATCCACAAACTCCTTCAGCAGTATAAAATTTTTTAAGAAACTAAATTTCCTGGCAGTATCCTTAAGTGTGGCAAAATAAATTTTAATCATCTTAAAGCCTCTAAAAGGGCTAATTTCTCCTTTTTAAGCTCCTGCTGTATCTCCCAAGAGGCTTTCCATTCAAAAAAATCCATTTCATCATCATGTTTTCCCTCGTAAACTGCCTGTAAAAATCTTCACTTTTAAGATGATATTTACGCTGAAAATACTCTAAATTCTGGTTAAGATCATCTAATTTAAGATCTATCTCATTTATACGATTTTTTAAAGCACCAACAACTGCATCTTTTACCTGAGATCTTCAGGAATAGAAGTGCTTTTAATCTCTAAAGTCATAAAATTCACCGATAAAATTTACGTTGTTTTATATATAAATAAGTCTAGATCAACATATCCACAAAACTACTTTTTAGAAAGTAAAATCCTTATCTATTAGATTTTAATTAAAGTCTGTTAATGGAGAAGTGGAACAAACACTCAAACAGCCTGTTTTAAACTAGCTCGTGAGTTTCTGGATTTTTCAAACGTCATTACCATACAGATGAAATAGCTGATTTAACCATTAAAATCCAGAAGAGGCTCAAAAATAAAACTTCCTAACTCAGCGATAGCTGCAACATGTCTGAATGATAACCTTATTCTCATAACTTAATTTTATTTCCTAACAAGTATTATTGTATACTTCTTCAAAATTTAACATATCATTGAATTTATCCATAAAAAGACGAAGTTTAAAGAAGTTTGAATTTCAAAGATGTGAAAATATAATGAAACTTGAATTAAAAGAGATATGAAGTTTCCTTAAATAATAAAGGCGCAATAATTTCTTTAATCAATTATTCATCTAAGAATATAAATTAAGAGGGATGTTTGAATTCATATAAAAAAAAGAATACAATCCTGAATACGTATTTATGCTATAAAAACTCTAAAAATTCATCGATGGTTAATTCGGCATCTTTAATCAAATTCCTAAGGGTGCCCCTTTTTATTTCTTTATGATTGGGCACAGAAAGAGTTGCAATATATCCAATTTTTTCCATGATAATATGACTGCCAGTTTGCCTTTTTACCATCCATCCCGCTTTCTGGAATGCTTTTACAGCTTTCATCCCAGATATTACAGGAAGTTTAGACATTAAACTACCACATCTACTGTTTTTCCTTTACTGGTTTTGGCAGCCCTTTCATTAATAACTTCCATACAACCAATTATTGCGTCCTTAATATTCTCCAGAGCCTCTTCAACAGTATCTCCCTGAGAATGACACCCCGGTAACGCAGGACAGGTTATATTGTATCCTCCATCTTCTTTATCTTCCTTAATAATAACTTTAAATTTCACAAATTAACCTCCACATATACTATCATTGTTAATTTATTCCATCATATCTTAAAATAAATTTCCATTCTGGAAGCCATAAAAAAAATTTGACTATGTTAATTTATCACTGAAATCTTCCATAGCCCAGAGAACTAAGTTTCAAGCTATAACCGTTGCAATAGATCACCGGATAATTTTTAATTTTTCTTTAAGATCAGCAATATACTGTTCCTTATTTTTCCAGGTGATGTAATCATCCCCGGCAGGATGGCTCTCAATAGTTTTGGATTTAATTTTCTCATAAAGCTCTTCCTTAGTGGTTACATTATATCTATCCCTTATATCAACCAAATCCAACTCTGAAAGCCTGATCTCCTTTTCTACAAATGCCAACATCTCTAGCTATGAGATCCTTTTTGGGAATATTTATAACCTTAGAAACTTCAGCTATCACATCCATGTTCATACCTCAATAAATGTATATACCACTAATTAATTATTATAATTTTCATGCAAAAATAAGAAAAAATTAGTCTCATCTCCCGGTATGTCTACATCAGCCATATTCTTTCACCTTCCTGTGCCAGTTGAATTTCTAATTCCTTCATCTCCTGATCAATATTTTCCACTTTTATCTTTCTTTTGGGAGTGGTTTTACCCTTAGATAGAATGGATTTAACTTCACCCACTGTTATTTCTGCCATCTGTTGGTAGTAATCTTTCGCATCACCTTTTAGATTTCTGGATTTGTCTAAAAAATCTTTGCTTTCCTTCAAACGATAGAATAAGGTAAGTTTTGGAAAAAGAACGGGTTCCCGCAAGTATTTTCAAAATATTTCCCTTCCATACTATACCGTTGAGGTGCGTCCAGTACCATGAAATCCACTGGTTCGTTGATATCTCCCAGCTGTACTGGTGAGATACTCACCAGTTTCAGCTCGTAATTAATGTGATATAACTTTTTCGCCCTGATTTTTCCACCAGAACAATATTATAATTTGTAAAAACATTCATTATTCTCAAAACATTGGATTTGGCTATTTGAAGTTCTAGAGCCAATTCACTGAGGCCACATGATAGGTAGGGTTTAAAACCAGCAACCTTAAAATACGAAAGGTGTTTTTTGGTAGCCAGGCCCTCCAAAGAAAATTGTTCTAATTTTAGTACCATACGTTCTAATAAGAGAACATTAAATAGTTTATTTACCTATTTTTCGTGAAAAAAGTTACAGTGAAATTAGTATAATGATAATTATGCTATTTATTGAAATCTTTTATTGGGCGTATTATTACGATCCAATGATTTATCCTCTAAACTTTAATAACCACTCATTCATTAGTATTACGTTTCTGCTGTTTTTCTCTCGAAAAGTAATAATAAAAATCTTTTAAAAAGTATTATATATTAGGTTGGACTAGCCATCTATCACTAAAATGTGGTTGAGTAAACTCTACCACCAGGAGGGCGGTAACAAAAAATGAGGAAAAAGCGTAATTTTTATTTTAATTAAATTAAATGTCTTTATTTTAATAAATAAACGATATTTTCTGGTAAATCTTAGAAAAAATAGGAGATTTATTCTATAAAAATTTTAAGGAGAATAATAGAAATGAAATTATTTAAATTAAAGGGGGTGAGTAATCCATGAATACAAAAACACCTGTAATGCTGGTTTTAACCCTGATCTTTGCACTGATCATGTGTGGAGCAGCATCCGCCGACGATTATGTAGGGGGTCAGCCTCTCACCACAGTCCAAAATGGAACGGTAAGTGGTGGAGTGTACAGTGACACCTATTATGGTTTTGACGGTCCGGGAGGAACTGGAAATAACAATGGTGGAACTGCTGATATAACCTACAACTTCCAGTCGTTACCATCCAATGCCCAGGTTACAAATGCAACCCTTTATGTAGCAGTCTACTGTGGCCATATGCAAAATAACTATAAAGTGAATGCGAACGTCAACTTCAATGGAAACACCCTTGAAAACAGTACCGACATACAACAACCCTATACCTTTATCTACGATGGAGGAAACGATAACACCGGTCAGGGTGGAGGAACAGGCGAACCATACAAGATCATAAACAATCACACCATCCGGGTTACCAGTGATTATCTCATGAAGTATGATGTCACCAGCCTAATACAGCAGAACAACACCATTCGTGTATTTACCACTGGATCTTTCGACGGCCGGATAAAACTCATAAGCCTCATAGCGGCTTATAATGATGGAGATTCTGACCAGATAAAATACTGGATAAATTATGGACAGGACGTCGCCAGTTACCAGCAAGAAGACTATTTCGGTGAAGTATATGTGGGAAGCACCAACTTCACCACAAGCAACATCTCAGGTAACGTGGAATCCGCTAACCTGAAAGTGATCCACATGTCCAGCAACAACGGCTACTACGGGTTCCCCAGCGCTGCCAATGACTTCTATCTTGATGGTAGTGTATACCCTGCAGTGATAACTGGAAGTTTCACCAACCAAACACTGGATCGATCAACTCCTGATGTACAGGCCTCTTACTCCGGCTCTGACTCCTGGAATGTCACCAGCCTGGTGAACGGCAGCAGTGACACGGCATTAGGTTTCACCCGCTACTTCGAGGGAGGAACCGGACTGGGAGGTTACTATAAAATTGTATTTGCCATACTAACCGCCCAACTAGAAAGCACACCGGCACCGATAGCAGGCTTCACCAGTAACGTCACTTCCGGTTTAAGGCCATTAGCCGTGCAGTTTACTGACCAGTCCACCGATGCTACTGGTTGGAGCTGGGACTTCAACAACGACGGAACCACCGACAGCACAACTCAAAACCCCATCTGGACCTACGACACCGCCGGTACTTACACCGTGAAACTAGCTGTAACTGGTCCTGGTGGAAGTGACGAGGAAATTAAAACAAATTACATCACTGTAAATCCAAATGTGAACTTAAACATTGGCGGAGTGGTAAATACAGTACCTGCAAGTGCGGTCTTTGCCAGAGAGCCCAACGCCATAAGGGTGATGAACGTCCGAAACCAGGGAACCGATACAGCAACCAACATCGTGGTTCATGTTTTCGCCAGTGACGTCTCTGACACGGTGCCTGTAGCTACGACCACAATAGCCAGTTTAGCTGGTGGAGCACAAACCACCATTGACCTGATAGATCCGACCATCAGGAATCTGGAAGGCGGAACCGTAACCTACACTGCCAAATTAGATCCAGATAATCTTATCGTAGAGACCAACGAAGCCGATAACACCAAAGCCAGTGCCGGCAAACCCCTGAAATACAACGGATATAAAGGTAAAAGGTACTGGGAAAACGGTAGTGATATCACCACCAAACACGTCTACGATCTAAGAGGTGATATCGTCTACTACACCCAGCCCTCCACATTCTATAAAGGTGTGGGCTGGACTGACCGTACAGAAACCTGGACTGCAGCCAACCTGCCAATACCAGACGGTGCAACAGTGGAGAAAGTATTACTCTTCTTCTCCTACAACTGGGACCAGACCGATGGCGGATATCCCAACCTGATAACCACATTCAACGGAAATACCATAAACCTGGGAACACCCTACCGAGACTGGAGTAACTTCGGTGCCTACGCCGACTATGAATACGGCCTCTACCCCGCAGTAGACGTAACCAATCTTTTCGTTAAAAACGGAAACAACACCCTCATTACACTGCCATTGGAAGGGAACATGAACGCCCTGTACCCCAGCACCCTGGCTGTTATCTACAGCGACCCTACCAAGACCCGCAAGGTGATCTACATCAACGAGGAATGTGATGAGTTAGGAGTTTCTGCATCTAGTTATGCAACCACTCTGGAAGAAGCCACTGCCTATGCGATCTTCAACGGCATAAACACCACAAATCTCTACAGAGCTACTCTACATAGTTTCGCAGGCAGTGCAGGGACAGATGAGGGAAACCTATTCTGGAACGGAGTGCAAATAGCCAGCCTGGCCTGGCAGGGATCATCCAGCACTGCATCTGCACTGATAGCTGATGTGAAAAACCACATCACCACCAACAACGAAGTTGGTATTCAAGGAACCACCAGCGGTGGAATGGCTGCTATACAACAGTTCCTTATACTGGAGTATGGTGCTTGTGATCTTATCATCACCGATATCAAAGCCAATGCCGGAGCTGGTGAATTCATGTTCGCCAATGAGCCTAACGTGATCTCGGTGACTGTGAAAAACAATGGTACCGTGGCTTCCCTGGCCACCACCGTGGATGTGGATGTTAATGGAACCATCTACACTGCAAATGTTCCTGCACTGGAAGCAGGCGCCAGCACAACGGTAACCGTGACGGACACTGCCAGCCACACCGGAGGTAGCAGCGTACCAGTTAACGCTAACGCCAATCCAGATAGAAACATACCAGAGACCAACACCAGTAACAACAGTCTGAACGTCAACTTAACGGTGTACAACAACGGTTACAAGGGTAAACAGCACACCGATGATGATGAACATGATTCCATAGACACCAAGCAGACCTTCAATGGTAAATATGATGTGATCTACAGTAATGGAAATGCTACTTATCGAGGTAGCGGTTCCTGGGCTAATCCTTACACTGCTTCCTGGAACAGCACAGATCTACCCATACCCGCTGGTGCTACTGTAGTGAGCGCTAGGTTGTATCAGAGTTACACCTGGAACACTCTCCTGGGAACACCTGATTTTGTAGCCAGTTTCAACGGTAACATATTAACTGCACTGGCACACTACAGCGACACCAAAGGCTATGGAAGCAGCAACTATCCATCCGGACTCCTGGTCTATGATGTAACCAGCTTCTTCAACACGGTAGGTAATACCCTAACTTTAACCAACGGAACCATCACCGGTGCTACCACTGCACTATATGGAAGTTACCTGATAGTGGTCTACCAGGACCCCAACACCACCAATAAAACGATTTACATCAACGACGGAGCTGACATGCTCTACAGCGGAACTGCCCGCAGTGTATCTAACGAAGAAGGAACCGCACACGCCAACTTCAACGATGTAAACACCACTGGTGTGGGAAATGCTCAGGTCATTAACATACTGGCATCTGCAAGTGACGAAGGTAAGAGTAAATTCTTCTTCAACGGAGAAGAATACACTGGCTTCTGGAAAGCTTACAGCAAAGCATCACAGCTTGGTTTCAGAATCTATGATGTAACCAGCGCTCTTATAAATGGTCTTAACACTGCAGACTTACAGAGTTTCATAGTAAGTGGAAGCGGGGACAATATGGTTGTCTTTGGCAGTATACTGATAACCACTCTAACTGGAAACGACACCATAGTACCAACAGTTAGTGCCAGTCCAGCAGGCGGATCTTATAAATCCCCACAAAATGTGACTCTAACTGCCACCGACAACCGGGACCCCGACCCTAGAATCTACTACACCCTTGACGGGACCACACCCACCACCTCTAGTACCTTATACACCGTACCTATTCTCATAAACGCAACCACCCTGAAATTCATTGCAGTGGATGGTTCAGGCAATATCTCACCAGTACAGACAGAAACTTACACTATAGACACCGTAGTACCTACCATCACCAGCACCGACCCGGCCAATAACAAGGTAATCAACGTGGCCAATAAGGTTATAGTAATCACTTTCAGTGAGAATATCAAGGAAGGAAGTGCGTTTAGCAGTATCAAAGTCACCAACCCAGACGGAGTATCTGTAAATCCACTATACAAAGTAATAAACGGAAAAACACTAACCCTAACCCGTAATGGTAACTTCATAAATGGACTAACCTATACTATCACTCTACCCACCGGCAGCATCACCGACCAAGCAGGCAATGCGATCACAGCGTTTACCAGCAAATTCACCGTAGACTTCGTAAAACCCACTATAACCAGCGTTAACCCAGCCAACAACAAGGTAATCAACGTAGCCAATAAAGCATTAGTAATAACCTTCAGTGAGAACATCAAGGCAGGAAGCGCATTTACCAGTATCAAAGTCACCAACCCCGACGGAGTAAAAGTAAACCCACTATACAAAGTCATAAACGGAAAAACACTAACCCTAACACGCAACGGCTACTACATAAACGGACTAACCTACACCATCACACTACCCACAAACAGCATCACCGACACAGCAGGCAACACACTAAAAACAGCATTCACCAGCAAATTCAAAATAGACACCACACGACCCAAAATAACCAACACCAACCCCAAAAACAGAGCAACTAAAGTAGCCCGAAATAAGACCATCAAAATTACCTTCAACGAAAACATCAAAGCCAGC
>Ga0334886_1000845_pt1 | contig 41400 bp, 32 predicted proteins | sample GraSluR1_MG_9_FD_207232 | JGI IMG/M metagenome (GOLD analysis project Ga0334886, IMG submission 207232) | Sludge microbial communities from methane-producing bioreactor in Wageningen University, Netherlands - Granular Sludge_27_06-R1 | ecosystem: Engineered > Bioreactor > Anaerobic >... | reverse complement strand
AAATGATCGCCGGTGGTCTTCCGGTTCTGGGCACCTGTGCCGGTGCTGTTCTGCTGTCCCGGAAGGTAACGGAGCGGGATCATCCGGTGAACCAGGACAGCCTCATGGCGGCAGATGTAGAGGCGCAGCGGAACAGCTTCGGCCGGCAGGTGGCCAGCTTTCGGGAGTACATTGATTTGCATGGCATGCGGAAACCCTTTCCGGGAGTTTTCATCCGGGCTCCCCTGCTAACTCCCCTGAACGACCTGGCCGTAGTCATGGCCTCTGTAAGTGAGGGGGCGGTGTTCATCCGTCAGGGGAATGTGTGGTTAAGCAGTTTCCACCCTGAACTCACGGAAGACAACAGGATCCATCGCATGTTCCTCAGGGAGTCAGGCTTTGCCGGGGCTTAAGCCTGACCCCGCAATATGCGGGGAGTGCTTTCGCGCCGGCTTCATCGGTTTCCTGAAAAGGTCCGGCATATCCGAATGCGGTCTTGACGGCTACATTGGCGAAATACTTACCCTGCTTGAAGAAGGAGTTCCGCCGCCCCTGGCGGGGGCCGGCGCCTGGCGAAAGCTTCGAGAAACCTCGGGAATCGTTGACCTTTTCGCAGATGAGAAGCGTTTCTTTACCGAGAGTCTTCTGAACCGCCTGGATGTTCTCAAGGAGAGGTTCCGACACACACCGGATCCTGTGAGCAGCGCCCTGGCCGCCGCCACCTGGTGCAATCTCATCGATTCGGCGCAGGGCAACGACATTCCCGACCCCGACACCCTTCTGGGAATTCTCGGGGCACCCCTGTCCATCGACCACCGCCAGGCTTTTCTCACTGCCATGGGAACCGCGGAGTCCCTGCTTATTCTCGGGGACAACGCCGGAGAAACGGTAATGGACAGGCTGTTCCTGGAACTGGCCGGCTTTGGGGGCAGGGTGTATTACATGGTTCGCCCGCTTCCGGTTATGAACGACGCCACCGGGGAGGACGCCAGAATGGCGGGACTGCACCGGTTCGCGGAGATAATCCACAGCGGGAGTGATGTGCCTTCCGTCATCCCGGAACTGCTCTCCCCGGACAGCGCCCGTATCTTTCACGAGTGCGATCTGATCCTTTCCAAGGGCCAGGGAAACCTTGAGGGACTGTGGGGTCTTGGGGACGAAAGGATCTTTCACGCGTTTGTGGTCAAGTGCCCGGTGGTGGCGGAAGCAACCGCTCTTCCCCGGGGCAGCGGAGTTTTCGTATCTTCGATGAAACTGGAGGGTTGAGAATGCCCATATACGAGTACTACTGCAAACCATGCAACACCATCTACCAGTTCCTGATAAAGAGGGTAACCCCCGATACATCACCGGTATGCCCGAAGTGCGGGGCAGGAAAGCTTGACAGGGTAATGAGCCGCTTCAGTACCCCCAACACCAAATCCGATGGCGACGAAATGGACAGCATGGCGGGAGAACTGGCGGGGCTGGACGAGAACGATCCCAGGGCCATGGCCCGGGCGGTTCGGAAAATGGCGGATCAGATGGGCGAGGACCTCGGCCCGGAACTCGAGCACGCCCTGGGCAGGCTGGAAGCCGGGGAAGACCCCGAAAAGATTGAACAGGAACTGGAAGCCATGGGATTTGGTGACGACGGCGAACCCGGCGGCTCTTTCAGCGGCGCCCCCACCAGAGATTCAGGCCTTTACGAAGCCTAAGCCAGGCACCCCTGTCGGATCAGCTCCGCCACTGCTTCCAGATCAGCCGCAAAGCGCCGGTCCGCGTCCATGGCTTCGAACACCATCTCCACCCGGCGCCTGGTCTCCCGGTTTCCCTCCCCCATCAACCCCCGGGAAAGTAGACGGTGGGCCTGTACGGCGCATACCATCTCCGTCGCCAGCACATGGGTGGCATTCCTGACGGTTTCCGCCGCGTGCCTTGCTGCGGTGGCGCCCATGGAAACATGGTCTTCCTGGTTGCCGCTGACGGGAATGCTGTCCACTGAGGAAGGGTGGGCAAGCACCTTGTTCTCGCTGACCAGGGAGGCGGCGGTGTACTGGGCGATCATGAGACCCGAATGCATACCCGGGTTAACGGCCAGGAACGCTGGCAGATTCGAGAGGTCCGGATTCAACAGGCGTTCAATCCGGCGTTCCGAGATGTTTCCAAGCACCCCGGAAACAGTCTTGAGATGATCCGCCGCCATGGACAGGGGTTGTCCGTGAAAGTTTCCGCCGCTGACCATTCTTCCATCCTCCATCAGCAGCGGGTTGTCGGTTACGGATCGAAGCTCGATGTCGACCACCGACTTCACGTAAGCCAGCGCGTCCCGGCATGCGCCGTGCACCTGGGGCGTACACCGGAGGGAGTAGGCGTCCTGTACCTTCTCACAATCCCTGTGGCTTTGAAGAATCTCGGAACCCGAGAGCTTTTCCCTGATCCGTCGGGCGGACTCCAATGCTCCCGGGTGTGGTCGAAGTTCCAGAAGCTCCTGCTCCAGAGCGGCGTCGGTTCCAAGCAGAGCCTCGAGGGTGAGGGCTGCGGCGGAATCCGCTGCGTCCATCAGAGCCCGGGCTTCCAGCAGCGCCAGGGAAAGCAGGGCGGTCATGAACTGGGTGCCGTTGATCAGGGCAAGCCCCTCCTTGGCAGCAAGAGCCAGGGCAGGCATTTCCAGAATGCCCAGGGCTTCAGCTCCGGAAACGGGGTCGCCTGATTCGGTAATGCATTCCCCCTCCCCAATCAGGGGAAGGCACATGTGTGAGAGGGGAGCCAGATCGCCGGAGGCACCGAGGGAACCCTGGCAGGGCACCGCCGGGTATACCGGTCCGTTTCCCAGTTTGACCAGGTGTTCAACCACACAGGGGCGGATACCGCTTCTTCCCCTGGCCAGGGAAACCACCCGTAGAAACAGCATCACACGCACCCGCTCCCGGCTGAGAAGCGGCCCGGTACCGCAGGAATGGCTCAGAAGAAGGTTTCGTTGAAGATCGGAAAGGGCACCGCCGTCCACCACGCTTGTGGCAAGCCGGCCGAACCCTGTGTTCACTCCGTAAATCGCCCTTCCGGAATCGAGAAGGACCTCCACTGCCAGCCTTCCCCTCTCCAGGGCGTTTCGCGCCGAAGGAGCGAGGGCGAATGCTGCCCCGTCCGCAACCGCGGCTACGCAATCCATATCCGTTCCGGTATCCGTAACAAGCACTGGCCCGTTCATGGTAAGCCTCCCGGCAATTTCAGGTTCTGATCACGGAAAATATACACGATCCGTTCCTGATCATTTCTGCGTCAAACTGACACGGGGTGCGTTCACCTTCGGCTCACCCACCCGCACCTCCGATGGGGTGGAGTGGTTTTAGCATTGTCCTTCATGCAGTTATGCTTCGGGAAGAGCACGCTTTTTCGAATGGCATCATCATTGCTTATACACATTGCGCAAAGCAGCGGCGCGTGCGCACCGCAAACATGGAGAATAATCTTCACATTCCGCGAAAGGAGAATCAAACGATGGCAGAAGTGAAGGTCCGTCCGCTCTTCGACAGGATCCTCGTCCGCAGGGAAGAGCCTCTGGAAACTGTCAAGGGTGGAATAGTTCTTCCCGACACAGCCAAGGAAAAACCTCTTGAAGGAACAGTTGTAGCTATCGGCGCAGGCAAGCGAAACGAATCCGGGGAGTTCATGGCCCCGGTGGTGAAGAAAAACGACAGAATACTCATTGGCAAGTACTCCGGCACCGAAGTGAAGATCGACGGTGAAGAGTATGTGATCGTCCGGGAAGAAGACATCCTGGCCGTTCTCGACAAGTAACCAGGGAGAGAGATAAAATGGCAGGAAAGGAACTTAAATTCGACCAGGACGCCAGGCAGGCCATCCTTGCCGGTGTCGAGCAGCTTTCAAGGGCGGTCAAGGTTACCCTTGGCCCAAAGGGGCGCAATGTGGTTCTGGAGAAGAAATGGGGAAGCCCCACCATCACCAAAGACGGCGTTACGGTCGCCAAGGAGATAGAGCTTCCCAACAGATTCGAGAACATCGGCGCCCAGCTCATCCGTGAAGTCGCTTCGAAGACCAGTGATGTAGCCGGAGATGGAACCACCACCGCCACTCTCCTCGCGGAGTGCATCTACCGCGAAGGCCTCAAGAATGTCACTGCCGGCGCCAACCCCATGGCCCTCAAGAGGGGTGTGGACAAGGCTGTCGAAGCTGTGATCAAAAGGCTGAAGGATCTCAGCGAAGATGTGAAGGGCAAGGAGGAAATCCGCCAGGTTGCCGCCATCAGCGCCAACAACGATGAGGAGATCGGCAAGATTATAGCCGACGCCATGGAGAAGGTGGGAAAAGACGGCACCATAAGCGTTGAGGAAGCCAAAAGCATGGACACCACCCTGGATGTGGTGGAGGGCATGCAGTTCGACCGCGGCTACCTCAGCCCCTACTTCGTAACCGACGCCGAGGCCATGGAAGTGGTTCTCGAAAAACCCTACATCCTCATCCACGAGAAGAAGATCTCCAATGTGAAGGATCTGCTTCCGGTTCTTGAGAAGATAGCCCAGATGGGACGCCCCCTTCTCATCATCGCCGAGGATGTGGAAGGCGAAGCTCTGGCAACCCTTGTGGTGAACAAGGTAAGGGGAATGCTTCAGGTTGCCGCGGTTAAGGCCCCGGGGTACGGTGATCGGCGCAAGGCCATGCTGGATGACATCGCGGCCCTCACCGACGGCCGCTCCATCACTGAAGACCTTGGCATCAAACTCGAGAACATCACCCTGAGCGACCTGGGCTCCTGCGGTCTGGTAAAGATAGACAAAGACAACACAACCATCATCGAGGGCAGCGGCAGCACCGACTCCATTCAGGGCCGCATCAAGCAGATCCGCAAGCAGATCGAAGACACCACCAGCGACTACGACCGCGAGAAGCTTCAGGAAAGGCTTGCCAAGCTGGCCGGGGGAGTTGCCCGAATCAATGTGGGCGCCGCCACGGAAACCGAGATGAAGGAGAAGAAGGCCAGGGTGGAAGATGCCCTTCATGCCACCAGGGCTGCGGTGGAAGAGGGTATCATCCCCGGCGGCGGCACCTCCCTGATCCGTTGCGAGGAAGCGGTTGCCGGCCTTGATCTCGAAGGCGACGAGAAGGTCGGGGCGGAAATCATACGCCGGGCGCTCTCCGAGCCGGTGCGTCAGCTGGTGTTCAACGCCGGCATGGAAGGCGCCATCGTGGTGGAAAAGGTCAGGGGACTGGATACCGCCTGGGGTATCGATGTTTCCAGCGGCGAATATGTTGACATGTTCAAAGCCGGCATCGTAGACCCGACCAAGGTCACCCGCACCGCCCTGCAGAATGCCGCCAGCATTGCCGGCCTTCTGATTACCACCGAGGCCATCGTTGTGGAAATCCCTGAACCCGAAAAGCCGATGCCCGGAGGCGGAGGCGGCGGCATGGGAGACATGTACTAAAACCACCCGGTTCGACCCGGGGCCATCCGGCCCCGGGTTTCTTATGTTAGGGTATGCAAGACACCCGGAGCAACACATGGACATGACCAACTTCTGGCCGGCGCTCGGCATGGTAACTTTCGCAGGCCTTGCAACGGGCATCGGCAGCCTCATCTCTTTTCTATCCAAAAACACCAGTCCAAGGTTTCTTGCCATAGCCCTGGGTTTCAGCGCCGGGGTGATGATCTATGTCTCGTTCATGGAAATCCTTCCCGGTGCCGGCGAATCCTTCTCCGCCTCGGGGCTTCCCCAGGGCGTGGCGAACTTTCGAATGGTTGCCGGGTTCTTTGCGGGAATCGCCCTGATGGCGGTTATCGATCTTTTGGTGCCGAAGTTCGAAAACCCCCACGAGGTTCACAGCACGGTGTGCGCCAAGGGTAAAAACCTTCACCGTCTCGGCGTGCTGAGCGCCATTGCCATAGCGGTGCACAACTTTCCCGAGGGGCTGGCGACCTTCGCCGTGGCCCTTCAGGAACCGCGGCTGGGGGTTGCGATCGCCATCGCGATAGCCATACACAACATTCCCGAGGGTATCGCCATAAGCGTACCTATCTACTGCGCCACCGGCAGCAGGAAGAAGGCTTTTCGCTGGTCTTTCCTTTCCGGTCTTTCCGAGCCTCTTGGCGCTCTCATCGGCTTCTTCTTCTTCCGGGCTTTTTTCACCGATTTAGTTCTGGGTTGGCTTCTCGCTGGGGTGGCGGGTATCATGGTCTACATCAGCCTCGACGAGCTTCTTCCCACCGCCGAGGAGCACGGCGAGCATCACCTGTGCATCATGGGCCTGGTTGCCGGAATGGCGGTGATGGCCGGCAGTCTTCTGCTGCTGGAATAGGGGGATTGTTATGACGATTCTGATAATGGCTCTCCTGTCAACATTTTCCATCGTAGCCCACGACGCTGAATCAGGTGAATGGGGAATCGCGGTTGCCTCGAAGGTGCCCTTCGTGGGGCAGATGGTTCCCTGGGCCAGAGCAGATGCCGGCGCTCTCGCCACCCAGGCCTGGGCAAACCTGACCTACGGCCCTGAAGGGCTTCGACTGCTGGCCGAGGGGATGGACGCCGGTGAGGTTATCGAGACCCTCACCGGTGCCGATTCGATGTTCAACCACCGCCAGATCGGTGTGGTGGACTCCAGGGGAAACGCCGCATCCTTCACCGGAAGCGAAACCATGGCCTGGGCCGGCAGTGTGACCGGAGAGGGTTACGCGATTCAAGGCAACATCCTCACGGGCCCCGAGGTGCTTGAGGCCATGGAAACGGCGTTCCTCAGCAGCACTGAGGACGTTCTCGCCTTCAGGCTCCTTGAAGCCCTGAAGGCCGGGGAAGACGCCGGGGGCGACAGCAGGGGGAGGCAGTCCGCGGCAATTCTTGTGGTGAGGGACAGCGCAGGCCATCAGGGTAGTACAGACATCATGGTGAGCATACAGGTGTCGGATAACCCCGAGGCGGTTACCGAGCTTCTGCGGCTGTACCTGCGGTGGTGGGAACCGCTTTACATGATGGAGTTCTACGCCGGAAGCAGGGCTGATGCGATCCTTTCCCGGTTCTCGGCCCAGAGCTATGAAGAGGCCTGGATGAAGAACGCGGTGGCCTGGTCCATGGCGATGGCTGATCTCGACCTTGACCGGGCGCTTTCCACTGCTCTGGAAGCCATCGACATGGAGCCGGAAGACGCCAACATCATGGACACCGTGGCGGAAATCCTTTTCAGGTTGAACCGCTTTGAGGAAGCGGTTGAATGGGGAACCCGGGCCCTTGATCTGGAGCCGGAAAACACATACCTGAAGGAACAGCTCGAGCGGTTCCGAACTGGATCGTAAGGAGACGCGGATATGATTGATCCCTCCCAAACACACTCCGTCCTGGGCCTCATCGACTATCAGCCCGGCGGCGTTGTCAGCAGAACTCTGGTGGACAGCACTGCGGGCACCGTCACCGTTTTCGCCTTCGACCAGGGACAGGGGCTCAGCGAGCATACCGCACCATTCGACGCCCTGGTGTTCCTGCTGGAAGGCGCGGCGGAGATTGTGATTTCCGGCGAGCCCCACACCCTGGGTGCTGGAGATATGATTCTGATGCCCGCGAACAGGCCCCATGCCCTGAAGGCGAGCGAGAAATTCAAGATGATGCTGGTGATGATCCGGTCCCGGACCACCTGATTCCAGGCCATGACCGGAAAAGGCCTTTTTCTTCCCGGAGTTCTTGCCGCGTTTCTGGTTGTCTCTGTCATGCTTCTTCCAATCGATTCCTTCTGGTGCATGGACGAGGCGAATCGCTTTCTTCAGACCCATGCCCTCACCCTGAAGGGAGCAGCAATCCCGCCGGCCCTTCCTTATCCCGGTGGGGAAAGTCTCGCAAACCCTGAGCTTCACCAGCGCCTGAGGCCTTTGCCGGCCCAGTACGGTTTCATCCGGAACAGCAGGCTCTACAGCCAGTACAATCCACTTCCGGCACTGATGGCAGCCCCCTTTTATGCCCTCCTCGGACAGCGGGGCATCTATCTGCCTCCACTGCTTGGCGGCATCGCCCTGACTCTGGTGCTCGCCGCTCTTCTGAAGAAGAGTGGCATATCCCGCCGAAACCGGCTTCTACTGGCGTTCTTCTGCACACCGATCCCCTTCTACAGCCTTACGTTTTTCTCACACTCCATCGCACTGGTTCTTGGATTGCTCAGCCTGATCATGCTGAGGAAGGGTCTTACGGTTACAGCTTTCATTCCCGGGGTTCTGGCGGTGTCCATGAGGCCGGAAATGATTCTGGCCTTTCCCCTTGTTCTGCTTTTCCAGGGCAAACCTCCGCGGTTCAACCGGATAGCCCTGGGATTCATCATCTCAGCCACCCTGTTCCTGTTGATTCAAAAGGGGCTCACCGGAAACTGGCTGGGAACACATCTCGCGGGAAGCTTTGCCCAGAGCCACATCTACGGCACGGTTCCAGCCTGGCTTCCATCAAGGCTGTACATCCTTCGCAGGGGGTTCGTTAACGCCATGCCCGGTTACGGTGTCTGGGGATTGCTGCTTGGCGGGACACTATGGGGCTTGTGGGGGTTGTCTCTGGCAAGGCGCGACAAGCCTTCGGGAACCGCCGCGGCCCTGGCGGGGCTGGGTCTCTCCCTGATTCCCCTGGCAGCATTCTTCATCCGGGGTCTTTCCTCTACGGATACCATGGATGTGCAGAACCCGCTGGTGGTGTTCCCACTGCTCTGGCTGGCAAGGCCCCCGGGAAAGGCGCTCGGACTTGCGGGGGCGTTGCTTCTTGCCATGCTGCTGGTCATGAGCCCGATGCATGCCGAGGACGTGTCATGGGGGCTCAGGCACGGGCTCTTCCTGTTCCTTCTTCTCTGCCTGTTCTCCCGAAAACACCCTCCTCGAAGGTTGGTTCAGGGAGTCATGGCTGTCGGGGTTCTTGCCACAATCACCTCCCTGTCCCTTCTTTCAGCAAAGCGAAACCGAGGCGCGGAGTTGACCGGCATGCTCCTGGAAGCCGGAGCACCGGTGATCACAACTTCCTGGGAGCAGCCCCAGGAGCTTGCTCCACTGATAGTCCGAGGCACTCCGGTACTGCATGCCTCAACCACCCATGACCTGCTTGCGGCACTGCACACCTTCGGTCACCGGGAACCTCTGGTGATGGTACGGCGGGAAAGCGTCGGGCTCCTTTTCGCGGTGGTTGAAGCAGCGGGAATGCATCACACCTTTACAGGTTCTGGCCCCCCCGGCGACCCGGTAACCAATGTTCTGGTTTTCCGGTGCGGTTTCTGAAAAACGAGGGGAGAGATAAGATGAAGATCGGCCTTGCCCTGGGAGGTGGAGGCGCCCGGGGTCTTGCCCATATTCCCATGCTTGAAGTGCTGGACGAACTGGGAATCCGCCCCTGCTGCATCGCTGGAACCAGCATCGGAGCAGTCGCGGGAGCCATTTACGCCTCGGGCATCCGGGCATCCGCCATGAGGAAACACGCGGAAAGCATGCTGATCAGCGAAGGGGATTCCCTGAGGGAGATTCTGTCAAGGAAGGATTTCCTGGCGTGGATCAAGTTTCTCGACATCGATTTTCTGGGAAACGCCCTCTTCAAGGGTGACGCTTTCGTGGAGTTCCTCTACCGGCAGATCGAAACGACAAGCTTCGAAGAACTGTCAATTCCCCTGAAGGTTGTGGCCACAGACTTCTGGGCCTCCAAGCAGGTCGTGTTCGAGAAGGGAGACCTTATGAAGGCCATCAAGGCAAGCATGGGCCTTCCCGGGGTGTTTTCACCTGTTCATTCGGATGGAAGGGTGCTGATCGACGGAGGGGGAGTGAATCCCCTGCCCCACGACCTTCTAACCGATTGCGATGTGATCATCGCGGTAAACGTCATGGGGCGCCTGGAAAAGCGCAGCGGAGACGATTCACCCACGGCGGTCAAGGCGATTCTCGAAACCTTCGACATCATGCAGCGGACGATAATCGCCGAGAAACTGAAAACCTGCCCCCCGGACATCTACATCGAGCCGGAAATCAGGAACATCGCGCTTCTGGAGTTTCACAAGGCAGACGAGATCTACGCCCAGGCCGAGCCGGCTAAACGTGAGCTCAGAGCCAGGCTTCTGAAGCTTAGAACAGGAGTGTGAATGCTTATCTGGATACTGCTTGTGGCCAGGCTGCTGATAGAGGTCTATGACGCAGACGGCCCGTACGCTTTCCTCGACTACGTTGAAACTCCCCAGGGCTGGATGATGGGATTCGAGGGTTCTCCCCCCGATGAATACTCCCCATTCCCGGGCTGGCTGAATCCCGTGAAAGCCAGCGCCTGGATTGACATTGAAACCGGTTCCTTAACGGTGTATTCCCAGTATCCATACACCGCCGATTACTACAGGGCGGACTACCTGATCTCCGATGCAGGTCGTCTTCAGCTGCTGGACAGCGGTTTTCACGACTACTACCTGGAAAGGCTGAACACGATCGGCGCCGCCCTGAAAACCGGAGACAACCTCGGCGCAATGGGTGAAGGCTGGGGAGTGATGTACCCCCACCAGAATCCCTACTCAGGCCGGATGTGTTTGTTCATAGGGATTGCCGCCCTTTCCGAGGCCCGAATCCGTCTTGACGAAGGTCAAAGCCCTGAGAAGGCTCTCCTTCTGATTGAGGAAGCGTATGAAATCGCGTACAACCTGACGGGAGAACCTCTTCACATTGTGGTTCGATCATTGATTCCCAAAGGCGCCGTCATCGGCATGGATCGCCACACAGTGTTCCTGGCTGATCTGGCGGACCTGATGGAAGAGGCGAACGGCGATGCCGGGACCGTTGCCGAAATTCGGGAAGCGGCGGGGGCAGGCTCACCATGAACCGGAAACCAGGTGAGCAGCCTGGACGGATCGAGCTTGGTATTTCCAGGGAGGAATGGTATGCTCTGGCGCGAGCATTCTTCGCCATTGCCCACGGCAGTCGCAGAGAGTTCGATGAACTTCCGGGCCATCTCAGGGAAAACAGCGTCGGCGTCCTCTGTGCCCGATACCTGGAAAACAGGGACCACAGTTTTCTGGAACAGGCCGGTCTTGCCCTCACCGGCTCACGAAACTGGTACACCTTCCTGGGAAGGATGTTCTAAAAAACCCTCTCCCGGATCCAGGTCGCAAGGGTCTCGTCAATGGTGCCCTCTTACCTGTTGAAAAGCCCCTGATGCCCCAGCACCCTCCCGCCGGAGATAATCAATGATGAATGGCGACCCGGGACTGAACCCCATCAGTGTCCCAGTATGACCCGTATAAGCTGAAATGCTCGAACTTTCGGACAGGAACTCGACTGAGGCTATCAAACCGAAGACGAACCTCTTGTTACCGAGTCTCTATTGAATCCAAAGGAGTCAGAGCAAAGACAGAGCATGTCTTGTCAAGGGACTCCTCCGGGTTTATGCCGGGCACCATAACAGATATACACTCCCGGCACCATAGAAGCGCTGTTCAGCGCAAGAGCTGTTCCCGCTTTATCGCGTTCAGAGCCAGAAGCTCCAAAAGCCATTGCTTCTCCGATGTAAGGAAAACGCTTCGGACCGGAGACCCTGATCCGATGATCAGGAAATCCTGCCCGAGAAGCCACGCCCCCTGACTGGACAGGTCAAACACCGCTGTATCCCCCCTGATAAGTGAAGCCTCGAATACCAGGAGACTGCACGGGTTGAAAGGGTCGGCAAGGGCAATTCTGCAACCCGAACCAGCCCCGGGAACCAGCAGGGTGGAATATTGGCGAAGCTCGTGGGTAACCCCGAATCCGCATTCGTCCCGGAGAATGATCTCAACATCCGGCAGAACCGAGGGGAATGATTCTGGAGTCAGTGACAACCTGCGGATCATCCAGCCATCCTGACCCAGCCTGGCGAACACGCAGTCAAAAACTTCATCTCGCTCCAGCACGGGCCAAGCCACCTCCCAGAATACATCCGGGGTATAGAAGCTTCCGCACCGGAACGATCCGCTGGTTTTTGCCGCAGCGCCGAAGGCATTGGGCCAGAGCGTTCCGTACCCCGCCTCTTCGTATCTTATACCGCTCACGAAAACCACGGAATCAGGTTCAACTGAGCGGGCCAGTTCATCAAGGTCTGCAATGATCGTTCTCGTGTAAGAACCGGCCTGCACAAGCCTTGAAACCTCGTCTCGAGCTGCAAGAGCGCACCCCAGAATCAACAGCCCCAGAAAAAGCCTTCCTGCAAGGCCTTTTGCACGTTCGGCAGCAAAGGAGGTAACAACAGCGGCAAAAGGCAGGACGGCATAGGCGAAGTCCGGTCGTGGAGGCAGAATGAGAACCGTTGCCAAGGGAAAGACAAGAAGACCAGCGAAGAAGGCCTTGGCAGATCGACGGCCCGGAATGAAGACAACAAGGAGAGAAAAAGCGACAATCAGCAGCCGCGCGGGTATGGAGTCAAACCAGGGCGAAAAAGGCATCACAGCCAGATCAGCAAGGTTCCTGAGCATTGGCATCAGTACATAGGAGGCATCCTGATAGCTCTGGAACGGCCCCGTCCAGGCCACCCGCCACCCAGCATACAAAGCGGTGGGCACCAGAAATGCCAGAAAGCTCACTGCAAAAACGCCGAACCCCCTCCCGGCTTCGTGGGGTTTATGCGCCAGAGCCGCCAGACCGAACAGTGGTGCGCAGAAGAGCATGGTTTCCTTGAACAGGAGAGATGCGAGGAACGACAGACACGACAACACAAGGAACATGGGTTTCCTGCGCCGCAGCCACACCGAATGGAGGGAAAGGGCAATCAGCATCGGCGCCATGGCAAACATCGTGGTCCGTCCCGAGACTCTTCCCGCCCCGGGAACAACGGCCCACGATACGGCAAACAACAGGACGCCCCAGAACCGGGCTCCGCGGGAGAGACCGAACCCGCTCAGAAAAACCGAGACAAGGACGATGTTGAGCATGTGTATAAGCAGGTTGGTTATGTGCCAGCCCGGTGACCAGGTACCGCCTCCCTCCCCCCCCCATACAACTGAATCGAGAGCCCATACCGCGACAATCAGGGGCCTGAACCCTCCGGCTTCGGTTCTTGTAAAGGTTTCGGACGAGAAACGATGGTCCAAGTCGAGGAAGTCGTCGGAGAGAAAACCGATATTCAGCGTAGGGTACAGGATCAGGAGAGAAAAGAGGATTGCACAGAAAAGGGTATGAATCTGCTTCATCGTATTACTCCCAAAATCTGACTCATGTACCTACAGAAGCAAGCAAGCAAGCAAACGTAGTATTTCTGGTGTATCAACAATGCAGTTAAGCCTTTACCGATTGTACCCCTCAACTGATCCTCGACGACCGAAAAACAAGTCAGGAGTAGACGCTGTTTGAACAACAACAAACGGAACACAGCCTGATGGAATGCTCTCCTTGATTCCAAACCATCCATTACCGGAATACCAACTCTGTACTTGTACTGCAATACCATTATTATCCATGTAATAGGCATCAATGATACCGTATACTGGAATGTGGTATGCAAACTGATTGTGTCCGCCAATATTGTATAAATGGTCTGAGCCAAACAACCTGTAAGTGGCGTACTGTGCTGTACTTGCTGTGAGGTCACACCATGTGACCGAGTATGCTTCCGGCCTAGCCTGGTCTAACTCTTTCCATAAGTCAAACGCCGACCAACTCGCAAGTGTTCTATCCAAGCGAAGAACTCTCCCACGCCGGAATCTTGGATCAGTACTCGTGTCTTGGCTGCCGACCTCTGCTACTGCAAGAAGAAGTTGAGGTTGAAAACTGCTCGTAAGACTGACAAGAGAGAAGTCGGATACATACTCGACATTGAAGTATTGAACGTCCGGCAGTAATTCTATAAAGGTATTTATAGCAAAATCATATACGTTGGCAACGCCACTATCCCAAGCATTACCCCTAAGAACACTGACTCTTCCAGGAGAGGTTGCAGCAGGCACGTATGCAACTGCTTCTGAAAAGTCAGCCCCTCTGCCAATGGTCTTAACTTCGTAAAAACTTTCTGTGTAGTTTGATTGCAGCTCACAGGTTGCCCAATGGGAGGATAGTACGATGTCAAGAAAGCCATCTGAGTTAACATCCCAAACATCACTATCCATTGCACGGTTGACAACTCGAGGTCTCTCCTCGTTCGATGAGATCTCAAGCTCAACGGGAGTAGATCCAATTACAGTCCATGCACTTGCCGTTGCTTGTCCGGGAAGGATCATTGGTGGACCGTCTGTTCTTACAATTAGCAGATCTGGCAAACCATCGAAGTTAAAATCTCCCCATTCAAGGGACATGACATCCCATGCCTGAGACGTCACCAATGGAACAGCGGTTGTACTTAAAGTACCACCTTGATTCAGAAAGCACAACACAGGGGTGTTTTCATCTACCATCAAGCTGGTGCCTGCAACAAGATCGGTGTATCCATCACCGTTTACATCGGCCCACTTCAAAACCTGGTAACAAGCTCGGTTAGTGCTGATCCATCCATTGTCTAGAACAAGCGAACCCATGGCATTCGTAGTAAGAAGATAGACATATCCACCAGATTGGTAGGGATCATCAATATCGTAATAGTAGGTACATGCAGCAAGCTCAACCTTGGCATCGTTATCAGCGTTCCAAGCAGCAATGCATGTAAACAGAGACTCTTGTGTGCTAGGATTAGAGTAGACCCAGTTAGGTAACTGTGCTAACATGACGTTGGCAATAAACAGAATCGCTGCCCAGATGAAAACACAATGACTCATTTCAGAACCGTCACTTTCTGAGTAAACAGTGGATGATTGCTATCATTGTATACCACGATTACATAGCATCCAACGGGCATATCGTACGATTCCAGCAGGGTCATTTGGTTCTGATTCTCTGAAATGAAACTTGTGTCTGCCAGGTACGACACAACTAGTCTACCAGCCAAGTCGAACACTCTTACTCTGACTGTGTTCGATGTACTGGTTTCATTCTCCTCAACTCTATCTGAAACCGAGATCTCGCACCAATCATTGCTAATGCATTCGACTGCATACTTCATGTATCCATTCACAGAGATTGTAACATTGCCGAACTCATCTGGAATAAGGTTGCCTTCGTAGTTTCCTGTGAGTGTGTACTGTTCCAGGTAATCAACACTGCTTGGCACGGAAAAGCTTGCATCAAAGTATAAGTCCTCATTGTAAACAGAGATGTCGTCTTCTCTGTATGTCCTGAGAGCATGTACTCTTGGATACTCCGCATTTACATGTCCGAATGTCCAATGAGCAAGACGATAATTATTTTGTGCACTGGCTCTCTGTGTCGTCGCGATGTCGCTTCTGCCTATAATACTCGATACATAACTTGTGCAAGCAAAACCATTCAGCCGCGCACTCAAATACTGGTAACTTGCATCGGCGGGAGATGGCCAAAGCGACTCAGGCATTGGGATGCACAAGAATCCCATACCATCATCCGGTAGATCTGCCCACCATTGACCAGAACCAGCTAACCATGGAGTTAGAACTTCAAGATGAGATGATTCAGCAAGCATTAAACAGCTTGTTATGTGGTAGTTTGCGCGCCATATGCTGTGATAATCCTCCGGATCGATAGAATTTTGCACACGCCAGTCTTCTAGCGTATATGTGGGACAGAACTCAAGCAAGTACTGTGGCATTGTACTCCATGAGGGTTCATTCGCGTCATCAGTGAATAAGTCGTCAAGAAAGTAATTTGCAAGGTCATCGCATCTCTCGCGATACATCATATCCTTACTCTCAATGACAAGAGGATCATAATATGCTTCGATGTTATTATCATACAATTCAAAGTCATTGTAAGGATGCCAATCAAACACATCAGGTCCTTCCGGCCATCCGAAGTCCACGGGGCCGTCCTCGTTGTACTCTCCAGCAAGGCAGAGCTGCAAGCACAAGCGTGCGTAATAGTCCCATTGAAGTTCGTGACTCGCAGGAGGTGAGGCAGGGGATAGAAAACTGCCGCTGATTATAGTGGCATTTGGATCAGTTGCCCGGATCCTCTCTGAAGCATATGAGGCAATGGTGAAGTATTCTAGCATTGCTCTTTCGCGAGCCAATAACCCATCTTGACTGTACTCTGCCACACCCATCATCTGCTGTCCGCCATCAGGTTCACACCAAAGTGACCAGTTCGTTATAGCCCTTCCTTGCGCTAATGGTCGGACACCATTTGACCCATAACGATAAATCATTGCTTCCAGAAAATCAGCATACACATAGTCATCAATACTGCGATGGTTTCTTTCGCCTTCTTGCAATGACGGATGTGACCACCATCCAGTGTTCCATCCTGGAGTACCAGTACAACATACAATAATCGTGCCTTCAGCTGGCAGAATAGATGATAGAGAGTCGAGTCTTCGGTCAGACCTCGCCCAGAGATACATTCCATCATATGGTGTGAAAACTTCATATGTGGATTCAGTGAGAATGTCTACTCCTCCTCCGCATATTGATGTGAAATACTTCACACGTTCAGCATCGGTAAAGGAGCTAATTGCACCGAAACGCACAGCTGCTACATTCGTGGAGATAAGAACTGTAACTAGAACTGGAAAACAGTATTTCATCCCAACTCCTTCATTAACTACCGGTTGATGATTGCCTAATTATTTACCTGCAATTATCCGCCGTCAAGTCATTGCCGACGAGAAGCATCGTCTTGTACGCAGTCGTTTTATATCCATGATTGCCATTGCCCACGGCAGTAGCAGAGAGTTCGACGAACTTCCGGGCCATCTCAGGGAAAACAGCGTCGGCGTCCTCTGTGCCCGATACCTGGAAAACAGGGACCACAGTTTTCTGGAACAGGCCGGTCTTGCCCTCACCGGCTCACGAAACTGGTACACCTTCCTGGGAAGGATGTTCTAAATAACCCTCTCCCGGATCCAGGTCGAAACAGCTTCGGGAAATCCTGCGATGAACTCCGGAGGCAGGGTGGAATACTCCTCAACCGCGCCGGAAACCGCCTCCTGAAACAAGTGGTTGGCGTTATCGAGAACAATGATTTCATGGTCAGGATTCCCTGCCAGGGCCGCTTCCATCACGGGAAGATTCAACTCGGATGAAACCTGAACATCCTTCCCGCCGAAAAGTACCAGGACAGGACAGCGGACCATGGCGATGCTCAAGGCGGGATCGTGTACAAGGAACCCTCGGAACCAGGGTGATGACACTTCGGCCATGGTGCGCTGTACCACCATCTCCATCTGGGCTTCCACATCTCCCATCAGCGCAAGCTCGGTTTCCGAAAGACTGGCGAGTTCTTCTCTGAACTGCTGCCTGATGATGGGCTCAACACCGGCCACATCCCCGGCTATAACCGCGTCCATGATGGCTGTCTGGGCCGACTGCTTGCCAAGGATGAACTCATCCGGGAAGCCCTGCATTCTCAGAATGGCCTCCTGCTGGTCAAGAATGGTTGTGTAGCCATTAACCGCGGGGCCGGCCATACTCACAACGAAGGCCACATCGAAAGGTCTGAGGGCTGCCAGGGCGAACGCGGTGCTTGAGCCTTCACTGTGACCAAGCACTCCGATTTTCTGTGTATCGATCCGCTGATCGAGCATCAGATATTCCAGCATCAGGCCTGCTTCGTAGAGCAGCACCGAGTCGCTGAAGGCATCCATGCCACCGCTGGACCCGCCCACGCCCCGGTCATCGCAACGGAGAACCGCGATCCCTTCCGCCGCCAGGTGCCTGGTCAGAGCCGCGAACACCGGGAACCCCATCACATACTCATCCCTGTCCTGCTGGCCGCTTCCCGACAGCAGAAACACGCAGGGAAACGGAGGTTCGCCCTCGGGCAAAACCAGCGTGCCGGCAATAACGCAATCCTCACCCGTTATCACGATTTCCTCGCCTTCCACCACCTGTTCCGGTATCAACGCGGACACCCGGGAAAGTGAGAAAGACCCGACATGTCCTGCCTGCGAGAAGGCGCCGGCAATGGTTTCACCCTGAACCACACCCCGGAAACCCGCCCGTCCCAGGCCGGAGGGAAGCGAGAAGCAGACGCTGTCCCCCCGCACCGAGAGGTTGGTCAGTTCGAGCCCCCGGGCATTTTGCTGGGGAATGTCGATACGCCCTGAAAGGGTGTCTTCCTGGTACTCGAGTTCCACGGTGATGGCCAGTGTTGTGCCGGCGATGGAAAGCTCCCCCGCCCAAACACCTTTCACATCCTCAGCGGGAAGCGATGCCCCGCAGGACAGAAGGGCAAGGAGGGAAACGGAAAGAAGCAGGACGCGTATCATACTGTTCTCCTGTCACGGTTCAATGCAACACTGACAGCAAGTATGCCGAAGGAAATCCCGATCGCCCACAGGAAACCGTTGCCCGCATTCATGAGTTTCAGAACAACCGCAGCACCTCCTCCGAGAGCGACAGACAGGTTCGCGGCTGCCCGGGAGGGGGGATTGGCAAGCAGAAGGGCCGCCATCAGCGGAAGTGGCGCCCCGGCGCTGAATACAGTGTAGGACCACTCCATTACCTTCACCACATTCCCCGCGGCCAGGGCCAGGACGGTCCCCACCACAGCAACCCCCGCAACCACGATTCTCGGAGAAAACCCGAGACCCGGAAGCAGATCGGTGTGAAGCACGGTGGCCCCGGTGAGCAGGACACTGTCGGCGCTGGACATGATCGCCATGAGAATGCTGAACGCCGCCGCATGATAGAGCACCGGCGGGAGAAGGCTTCTCAGCGCGGCATCCAGCCCCTCCCCGTTGCCCCCCAGCGCTATGACCGCAACGCATGCCGCCGCCAGAAGCTTTACAAGGCCGGCAAGAACAGAAGCCTTTGCCGCGTCCGAAGGAGTTATCGCCGACAGAAGCCTGCTGTACACATCTCCTCCAACAAGACCTGGCAAACCCATCATCAGAACGAGGCTGAAGACCCTCATCGGACCCATGCCCGGGCCCGTTGGAAACGAGAGCATTCCGGGCCGGGGATTCATTCCCCGGAAGAGGGTAATCACCGCGGGTATTCCAAGGCCGAAAACCATCAGCAGCGCCAGTTGCGCAAGATCGGTGCGGATGACCGCTCTCTGCCCCCCCAGGGATGTGTAGATCGAGAACGCGGCGGCGGTGACGACAATGCCCGCCGTTTCGCCAAGTCCTGTTGCGCCGGATACCAGAGAGGCCCCGGCCAGAGTAAGCAGGGCGAACCAGGCGAACTCCGCAAGAAGCACAAGAACCGCGATGACTGCTCCGAAAGCGCTTCCATATTTTTGACCCGCAATCCCGGCAATGGACGACGCCCCTGTGGCTCTCACCCTTGGCGCCAGAAAAAAGCCGGAAACCACAAGGGAAATCCCCAGTGGAATATCCAGCCATAATCCTGAAAGGCCGTGGTTTGCCACATACACCGCCAGCACCACAGTTGAGGTTCCGCCAATGGTGGTAGCCGCCAGGCTTGAGCCCAGAGCCTTCCATCGGACCTGCCTGCCTGCCAGGTAGGCCCCTTCGCGTTTATTGTCTATGAACGGTTTCCTACTGAGGTGGCAACAGCCTTACGGGAACCGAAACGGGAAGGTCTCCCTCCTGTTCCGGAACCGGCAGGAACTTCATGGCTTCGACTGCCTCAAGAACAGCTTCATGGAGGGTTTCCAGCCCTTCCGAGCAGGTTGCCGCAGCGAGGGTGACATCGCCTTCGGGAGTGATGGAGAAGGTGATGAGGATTTCGCCGGAAGCGTTGGAGTCGGTGGTGAGCAGTTCTTCATAGGCGGTCTTTATCGCGGTGTTCAGAACCGATAGTTCCGCCCTGATTTCACTCATATCTCGAGGGCTGTCGGGGATTGTTACATCCTCCGCGGAAATGGTAAGACAAACCAGCATAAGCAGCGCAAACACACTTTTCATTTAAGTCTCCTTAATCATTCAATGGTAAACTGAACAATAGCGGGCGAGTCTCTGCTCCGTCAATGACGGACAGGAACCGGAACAGAACGTATAATCAGGCGAACGAAGGGAGAAAGCCCGTGATCCCTGCTGACAGCAGGCGCCTCAGGTCCATCAGCCCCTTTACCGGTGAAACCGTCGGCACATGGCGCTGCCAGACCGGAAAAGAAGTCCTTGAAACCGCAAACGCTTCCGAAGCCGCCTTTCACCAATGGAGCCGCTCATCCTCCGCTGACAGGGCTGCGAAACTCACAGCGCTGGCTCGCCTTCTTGAGGAAAGCCGTGACAGCCTGGCCAGGCTCATGGCCCTGGAAATGGGCAAGCCGGTTGGCCAGGGCGTCGCGGAAGCGGACAAGTGCGCGCTGGTTTGCAGGTACTACGCCCGGCACGCCGGGGCATTCCTGGCGGACATGCCTGTACTCACCGAAGCCCGGCGCTGCTATGTCCGCCACGAGCCGATGGGGGTCGTGTACGGTGTAATGCCCTGGAACTTCCCGTTCTGGCAGTTCTTCCGTTTCGCCGCTCCAGCTGTGGCGGCGGGAAACGGCATTCTACTGAAACACTCCCCCGGCGTCACCGGTTGCGCTTTGAAGATCGCCTCGCTTTTCAGCAGCGCCGGCTTTCCGCCGGGACTTCCGGGAGTCCTGCTTGTTCCCGGGCACAGGGCGGGGCCCGTATCCCGGATGATCATCCGCCACCCCGGAGTAAAGGCGATAACCCTGACCGGAGGAGTGGAAGCGGGACGATCGATAGCCAGGGAGGCGGGGAACGAATTGAAGAAGTGCGTCCTTGAGCTGGGAGGAAGCGATCCGGCGGTGGTTCTCGAAGACGCGGACCTTGAGCTGGCGGCGAAGACTATCGCTTTTTCAAGGCTGATCAACGCAGGTCAGAACTGCATTGCTTCAAAGCGGGTGATAGTTCTGCAAAAGGTTCTTCAGGTTTTTCTGGAATTGTTCACCCGGGAGATGGAGCGCGCGGTAATGGGTGACCCGATGGAACACTCCACCACCCTGGGGCCGATGGCACGGAGCGACTTGAGGGAAACACTGCACCGCCAGGTATCCGACAGCCTTGCCATGGGGGCCCGGCTGAATACCGGCGGTGTCATCCCGGACGGACCAGGCTTCTTCTACCCTCCCACCGTGCTCAGCGGGGTAACGCCGGGTATGCCGGCAGCTGACCAGGAAACCTTCGGCCCAGTGGCGGCGGTGCTATCGGCGGTGGACGATGCTGATGCGGTGAAGCTGGCCGGGCGAACCGGCTTCGGTCTCGGCGCTTCGGTTTTCACCGGGGACAGAGCCAGGGGAGAAAGCATTGCGAAAAAAATCGCATCAGGGGCATGTTTCATCAACACGCTGGTTCGTTCGGATCCCAGGCTTCCCTTCGGGGGAACGGGGCTGTCGGGCTACGGCAGGGAGCTGTCCAGTCATGGCCTCATGGAGTTCATAAACGTGAAAACCATCTGGGTTGAGTGAGCCCTACTGCGGCGGCACCAGCCTAACGGGAACCGACACGGGAAGGTTGGATGTCTGTTCAGGCGCGGGGCCGAAGTTCATGCTGTTCACAGCCGCTGTGACGGTGCCCTGAAGGCTGGCCAGCGACCCGGGACAGCTCACGGAAACGCCGGTAACTGATCCGCTGGGAGTGATGGAAAAACTGATGTTTATAGTGCCGCCCGCCGTGGGGTCCGAGCGGAGAAGGCCTTCATAGGCGGTTTTTATCCGCATGTTCAGAACATTCAGCCTCTGTCTGATCTCCGACATGTTCCGGTAGCCAAGGTCGATGGCTTCGCCGGAAGCGCTGGCGGTGAAGGTGACCTGAGCCGCCTGGTGTACCGCCTGCATCTGGCTTGAACTTACGGTTTCCGCGCTGGACGCGACGCCCCCTCCGGAACCCACAAGGCCTGATATACCCCCGGAACCGCCTCCCCCGGCGCCGGCGAGAATCGCGTCGCCGGTGGTTCCAGAGGCAAGACCCATGCCGCTGGACGCGGCGCTCTGCAGATCACCGATGAAACCCGCGCCGCCTCCGGCGCTTCCGGTTCCATAGGCGGCGAACCCTATGCTTTGCAGCACATCCTCCGCGGCGGAAGCACCGGCAGCCGCTCCCACGGGACCGGAGGGACCCTCACTGGGAGCACCACCCCCGGCGCTGGCCACCTCTGTGGAAGGCATGTCGCTGATGATCTCCTCGCCCACACCCACTTCCTCCGTGGGGGGCGGGGTCTCCGCCAGGGACGCAACCCTTGCGGTGGGGGCTCGTCTCAGGATCTGAGCCTTGGACTCCTTGACCACCACTATCATCCGGTCTGTTACTGCTCCGAGAAGAAGCGCGACCGCCAGACCTATGCCTATCATAACCTTGAATTTCTGGTTCTCGTCGGCGGTTTCCTCGAAGGCGGTTTCCTCGTGAGGCCTTGTGGCGAACCTGGACCAGTCATAAACCGCGGGTTTCGGCTTTTCTACCGGGAGTTCCTCTCTGGCTTCGGTTCTGGGCTTGAGAACTTCCGGCGGCGGCTCCGCGAATCCGAAGAATATCTCCACTCCGCCCAGGGAGAAAACCCCCTGAACGCTCTTGTCGAACTCCCAGACGAAAGGCCCGCCCTCCTTCTCCTGGCGGATCATCTTCCTGTCTATGAGGGTGCTGAAGGGAATGACACTGCCCTTGACCTCGACGCCGCCCTTGATTTCCGGAATGAGATTCAGCACATACCTGTTTCCCAGGGGTTCGAGAAGAGTGTGGAGCTTCGGCAAGCCGGCGTTGCGCACGGAAACGGTATTGTATCCATCCTCGCCTATGGTCATGATTCCGGCGTTGGGCCAGATGTCTCTTCTTCCTTCAGGGTCTTCCACTGTTATCTTGAGGCGCCTGGAATCCGGTTTTTCTTCCGTAGAGGGTTTCTCAGGCTCTTTTTTCTTTGCCGGTTTCTTCTCAGGGGATGACTTTGCCGGGGGAACTATGAACCCGAAGTGAATCACGAACGGCCCGGCATTGACCATGCCCTGATCACCGTATCGTATGTTGAGTATGTAATTGCCTTCAGAATCGGTGGCGAATATCCCCAGACCCTTGAGATCGCTGAACTTCAGCTTGGAGCCGTCGGAGGAGGTGATAACCGCCTCCATGGAGTCGCACACCTTGAGTTCCCAGATATCCCTGTCTGCTCCGGGACGGATGAACTCCATGGAGTCGGGAATACCGGGGGACTCGGCGACAATGCTGTTGTTGTAACCGGAACCGAGTTTCACGGGGTTTGACCCGGGAAGCATCTTGTTGACTACTTTGCCATCCCGCATCACGGCGACGGCAAGAATCTTTCTCTCTTCGGTCGCCTGGGCCATCATTCCTCCTCACCGATAGCTTCAACTTTGATGACCGCGAGGTTCTGGCTGATAAACCCGGCTTCGGTACAGCTTGCCATCACCCTCTGAAGAAGAATCGCCGGAATTCCCTGGTCACCCTGAATGTTGATCTTCATCTCCTCCTCGGTGATGGTACCCCGAACGATGCGGGTGTATTCCATGTGATCCTTCAGGCGTGTGACAAGGCTTGGAATCGGGCCCCCGGAAGAGATGAGCTGGCGGTCCACGGAAACCACCGGATCGCCGTCTACAACTATGACCTGGTTGGTTACCTGGATCTCCAGCTTGAGTTCGACTCTCTGTTCCGATCTGGCCTTGGGCAGGGTAAGGGCATCGCTGACGGTAACCAGTGCCCCTTCCGCGGAGTAGCTCTTGAGAAGGAAAACCACGAGAATTGTGAACATGTCGATCATTGATGTGAGGTTCAGAGCCGACTTCTTGTCTCCGGCCCTTGATACCGCCTTGGATTTCCCCGATCCAAGCGTGAGGGGAACATGGCGCTTTGAGGGGGCGCTCATCGTCCCGCCCCCATGGCGTCCGCCACAGAAGCTGATGGGGCTACCTGAAGGCCGGGCTGGTCGAATCCCGCGGCGCCGGCAATGTCTATGGCCCTGATGATGTTTTCGTAACGGGTTTCCTCGACGGTGAGAATAATGATCTTTCTGAAGGTGATCTGGGGATAGCTCTCGGTGAGGATCCTGTGGGCCTCTTCCACCTTCATCGCCAGCGAATCCCAGTGAAAGCTTATCACCTGTGTATCATACAAGCCGTCTCCGGTGGTATCCCGCTGCTCCTGAAAGGCGTGGCTCACATGAACGCTTCCGGCGGCGGTTCCTATGAACATCTGCTCTTGTGTGATGATGATCTTGGGTTGCAGCCTGTCCTCCTCTGAACGCATCAGGTTTGCCGTGGCCCCTGCTCCGGCTGAACTCACTCCCTCGGTGCCGGACATGGTGATAACGGTTATCTCGAGGAAGGATGCGCTGAGAAGAAGGAATGGTATGATGCAGCAGAAAAGGTTCATGACCGGAAGCATGTCGAGTTCGGAGGCATGCCTTACCCGTCTGCTCCTTCCCGATGCGGCCTTCGCCATCAGTCGCCCTTCCTGGCGGCGGCCAGCATGTTCATAACCATGACGCTGTATCGGTCGATCTGATCCACGAGTTTGTCCGCCCTGGAGGTGAGAAGTGAGTGCACGATCAGGAGGGGAATCGCCGAGATGAGCCCGAAGGCGGTGGTGTTCATGGCCTGGGAGATACCGTTGGCCAGCATCACGCTTTTCTGCTCGGGGTCTGCGGCAGCCACAGCGGCGAATGCCGCGATGAGACCGAAGATCGTTCCGAGAAGACCGACCATTGTAGACACATTGGCAAGCATGGCAAGGTAGCTGATCCTGGCGTTGATCCTTGGAAGCTCCGCCAGGGCCATCTCATCCACGGCGTTCTGAATGTCTCTTTCGGTGCCCCTGTAGTTTCTGAGGGCGGCATCAATGATCCGGGAAAGGGGAGCCTTGTATCGGGTTGCTTCGGCAATGGCGCCCTCGATGCTTCCCCTGCGGATCAAATCGGCGATCCGGGCCATGAAGGCTTCGGGCTTCACCGAGGCTGTGCTGTAAAGGAAAACGAGCCGTTCCACAAAGATGACGATACCGGTAAAGAAGAAGAGAAGAATCGCCCACATCGCCGGACCGCCCTGACGGAAGAAATTAGCGAACTGGCTGAAGAAACCGCCGGTTTCTTCCGGTTCTTCCGGTTCTTCCTCAATCGCGGCAACGGTTTCCGGCAAAACATCTTCAACAACCGCTTCGGAGGAATCCGGCACAAGGGTGGTATCGCCCTCAGCCGCCTGAAGAGTGTCGATCGCTGCAGAATCAGGGGGTTGTGCAATGACCGTGAAGGGCATCGTCATCACGATCAGAAGGGCGAACAGGGTAAGGCGCATCGGGTTCTCTCCTCTCAAGACGCCCTATCGACCCAGAAAGTCGTAGAGCAGGTTTCCTATCAGATCCATTCCGGCCATCACTCCGAAGATCAGGCCGTTTTTGGAATTGTCCGTAGAATAGTTATACACGCTCAATCCGCCAAGCGCCACAACGGTGCCGTATCTTGCCCATCTGGGCAGGGGCTGTCCCCGGGAGCCGTCCACCATGAAACTCGTTTCCGTGGCGAAAGCCCCGGGGTAGATCGGTCTTACCACATCCTCAAGGAAGCTTCTCTCCAGCAGCACGTTGCTGAGGTTCGGAGTGGATTTCAGCATGAGAAACAGAGCCTGCGGGGTTCTGAGTTCACCGAGAATGGTGATTTCCTCAAGAATAAGCCTTCCACCCTCGAGCCTGGCGCCTCCCTGTGTGCCCTGACCGAAAACCATGGATGCAAACAGCAGCATCACCGAAATGAACACCGACTTCATTGAACATCACCAGTTTCAGTAGTGCCCGGATCAATCAAAGGTTCCTCCGCGTATCCGTAGCCGGGAAGACCCAGAGCTGCAACACTTCCGGGAGCAAGCAGCTCGAGGTTCGTCGCCGCCCTGTCCACCCAGTCGTTCATGACCCCCGCCGATACCGCCTTCTGAATGGCGGTTGTGTACACATTGATGGCGTTCTGCATGTTGGGCTCGTAAATCTGGATGTAAAGCATGCTGTAGAACTCGTCAATGGCTTCGTCGTCCAGGCCCGGAGGGGGATCCATGAAGGCAATGGAGTTGGCGTAATCCTCGAAAAGCTCGCCGGCCCGGGCGCAGGATGCCATGAACCATGTATCCACATTGTAGGTCAGGGATTTGGCATACCAGCTCTCGACCTCGGTTTTCAACTGGGTTTTGGCCTGAGCGGTTTCGGTGCTGGTGACCGTCACCGCATCGTAGTTGCGACGGGTAATCTCTCCGATTCGGAACGCGGCCCTGGCCGGATGAGCCGCAGGACCCTGTCTGAAGTTGTCGTAGGTTTCGATGCAGTCACGGTACATCTGTCGGGCTCCCTGGTAGTCCATTCTGTCGTAGAGATTGTCGCCGTACTTCCCGAGGGAGATCACCAACACCTCCGGTGACCCGCTTCTCTCACGGATTATCCGCTCGTAAACGCTCATGGCTCGGTCGGTCGCACCGCCTTCCTCATAGCTGAGGGCGGCGGAGTAGATGGCGCTGGCCATCCCCTCGGCCATTGGATACCGGTTGAAGGCTTCAAGGTATGTGTCTCCGGCCAGTATGTAGTTTTTCGCTTCCCTGGCCAGGAACGCCGCCCTCAGGAATCCCTGGGGGGCCAGAGGGTTCTCGGGGTACCGGTTGGCCAGGTCGGTGAACACCCTGATCGCGTTGGGTATATCCCCGGCCTTGCCGTAGGTTTCGCCGGCGTCGAACAGCGCTGTGGGGGCCACATCGGTGCCTGGATGTGATCTGGCGGATTCTTCGAACCTGGCCGCCGCAGCAAGCAGGGTACCCGCGTCTTCGCTGGCGGCCAGGGTTTCCGCGTCTCTGTAGGCGGCGCTGGCGGCCAGAAGCTCGAAATCCTCGCCGAGATCCTCGCCGGAGAGGGAGGCGGCATCGGCCGCTCTGCCATACCACTGCTCGGCGTCTCCGTAAAGCTGCTGCGCTTCGAAGGATGCCGCGACATACCTGGCGGACCTGGCTATGTACTGCGATCTCGGGTACTCGTTGTAAATTCTTGTGTACAGCTCTCTGGCATCCGAATATTCCCCGGCGTTGTAGAAGCTGCTGGCGGAGGCGAAAAGGAACTGGTCGGCATATTCTCCGGCGGGATAGTTGTCCGCGTAGAAAGTGGCTGTTTCCCTGAGGCTTTCCCTTAGTGCGGCGCTGTCTGGAAGGGCGCCCTGCGAGTAGGCGCTGAAATACGAGGTGAACGCGTTGCCGAGGGCGGTTTCCTGCTTGAGAGTGCTGCTGCGGTCGTGAGCCACATCCATGTAGGCGTCTCCAGCGGAAGTGAAGTCTCCTATGGCGTAGTACGAGTCACCCAGGAAGAACTTGTAATCGTAGGCCACCCTTCTTTCGCCGTACTCCTCGAGGTAGACCTTCAATCTGGAGATGAGGTTCCGGTAATGAGCCGTTCTTCCCGCCTGGTCTTCCGGTATCTGGGCCGAGGTGGAAAGATGATAGTTGATGGCCTGTTCAAGAGCGGCTGCCCTGACGGAATCAACCCGTGCGAAACGCTGGGGGTCGCCCATGTGCTCTGCCCAGTCGCCGCCGCTTCCATACCTTTCAACAAGGGCTTCCCTTGCCTGAACCGCCAGCAGCATGTCTCCCGCTCCCTCGTGGGCCGCGGCAATCCGGGCCTGGATGAAAGGAGCGTCAGCGCTGTAGGGAGCCCTGGCAAGCAGGGCGCTGTAGGCTTGAATGGCTTCGGTCCAGTAACCCTGCTCCATGTAGAAGGCACCCATTTTGTCAAGCACGGCCACGGTTACCGCGGGTCGGTCGAATGAGTCGAGAAACCCTGATGCCATCTGAACGGAGGAACCCCTCTGCTGTTCCATGAAACTGTGGGCAATGTATTCGATGGACTCCTCCACCATGGTGGAGCCACTGCCCAGGCCCAGCTTTTCCATGTTTTCAGTGTCGGTGATGAGGTAGGCGAAAATCGCCACCGCCTTGTTGTAATTGTTCAGCAGGTAGTTGGTCCAGCCAAGCTTGTAGAGACCGAACTGGAAAACCGTGGAGTTGGTCTGGGGGTGGTCGAGAACCCTGTCGTAATAGACCAGGGCGCTGTCGAACACAAAGCTGTCAAAATAATGGTCGCCGGCACGGACATAGGTTTCCGCCGCAAGAGGGCTCTGGGGGTACTGGGTGAGAAGCCTGCGGTAGCTTGCGATGGCCCCGTTGGGGTCTCCCATCTCGTTAAGGGCGTAACCCAGGGAGTACAGGGCCACATCTTCCACTTCACTCTCGGGATACTGGCTTAGAACCCTCTGGTAAAGGTCGATGGTCCGGCTGAAATCCATGGGGATGAACTCGCCGCCTGACGCGGCGATCCTGTCAAGGAATGTATTCTTGTCTATATCGTAGTAAAGCTGGGCCAGGCGAACCAGAATGTCGGCGGTGAACCTGCTTTCCGGGAACATGGCCAGGTACTCCTCGAAATAGGTGGCGCACTCAACGGTTTTGGCATCGATACGCCGCTGAATCGCTGTGGTTTCCCTGCGTCTCTGGTCGCTCAGGGAGGCAACCCTGGCGGAGTCTCCGCTGGCATATGCGTCTTCGATTCTGGCATTGTAAAACGCGCCCAGGTAGTTCAGGGAATCCCTCTTGAGCTCACGTTCGATGAAGGTTGCGATGGCGATTCCGTACTGGGTTTCCTGAATCCAGTCATGGTCGCCGGCCATGCCGGAGTCCATCTTTCCGGCCAGGTCCTGAAGGGCCAGACGAATCCGGCTGACTTCCCCCTCAAGTCGCTCGAGCCCCCTTCTCTCTGCTTCGGTGCCCCTGCTGTCGGCGGCGCCGACGGTTTCCTTCACCGAAAGGGAAAGGATTTCCGTGTTTGCCCTGGCCGACGCAATAAGGCGGTTCAGTTCCTGTCGGGCGCTTTCGGCATCCATTGATGCCGGCATCGACAGGGCGGCTTCCATGGAGCTTATCTCGATGAAGAGGTTTCTGATGGACCTCTCCTCGGCTTCGATCATTGCCACCAGATCCATGTCGCCCTGGAGATAAGCCTCTTCCTTAAGCTCGGCAAGGCCGAGACGCATCCGTTCCAGCCGTTCTCTCTCCGACTGATACTGCTGCGACATCTCAACGCCCCGGTCCACGAAAAGGTCGTAAACATCTTCTGAGCGCCGGTACTGGTTCATCAGCTGTCGATAGCGGGCCACGGCGATCTCTATGTCCTGGGCTCCCAGGGCGCAGTTGGCCATTGCCAGTTCAAACTCGCTTCTCATCCCGGTGCCCGGCACCTCGTAGAGCACCCTGTCCGCGAGGTTGTAGGCCTCCTGGTACTTCTCCTGACGCATCAATGTCCATACCTTGCCAAGCATGGCCACATCGTAGTAGGTGCTGAATGGGGATACCCGGTTGTACTGCCTGATGGCGTCGTCGAACCTTTCCTCCTCCACCAGAATCTGGGCGATGGCGATCCTGGCCCTTTCGGCGATGGCGGCATTCTGGCGCCCGGCGTTGTCTACAACACTCTGCAGCTGAACCATGGCGCCGTGTTTGTCGCCCTCGGCAACCAGGGCCACGGCGGACAGGTAATTGGCCAATGGCCCGTTGGGGCCGGACGAGTTAACCCTGGCGAGTTTCTGTCGGGCCTGGGAAAACTGACCGAGGCTGTAATCCGCAAGGCCGGCAACGATCAGGGACATTTCCATGTATTCGAATCCGGGAGAAGAGGCGCGAAGTTTTTCGTAGTACTCCAGGGCGGCTTCGAAATCCTGAAGTTCAAAGGCTATGAGCTGAAGTCTGAACAGGGACGGGTCGGTGTACTCCGACTCGGGGAAATTGCTGATTACCGCTTCGAAAGCGTCTCTGGCCCAGACAACCGAACCTGCCGTGTACAGTTCCTCACCAAGCTCGAAAGCGGACTGGGCACTGGCAAGAACCGCCCGCTGGTGTCTCAGTTGAAGAAGCTCGGTTTCAATCCGGTGGAGCCTCTCCTCCTCGCGGAGAATCTGAAGTTCAAGCTCTTCTATTTCCTGTCTGGCTCTGAGAAGGCTGGCGAGTTCTTCGGAAGGTTCCTCCATGGACTGGGCGCCTGCGGCACCGGCGAAACACGCCGCCACAAGCAGGACACACAGAAGGCGCTTTCCGGAGTCGCGGTTCATGCCCTATACCTACCGCTCGTCAAGAAGATCACGGAGCCGTTGAAGTTCCGCCTCGGCGGCCCTTCTACGGGCTTCAAGCTCGCCGAGCCTGGCCCGGGCCCTGGCGATCCGCTGTTGCTCCCTCTCGAGTTCCAGCCTTCTGGCGCCGAACAAAGGCCCCAGTGTTCCTGAAACCGCTATGGTGAACTTGGCGTTCTGGCATGGATCCCGGCGGTTTTGCCCCTCCGGCGGAAACAGAGCCATTTCGAACTCTGCCGCGGCGAGGTTCAGGGTCAGGTTGCGGTTGATTCGGTAGGAGAGGCCGAAGTTGAAATCCCTTCCGTCCTGCTCCAGGGCCAGCGTCACGGAGTTGCTGGGTTCCCATACCAGCGAGCCGAACAGGCCGTTGGCAACCGCGCTTCCAACCCCCATGGCGCCCCCGTCGCCTATCACTCCCACGAACCGGCCGACTCCGATGCCCAGGTTGACCGTTACCGGAATTCCCAGAAGGTATCTCATGCTTTTCGAGGCAACACCGTAGGCGGACCAGTTCTGGGCATGGTCGTAGTTGTAGTTGCCTTCCTCGTCCCAGAGACCCCTGATGTATCCGGTGGAATCCGGAACACCGGGCGTGCCTGAGTACACATCCACCCTTTCCGCGCCGAACATGTTTTCGCAGCCGATGGCGAAAGCGGGAACATCGATACCTTCCCTGAGAACCATTAACTTCATGTTGGCCACCAGGCCCCCGTCGCCCAGGTAGGACAGGCCAGCCTGACCGTATCCAAGAATTCCAACATCCAGATAACCGGCGGTTATGATTTCGCTTCTGGAAGCGCCGTCGGAGTCTTCCATGGTGTAGGCGGTGGCACCGAAGCCGAACCCGATTTCTGTGTTGTCAAGTACATATGCGTGGGGAGAGTTGAGAACTCCGCCATAGGCGAATGGAACGGACCCCGCATGAAGAGCGAACGCCGCGACCGGCAGGAACAACAATGATAGCCGCATATGACTCCTTCCGGCCCCTCCAGACCAAAAAAACAAAACCAAGTTCTGCGGAAAAAAAAGAAACCTTCCCGCATGCAGTCTTAATATAGAATATCGTGCGGGAATGTTCCACGGTCAACCGGTCTGAAGAGGCATTTGACAGATGACAACCTGAGTTTTATTTTATAAGTTGTGTTTTGGTGCCTGGTATTGCAGGATCATGAAGCGGGAGGCTTCTTTGGCCATATCTTTCTTCGCACTGCTTGTTCTTTCCCTGCACGGCATTATTCCGGACTGGGCCATTCAACTCGATGCCACACCCAGAGAGGGGCCCCATCTCGTCCCTGACGGCGCCGGCGGCCAATGCATCCTGATCCCCCTGGGCAACTCCGGGCTCGGGGGCTGGAGCAGCACCGGGGTACCCCTGCCTGGCTTTCCCCTGTCCCGGGGCGCCGGTGTTGTTTGGAAGCCCGCGGCCCTCACCGGACACCGGGGGGAAACCCTGATAGCCTACGGCGACAACGACGGATTCGTACATCTGGTTGATCTCCATGGAAACAGCGCTCCGGGCTGGCCTGTGAACACCGGCTCGAGCATCATAACAGGAGTATCCGCCGTAGACCTGAACTGCGACGGAACCCACGACATTGCCTTCGGCACCAGCAACGGCAGGGTATGGCTTCTCGATACCCGGGGCGAAGCCGTCTCAGGATGGCCCGTGAACCTCAACTCGCAGCTCATGTGGCAACCCACCCAGGTAAGCCTTGGAGGCGGAAGGGGAAGGGGGCTTGTCTGCGCTCTGAACAACGCCGTGATTACCGTCCTCGACCACAGGGGAAGCCCTCTCCCCGGCTGGCCCGTCAACCTTCAGTCCCCGGTGGGCAGCAACCCGATTACCGCCGATGTGAACGGCGACGGACTGGCAGACATTATCTTCGCATGCCAGAACCGGCGGCTCAACCTGTTCAGCAGCCAAGGCAGAATGCATGAAAACTGGCCGGTCTATCTGGACGCCAGGCCGGTCAGAGGAGCCCCGGCGGTGGGACGGGTGAACCCCAGCATGAACACACCGCAGATAGCTGTGGCCACCATAGACAGCCTTGTCTACCTGGTGAACGGCGACGGCTCCCTGGCAGGGGCATGGCGCTGGCCGAACAAAACCGAGTCGCCTCCCTTTCAACCCCTCATCATCAACACTTCCAGGGGGCCGGGGGTTCTGGCCGCAACTGAAAGCGGTCAGGTTTACGGATGGGAGGTTTCCGGCAGAGCCATCAGAGGCTTCCCCTTCCAGCATGCTGGAGGCGTGTCTTTCACCCCGGTTGCGGGTGATCTGAACGGCGATGGAATGGGCCAGCTGGTTTTACTGGGGCGAGGCGGTCATCTCGGGGTGTATTCCCTTTCGGCACCCCATCTGACCCTTGGCTTCTGGAACCTCCCCCTTGGTGACGGGGCCAACTCCGGAATGTTCGGCTGCGAGAATCTTCCGGTAGCCACCGTGGGCGAACTCAGCCCCCGGTACACCGGAGATGTCGAAATCCCGTTCACCGTTTCGGGAAGCGGATACACCGGCATTTCCCTCTACTATTCCATCAACGCGGGATACACCTGGACCGAAACCAGAAGCTTCACCCGCCTGCCGGACCGGGTAGTCTGGCACACCGGGGAAGATCTCGCCCACCGAACCGAGAGGCAGGTTTCCGTCAAGATAACGCCCTACTACCCCGGAGGCCCGGGGGAGTGCGGCGTCTCCAGAATCATTCATGTCGACAACAATACGCCCCCCAGCCTTTTCCTGAATTATCCGGAAGACCTCGGCGACGGCAGATACCGGTTCACCTACGCGGTGGACGACCCCGAGGGAGACGTGATTCAGATTCAAGCCCAGTTCTCCACGGACCAGGGGGAGAGTTGGCAGATGATGCACCTGTCCGGAACCACGCTTGAAATCGAACCCTGGTTCTACGGTGAACCTTTCCAGTGGAACGCCGCCAGGGATCTGGGACCGGTAAGCCATGACAGTCTTCACATCAGGGTCAGGGCGGCAGACAGCAAGCCCGGCCCGTGGCATGTCATCGAAAACCTGGCTGTTACCACGGAACGGTTATCCAGCGCGCAGATAGTTGCGCCCGCGGAAAAGGTTAGCGGGCGAGTCAGGCTCGGTGTCAGGCTGCCGGATCCGGAAAGCAGCCCCATGGATGTTGACTATGAGTACTCCACCGACGGCGGGGTCACCTGGCACCGGGCAACGGTGGTCGAAGCCGAGGGGGCGGGGGTGTTCCAGCACCGTTTCGAGATTGCATGGCTGTCGGAAGCCGACCTTCCGGGCTACAGCGGCGATCGGGTCAGATTCAGGGCCCTCCCGGCGGATTCCACACCAGGAGTCGCGGTTCCCTCGGCACCCTTTCATCTCGACAACAACCATCCTCCCGAAGTCGCGATAGTTTCCCCCTCCGGCTACGGGCTGTATCGGGGGCTGGTTCCGGTGAGTTTCCGGATAACGGACAGGGAAGGCGATCCCATCCGCCTGGAGCTGCAGTACCGTTTGATAAGCCGTACCGGCTGGCTCACCGCTGCGGGAGTCGTGAACTCCGGGCCCTTCGGCCCCGAGGCCTATAACTCGGCTCTCTACTGGAACAGCAGCGTTGATCTGCCGGGTTCGGAGGTTTCCGATGTTCTGATAAGGCTTGCCGCCATCAACGGCGACACCACCCTCAGCCGGGAGGCCGGGCCCATTGCGCTGGCAAACACAGGCCTGCCGGAAGTGGTTCGAATAACCATGGACCCCATTGAGGATGGTTCAAGCACCGCGCTGATCTCCTATGAGATAGTTGACCCCGGGGGAAGGATCATCGACCTTGAGGTTCACCACAGCATCGACGGCGGTAAAACCTGGAAACCCTCAACGGTATCCGAAAGCCTTGCGGGGATCGGAAGCAACTCCTACAGCGGCGTCTTCCAGTGGCACTGGAGAACCGACACACTGAACAGCCACGGAACCGTAAGGCTCAGAGTGACACCGCGATTTGAAGGTACGAACGCCGGACGCCCGAGATTCATGGAGCAGGTTTTCCGCTGACCTCTTCCCAACGGGATTTGCCGCACGCCATGGCCATGGTAAGCGGTGCTTCCTTCAACACCATCCGCAGCATGTTTCCGGCGATGTTCCTGATGTCCCATTGGGCGTGCTCATCGTCCCGCAGCCTCATGAAATGGTGCAGCTCCCTGCCGTTCATGCTGACCAGAACCTGCCTTCGGTGGGCATTGGTGTAAAGGTAGCCGGTTCCCAGTCTCTCCGCCGCCTCGCCGGCGGCCAGAACCGCATCGGTGAACTCTCCCTCCAGCCCTGCGCCGGTCACGGAAGGGGGAACCGTGATTCCCAGGGAGGGGCTGTAGCGGGACACAAGCTGGGTACTCATTCTGTGGCGCTTCAACTGGGCATAGGCGGTTGCGGAAAGGGTAACGGCAAAATCGGCCCGGAACAGTTCCCAGGCCCGGGGAAGCGTGTCATGAACTCCCAGGTGCCGGTAGACACCGTCGAAAAGCTCCCGCTGCTCCATCGGCCCGAAAAGCGCTTCCAGCCATAGGGCAACCCTTGAGTCCCGGTCGCAATGGAGAAGCTCAAGCTCCGAATCGAAAGGCGGTTCGGGCTGCCGGTGAGCAAGTTCGTCCATTTCCGTGGGTTCAGTGAAAAGCAGCAGCGAGGGCGCCACCGGTTCCACCGCCTTGAAAAGGGCTTCGGAAAGAGCCCGGGCTTCTTGAAGCGGATGAGCCCTGAGACGGCGTATCATGTGCTCGAGCTCCCGGGCGTTGACCGTCATTCCCATCTGGCTCGTTGTTGCCAGGGGAAGCAGGTAACGGGCATCCTCCCGGGCGCTCCCCCGGTCGTGGCCGGCCCTCGTCAGGCCCTTCAGCAGCTTGTCGTAGGACGCGAAAAGGTTTCCTGCGGTTTCGGCGAATGCTTCCCGATCCGGGCTTTCCCCGGGAAGGTGCCAGTCCTGGCCTATCCGGATGTACCGCTGGGATTTTTCGGTGAAACTGGCCAGTCTGAAGGACTGCAGGGCTTCCACCGCCAGCCTCGAGATATCCAGAACATCCAGATTGAACACAGCGTGCTCCGCAACGGAACCGTGGCCGTACCCGAACACAATTCTCCGGTTGGACCTCCGTGCGCTCTCCACTTCCCGGGAGGACTCCCGTCTCAGTTCCGTGACGGGGGATGGGTCACGGCTGATTCTGGCGTAGGCGGCGCTGATGGTTTCAGGGGTGGAAACGGGGTTGTCTATGTCGGTGTTAAAACCTGCCAGAACTACTTTCAAACCAGTCCTCCAGGGGATGGGCCGCCGAGGCGGCCAGGGGATTCTCATGGGGAAGCCTGCAGTGCATAAGATAGTGAAGTCTGTTCCGCCGGGAGGAGGGTTCCTTCTCGGAGAGAGCCCTCCTCCAGATGGAAAGCACCCTTGTCATGTCCCGGATCAGTGGGTACAGATCCCAGCCCCCGATTACTCGGGTCACCCGGTCCGCAAGCTCGTCCGCCTCCGCCAGAGCCCTGTTCAGCCAGATCAGGGCTGAAGCGGCGTCGCCGTCAATCGAGTTCCTGAGAGCTTCCAGCGCCGGGGCTCCCCCGGGACCGGTTTCCCAGGGAGTGAAGTGAAAATCCCGCATCAGGTTCCACCCGGAAACCCTGGGGCCCAGTTCTGCGGGCCACTCCCAGCCGCCGCCCAGGGCGCCCACAAGTTCCATCACACCATGAAGCGCCACCGGGAAAATGCACGAAGGGTTCAGAAGCAGTGGAGTTCCTGAGACCACCCTTCCCTCCAGAGAACCGAAAAACACCCTTCTCACGCAGTAGTCGTCGGCCAGGAGGTTGTCCCATATCACGGGGTCTTTGCCCAGGAGCAGGGAGGCCTCGTCCAATCCCGAGAGACTTCTGCTCACCACATCCGGTCCGGTCCAGAGAACATCCCAATCCGGGTTGAAACCCTTTCGCCAGGCTTCCAGGTACCTCTCCGCCCCGGGGTTGTCCTCCAGAAACGCCCGGCAGTACACGGATGGGCACATCAGCACCGGAACATCGAGGCCCCGAAGCGCTTCCTCCGCGAAGGCCAGATGCCTTTCCGCGAGACCGCTGTCAGAGGTTTCGGGAATGTCGTCGAAGAGAAGGCAGACCCCGGCTGCGCCGTCGCTGACCGCGGCATCCAGCTTTTCCCGAACCCTGAATGCCTCATCGTCCATGAACTTCCAGGGGCTCAGGCCGAAAAAGAACTCAACCCCCTGCTCCACAGCGAAAGCCATCACCTTCGCCAGCTCTTCCCTGGCATTTTGCGGGTAAGTCTGTCTCCATGCCATGCGGTGAAACGGATCATCCTTGGGCGCGTACAGGTACACCGGATCCGGAAGCACCGACAACCGCCGAATAATCCCGCGGCGCATCGGTGGTGAATACGGTTTTCCATAGAATCCTTCCACAACTCCGTGCATGGAACCCCTCCCGGTATCGTTGTTGAACAAAGGCTCATGTCCTATGTTTCATAGTCCAAAAACTCTTAATGGAAAACCCTTACGCTTCATGGAGGAATGATGCTCCGCAGGATAGTTGAATGCGTGCCGAACATTTCCGAAGGCAGAAACGCCGGAGTAATCGACACTGTCGTCAAAGCCGCCTCGGGAGTGAAGGGCGCCTCGGTTCTGGACGTGGACCCCGGCGCAGCCACCAACCGCACGGTGATAACCATCGCCGGCGATCCGGACGCTCTTCTCGAATCGGCGTTCCGGCTCATCGAAAGGGCCGGGCAGCTTATTGACATGAGGGCCCAGAAGGGCGCCCATCCCAGACACGGCGCGGTAGATGTGTGCCCCTTTGTTCCCGTTAGCGGCGTAACCATGGACGACTGCGTTGAACTGGCCCGAAGGCTTGGTGAAAGGGTGGGGACGGAACTCGGAATTCCGGTGTACCTTTACGAGTTCGCCGCGACCCGCCCGGAAAGAAGAAAACTGCCGGACATCCGGGTGGGTGAGTACGAGGCCCTGAAGGACAAACTGGGCCGGGACGAGTGGGCGCCGGACTTCGGTCCCAACACCTGGAACGACGCCACGGCCCGAACCGGAGTCTGCACCATAGGAGCCAGAAACTTCCTCATCGCCTACAATGTGAACATAAACAGCAGAGACACCTCCATCGCCAAGGAGGTGGCTCTGAACATTCGGGACAGTGGCAGAACCCCGCGAACCTCCCAATGGAAGTTCGCAAGAGACGAAAAAGGCAAAAAGGTAAAACAGCCAGGGCTGTTGAAGTGCTGCAAGGCCACGGGCTGGTTCATAGAGGAGTACGGCACCTCACAGGTCACCATGAACCTGACGGACATCTCCGTTACTCCACTCCACTTGGCGTACGAAGTCACGAAGCAGCAGGTGGAGTCCTACGGAGGCGTGGTGACAGGAAGCGAGATTGTGGGGCTGGTTCCCCTTTCCTCGATGCTGGATGCGGGCAGGTACTACATCGAAAAGCAGAACAGTGGCCTTTCCGCCGCGGGAAAACAGTCTGTTACCACGGGCCAGCCGGAAAGCGAACTTCTCGAAGTGGCCATTCGCAGCATGGGCCTTCGGGATGTGAGCCCGTTCAACCCCCTGGAAAAGATCATCGAGTACATGGTGGCCGACGAGTCCGTGAACCTTTCCGGGCTTTCCTGCCGGGAGTTCTGTGACCAGCTTTCCGTTGATTCCCCGGCACCCGGAGGGGGAAGCGCCTCTGCCCTGGCCGGCGCCCTGGCAGCGGCACTGGTGTCCATGGTGGCCAATCTCACCGTGAAGAACCGCAAGTTCATCAAACACTGGGAGGACATGCGTACCCTTGCGCCACGGGCCCAGGAGATCAAGTCCGCCCTGCTTTCCGCCATCGATGATGACACCCGGGCCTTCAATAACTGGATGGACACAGCCCGAAGCGGAGGAGATGTCCAGGCCGCTGTTCGTGGCGCCATCGAGGTTCCCCTGAGGGTGCTGAGTCTCGCCGGGGAGGTGGCGAAACTGGCGGAAGAGGTGGCTGAAAAGGGCATGCAGTCCTCAGTGAGCGATTCCGGAGTGGCTGCCTCGGCGGCCAGGGCCGCAGCGGAGGGTGCCTGTCTCAATGTTCTCATCAACCTTGGCGAGATTCAGGATCATGCCTACAGGGATACGGTGAGGAACGAAGCGATGAGGCTCCTTCACGAAACGGTGAACAACGCCGGTAAAACCTTCGCCAGTGTGATGGCGAAACTGGAGGAAAAGGCGGAATGACAAGAACCCTTTTCCGCGAAACCGCCCTGCCGGCGGAAACAACCGAGCAACTTTCCAGCCTGTGCCGGGATGCCAGGGGCGACATTCTTCACATGACCTGCCTGGCCCGCAGCGGACACCCCGGCGGTTCAATGAGCAGCCTCGAGATCCTTGCGCTTCTGTGGAGCCAGGCAAACGTGAATCCCGACCAGCCCGAGAAGAAGGGCAGAGACCGGATAGTGGTAAGCCATGGCCACATCTCTCCCGCGGTTTACTCGGTGCTTGGAAGGCTTGGTTTCTTCAGCCTCGAGGATGCCCTGGTGGGCTTCCGTCTGGCGGGAAGCAGCTTCGAGGGCCATGTGGAGCGTCACCTTCCCGGCGTGGAACTCACATCCGGCAACCTGGGCCAGGGCCTCAGCGCCGCGGTGGGCATGGCGGTGGCGGACCGGAGCCTTGGTCACAAAAACCACGTCTGGGTTGTGACGGGAGACGGCGAAAACCAGAAGGGCCAGATCAGCGAGGCCAGAAGATTCGCCTCAAAGTACGGGCTTTCAAACCTCACCTGCATCATGGACTGCAACCGCCTTCAGATCTCAGGCTCGACCCGTGAAATCATGCCGGTGAGTCACGAGGCGGAATTCCTGTCCAGCGGCTGGGAGGTACACCGGGTAAACGGCCACGATCTGAAGGCTCTGTACGATGTGCTGCGGCCCGGGGGACAGAGGTCGCCCCGTCTGGTGATAGCGGAAACGGTGATGGGCAAGGGTGTTTCCTTCATGGAGAACAATGAGGGATTCCACGGAAGGGCTCCAACCCCGGAAGAACTGGATAAGGCTTTGAGCGAACTGGGGCTGCCGAACCGTCTGGAAGAGCTTCAAGCGAAGCGGGAAACCGGCTCCGGGAAGCGTGCCTTCATGAGCGAACCCCGCTACCATGTTCTTGCCCTTCAGGGAAAACCCGTCACCTATCCCCCGAATCACAGCGGGGACAATCGCAGCGCATGGGGAGCAGCTCTTCTGGACATCGGCCGGGCCAACAGCGACGATCCGCCCCTGGTGTTCGACTGCGATCTGGCGGACAGTGTCAAGACCTCCGCCTACGGAAAGGAGTTTCCGAATCACCACTTCCAGGCCGGAATCATGGAACACCACACCGCCAGCGCCGCCGGCGGGGCTTCACTTTCAGACAAGGTTGTGTTCTGGGCGGATTTCGGCGTCTTCGCCGTGGACGAAACCTTCAACCAGCACCGTATCAACGACATCAACCACACCAACCTCAAGGTTGTGGCAACCCACTGCGGGCTGGATGTGGGCCCCGACGGCAAAACCCACCACTGCATCAAGTATGTGGGTCTCATGAGAGCCCTTCACAACTTCTTCACGGTGGTTCCCGCGGATCCCAACCAGACCGACAGGGTAATCCGCTTCGCCGCCCTGAGCCCGGGCAATTTCTTCATCGCCATGGGGCGCTCAAAGCAGCCGGTGATAACCCGGGAGGACGGCACCCCCTTCTTCGGTGAGGGCTACAAGTTTGTTTTCGGCAGGCCGGACATGCTCAGAGACGGTGAGGATATTGCCGTTCTCGCCATGGGAGGCATGTGCCACAGGGCACTGGAAGTGCGTAGTCTTCTGGAAGAAGCCGGATTCTCCGCCAGAGTATACGCGGTGAGCGCGCCCAACGCGCTGGTGGACTCATTCGTCAAGAAACTGGCGGGATTCAGGCTTCTGGCCACCTACGAAGATCACGACGCGGATACCGGCATGGGTGCCGGGCTCGCGCTGCGGATTTCGGAAATGGAGAGGGCTCCGCAATTGATCCGGTTCGGTGTGCGGGAGTATGGAATGAGCGGTGACCCGGAAGACCTTTACCGGATTCAGGGGCTGATGCCGGATCAGGTGGCGGAGAAGCTCATCGGCCGCCTTCGCTGAAGCAGAACCGCATAATCCGAGTCCCCCGCGATGATGCGCCAGTACAGCTCTTGGAACCTGTCGCTTTCCCTCAGTCTCTTCATGGCAAGTTTTCGGAACGGCCTGCCGTACAGCAAATGGCGGTAAAAGCCTGAGTCTTTCACCTGCCTGACGCAGCGGGCTCCGGCGCTCCAGGCGCCAGCGCCTGAAAGAATCGCTTCCGCCGCCAGAAGCCCGCTTTCCAGGGCGTGGGCGATTCCCTCGCCGGACACCCTGTCGCACAGCCCGGCCGCTTCCCCCGCCAGCAGCACCCTCCCCTTTCCCGGCAGCACAGACCCCCGGAAGGTGGGCACCACCGCGCCCTGAATGTTTCTTCGGGACCCCAGTTCCAGGTGTTCCAAAAGCCTCTCCAGAGCCTTCGCGGCCTCCACGGGTCTGCTTCGGCTTCCAAAGGAACCCACCCCCACGCATACATCGTCCAGTCGGGGAATCACCCATCCGTAACCATAGGGCAGCAGCCCAAAGTGAGCCTGGAACCCCAGGGGGGCGAACCTTTCCAAAACGGAGGGCGCCAGGGGAACAAAGGTTTCCAGGCACAATCCGAAACTGCCCCGGGGCTTTCCATAGGCCCGGCGCCTTGTTGTGCTGTTCGCGCCGTCAGCCCCCACCATCCGCCGGAAGTCCACGATGAGGCCGGATCGGAAAACCGCCCCTCCGCCGGGATGAAAGCCGGTGAACTCCTGTTCCCCAAGGGGTTCAGCTCCTGCCTCAAGGGCCCGGCGGTAAAGAAATGAATCGAAGAATGTCCTGTCCACTATTCTGATCTCCGGTTTCCCGCAGAAGGTTCGCAGAAGCCTGAAATCATCGAAGCATGAGAAAATTCCGTGGCGCGCCGAAGCCAGATCATGGACTTCAATTGAAAGAAGCATGCCGCACCGGACAAGCAGATCGGCCCCGTACCCGGAGAGAGCCCCCCCGCAAAGTTTGGGCCTGGGAAAAGAGCTTCTGTCCGCCAGAAGAACCCTGACACCCTCCCGGGCAAGTCTCCATGCGCAAACCGACCCCGCGGGGCCGGCGCCAACTACCAGAACGGGCTTTTCTTTCCTCATGGCCAAGATATTCCCTGTTCCCGGGCAAAAAGGCAAGGGCCTTCAGGTTTTTCTATATTCCGGAGTGCTTCGGAAGGATGTGACATGAAAGTTGCCCTGGTCTATCCAAGGTGGCAGTGGTTCGAGTACAACGGGCTGGCGGAACCTGTTGGAGTGCTTCACCTGGTCAGCGCGCTGAGAAACGCGGGCCATGAACCGGTCTACCTCGATTA